>Ga0105046_10002556_pt1 | contig 28779 bp, 20 predicted proteins | sample MAT03_FD_78385 | JGI IMG/M metagenome (GOLD analysis project Ga0105046, IMG submission 78385) | Freshwater microbial communities from Lake Fryxell liftoff mats and glacier meltwater in Antarctica - MAT-03 (megahit assembly) | ecosystem: Environmental > Aquatic > Freshwater > Ice > Liftoff... | reverse complement strand
CTTGTCGGCGAAGCGGCCGAGATCGCCGCCGTCGAGGTTGGGCATGCCGCAGCACGTCGCTCCTGCGCCGGACTTCTCGCCGTGGTCGGCCTCCGCCGGCAGCACGCCGGGGGCGAGCACGCGATAACCGTTCTTCTCGAGGACGCGCACCGCCGCGATCGCAACGTTGGTCGCGTTGTATTCGCCGTAGCAGGTGTGAAACAGGACCACGTCGCCCTCGGTCGCGACCGGCACGACAGCGCGCTTGTCGCGCCACGCCGAGAACGTCTCGGTGGCCATCGGCGGGATCGGAAACTTCGACGAGATGCCGGCGACCTCTTCCTGAACACGGCGAACGAGCGAGCTTGCGTGAATCAGGTTGGTCGGCTTGGCGGCGGGCCCGGAGCCGAGCGCGCCGACGATCTGCGGCTCACCGAGGATCGTGTCGACCAGGCTCACGCCGTCGCGCTTCGCGCGTTGCGCGGTTTCGCGCAGCATCAGGCGCGGAAAATCGAGCAGCTCGGAGGCGCCGTCATCCTCGGTATACGGGCACTTGATGAAGCACAGCTTGCACTGCCAGCACTCGTCGGCGACCGCATGGATGTCGGCGGCGTCGAGGTGCTCGGCTCCCTCTGACTTGCCAGAGTCGATGTCACGATCGATGCGGCGGAACAGCTCGGGGAACGAGCCGCAGTAGCCGACGCACATGCGGCACTCGTGGCAGATCTGGAACGTGCGACGCAGCTCGCTCTCGAGATCGCGAGGCTCGAAGTAGCGCGGATCGGCCGGCACCTTCGCGGGAGGGATCTTCGGCGTGCGCGGAATCTTGCTCATATCGAAGGGCGCTCTCGGTCACGAACGAACAACAAGGCGTGGGAGCCGCCCCCGTCGAGAAGAGGGCGGCAACCCGTACGCCGGCTCCTAGAAGTCGAGAGCCTCGAGCGCCTTCTGGAAGCGACCGGCGTGCGATTTCTCGGCCTTGGCGAGCGTCTCGAACCACTCGGCGATGTCGTCGAAGCCTTCGCCTCGCGCGTCCTTCGCCATGCCCGGGTACATCGTCTCGTACTCGTGCGTCTCGCCTGCGACCGACGCCTTGAGGTTCTTCTCGGTCGTGCCGATCGGCAGATCCGTCGCCGGATCGCCGGCCTGGCGGAGGTAGTCGAGGTGGCCATGCGCGTGGCCGGTCTCGCCGTCGGCCGTGTCGCGGAAGAGGCCAGCGACCTCGGGGCGACCTTCGACGTCGGCGATCTTGGCGAAGTACAGGTAGCGGCGGTTGGCCTGGCTCTCGCCGGCGAATGCGTCCTTCAGATGCTGGTGGGTCTTGGTTCCGGGAAGCTTCGGCATGTGAAATGTCCTGTGGTGGTGTGTTGGTGGGAAATCAACGTTGCGCCGGCGTCTCGGACCGCGGGCGCGCGAGGCGACCGGTGGGCTCGGTGATGCGCGCGCAGTCCGCGCAGAGACCCCGATAGATCTGCTCGACCGCGCGAACCTGGAAGCCGTCGGTGGGCGGCGGTGGAAGCGCTTCGGCCGCCTTCCCGACCATGCGGTGAACGTCGCGCACCAGCCCGCATCCGTCGCACACGAGGTGATCGTGGGGCGCCATGTTCGCGTCGAATCGGGAAGCCCCCGGTGACAACGCGAGAGACGAGCACAAGCCGGCCGCCGCTAGCGCGTCGAGCGTGTTGTAGACCGTCGCGAAGCTCATGGTCGGCTGCGCACGGCGCAGCCGCTCGTACAGCTCCTGCGCCGTCGGATGCGTCGGGTCCTGCACCAGCTCCTGGACGATTGCGACCCGCTGCGGCGTCAGCTTGAGCCCCGCTGTGCGAACTCGCTGGAGAATGGCGTCGACATTCACGGCTTGGTCCTGCTTTGGCGGCCGGAGCCTAGTTAGAAAGATTCTCGCCTGCAACCTGTCCCAAACGCGGGGGCGGCGACTCCTTCGCCATACGTCTTGCGAGCCCGGCCCAATCATGCGAGGTTCCGCGGCCCTCGTGGCCCCCAACCCACGAGATCGTTGATTCGTAGGAGAGAGCTTTCCCGATGCCGACCGAAGCCATTCAGTGCAAGCCGCTCGAAGTCGCCGTGGGCGACAAGGGCATCGAGCGCGCGATCAAGCACCTCAAGCGCAAGATGGCCGCCGAAGGCATCCTTCGCGAGCTGAAGCGCCGCCGCCACTACATGAAGCCGTCGGTCAAGCGCCGCAAGAAGGCCAGCGAAGCCGCTCGTCGTCGCCGCAAGCGCTCGAAGACCGAGGTGATGTAGGAGATTGGTCGAGCGCGTCCCGAGAGCACACGCTCTGGAGACGCTTCGACACGAGCCCTTCGGTCGCGGGCCCAGCGGGCACGCGGCCGTTGTGCTTTTTGTCGCTCGCAGCGACGATCGCGCGGGTCGCGAGTCGCGCGAGAGGTGGGCCGATGCGGATCGCGATCGCGACGACCTCCTATCCAAGCGAGCCGGGCGACCCATCCGGTCATTTCGTGCAGGCGCATGCGCGCGGGCTCGCCCGCAGCGGCGCCGAGGTCGTGGTGTTCGCGCCGGGGATGTCGCGCCACGGATCACTGAGCGATTTCGGCGAGCCGTGCGGGAGCGGGCGACTGCGCGTCGTTCGCCTGGGTGGCGCCGCGCTGCTGTCGTGGCCGGGCGCCGCGGCCCGGGCGAGGGAACAGCCGCTGCGCCTCGCTCTCGTTCCGCTGGTCGCCGCACGCGCGAGCCGCGCGATCCGCGTCGAAGGCTCGCGTGAGCGGTTCGATCGGACCATCGCTCATTGGATCCCGTGTGCCGCGCTGTTCGCGGGAGGTGACGCGCCGTTGCTCGTCGTCGCACATGGTGCCGACGTGCGTCTGCTGCTTCGCGCACCGGGGCGCGTTCGCGCCGACGTCGTTCGGCGCCTCCTCGCGCGCGACGCCCGCATCCAGTTTGTGGCGACTGCATTGCGCGACGATCTGCGCGCGGCGTTGCCGCCCGGGCTGGGTGACGCGCTCGCCGGGCGTTCATTCGTCGAGGCCGCGCCGTTCGAGCTGCCAAAGGCCGATACGCTCGGCGATCCACGCGCCGACCTGGGCTTGCGTCAGGACGCGCCGTACGTCGCATGGCTCGGGCGGCTCGTGCCTGACAAGCGGCCCTGGCTCGCGATGGAAGCTGCACGGCTCTGCGGAACCACCCTCGTGATCGTCGGCGACGGGCCGCTCTACGACGGCATCGCGACGGCATCGTCCGGGTCGCAGGTCGTGTTCGCCGGGCGCCTCCCGCGTGACCGCGCCATCGCGGTGATGAGCCGTGCCAGCGCGGTGCTCCACACGTCGGCCAAGGAGGGCGCTTCCACCGTCGTCCGCGAGGCGCGGGCGCTCGGCGTGCCGGTCGTCGCATGCGCGTCCGGGGATCTGGAGATCTGGGCCCGGCACGACGACGGCATCTCGATCGCCGACGCCGACGCCCCTGCCATCGCGCGCGCCCTTGCGCGCGCCTTCACTTCGGTGCGCAGCGTCGCGCATCATGGAGGTCCGTCATGACCCGCATCTCGGTCCGCGAAGGGTCGGGGCTGGGTTGATGTTCGAATCGATGGCTGGCAGATCGCTTGCAGGCTCGCGTCCTCTGCGCGCCGTCGTCACTGCCGGCGGCACCGAGGAAGCGGTCGATGACGTCCGCGTCCTGACCAACGTCTCGACCGGACGCTTCGGTGCTGCGATCGCGCGCGCGCTGGTGCGACGAGGCATCGAGACGACGGTCCTGGCGAGCCGTGCCCTGGCCGCGCGGCGTGACGAGCTGCGCGGCCCGCTGCGTGTCGTGTCGTTCACAACCTTCCGCGATCTCGAGGCGGCGCTCGCCGAGCTAACTAGCTATCCGCCAGACCTACTCTTCATGGCCGCGGCGGTGAGCGACTACGCGCCGGTGCGCGCCGTCGGCAAGATCCGGTCGGATGCGCCCTCGCTCGAGATCGTGCTCACCGCGAACCCCAAGCTCCTGCCTGCGCTGCGGGGCTCGCTCGGCGATCGAACGGTGTTGGTCGGGTTCAAGCTGCTGTCGTCGGTCACCCCGGAGCAGCTGGTGTCGGTCGCGCGCGCGCAGGCGCTGGGCGGTCGACTCGATCTGACGGTCGCCAACGATCTCGCCGAGCTGAAGAACGATCGGCACCCGGTTTGGCTCGTACCGCCCGCGGGCGAGGCGAGGCGCATCGACGGTCATCGCGAGGACGTCGCCGACGCGATCGCCGAGGCCGCCGTCGCGATCGCGCGCGCTCGCGCAGACGGTGACGCCAGTGCGGGAGTGAACGCGACGCGCCCAGACGGCACGAAACGCGCCCCGCCGAGCGATCTCGGGCGCCGCATGGCGAGCGCCGCCGACGCGATCGGCATCCCTGCGTCGGCGCGCGCGATTCGCGTGCGTGACCCCGAAAACCCGAGCCATCTGCTCGACACCGTCGAAGGAGTCGACGCGATCCTGATGGTCGACGAGGCCCTGGGGCGCTTCGACGCCGAGCTCGACGGCACCACATCGCCCAGCGACGAGGCGGTGCGCGCCGCCCTTGCCGAGGCGGCACGCGCGGGCCGGTGGGGTGGCGGCCCGTTCGCCGTGGGGCTTCAGGGTGGCGCCGCGCTGTTCGGCTTGAACGACGCCTCGTGCGAGGCGCTCATCGCGGGCATGCGCGCTGCGCGCGAAGCGCTCTGGAGTCGGCTCGGTGGCGTCTCCGACGACGAGCGAGACCTCATCGCCCGGCACACCACGCCCATCTTCCACGGCGCACGCATCGTCGGCGCCGCGGTCGGCTTGAAAGACGACGTCGTCGCCCCCGTCGTCGTGGCGGGCGCCGAGAGCCACGGGCTGGGCGACGCCGTGCTCGCACAGCTCGACGCGAAGGGCTGCGCTATCGCCCATTTCGGGTCGATGGCGTGCGCCTTCGACGAGAACTACGCCCGCGAGCGAGGCTTCACGCGCGGCTCGCGCGAGATGAAGACCCTCCTGCCCCCCGGCGCGCCCTCCACCTGGTCTGCAGACGGCGTGGTGCTCGAGCCGCCGTCACGCACCAGGACGTTGACCATGGCAGCCAGCGTCGCGCTCGTCGATCCGCTGCGGCGTCGCGTCCTTCTGGGCAAACGTCGGATGCCGCCCTTCGACGGCTACCACGCCTTTCCCGGTGGCAAGGTCGAGCCTGGCGAGTCCGCCCGCGACTGCGCGGCGCGCGAGCTGTGCGAGGAGACCGGCATCACGCTCCCCTGCACGCTGACGCCCAAGCTCGTCGTCCGCGTGTACGCGAGCGATGGCCTTCGCGTCTTTGCCGTCGACTGCCACGTGTTCCTGGTCCTCAGCCCGATGACGCCTACCGCGACGGAGGAGCTGCAGTCGGAGTGGATCTCGATCGAGCGCGCCCGCGAGGCCCGCCCGATGGCGGCTGGCACGCGGCGGGTGATGCGCGCCGTCGAGGCGATGATCGCGGGACGGTAAGCGCGGGACGGTGAGCGCCCGCCGCCTAAGCGCGGGACGGCCCAGCCACTCGGCCGGCTCGACGGCGTCGCTCGAAATGGAGGCGATGGGCCGCGTCATCGCGCGGGCGGGCGGTCAGCGGGTGGCGGTGAGCGCGCCGCGGATCGCCGAAAGCAGCTCCTGGGGACGCACGGGCTTGGTGAGAATCGCGGTGACGTGGCTGGCTGCCGGATCGTCGTCGAGCCCGCCGGCGAAGCCCGAGATCAAGATGATCGGCAGCTCGGGCCGGACGATCCGGATCGCCCGCGCGAGCTTGTCGCCCGACAGCCCCGGCATGGTGAGATCGGTCAGCACCAGGTCGAACCGATCGGGATCGGCGCAGAACACCTGGAGGCCCTCGATGCCGTTCATTGCGATGGTGACGGCGAAGCCCGCGCGGGCGAGGCTGCGCCCGGTGAGGCGGGCGAGCACCGGCTCGTCCTCCACGATCAGGACGCGCCCGCTGTGCGTCACCCCGGACATCTCGGGGGCGACGGCGGAGGCGGAGGCGGGCACGCCGCTGATGACGGGAAGTGCGACGCGGAACGTGGCCCCGCCGCCCGGCGCACTGTCGACGGTGATCGTGCCGCCGTGGGACGTGACGACGCCATGCACGACAGCGAGGCCCATCCCGGTGCCCGCACCGGGCGGCTTGGTGGTGAAGAACGGCTCGAACAGGCGGGGCAGCACCTCGGGGGAGATCCCGCAGCCAGAGTCGCTGACGCACAGGCGCGCATCGCTGCCGGCCTCGCCGACGACCACGTCGAGGCGGACGCCGATCGTTCCGGCGCGATCGCGCATCGCGTAAGCGGCATTGGTGCACAGGTTGATGATGATCTGCTGGAGCGCGCTGGCTTCGCCGCGCACGAGCACGGGCTCGGTCGGGAACGTGGCCTCGATCGGCACGTGCAGCGTGGCGCGGAGCAGGCGCACGCCCTCGGCTGCGAGGGCGCCGAGATCGACGACATCATCGATGCGCTGAGCCTGGCGGCTGAACGTGAGGATCTGGCGGACGAGATCGCGGGCGCGCCCACCCGCGGTCTGGATCTCGCGTAGCGACACCTCGAGGTCGGGCGCAGTCGGATCGTCGAGCGCGACCTCGACGTAGCCGAGGATCACGCCGAGCATGTTGTTGAAGTCGTGGGCGATTCCGCCGGCCAGCGTGCCGAGCGACTCCATCTTCTCGCGCTGGCCTGCGTGGGCCGCGATCGCGCGCCGCTCGGTGTCGTCCTCGACGATGCCCACCCAGCCGGTGATCCGGGCGCCATCCTGCACCGGCGCGACGCGCACGCGGAGGTGGCGCTCGCCGAGCGCCGGCAGGACCGCGCGGAACTCCATCTCGAACTCGGCGCCGGTCTCGCGCCCGCGCTGCGACTCGCTGGCCACCCGGTCGAGGTCGCCCTGATGCACGTGGCGTAGCCACTCGCCGTTCGCGAACGCATCGCCGCCCCACAATGCCGCCAGGCGCGGGTTGACGTAGAGCGGGGTGGCGCTGGCATCGGTGAGGTAGATACCAAAGGGCGCGGAGGCGGCGAGCGACCGGAACCGGCCCTCGCTCTCGCGCAGCGCCTGCTCGGTGGCCACCCGCGCCGACACGTCCTGCGAGATCACGGCGACGCCGACCACCCGGGCGCGCTGATCGAGGATCGGAGACAGCACGTGCTCGTGGACCGTGTGGCGTGGCTCGAGCACCGAGGTGCACTGCATGAACCGCTCGCCGGCGAGGGCCCGGGCATACCAACCCCGCCACAGCTCGACCATCTCCGGCGGGTAGGGCGGGCCGAGCAACCGCGCGCCCACCTCCATCTGCCGCCCGCTCACCTGCCGCTGGACCTCCTGAAACGCAGCGTTCGCCGCGAGTAGCCGCCCCTCGGAATCGACGGCCCACACCACAGCATCGGTGTTGTCGAGCATCGCGAGCATGCGCGAGCGCTCGCGCACCAGCTCGCTGACCAGCCGCCCGTAGAAATCCTCGGCCAGCGGCGCGCCGAGATCGACGGCTGCGTCCTCGGTCGCCGCGTGCTCGGGCGCGGCGGGCGCCAGGTTGACGACGTAGCCGAGCCACTTGCCCTCGGTGCCCGGGATGAAGGCGCACACGAGCAGGACCGGCACCCGCGTGCCGTCCTTGCGGATGAACTCCTTGGCGTACGGCGCCGTGAAGCCGGACTCGGACGCGAGCGCCTGCTGGATCCCCGCCTCATCGAGGTGGAGGAACTCCGGCGGCGTCATCGCGGCCCAGTTCATCCCGCCGGACACGAAGTCGGCGCGGCTGTAGCCAACGATGTCGAGGAACGTGTCGTCGGCGTCGGTGATCTCGGGGCCGACCCCCATCATCACCCCGACGGGCGATCGCCAGCTCGCGCGGGCCTGCCCATCCGTCATCTCACGCGTCGGCACGATCCCACGAAGGTACTGCACTCTCGAGGCGAGCCGCGGCGTCGCGAGGAGCTCGCGCGAATTGAAGGACGCTCACGACCGCTCGGGCCCGGGCTTCTCCCGGACCATCTTCGCAATGTTCCGCAACGCGATTCGCGAGGCTCTCGCGATCGCGCGTGTCGCGCTCCGGCCCAAAACGATGCTTGTCGATCGGCCGCGCACCGACCTTCGTGGGGCTCGGCGGATCCGCGTGGGCCCGCCCGGATGCGCCGGCGCATCGCGAGGCCACAAAAACCGAAAAGGCCCGCTGCTCTTTCGAGCTGCCGACCCTGTCGGGGCGAGTGGATTCGAACCACCGACCCCTAGACCCCCAGTCTAGTGCGCTAACCAGGCTGCGCTACGCCCCGTACCGCTCACTGCCGTTTCCGAAGGAGAGCGGCGCGGATTCTACTCGTGGCAGGCTCATTTGCAAGCGCTACCACACCGGATGTGGTGCGCGCGGTCCGTCACGACGCCGGAAGTGGCGCCCCAGGGGTGGCGTGTGTAGGGTCTCGGCCCGTGGGAGTTCTCGGCCCGCTCACGTGCCTTCGTGGTGCAATCGCCTGTCTGGCACTGGTCAGCATGGCCGCCACGGGCTGCCGGCCCATGAGAGGCGGGGCTACCGCCCCGGCCGAGAGGCCTAGCCTGACGGCAATCGGGCCAACGCGTCCCGACTCGGCACTGGACGGTGCGTCGATCGATGCGCCTGCGCCTGGCGACGACGACGATCTCTCCGAAGCGAACGACGACTTTGCCGCGCTGGCCTACGCCCTGCACGGGCTCGACGAGCACGGCCAGCCAGCCCATGACGAGGAGAACACGGACCACGAGGCGGACGGTGACGATGACCACGAGGGCGACGATCAGACCCCCTCCTCGTGGAACCCGCCGACCGCGCCCGCCCGCTCACCCCTCGCCGATCTGCCCGCTGACGAGATCAAACGCCGCCTGAAGGACGACCCGACGTCGCTCGGCTCGATCTCGATTGGCGCGACGAACCGCGGCGCGCTGTTCAACGGCGTCCAGGTGCCGGCCGGCGAGCACTGGTCGATGACCGACCCGGGCAACGCCTACGGAACGGCGGAGTCGGTCGAGCAGCTCATCGGCGCCATCGAGGCGGTGAACGAGAAGTACCCGAAGACGCAGAAGATGATCATCGGTCACTTCAGCGCGCGGCGGGGCGGTCGCCTCAAGCCACACAAGAGCCATCAGGCCGGCCGCGACGTCGACGTCAGCTACTACTTCGTCGACACCAAGGCCTGGTACTCGACCGCCAACGCGCAGAACCTCGATCGTGCGCGCACCTGGGCCTTCGTCAAGGCGCTGCTGCTCAAGGCCGACGTCGAGATGATCCTCATCGACTCGTCAGTGCAGAAGCTCCTGCGCGACCACGCGATCGCCGCTGGCGAGGATCGTCAGTTCGTCGATCGCGTCTTCCAGGTGTCGAACAACAAGCAAGCGTTCGCGCCCATCCGCCATGCGCCGGGCCACGCGACGCACATTCACATCCGCTTCCGCAGCCCGGTCGCCGTCGCGTCGGGTCAGGTCGCGGCCGCCTACCTTCCCAAGCCGAAGGATCCGACGCGCGAACGCAGCGCGGCGAAACATGCGGTCGCGCAGAACGATCGCACCAGCAAGGATGTCGCCGGCAAGGACGAAGGCCGCAAGGACGGCGCGAGCAAGGGCGCCGGCAGCAAGGACAGCAGCGGCAAGTCGAAGCCCGGCGGGAAAACCGTCGCTCCGAAGGAAGACGAGCCGAGCTACGTGATGCACCGCTGCCGCAACGGCGACACGCTCGACGCGCTCGCACGCCGCTACGGCACGACACCGCAAGCCATCCGCGAAGCGAACGGCCTCAAGGGCAACGCCCTCAAGCAGAAACAGACCTACAAGATCCCGGTGGCTCGCCCCGAAGGCGCGCGGCCCGTCAGCCCCGCCAAGCGCAAGGGCTGACCGCCGAGCTCCCGGCCCGCGTCGCTCGAAGCCGAGGCCCAGCGCTCCCCGAGACCGGCGCCACGAACCGGGAGACGCGCGTGTCGCTGAACGTCAGGCTTTCTTCGCCGCGCCGAGCAGCTGGTGCATCTCGTTCATCGGGATGCCGAACGCACCCGAGAGCGCCTGCAGCGCGAGGCCTTCCTTCACGCCGATCCCGCGGTCGAGCCAGCTGATGCCGGCGGCGACCATGAAGACCGCCTTGCGCACTGTCACATCGGGGAACGCCTCAGCGATGGCTTCGGCGAGACCCTTCTGACCCTGGTAGGCGATGCGCTGCTTCGAGACCTCGAGCAGGTCGCCAGCGCTGGCGCCCACCTCCTCGCCGAGGTGCTTGGAGAGGCCATCGCTCAGCTTGCTCGTCTCGGCGACCGAGACGGTGCCGTCGGCGGCCGCGATCAGGTACGCCGCGTCAGCCACCGACTGCAGCTTCTCGTAGCGTGCGACCGCTGCGGCGGCGTTGGTCGCCTCGGCATCGGCCTTGGCCTTGGCCTCGGCGGCGCTGATCGTCTCGGCCGCCACGTCGCGAGCGCGCTGCGCGGCGGCTGCGACCTGGGCCTGCACGGCGGAGATGTCGATGCCGCCCTCTTCTTCGCGATCCTTCTTGAGGAAGCCTCGAACGCTGTCGACCGCTTGACCGAGACCGAGGAAACTCATCTTCGCGACTCTCTTTCGAATGCCGGAACGGTCGGTCTGGTCGACCTTGGCCCGGCGACTGGCTCGTCTGGTCCCGAGGCGCTCGCCTCGCGTCGCGACGATTTTCTGGGCGCGCCCGGCCCGACCGAACAGACTCGACCGATCAGGGCTTCAGGATGTCGGCTGGCGTCTCGTCTTCCGGGATGAAGCGGCCCGTGAAGGTGCCGCTCGCCGCGCCGCTGTTGGCCACGCCCAGAAGGACCTCCTCGCCTGTGAGCGAGCCGCTGCAGCGCAGGACGCCGTCGGCATCGACGACGAACTGCGCGGTGAGGCGCGTGCCGACGACCGTAACCGGCGGCTGCTCGATCGCGACGTCAACCGGCGCGTTCGCGAAGGAGACCGTCCCGTCGGGCTGATCCGCCACGCATACGCTCGCGCGAAAAGTGTAGCCCTCGGGCGGCGACGCGTTCGGGAAGAGGAAGTGCTTGTACTCGTCTTCGGAGCCGGCTTTCGCGCTCGGAAGGACGCACTTTTCACCAACCGAGCTGCAACCGTCGTCGGCCGCGCAGCCGCACGTCGTTCCCGGGAGGCGGTCGGCGTTGGTGAACTGGCCGGTCACGACGCCGGTCACCGGGTCGAGATCGAACCAGACGATGAGCTGCAGTTGCGTCGGGATCGGCTTTTCAACATCGGCAACGAAGAAGTAGGCGCCGGTCTTGAAGATCTGGCTCACCCCGGCGTCCGAGCAGGCGAAGCGGTAGGCGAACGAGATGCGCTGGCGTGTCTCGGTCCGGATGCCAGAGGAGTCAGCGAGGCCGGGCTCTATCAGCAGGGCGAGCGCCGGCCCGATGGGCAGCGGCTCGGTGAGCGTGATCGTGTAGGTCAGCCCGTCCCTCGAGAGCTTCCCTTCGCCGCCTTCGTCCGTCTTCTTCTTCGTGGGGTCGTGGACGAAGAACGTCGCAAGCTCGGTGGCTTCGCCCTCGTCGTCCTTGCCGGTGTCCTCGTCGAAGAGGTTGCCCTCCGTGTCGGTCTCAAAGAGCGCGACCTTGAGGCTCAGGGTGGCCGGGTCGACCGCCTCCGAGAAGGTGATCACGAGCGGGGCTTTGTTGTCGGCCAGCGTCCCGTCGACCAGGTCGTTCAGGAAGACGTTGGGCGGCGCGTCGTAGGTCTCGCAGGCCGGCACGCCGAACGTGAGCCCGACGACAACCAGGAACAGCGCCCACAGACGCATGGCGGCAGGACGGCAAATGTGAGTCATCGAAAGGGACATCGAGGTGCTCGCCCTGAGTCTGAAGATGGAAGACTAAACCGCGGCCATGTTGAGAACCGCAGGTTTCTTGGCCCAGACGCTTGGTAACCATGCCCAGATCGGGAGCCGCAATTTCGTCAGGCGAGGCTTTGGCCGAGGAGCGCGCGGAGCGTACTTCCTGTACGTGAGCACGCACCGCAGGGCCAAAACGGAGCATGACGGAAGCTGCGGTTCTCGAGGTGGGCGTGGTTTAGAAGAAGAACGTCGTGCGGCCCTGAACGAGCACGCTCCGCGCGGCGGCGCCGTTCACGTCCTCGAAGGCATCACCGGGAAACAGGATCGCGCCCTCGAGATCGAGCGCGAAGTGATCGACGAAGCGCCAGCGGCCCCGCAGATCGATCTCGGTGCCGTAGTACTGGCCGGGCGCGCCGCCCGCGAAGTTGCGCAGATCGTCGTCGAGGATCGCGCCGTCCTTGTTGAGGAGCGACTGCACCGGGTCGACCACCTTCTCTGGCGCCCACGCCATAAGCACGCCGCCGCGGATCAGAACGTCCTCGTGGGGCGTGAAGTCGACCTGCGGGAAAAAGGCGACGGCGTTGGTGAACGAGCCGCGCGTGTCGATGGTGTCGACCGGGAACGATGGCGCATTGAGCCGCCGGAGCACCTCGACCGCAGCGGCTGCCGCACGCGCCGACTGGAACTGCATGACGTGCTCGAACATCAGCAGACCGACGTTCGAGTCGGGCGCCCACACGAACCCGGAGAGCACAGTCCGCGGCGTCGGGTCGCCGTCACCGGAGGCGTAGTCGAACTCGAGGTGACCGGAGATGATGTCGCTCTCCAGTCGAGCGACCACGCGGCCGCCGAACTGCAGGATCTCCTGGTCGCTCGGCGGGTCGTTGGTGATCGTGCGGTAGGCCTCGGCGATCTCGGTCGTGCCGCCGGTGTTGCCGGCACCTTCGATGCCGAGAAGCACCGGGCCGAAGCGGTTGATGATTCGGCCGCCGAAAGTGTTCACGTACGAGGCGTACTGATCGTCCCAGCGGTGTGCCCAATAGCCCTGGATCTCCAAGTTCTCGCCGCCCACCCAGTCGGGAGTCTTGTAGAAAGCTGTGGCCGCGATTTGCTGGACGTCGTCGCCGAAAAGCTTGATCTCGTCGTTGACGAGGTAGTCATAAGCGACGGCGACGAAGAGCCCCTTGTCGAGGGAGAGGTCTCGAGCGTCTTTCTCCTTGAAGGCCTCGAGAGGCTTGGTGCCGAAGGCGACGCGATCGACGAAGTTGCCGGCGCCGGCGATGCCCCAGCGGTTGGCGCGGCCGTCGCCCGAGGCGCCCTGCACGGTGTTGCCGATGTTCTGCGCCTGCCGACCCACGCGCAAGAGACCAACCGGTGTGAGGACCTCGCCATACATGCGACGGACCTTGAGGATCTGGCCGTCGCAGAGGCCGAACCCGTAATATGTCGCGCTCAGCGGATCGCCGGTCTCACCGCCCTTGTACTGGATGCAGCGGACTGCGGTGTTCGGGTTGCGCGCGTTGATGTTGGTGCCGGCATCGGGCTGGGGATCGATGCCGGTGGTGCCGTTGTCGCCCCAGAGGACGCCGTCGAGGACGTCGAACGAGGTGACCAGGCGCACCTTCTGATCGAAGTCGACGATGCCGTCGAGGCGGAGGCGATGCTCCAGCCAGGCGGCGCGCCGATCGCTTATCGTGTTGACCGAGATCGGGTTGATCGCCGTTCCTTGGGCGCGGTACTCGAGCCCACCGGCAAAGCCGAAGTCGCCGATGACGTGTCGCTCGGGGGGCGCCGGCGGATCGGGGTCGGACCAAGGCTCCTCGGCGTGGGCGGCGCTCGCCGCGAGGAGAACCGCTGATGCCAACAGCATGGCCGAGGAACGAGGCCGGGCGAGCGGCATCGAGGTGCCGGACCGAAGAAGGGACGAAGTCCCGACTGAGGCGGGAATGCTCGAGACGAGGAGCGGTACGTAGGGTCGCACGAGGCCCGGAGGCTAGAACAGAAGCGAAGCCCCCGCTGGCGAAAACGGCTCCGGAGCCCCTCAGCGGGCGACGCCGCCAGCGACGCGGTCATCACCGACGCGGCGTGTCGTACCTTCGCGATCGAACAGCTCCAGAAGGGGAATCGCCTGCTTGCGACCGAGGCCGGAGATGTCCTTGAAGCGCGCGATCGTGAGCACCTGCGCCGACGAGAGCTCGGCCACGACGAGCGCCCGGAGCGCGGCGATGGCTCGCGCATCGAACCACAGCCCGCCCGCCGCGACCGCGTGCCCCTCGCGCACCAGGCGTGTCTCCAGCGTGCGTAGCTCGCGGGTCGGCAGCGCGGTCGCAACGCCAAGCTGATGTTCGGTCATGCCCTTCAGAGCTGCGTCGGCGAGCGCGACCCGGGCCGCGTCGAGGACCGACGTCACCGCCGCAGGCGCGTCGGTACCGAAGCGCGCTGCGTGCACCACTTCCCCCGCGACCACCAGCGCGTCGTCCACGCCACGCTTGGATGCGAGACGGATCGCCTCCTCTGCGACTCCCGCGTCCGATACCGCGCCGAGCTTCTGGCGCAGCGTCTCGATCCCGATACCCCGCTCGAGCGGGTGCGCCGCGTGGTGCTCGATCGTCAGCTTGCGCGCGAGCGCCGCCATCGTGACGAGCGACGTGCGCGGAGCCCAGCCGTCGGGCTTGACCCGCATCAGCTCGCCCTTCTCGACCAGCTTCTCCGCAGCCCGCGCGAGCTCCGACCGGGTCGTCGGCATGCGCCCGCCGAGCCGCGATTGCGGCACCGATCGCGGCGCCGCCTCCGCAGCGAGGGCTCGGATGGTCGCAGTGGCATCGCCGCGGTCGGCGCCGCGCAGCGCCTCGATACGCAGCGCGCGGCGGCGCAACGTCGGTGGATGCGCGTCGAGCACGCGCCCGCCACCGACCACCGCGCCCGAAGGTCCGCGAGAGGACGAGGCGCGGAGGACGAGGCGATCCCCGCCGGTGGCCACGATCGTTTCGGAAAGCGAAAGCCGCACGATCGCGGTTTCACGAGCTGCTTCGTCGTCCGCGGACGATTCGGTGGAGATGCGCGAAGAGAGCCAGCGAAACCGCGCGGTGGTCCGGGCGGTGCCGACGTACACCTCGACGGTGGCGCCGGCCTTGACGGGCGCGACCATACGTAGCCCCACGTCGATCACTCGGGTCGATGCGATCTCGGGGTCGGTCGTCACCACGAAGCCGCGCTCGACCTCGGCGACCGCGCCGCGGCCCAGGTTCACCGCCAGCCGGGTCGGCGCCTCGGCTTCGCCGACGGATCGATCGTGGACGTGGAGGCCCCGCGCCGTCGTCTCGATGACGCTCGCGCCGCCCACGACTCGGATCGCCTCTCCGAGCTTCAGACGCCCCCGCGTGAGCGTGCCGGTGACGACCGTGCCGGCGCCCTTGATGGTGAAGATGCGATCGACAGCGAGGTGCGCGCACGCGCCAGCGGCAGGCGTTGGAAGGGTGGCGACCGCGCGCACCAGCGCGGCTCGAAGCTCGGGGATGCCTTCTCCCGTGCGTGCCGAGCAGGCCACGACCTCGGCCTGGAAGCGGCCTGCGAGCAGATCCTCCATCTCCGCGCCCGCCATCGCGGCGAGCTCCGGGCCCGCGCGGTCCAGCATCGTGATCGCAACGACGGCGCGACGGATCCCGAGGAGCTCGCAGGCCGCGACGTGCTCGCGCGTCTGGGGCATCACCCCTTCGTCCGCTGCGACGACCACGAGGACCAGATCGATGCCCGTCGCGCCGGCGATCATCGTGTGAACCAGCCGGCGATGGCCGGGGACGTCCACGATCGAGGCCTCGGTCGCCGCGTCCAGCTGGAGAGGCGCAAAGCCGAGCTCGATGGTGATCCCCCGCTTCTTCTCCTCGGGGAGCCGGTCGGTATCGACGCCGGTCAGGGCGTGGACGAGGGTGGTCTTGCCGTGATCGACGTGGCCCGCCGTGCCGATCACGAAGCGCCGCACCGCCGCCAGCTTAGGCCCCTCCGGCAGGACCGTGCCCCTTTTCGCCGGATCGGATACGAAGGCGGTTCGAGATGAGCGACTGGTACCTTCGCGACCCGAAGGGCGCCTCCATCGGCCCCTATCCCACTCCGTTGGTCCTCGGGTGGGTCGCTGCGGGAAAGGTCCGCGGCGAGGACCCCATCTGCGCCGTGGGCGGGCAGCAATGGCGAAGGGTCGACGAGATCCCGGTCCTGTCGCTGGCGCTCGCCCCCAGGGAGGATCGGAGCTCCCTTGTCGAGCGGCGTTCGCACACGATGGCGATCCCCGCCCTCATGGAAGCGGAGCTGACGACCGACGAGCCACCGGCTTCGTCGGCGCGCGGCCGCACCATGCTCGGGCAGGTCAACTTCGCCGCCGAGATGGCCCGCGTCCAGGGCGGCGCCGCCACCGGCCGCATGGCCATCATCGGCCGCGAGTCGCCGGCCGACATCGTCCTGCCCTTTCCTCAGGTATCGACCCGCCATACCGGCGTGGCCCCGACCGCCGACGGCATGCTGGCGGTCACCGACCTCGGCAGCGTCAACGGTACCCATGTCGACGGCAAACGCATCCCGCCCAAGACGCCGGTCCGTATCAAGCCGGGCTCCAAGGTCTTCATCGGGCCCTACGCCATTTTTCTCGGAATCGAGAATAACTCGGTCCGCGCCTGGGTCGACTCGGAGCGCGCAGACTGGTCGGGCAATCTCGTCGAGATCGAGGCGCTCGATCTCGTCATGTCGGTGCCCGACCGCGCCGACCGGACCAAGCAGAAGATCCTCCTCGACCGCGTCACGTTCAAGGCGCATCCCGGCGACTTCATCGCGCTCATGGGGCCCTCGGGCGCCGGCAAGACGACCCTGCTCACGGTGCTCAACGGCTACCTGAAGCCGACGTCGGGTCAGGTCCGCGTCAACGGTGAGAGCCTCTACGCCATCTACGACGCGCTGCGCGGGAGCATCGGCTACGTCCCCCAGGACGACATCGTCCACCCCGAGCTGACGGTCTTCGAGGCCATCAAGTACTCGGCCCAGTTCCGCCTGCCCTCCGACTTCAAGGAGGACGAGATCAACCGCCGGGTCGAGCAAGTCATCCACGATCTCGGCCTCGAGCAGGTGAAGAACCTCGAGATCGGAAAGCCCGAACGCAAGGTCCTGTCGGGCGGTCAGCGCAAACGCGTCAACATCGCGCTCGAGCTGGTCACCGACCCGGCGCTCATGTTCCTCGACGAGCCCACCAGCGGGCTCGCCGCCGACGACACCGTCGCCCTCATCGATCTGCTGGCGAGCCTCGCCAAGAAGTACGGCAAGACGATCATCGTCACGATCCACCAGCCCGCGAAGGAGGAGTACGAGAAATTCAACCTCGCCTTCATCATGGGCTTCGGCGGGGTGCCGCTCTACTTCGGGCCGACCGGCAAGGAGAGCTACGACTTCTTCGGGGCCTACGTCGCGCACAAGGGCATCACGATCGACAACCCGCGCGACATGTTCGACCTGCTGAAGAAGCGCGAGGCCGATCTGCTCACCACCGGACGCGTCCCCGACAAGCTCGGCGCGCGGTCGGCAGCGGCGGCCGAGTGGCGCAACGCCTTCTTCGACCCGCGCAACGCGACCTACAAGAAGATGTATGGCGGCGCCCGCGAGCCCGGCAAGCCGAGCGATACGCGGCAACCCTCGCGCGCTCCGGTCGCGCTGGCGCGCCAGTTCTGGCTGCTCTCCAAGCGCTACGCGACGGTGAAGCGACGCGACCGCGCCGGCACCGCGATCCTCCTGGCGCAGGCGCCGATCATCGGCGGACTGCTGGCGCTGGTGTTCTCCGACCCGGCGACGATGCCGAACATGTGGTGCCAGCAGTTCCTGCAGAGCGTCGAGACCGACGCCTTGAAGGACGGCACGATCCTGGCGCCGAGCTGCCTTCAGGACTTCGATCGATTCACGAAGGTGAGCGATTTTGGCGGAGCGATCTACCTGATGGCGATCGCCGCGCTGTGGTTCGGCACCAGCAACGCCGCGCGAGAGATCGTGAGCGAGCAGGCGATCTACCGCCGCGAGCGCATGGTCAACCTGTCGGTCTTCAACTACGTGATGAGCAAGTTCGCGTTCCTCGCGCTGCTCTGCACCGTCCAGTGCACCGTCCTGCTCGGCATCGTCTTCTACTCGCTGCACCTCGGGGGCGAGAGCGCCAAGGTCTTCGCGCAGATGCTCGGGATGCTTTTGGTCACGGCGGTGTGCGGCGGAGGAATCGGCTTGCTCCTCTCGACGGTCGTGCAATCGGCGGAAGCAGCGATGGCGCTCACGCCCATCGCGCTGATCCCGCAGGTCGTGCTCGGTGGCCGCATGGTGCCGATGACCAACAAGTCGTGGCTCAAGCTCGTCATGTCGGCCGTCCCGTCGCGGTGGTCGTTCGAGGGCTTGCTCGCCTCGGAACGCAAGTACCTCGCCGAATCGTGGCAGCTGACCTCGTGCATCGAGTCGGGGCGCGGCGTCACCAACGGCAAGTTGGACTGTGCGCTCGAGGAGATCCGCAACACCGCCGCGGGCGGAGGCGGTCTCGGCTTCGCGACCTACGACAAGCCCTGGATTTCGGTCGGTGTGCTCCTCGGATTCACGGTGCTCTCGCTCACCGCCGTGATGCTCCTGCTCCGGCGGCGGGACTCGGTCTGAGCCGTCCCTATCGGAGGGGCTTTCCAAACCCGTCCGGTTTTCATATCTTCCGCGGGCTTTGTCGCATTCCCCAAGTGTTTGGGGACATCCTCAGGGGGGTCCATGAAAGTTCGCGCGCTTGTTCTCACGGTCGCGACGCTCGCACTTGTCGGTCATGCCGGATGCAAGGCGAAGGCGTCGATCAGCGCCAAGACGGCGACGCCCGAGCCCAAGAAGGCCGAGCCGAAGCCCGAGCCGAAGCCCGAGCCGGAGCCGGCCCCTCCTCCGCCCGCGCCGAAGGAGGAGCCGCGCCTGGTGGGTCTGCCGCTGACCGGCTCTCAGATCAACGTGGTCGGAGACATCGAGTTCGACAGCAACTCGGCCGACATTCGGCAGACGCCGCAGACGCTGGGCGTCCTCAATACGGTCGCCAACGCAGGCAAGATCTACACACAGATCACCAAGCTGCGCATCGAGGGCCACACCGACAGCGACGGCGACGACGCGAGCAACCAGAACCTCAGTGAGCGCCGCGCCCAGGCTGTCGTCCGCTGGCTGACCGATCACGGCATCGCCTCCAATCGCCTCGTCGGCGTCGGCTGCGGCGAGCGCGACCCGCTCGCGAGCAACACCACCTCGGAAGGCAAGCAGCGCAACCGCCGCACCGAGTTCGACATCGAGGAGATCGGCGGCGGCCGGTTCGATCTCGCCACCAAGCCGTGCGATCCGAACCCGCAACGCATCTCGGGCGGCGGCCTCGTCGCCGTGGGCGGCAACGGCGTTCCGGTCGACGTCACCGCGGGTACCGCGGGCTCGGTCGGCCTCGACAAGTCGTCCTACAAAAGTGGCGACCGGGTCCGTATCAACTATTCGTCGCCGATGGTCACGCCCAGCGGCCAGCAGTACTGGATCACCCTGGTCAAGGCGACCGAGCCCGACTCGACCTACGGCACGTGGCACTACGTCAAGCCGGGCGCCACGAGCGACGAGATCGAGGTCGGCAGCAATCCCGAAGGAAACTACGAGGTTCGCCTGCACGACCTCTACCCGAAGTTTCCGCACCGCGTGATCTCGCGGACCAAGGTGACCGTCTCGAAGTGACGGCTATCGGGGGGCTTTGCTACGAGGTCGCGTAAGAACGTCGCGACCTCGCCGTTGTCATTCGGCCGCGCGGCTGCGGGCGACTTGGGCTTTCTCCGCCTGAAGCTTCCCAACGGCCGCGCTTTTTCATACCTTGCGCCCAAACTCGCCCCGACCCTCCGAAGCCGACCCCATCGTGGGCGGCCTCGCTCGTTCGGGATGGGGCGCTTCGAGGGGACTATCCATGAAGATCGGTGCACTTCTTTTCACGGCCGCGATGTTGGCGACGATTGGTGGCGGAGTGGGTTGCAAGGCCAAGGCGAAGGTCGCCACGAAGACCGAGGCAACCCCCCCGAAGGAGGAGCCGAAGCCCGAGCCCAAGAAGGAGGAGGCGACGCCGCCCCCCCCGCCGGCCAAGGAGGAGCCCCGTCTCGTCGGCCTGCCCCTGACCGGCTCGCAGATCGACGTCGTCGGCGACATCGAGTTCGACACGAACTCGGCCGACATCCGCCAGACCCCGCAGACGCTCGGCGTCCTCAATACCGTCGCCAACGCGGGCAAGGTCTACACGCAGATCACCAAGCTCCGCGTCGAAGGCCACACCGACAGCGACGGCGACGACGCCGCAAACCAGGTCCTCAGCGAGCGCCGCGCCCAGGCCGTCGTTCGCTGGCTGACCGATCGCGGCATCGCTCCCAGCCGCCTCATCGCCGTCGGCTGCGGCGAGCGTGATCCCCAGGCCTCGAACACCACCGAGGAAGGCAAGCAGCGCAACCGCCGCACCGAGTTCGACATCGAGGAGATCGGCGGCGCCCGCTTCGATCTCGCGACGCGTGCCTGCGACCCTAACCCGTCGCGCCGCAAGTACTGAGCTCACCCGCGGCGACTCGCCCGGGCCCCGCGCCCCGACTCGAGTCGGGGTGTCGGGGCTTTCGCGCATCCGCCTGGCACCGCCTTGCGGCATGGGCACGGTCTTTCGCGGGCGCGACGTGCGTTGCGGTCGACCGATCCACCAGCCGTCGTTGGATGCGGCGTCGCGGTCGAGATCGTCTCGCCCGATCTGCGCCTCGAGGAGAGCGTCTGGCCCTCGATGATCCATCACCCGCAAGGCGGCGCCCCGACGGCTTTACGGCGAACGACGCCCACGCGTATGCTCCTGCGCGGAAGCGCTCGGCACGCTGGTGCGGCCCTCGGTTTTCAAAACCGATGCGGGGTGGCTACGTCATCTCGGGCGGGTTCGATTCCCGTGCGCTTCCGCCACGAGCTCACTCCACCGTGTCGAGCAGTCCGACGCCCTGGTGCGGGGAGCTCGCTGTGAGCGGCACGTCGTCGACCGGCTTGGCCTGAAGCTCCCAAGCCACGGGGCTGTCGGGATGAACGAGCCTGGACACGGGCGCATCGCTGATCATCAGGTAGAGGTCCGGCGCCGAAGCCCGGAAACGCGCCGCGCGGCGTGATGAGGTCATTGCCTTTCGACCTCGAAAACTCCAAGAATTCCGTTGTGAGCTTGGCGCAAACGAGGTGGCGCCCCGTGTCGTCGGCACCAGCCGAGCACTTGCCATCGCGGAACCATCCCGTCATCGGCGCTTCGGAGCAGACCTCGAGCGCTCCCCCCTCGACGCTCTCGTCGCCGGGCTGCGAGGTGACGGGCGAGCTCGGCAGTGCGCACGCCTCAGCCGCCAGCACGTCACCCTCAGAGGCGGTGCCCGTCGGCGCGGCGGCGCTCGACGAGGCCGCCGACGTGGACACGGTCGGAGAAGGAGCGCGACCACAGCCGAGTGGACACATGGGGAGAAACGAGGTGAGAAGCAACCACGCGCCGGGCCTCATGACCGACGCCTGTAGGGTCGATGATTGAGCTTGGGAAGCTGCGCACGCGCCTCGGAGAGGGCGCAGCGGGTGCGGCGCGCTCATGTAGGGGACCTCGACGACCGGATACTTGCGGAGCTGCGTGCGGTGCCACACCGCCGCTTGATCCAGCGCTCGCTTCAGCAAAAGGCCCATCGAAGTCGCTTCGACCGATCAGGCGTCGCCAGGGTCGGCCTTGGAGCCGATCCCATGCCGACGGAGGTAGGCGCGCACGTGTGCGCGCTCCATCCCGGCGCGCCGGGCCATCTCGGAGACGTTACCCTTCGACTCGTCGGCGAGCTGAGCGAAGTAGTCTCGCTCGAACTTGGCGAGGACGTCGCGCTTGGCCTCCTGGAACTGTCGACCCTTGAACGAGATCGACCCACCGCCGCTGCTGCCGACGCTGTTGCCGAGCCGACCGCCCTCGATCATCGGGCCTTCGTTGAGCGCCCCGAGGTGTGAGGCGATGTCCATGTCCTCGGTCGGACCGGCCAGCGCGTGGGCGACCGCGACCGCATTGCGCAGCTCGCGCACGTTGCCCGGCCAGTCGTGGCGCATGAGCCGCTCGAGGGTGACCGTCGAGACGCGCTCGTAGGCCCCCTCGTCGCCGAGGTCCTTCAGCATCTTGCGCACGAGGATCGGGATGTCTTCGGCGCGCTGACGCAGCGCCATCATCTCGACCTTCACCTGCGCGATGCGAAAGTAGAGATCGCTCCGGAAGACGCCCTGGTTGACCATCCGCACGAGGTCGCGGCGCGTCGCCGCGAGCACCCGCACGTCGACCTCGCGGTAGGTGTTGCCGCCGACCGCCTTGATCCGCCGTTCGGCGAGCGCGCGCAGCAGCTTGGGTTGGACCTCGAGTGGCAGCTCGCCGAGCTCGTCGAGGAAGATGGTCCCGCCTTCGGCCTCCTGGAATGGCGAAAGCCGCTTGTCGATCGCGCCGGTGAACGCACCACGCTCGTGGCCGAACAGAGTTGCCTCGGCGAGCGTCGGCGGGATCGACCCGCAGTCGACGACGATGAAGGGCTTCTTGGCGCGCGAGCTCGCCATGTGGAGCGCCTGGGCGACCAGCTCCTTGCCGCTGCCCGTCTCGCCGGCGATGAGCACGGTCAGATCGGTCGGCGCCACGCGGGAGAGGCGATCGAAAATCCCTCGCATCGCCGCGCTGTTCCCGACGAGCGGACCGAAGCTGGGGATCGCCGGGATGTCGACCTTCTCGGGCCGCGCAGGCTCGAAATGGATCTCGGTATCCCCCATTTTCATGCGGGTTTCGGTGAAGAGGTAGACGTCGCCGACCCGAACGCCCGCGACGAAGGTGCCGTTGCGACTCCCGAGGTCTCGCACGCGCACGCCGTGCGGCGTGGCCACGAACTCGGCGTGCACCGCGCTCACCTTGGAGTCTTCGACGACCACCTGACAGGCGGCGTTGCGCCCGACGATGACCGGCTCTTGGCCGATCTCGTGCCACGCATCCTTGCCACCAGCGCCGAGGCGGATTCGTCCTCCGCGAACCTCGAGCTTGAGCTTGCTTCCAACGGTAGCGTCCAACAAAGCCTAGCTTCCTCCTGTTGTGCCGCCGGTGGTCCGCCGTCGACTCGTGGGCTCGGTTTCGCGCGTTTCGGGTGCGCGGAGTGGGGGCGGCGGCGGGTTCGGCCGAGCGCTCGTTCGAGGAAGCTCGGGCGGTCGCATGGGCTGCGGGATGCGGGGCGCCGGTGGAATCCGCGGGGACATCGGCGGCCGAGGGGGGGGCTGCTGCGCACCTTGCGACGCGCCGTGCTGTGGCACCGGCGGGGGCCCTTGCGGCGGGCGCTGCGGCGGATGCTGGAGCGGCGAAGACGGCTGCTGCGCTGGCGTCAAGGGCTGCTGATGTGTCGCCTGCGAGGGGCGCGGATTGGGCAGCCGTGTCGACGCCGGCCCCCGCGAAGGAGAACCTTGGGGCGCGCTAGGGGGCCCCGGACGCGGTCCAAAGGTCGGTGCTTGCGCGGGCGCTTGACGAAGCTCGGGCCGCAGCTGAGCTCGCGGCTCGGGTCGTGGCTCGCACAGCGGGTCGCCCAGCGGCATCTGCTCGATCTCGCGGCCCGACCAGGTGCCGTCGACGGTCATCGTCGGCGGGTTGTCGACCTCCGTCGCATCATCGTTGATCACGCTGCCACCACCGCTCGACTGCCGCAGCGACAGCGGTGCCGCCGGGTTGAAGCTCCCGCTCGAGGTGCGCGGCGGCGGGATGTGCCGCGTGAGATGGTTCGGCTGGATCGCGCGCCACGCTTCGAGCGCCTCGAGCGCACCCGAGTAGCGGCCTTCCCGCGTGCGGGCGAGGGCTCGTTCGAGGAAGCGCTCCACCCCGGACGGCCACTTCTCCCCGGTCGCCTGCTCGAGACTCGGGGGATTGCGATCGAGCTTGAGCGAGACGAGCACCGCCGCCGTCGTTCCTTCGAACGGAAGGCGACCGGAAAGCGAGCGGAACGCGACCGCGCCGACCGCATAGATGTCCGCGCGCTCGTCGGCGCGCGCCGCACCGCGCACCTGCTCCGGCGCCATGTACGCGAACGAGCCTAGCGTCGCGTCGAACGCGGTGAGCGTCGGCTCCTCCTTGCGCTTGCCAGAGATCTTGGAGATGCCGAAATCGAGGATTTTTCCGCGTTCCTCGCGGTCGGGAAGACCCATGTGCTCGAGGAAGATGTTGCCGGGCTTCAGATCGCGATGAATGACGCCGGCAGCGTGCGCGGCGGCCAGCCCCTGCAGGACATCATCGATGATCGGCCCGACCTCGCTGAGCGGCAGGTACTGCTCGCGCTTGAGTCGATCGGCGAGCGACTCGCCGATGAGGTGCTCGAACACGAGGAGCGCCGAGCCGTCGCGCCCGGTGGCCACGTCGAGCAGTCGACAGACGTAAGGGCTCTGGATGCTTCCGGCGATCTTGGCTTCGCGCTCGAAGCGTCGAACGAGATCCGGCTTCATCGCGGCGCGTGCGAGCAGCACCTTGATCGCCACCTCGCCGCCGCTTCTGTCGTCGGTCGCAGCCCACACCTCTCCCATGCCGCCGCGCCCGAGCAAGCGGGTGACGCGGTAGCCCGCGAGGTCGTCACCGGGGTGGATCGCCACGAAACCTGGATCGGGACGGTACCTAGTGTCGACCCAGAAAGGAAAGAGGCAACGCGCCCCACGGGAAGGGAACATCGCATCCGAACAGTTCGTGTAGGCTCCGCCGCGCCATGCCGCGAACCCAAGAAGACGTGGAGAGCTACCTCTTCGCGCTCGGCCGGACGTTCGAGTCCGCCGGAGGTACCCTCATTCTGCGGGGGCACTCCTCCTCCACGCCGATCGCCATGCGGGTCGAGCCGCCCATCCTCGAGGTGCAAGTCTCGATCGGCGCCCCGCCGGGCGACGCGGCTCAGAAGGTCGGGCTCTACGAGCGCCTCCTGGAGCTGAACGCGACCGATCTCGCGCACGCCGCCTATGCCCTCGAGCAGGGCCAGATCGTCCTGACGGCCTCGCTTTCGCTTGAAAATCTTGACCAGAACGAGCTCGAGGCCGTCCTGGCCGACATGGACATGGCGCTGTTGCGCCACCTCGCGGAGCTCCGCGATCTCGCCGGCGGGCCGCCGCCCAGCGTGTCACCCAGCCGGCGCGCCTGAGGGGCGCAGGGGCGTGGCACTTCATTTCGCAGCTCGGTAGGCCTTCGGCCTTCCTTGCTACGGTCCTGGTGCCACCACCTCGGCCTTCGGTGTTGGCATCCATGGTTTCGGGCCTTCGGGACTCGAGCTCGGTAGGGAGACCGATCGATGGGAATTTTCGCCCGCCTCGCGACGCTCATCAAATCCAACCTGAACGACCTCATCAGCAACTCCGAAGACCCGGAGAAGATGCTGAACCAGGTCGTTTTGGACATGCAAAACCAGCTGATCGAGGCGAAGAAACAGGTCGCCGTCTCGATCGCGGACGAGAAGCGTCTCGCCAAGCAAGCCGAACAGGAAGCAGCCAACGCCGCGGAGTGGGAGCGTCGCGCGATGCTCGCCATCAAGGCAGGGGACGACAACCTCGCCAAGGAAGCGCTCGCCCGCAAGAAGGAGCACGACGTTCTCGCGGTCACCCTCAAAGATCAGTGGTCGAAGCAGAAGAACGCCGTCGAGCAGCTCAAGACCGCGCTCCGGATGCTCAACAGCAAGATCGAGGAGGCGAAGCGCAAGAAGAACGTCCTCATCGCGCGGAAGAAGCGGGCCGAAGCGCAGAAGGCGATCCAGGAGACGATGTCGGGGCTCAACAACGCCTCGGCCTTCGAGACCTTCGATCGCATGGCCACCCAGATCGACCAGATCGAGGCCGAAGCCGAAGCGCAGACCGAGCTTGCCAACGAGTACTCTGGCGATCAGCTCGCGCATCAGTTCAGCAAGCTCGAGAGCCAGGCCGGGCAGGACGACGATCTCGTCGCCCTCAAACGCAAGATGGGCCTCGCGCCCGAGGCGCCGACCGCCACGCCGGAGCCCAAGCAGGTTCGCGTCGATGCGCCGTCAGCACCCACGGCGCAGGCACCCGCCGCCACACCTGAGATATCGCGAGAAGACCAGGACGAGCTGGCCGCCGCCCTTGCCGAGCTCGAGGCCGAAGAGCAGCGCGAGCAAGCGCGAATGAAGCGATAAGCTCGACGCATCGTCTGAGGTGGCCATGCTTCGCAGCTCAGTTGGCAAGCCTCCCTCGCCGCGGTCCTGGTGGCACCACCTCGGCCTTCGGCCTTCGGTGTTGGCATCCTTGGTTCGTGCTGTGACTGTCCGCGGGGACCGCGTGCCCTCGCGCCCACTTCTCATGCGTCACTTGCTTCGCGCGGCAGCCGCCAGCTCGTTCATCGGGGTGGCACTCGGCGCCCTGATCGCCGGCGACTCCGAGGCCGACGCGCAAGCGGGCGGCACCGCGCTCAAGTTCGACCGCATGGCCGCGCCACCCGTTGTCGACGGCCTGCCGAGCGAGTGGCCGCGTCCTCTGTCACCGCTGAGGATCACGACAGGTACCGCCGGGGCGGACCTCACGGCGAAGGGCGCGGTCGGCTACGACGACAAGCTCGTGTACGTCGCCGTCGACGTCACCGATGACAAGCTCGTCCCGGACGGCGACCGCATCGAGCTCGTCGTCGGCTTCTCGGGCGGCGCCGCCAACACGGTCACGCTGTACCCGGGTGGGCCCGGCAAGCCTGCTCGCGCGACCTCGCCCTCGGGCCCCATCGCCGGCGCCAAGATCGTCGAGGCGCAACGCAAGGGCGGCTGGACGCTGGAGGCGCAGTTCCCCTGGTCGGCGCTCGAAGGCCCGTCGAACGTGCGGGTCGGTCTTCGCGGCGCGCTCGTCGTGCGCGATGCCGACGCCGGGACGACGCCCGATGGCTCGGCGAGCAACGCGAGCGGCTCGGGCTGGGATCGCCTGCCGTCGCTGCCGACGACGCCCGAGCAGGACCTCAACGAGTCGCTCGTGATCCCCAAGCGGCTCGGGGCGCCGACCGCGAACCTCCTCGCCGACGTCGTCGGAGATGCCATGAAGGAGCGCGTGCTGGTCTACGGCACGTACCTCGTGGTGCTCGGGCCGACCTACCGCGGCGGTCGCGAGTACTACTGGAACGACATGTCGATCGCCGGGCGCACGCTCGTGTCGGCGTCGTGCGAGGCCAAAGACGTCGACGGCGACGGCAAGAACGACCTCGTCATGAAAAAGCGCTTCACCGAAGGGACCACCACGCGCGAGCAGCTGCACGTGCTGTCGTTCGGCCGGTCGGAGACACCGAACATCGTCTTTTCGCACGAGGTCGCGCTCACCACGCCGGCCGGCTCGGTGACCAACGACGTTCGCTGGGGGACCGACAAGGGCAAGGCGACCATCTCGATCACGCCGGGCACCGTCAAAGGCGTCGACGAGACGACCCTGAAGGAGAAGCCGGAAGCGGGCGACGGCGGCGTTCTGCTTCCATGGGGTCCCATCGAATCGCAGCGCTACGGGTGGAAGGGATCGAGCTTCGAGAAGGTCGAAGAGAAGCGTCGGCCGGGAGCCAGCGCTCTTTCCTCGACCGGCCGCGCGCCGGACAAGGCGGCTCCCAGGGCGTCGGCTCCTCCCCCTGGCCCTCCTCCCGGCGCCGATCTTCCAAAGGTGGTCGACCTCTTCAAGAAGGAGCGCAACCCCAGTGGCGCGCCCCGCTTCGACCTCTCGGGCGACATGGTCGGCGACGCCAAGTCGGAGCGGGCCCTCGTCTACGATCGGGACCTGCTGATCATCGGACCCTCCTACAAGGAGGGGAAGGGCTACGCCTACTCCACGCTGCCCTTCGCGTCGGCGAGCGACATCAAGAACGTCCTCATCCGCGACACCACCGGCGACGGAAAACAGGAGCTCATCGTGCGCGGCTTGCTCAAGGCGCGCGCGACGGGCGACACCCCGGGTGAGGTCGAGCGGACGATCGAGCTCGTCTACCAGGTCGGCCCCGATAGCCTGAAGCGCGTCTTCGGCGCCGAGGTGGGGCGTGCGCTCGGCGACAAATCGGTGACGGCGTCGATCGGCTACCAGATCACCAAGGGGAAGGGCTCGATCGTGCTCGGCAGCGGCAAGGCGACCGGCTGGACGCAGGCAACCTACCCCTTCACCCAGGACTCGGGGCCGAGCGGCGGGCTCGAGCCGCTGTTGCTTCCGTGGTCCGGCACGCGCTCGGTCACCTACACCTGGAGCGGCAGCGGCTTCCGGCCGTAGTCGGCACTGCGCACTCTTCGACGCAGTGCGCGGTGTCGAAAACCTCGACACTGACGAATCTTCGACGCAGCAACGAGGTAGGTGCGCCACCCAGCAAGCGGCTATCTGCTCGTTACTATTCGAGTTCCAGAAAACAGTTCGACGATGGCCTGGGATTCGCTTATCCCTCATCCGTCTTTCGGGGTGCCCGCACGCGGCCCCGCCTGACGGAGGATCATGCGCAGCTTCGTCGATGTCGTCCGCGAGAACGCTCAGCACGAAGACCGAGCCGTGACCTTCGTCCGAACGAGCGGAGAAGAGCGTCGCGTCAGTTTCCCCGACCTGTGGGTCGAGGCGAAACGCCGCGGTCAGGCGATGCTCGCGCTCGGCTTGAATAAGGGTGATCGCCTGGCGCTGGTCCTGCCCGAGCCCGACGAGTTTGTCCTTTCCTTCATCGGTGCGCTGACGGCCGGCATCGTCGCGGTGCCGATGTACCCGCCGCAGACGATGGCCAAGATGGAGGCCTACGGAGACACCGTTCGCCACGTCCTCGCCGCCAGCGGCGCGACCTTCGTGGTCACCAGCGACACGCTCAAGCCGATGATCGAGGAGCACGTCGCAGGCACCTCGCGCGTCGTGGTCGAGGCCGACGTGCGTGGCGTCGCCGGCACCGACGTCGAACCGCCGCCGCCCCCGAGCCTCGACGATCTCGCGTTCCTCCAGTTCACGTCGGGCAGCACTTCGCGGCCCAAAGGCGTGATGGTGACGCACGG
>Ga0105046_10002555_pt1 | contig 28780 bp, 27 predicted proteins | sample MAT03_FD_78385 | JGI IMG/M metagenome (GOLD analysis project Ga0105046, IMG submission 78385) | Freshwater microbial communities from Lake Fryxell liftoff mats and glacier meltwater in Antarctica - MAT-03 (megahit assembly) | ecosystem: Environmental > Aquatic > Freshwater > Ice > Liftoff... | reverse complement strand
GCCATTTGATATTTATACGCATATCTCCGGTATTGATTTAATCCGTGACCATGACGGAACCTATTATGTATTGGAAGATAATCTAAGAACTCCTTCCGGCGTTTCGTACATGCTGGAGAACAGAAGTATCACTTACAGAATCTTCCCTGATCTGTTACCAAAGAATAATGTACGGTCAGTAAAAGATTACCCCGACTTGTTATTAAAGAACCTTGTTGCATTAGCCAACCGCCAAAAAAGCGACCCGACTGTTGTATTGCTTACACCGGGTATTTACAACTCTGCCTATTTTGAACATACAACTTTAGCAAGATTGATGGGGATTGAACTGGTGGAAGGAAGTGATCTCGTTGTTGATAATCACAAAGTGTATATGAAAACAACTACCGGGTTGAAACAGGTAGATGTTATTTACAGAAGGGTCGATGATGATTTTATTGACCCGTTAGTTTTCCGTCCGGATAGTATGCTGGGTGTGCCCGGTTTATATGGAGCTTATCGTACTGGTCATGTAGCGATTGTAAACGCAATGGGTAATGGTGTGGCAGATGATAAGGCTGTTTACTCTTATGTACCCGCCATGATAAGATATTACCTGAACGAAGAACCTATCTTAAAAAATGTTCCCACTTACCAGTTAGACATTCCTGAAAACAGGAAGCTTGTCTTTGAGAATATGGCTAATATGGTAATTAAGAAAACAAATGAATCTGGTGGATATGGTATGCTGATTGGCAGTGCCGCTACAGAAAAAGAAATGGCCGCCTTTAAAGTGGCAATTGATGAAGACCCGAGAAATTATATTGCTCAACCAATTATCAGTTTATCATCAGCACCGTGTTATATAAACGGAGTATTGCAACCGAGAAGGGTTGATTTAAGACCGTATGCCTTATATGGACCTGATGGCATTGATATTGTTCCCGGTGGATTAACAAGGGTCGCATTGAAAGAAGGTTCATTGGTAGTAAATTCATCACAGGGCGGTGGAAGTAAGGATACATGGGTGTTAGGGTAGTTGCGAGTTTTGAGTTATGAGTTGTATTCTATTTGATTAAGCTTGTAATTGTGTTTTATAAATCGTAATGAAAAAATTAATTGCTTTCGAACACATCCCCTCCTTGGAGGGGCGAATTGAGGAAAATAAACCCGATAGCTATCGGGTGCATTAGGAATTTGGGGTGGGTTGCTGATACTTCGACAAGCTCAGCAGCGAACCGAACGATGAAGAGTGCGACGCAAGGGACGATGCCATGAAAAACTGAAGCCTGCCTACATAAAATTTCGGCAGGTAAACTGGAAACAAAATAAAAACTGATTTTAAAAAATATGCTGAGTAGAGTTGCCGATTCTGTTTTCTGGATGGCCCGTTATATGGAACGGACCAATGGTACGTTGCGGATACTCCGTACCAATTATATTTCGTCGCAGGATGAGGTAAAAGATTTTAGCTGGAAAACATTGTTGCGAAATTATAGTGATGCCCCGGCTGAACAAATTAAAGCAATAGGGAATCAATCTGTAAAAGTGCTGGAGCATTTGTTATTAGATAAAAATAACGGAGCTTCTGTTTTCAATAACATTACAAGGGCAAGAGAAAATGCAAGGGCGGTGCAAGACCATATCACCAAAGAAGTGTGGCAATGCCTGAATGATTATTATCATTTGATTAGAGATGCTAATATTCACCAACAGATAAAGACTGGTGACCCTGTCACGGCATTAGACTCATTGATTTATCATGGTATGTTATATCATGGCACGGTGGATATAACAATGGCAAGAGGCGAAGGATTTAATTATCTCAACATTGGAAAATTTTTGGAAAGAGCTATCCTGTCGACGGATATGCTGAATATTAAACTAACAGAGCTTGAATATAATTTTAAGCAACCGGTAGAAGCAACGGCTTTACGTTACCTGTTGTATTCCTTATCTGGTTATGAATTTTATTTAAAAACCTACCGGGGAAACTTCCAGGCCGACCTGGTATTGCAACAGATAATTTATAATGACAGCTTTCCACATTCGGTGGCGTATTGCCTGAAACAATTGTTCCGCTATTTTGAACGGTTAGAAACCGAGAGCCTTCCGGAAAGCTATAAGGAACTGGAGTTTTTAATTGGCCGTGCTATGAACGATGTAAAATACAGTACCATTAACACCGATGATGGTGAAAATCTTAAAAAATTTTTACAAGAAACCCGGCAGGAGCTTTTTGGAATAGCTGCTGCCTTTAATCAATATTATTTTGGCAATTCCTGAATTGCCGCAACTTTGCACCCATGCCAAAACACCGTATTAAACACATCACCCGTTACATTTACCCGTCACCGGTTATTGACAGTGCCAACCAGGTAATGCTTTTTCCAATGAATGATACACAGCAGGAAATAAAAAAACATGACCTCATCATTACTCATCAGCCATCGGTAGAAATTTTTACTGATTATTTTGGTAACAAGGTTGGTATTTTCTCAATTATTAAACCACACAGGGAACTGACTATTGAATCGGTAATAGAAATGGTAACACATGAGATTCAATTACCTGACAACAGTATAGCCGCAGCATCACAATGGGAAGAGCTGAGTAACACCAGGGAACAATTTCCTTACATGGATTTTATGCTGCTGGAAAAGTTTGAATCGCAGGAAGAAATTTCAGCAGTCGTTAAATCGCTGATGAATGAGTCTATCACTCCCTTTGCAGTAGCAGAACTAATGTCGGCTTTTGTTTACAATACTTTTGAATACAAAAAAGGTATTACGAACGTAGAAACCAAAGTGGATGAGATATGGAAATTTAAAGCCGGTGTATGCCAGGATTTTGCTCATGTATTATTAGTCATGCTTCGCATTGTTGGCATACCGGCGAGATATGTAAGTGGTTATATCTGTCCTAAAGACCATGAGCTGCGTGGCGAAGGTGCTACCCATGCCTGGGTGGAAGCCTACATTCCTTTTCATGGCTGGATAGGGCTTGACCCCACCAACAATTGTATTGCCAGCGACCGCCATGTGCGATTAGCTATTGGAAAAAGTTTTACCGATTGTACTCCTGTAAAGGGAACTTATAAAGGCTCTTCTGAACATATATTGGAAGTTTCTGTTACTATAGAAAATGGTAATCCGAAAAAAGAAAGCGACTCTCCCACTCCAGTCTTTACTTATCAGGTGCATAATCCTGCCGAGCCGGATAATTCATACCGAAAGTTTATGGAGATGCAGCAGCAACAGTAATAATTGTCATTACGACGAAGGAGGAATCTTGTATTATTAGCCCAGCAACATTGCTACTATGAGCTTCGTTGCGCCTGTCCGCCGTACAACTTTGGAAGGCGGGTCGCACACTTCAGGGTTATATTCACTATTCAGCAATATTGAAGTTCCAAGACTCGCAATTCAAAACCCGCAACTTTTCTCTAATAACTCTTCTGTTCTATACTTTCCATTATCCCGCAATAACTCACATACCTGTCTTCATGTATTTCACCATTGTTAACGGCCTCTTTAATAGCACAGCCCGGTTCATTAAAATGAAGGCAGTTGTTGAACTGGCAATTATTTAATCTGTCCCGCATTTCCGGAAAGTAATGAGACACTTCCTGTTTTTCGATATCCACCAAACCAAATTCCCGCATACCGGGTGTGTCAATTATGCGGCCGCCATCCCGATACCTATCGGGAGGAAGGTCATACATTTCAGCAAACGTAGTAGTGTGTTGCCCTTTGCCGCTCCAGCCACTTATATCCTGTGTTTTTAAATTGATATCGGGGAATACCACATTTAAAAAAGATGATTTGCCCACCCCACTGTGACCACTAATGAGAGTGGTTTTATCTTTTAATAATTCCAGTACTTCCTCTATTCCTTCTTTTTTTTCTACACTTACCAAAAAAACTTTATACCCCACCGCTTCATACATGGCTTTCCATTGTTCATATTTCGTCATCTCCTTTGCTTTGTATAAATCAGATTTGTTAAACACAATAAAAGGAGATACATGATACATTTCTGAAGCCACCAGGAACCGGTCAATAAACCCCTGCGAAGTTTTGGGTTCTTTTAGCGTAGCCACCAGCATTGACTGATCGAGATTAGCCGCTACAATATGATGCTGGTATTTATGCCGGGGTGATTGGCGGTTGATGTAATTGTTTCGTGGATGAATTTCATCAATGATAGCAGAGTTATCTGTGTCAGCCTGTGACTCTATTTCTACTGTATCACCAACTGCCACAGGATTGGTCGAAGTAATACCATCCAATTTCATCACCCCTTTCATCCGGGCATCCCAAAATTTTCCGGTTTCATCCTTTACGGTGTACCAGCTGCCGGTTGATTTATAAACAGTTGCTTTCATGAACCACGAATTTCATCAATTACATGAATAAAGGGGTATTATATTATGGAAACTTTCTGAAAAAAGTAAACTTTAATATCATTTCAAGGAAGAGAAAAGCCAGAGCCGCCAATACAAACGAAAAGAATCTTTCTTCTGACCTGTTGAAAGAGGTAATCTCAATTTTTGATTTCTCTAATATATCTATCTGGTTGTAGGTATCTTTTAATCCCTGCTTATCTCTTGCCCGGAAATACTCACCGCCTGTTTCAACAGCGATTTTTCGCAGCAATGCTTCATCAATAAAATCAATATTGGGGTTCTTAGGCTTATTCTTATTTCCTGTCACTTCAACAATCGTAGTGGGCATGGCTCCCATCCCAATACTATAAACTTTTATTCCTTTTGATTTGGCTATGTCTAATGCTGTCAGCGGGTCAATAAGCCTTGTATCCGGTGCATCTTCTTTACCATCTGTTATCAGGATAATGACTTTACTTTTTGAGGGACTTTTAGAAAGCCTGTCAACAGCAGTTGCCAATCCCTCGCCTATTACTGTACCATCTTTCAACAAAGCCCTGCTCTCTAATTTTTGAATTTGAGAAATCAGCGTATTCCTGTCATTAGTTATCGGACATTGGGTAAAACTTTCGCCGGAAAAAATCACCAGACCGATTCTGTCAACCGGGCGGCTGCGAACAAACTCCTCTGCTACTTCTTTGGCTACATCCATCCGGGAAGGTGGAATATCGGTGGAACCCATGCTGCCGCTTACATCCATACAGAGCATTATATCAATTCCCTCGCCTTCCGTTCGTTGTTCTTTATTTACTTTTTGCGGCCGGGCCAATGCAACTATCAAACAGCTTAATGTCAGCAACCGTAATATAAATGGCAGATGACGAAACCGGTTTTTCCATGATGAGACAGTAAAAGCTTGGGCAGTTGATACCTTTATGGTTGGCTGGCTACTATTGTATTTTTTTACGTACCACCAGATCAATAGCGGCAGCAATGCAAACAACCCGAATGCAAACGGGTAAGCAAAGTCCATATTTTTAATATAGTTGTATAGCATCAGGCAGACCTTCTTCTAACTCACTCCAATGGAGGGAGAACCGGAGTTTGATTGTTCAAGAATAATTATTGATTTTTTTATTTCTTCAAAACAAATTTTATCATCCTCACTTGTTGGAATATATTTTGCAAATTTTACAAAGTCACTTAGCCGCAATGATTGTGATAGTTTATCGAACTGCTCTTTTGCCAGGTTCAAACTCTTCAATTGAATAACCAGGTCATCCGTTGTTTTTTGCAAAGACAATATTCCTTTCTTCCTGAAAATATAAAGGCGGAAAATATCTGTTAGCACCGAATGGTATTGTTTAGCTTCTGGTTTATTTCTTTGCAACTGCTCCAGTTGCTTCATGGCTTCCTCATAGGGGCTAATCATTATCTTAGGAACAGCAACCGGTTCATGTTTTTTTCTTCGCCGCAAATACAGCAGTAGTAACGCAAGTAATAAAACTCCACCCGCCACATACCACCACCATTCAGTTTTTTTCTTCGAAGATTTTACTTCCAGTATATCTTTTATGTCATGATATTCCTGGTTAGGATCAAATTCAGAAAAAACCACATCAATAAGAATGGTATCCGTTTTTACATCCTGTGAAAGTGTAAAAGACGGAATGACCCAATGACCTGAATCAAAGCTGGTAATCTTATAAATCCCTTTAAAACTCCGGCTTCCATTTTTATCTGCTGTATCAATAATTGGCTCCCCAATAAACTCAAAATGCTCAATTGTATCTATTACAGGAAATTTCTTTCCTGCCGCTGGAGACCGGTATGTCTCAATCGTTAATTGTATTGGTTCCCCAATAAGAATTTTTTTCTTGTCTACAGATGCCCTGATAGTTGATCCTCCTTGTGCAATTGCTACCTGCGCAAAAACGAAAGAGATAAAGAAAAGTATTTGTCTTTTGAAAATCATTAATATTACCTGTTCCTGCTGAGGAAGAACTTTTGAAGCACTTTTACATAATCATCTCCGGTTTTTATATGCAACAGGTCGCAACCGGCTTTTTTAAATGTTTGAGTGCAGTATTCCGTTACCCGGAAAAATTCCTGTTCGTAACTGTACCGGACAAAACTATTGCTGCTATCCACCCATTTTGTATTGCCGCTTTCCGAATCCTGTATCTGCAGTAATCCCGCATCCGGCAATTGCTGATCCATTTTATCATAAATCTTAATCCCGATCACATCATGTTTTTTCCCCGCAATGCGCAACGCATCTTCGTAATTAGCATCAATAAAATCGCTAAGGACAAAGGCAATACTTTTTTGTTTGGTGAAATTATTAAAATGACGCAGTGCATTGCTTAAAGCGGTGCCTGCTCCTTTTGGTTCTTTACTCAACAATTCTCTTACAATATATAAAGCATGTTGTTTTCCTTTCTTTGGCGGGATAAATGCTTCCACTACGGTGCTGTAAAATATTACTCCTATCTTATCTGCATTATTAACTGCAGAAAAAGCAATCACTGCTGCTATCTCTGTAATAATATCTTTTTTTCTTGCATGAGCAGTTCCAAACAAAGAACTGGAACTTATATCAACCAGCAACATCACCGTCAATTCCCTTTCTTCTTCAAATATTTTACTAAACGGATGCCCGAACCTTGCTGATACATTCCAGTCAATAAAGCGAATATCATCTCCGGCTGCATATTCCCTCACTTCTTTAAACAACATGCCTTTTCCTTTAAAAGCACTGTGGTACTCGCCGGTAAATAAATCACTGGTGAGTTTCTTGCTTTTAATTTCAAGCTCTCTTACTTTTTTTAATATTTCAGTTGTGGTCAACATGTGAGGTGTCGGGTGTGAGGTGTCAGTTATTTCAAGTTTGAATTGTTCTCAAAGTATTTTATCAATCCACCTAGTAGTTTTCTACACTCTTCAATTTGCAAAATCAATACCTTTTGTTTTGATTCCGCCAAATAGTTCAGGTCTAATGCTATAAAAAGCTGGGTCTCTAACTCATAAAGCGAACCTCTGGCAATATGAAAAAACTGAATCGTTTCTTTTTTATATTGTCTCCCATAACCTTCAGCAATATTTGAAGGGATGGAAACGGCACACCTTCTCATTTGCGAAACAAGGCCGTAAAGTTCATCTTTAGGGAAGTTCTGCGTAGAAAGGTATATATCCTTTACCAAGGCTCTTGATCTTAGCCAAACATCCAAATCTTTGTATGTTTTATATTCTGACATTTCCTGTTATTTATGTTTGGTATTAGCCCTTTTGTTTTCCTGACACCTCACACCTGGCACCCGGCAACTTATGGTACATTGATTTGTCTCAACACATCTTCAATCACATCCTCCACTTTTACATTCTCTGCCTCCGCTTCATAGGTAAGACCGATACGATGTCGTAAAACATCTTTGCAAATACTTCTTACATCTTCCGGAATTACAAAACCCCGTTTATTTAAAAAAGCCTGTGCTTTGGATGCCAATCCTAAATTGATACTTCCTCTTGGTGAAGCACCGTAAGAAATAAGAGGCTTTAATTTTTCTAATTTGTACTGATGAGGGTTCCGGGTTGCAAAAACTATATCGAGAATATACTGCTCTATTTTTTCATCCATATATATCTGCCTGGTCAAATCTTTTGCATTAATCACTTCCTGAATAGATACCACTTGTTTAATTGTTGCAAAATCTCCCTGTATATTTTGGCGGAGAATCAATTGCTCCTCATTCATCTTTGGATAGTCCACAACTACTTTCATGATGAATCGGTCCACCTGTGCTTCTGGCAATGGATAGGTTCCTTCCTGTTCCAACGGATTTTGTGTAGCCAGCACTAAAAAAGGTTCATCCAATTTATAAGTGCTGTCGCCAATTGTTACTTGCCTTTCCTGCATGGCTTCCAGCAAAGCACTCTGCACTTTAGCCGGAGCCCTGTTTATTTCATCTGCCAAAATAAAATTGCCGAAGATGGGACCCTTGCGAACGATAAATTCACCCTTCTGCTGATTGTATATTAATGTTCCAATTACATCAGCCGGCAACAGATCCGGCGTAAATTGAATACGGCTGAACTTAGCATGGATAGACTGCGCCAGTGATTTAATAGTTAAGGTTTTGGCCAACCCCGGCACTCCTTCCAACAGCACATGTCCATTACTTAGCAGGCCGATTAATAGCCTGTCCAGCATGTGGCTTTGCCCGATTATCACATGGCCAATTTCTTCTCTCAATTTATCGGTAAACTGCCCGGCACGGTTGATTCGTTCATTCAACTGCCGGATATCTTCTGCGGTTTTAAGCATGGGGAATATTTAAGAGTCACAAAATACGAACTTGAAGTATGCAAATAATTTGCCGTTATTATGAACGGCAGAAAATAACACACTATTTCAAGTCATTTTACCGTTTTATTCTTTGAAAAAGAATGACTAATTTGCAGCTTAATCCATTTTTTTTGATATGAAAAAACAATTCCTCTTATTCAGCACGGTATTTATAGCATCTTTTTCCCTTCTTTCTTCCTGCCAGAAAGATGATAACCTGCCTGTAATAAAAACAAAAACACAATTACTTACTCAAAAAACATGGAAATTCAGTTCGGCTACCTTGGGTGGAACTGATATGACGGCTTCGGTTCCTGCATGTCAGAAAGATAATGTTACAAGTTTTATTACGGGAGGAACAGGCTCAGGTAATGAAGGTGCAACGAAATGTAATGTAACTGATCCACAAACCGTTTCTTTCACCTGGTCTTTTCAATCCGGTGAAACCATGCTTACTACTTCTTCCCCATTAATTCCCGGAACTACAACAGGCTCATCCACATCAACAATTGTTTCACTTACAGAAACGGAACTAAAATTATCACAACCCGTTACTATCGGTCCGACTACTCAAACTGCCGTAGCAACCTTTGTTCACTAAAATATTAAGAAAGGTATTTCCCTACAATGGGAACTCTCCTTCCTACCCCGAATGCTTTGGGAGAAATACGAATGATGGGGCAAAACTGGTTACGTTTATACTCATTGACGTTTACCATTTTTAATACCCTGTCCACCAATGCAGCATCAAAGCCCTGTGCTTTTATTTCTTTTGGGCCTTGCCGCCGTTCAATGTATTGATACAAGATTTGATCAAGGATGGCATAATCGGGTAATGAATCAGAATCTTTTTGTCCCGGCCTTAATTCTGCTGAAGGTGGTTTTACAATAATATTATTCGGAATTATCTCATTATCCTTGTTGATATATTTCGCCAAAGCATATATCTGCATTTTATAACAATCACCCAGCACACCCAAACCACCTGCCATATCACCGTACAAAGTACCATAGCCGGTTGCCAGTTCGCTTTTATTGGAAGTGTTCAGTAAAATGTATCCAAATTTATTGGCGATAGCCATCAATAAATTTCCTCTGGTGCGGGCCTGAATATTTTCTTCTGCCAGGCTAAATGGTAAGTCTTTGTAAATAGGCTTTAGTTCTGTAAGAAAGCTCTCATAAATATTTTTGATCGGAACAATATCATACGGGTTGCCCAAATTCTTACTCAATTGTTCTGCATCACTTACTGAATGACCAGTGGAATACTGCGAAGGCATCAGAACAGCTCTAACATTTTCTTTCCCCAATGCTTCACATGCCAATGCTAATGTTACTGCACTGTCAATACCTCCACTGCTGCCAAGAATAGCCTTGGTAAAACCCATTTTGCTGAAATAATCTTTAATAGCCATTACAATGGCATTATGTATTTCGGCAGTACATAAATTAGAATTGAGTTCCGCAGGATTAAATTCTGCATCCGGTAAATCTTTAGCAAATGCTTTTACGGGCTGAACAAAAGTTCCATCATCTTTCAATTCAAAAACTTCCATCGCCTCTTCAAATAACGGCAGTTGTTTTATAAGATTGGCATTTTTATCAAACACTAAGGAAGCTCCGTCAAAAACAATTTCTGTCTGGCTGCCCACACAATTGCAATAAAGCATAGGCAGCTTATACTTTGTTGTATTTAGTTTTACGATTGCTTTCCTGTCTTCCACATGTGTATAATCGAATGGAGATGCTGATATATTCAGCATAATCTCCGGCTGCTGTTTCATCAGTTCATCCATCGGGCAGTTTCGGTACAGCGGATTATCGCCAAGGTTCCAGATGTCTTCGCAGATAGTGACTGCCAGTTTCTTTCCTTTAAATTCAATTACATTCCAATTGTAAGCAGGTTCGAAATAACGATATTCATCAAACACATCATAGTTTGGCAAACAGGTTTTATGTGCAACTGCTTTTACTTCTTTTTCATAAAGAAAATAAGCAGCATTGAATAAATCTTTTCCTTCCCGGACAGGGTTCTTATCCGGCGCACCGATCAGCACTGCAATAGTATCGGCATGTTGTTTAATGGTATCTATAGCCTGGTTACACTTATTGATAAAATCATCAAACTCCAGAAAATCTCTCGGGGGATAGCCACAAACACATAGTTCAGAAAATATTACCAGATCTGCCCCTTGTTGCTTTGCCCATTCAATTCCTTCAATGATTTTGCGGGTATTATCTTCAAAATTACCGATATGATAATTTTGCTGTGCTAAGGCGATTTTCATAGCACAAATTTAGCCCCTATCCCGTACTTGTCCCGATAATTTCGGGGAAGGGGAACAAAAACCTGTAATCTGAATATTGCGAACTGGTTATGTTTGTTATAACTTCGTAAATAACATTTTATCCAATACAACGTTTTTAATAGCTATGAAAAAAACTGTCATCGTTTTACTCCTCGCCGTTTCTTTATTTGCCTGCAAAAAAAAGAAAGGCATCCCCGATGTTTCCGATATAAAAGTGGATATTAAACTGGAACGGTTTGACAGGGATTTTTTTGCAATTGACACCAACAATATTCTGTCGGGTCTAAATCAACTCAATAGCAAGTATCCGGTTCTCACTAATATCTTTCTTCAGAATGTATTGGGCTTGGATAGTGCAAAAACGATTGCAGGTGTTAGAAGTTTTATTAGCTTAAGTAAAAACAGCAATTTGTATGATAACTTAATTACTATTTTTAAAACCACAGATGATTTAGAAAAGGATTTTAAAAAAGGATTTCAGTTTGTAAAATATTATTTCCCGAAATATAAAGTACCGACCATTATTACTATTGCCGGACCAGTGGATGCCATGGCACAATCGGAAACCGGCCCCACACCCGATTTTCTGGGACCTGATTTCTTAGGCATCAGCCTCCAGTTTTATCTCGGTAAAAATTTTTCTGTTTACAACGATCCGTTCTTTACTGAAAATGTAGCACCCGGTTACCGCAGCCGTCGTTTCAGCAAAGAGTATATCATTGGTGATGCCATGCAATTAATTGTTAATGATATGTTCCCCGATAAAAGTGGCAGCAAACCATTGATAGAGCAAATGATTGAAAAGGGTAAGCGATGGTATTTGTTAGATAAATTTTTACCCACCACAGCAGATTCTATTAAAACAGGGTATACTGAACAACAACTGGACTGGTGCAACGAGAACGAAGGTTTGATATGGAGCTATATTGTAAAAAATGAAGACCTTAACTCACTAAATCCTGCCATCATTCAAACATATATTGGCGAAGGCCCATTTACCCAGGGTTTTTCGCAGGAGCTTTCTCCCGGTAACATGGGACAGTGGATAGGCTGGCAGATCGTTAAGAAATTTGTGAGCAAAAACCCAGGGATGAAACCCGAAGAAATAATGACTACCGACGCAAAGAAAATAATAGAAGAAGCAAAATACAAACCCAAATAATATCAAAGATTAAAAATTTTGTAAGATGAGTAATCAAAATCCGCTTACTACTTTTATTCTGTTTAATCCGTGATATTTTTTAACGCATATCTGGTACGGTCAAGGTTTTGGGCTGATTATTTTCTTATTTTTACCACAATTATGAAGGCTCTCTCAACCACACTTACAGACCCGGTTTATATACCAAAAAAAAAGTTCAGTTTCTACGATACATTCTGGCTGCGGCTGATGAATGACAAAAGGGATTTGCCATTTATATACCTGCTTACAAAAATCCATATTCTTGTTTTGCCTGTAGCTGTTATACTATTTACACCTTTGCTAAGAGGCTGGTGGTGGTGGGCATTAGCAGTTCCTTATTTCTATGTATCTCAACTTTATTTCAAAGGAAGGTTTGGATTGATGTTTCATTGTCTTTGTCACAGAAAAATGTTTAAGACTCCTTATCAGAAACCTTTTCATGCCTATATCACCTGGATACTTTGTCCGCTGTTTGGACATGCGCCGGAGGGATATTTCAGCCACCACATGGGCATGCACCATATTGAAAACAATTTGCCGGAAGACACCAGCAGCACTATGGCCTATCAACGGGATAGTGTAAAGGATTTTCTTGTTTATTTCTTTACGTTTATTTCGGTTGGTGTCATCAACACCATCCGGTACCTGTTTAACCGTAAAAGGAAAAAGCTATACCAGCGGCTTACTGCCGGCGAATATATTTACCTCGCCTTCTGCATTGGTATGTGTTTTGTAAATTTTAAAGCCGCCATGCTTGTCTTTATTGTTCCATTGCTTTTTGCAAGGTTAGTAATGATGCTGGGCAACTGGACACAACATTCTTTTATTGATGCTAATGACCCCGAGAATCTTTTCACCAGTTCTATCAATTGCATCAACACGGTGTACAATAAAACCTGTTGGAATGATGGCTATCATATTGTGCACCATCTGCGGCCGGGTATGCACTACACTGAAATGCCAGAAGAGTTTTTAAAACGTAAAGATGAGTTTGCCGCCAACAAAGCTATTGTATTCGATGGCATTCACTACCTGCATATTTTTACCTGGCTATTGACTAAGCGTTACGATAAACTGGCAGATAATCTGGTCAATATTAATGGCAATATGTTTCAGTCGAAAGAAGAAGCTATTGAATTGATGAAAGAAAGGACGAGGAAGATACCCTGTCCTTAAAGGGAACTTAGGTTAATAATTCATTACAACATTAAACAATTCTTTACAGCATTTATTAGCTCTTTATATTACAAGCTATTGTAATAATTGAAGTTAGTAACAAAAAAAACTTATTCCTATCAGAGATTATAAAAAAAGTAATGACTACAAGTTCAAAGTTCCCTTTAGGGACAGGGTGATTTAATTATTCTTCATCGGTACCACCATCTCAAAAGAAGGGATGCTTACCTCAAACATTTTCTTGTTGTGCAGGTTTTCCATCTGGTAAGTACCTTTCATGCGGCCCATTTCGGTGCGGAGGTTGCAACCGCTTACATATTGATAAGTTTCTCCGGGCTGAATAGTTGGCTGAACTCCAATGACTCCCTCACCTTCTACTTCACGATGGCTGCCATTACTGTCAAAAATAAACCAGTGGCGGCGATGCAATTGTACGGGGAATGAGTTGTGATTTTCTAATGTAATACGATAGGCAAACATGAACTCTGATTGCAGCGGGTTGCTGTAATCAGCCTGGTAAAATGTTTCTACACTCACCTTTACACCTTCGGATATCATGCTTGTCATGCGGTAAAAATAAACAAATTAGGTCAGATGCAAATTGCTCATTATTTAACGCTTAATATAGCGTTGCGGGGCTTAATTTTGCCGCACCCTTCGACATCCCGATAGCTATCGGGACAGGGTGACAAAATTTTAAAATATGAAAATAGCTGTTGCAAAAGGGGATGGAATAGGCCCTGAAATAATGGAAGCGGTATTAAAAATTTTCAACGCCAATAATGTTCCGTTAGAATACGATTTTGTAGAGATGGGCAAATGGGTATTTGATAAAGGTTTCAATAATGGTATGACACCGGAAGCCAAAGTAACTATCGAAGCATTAGGTTTACTTTTTAAGGGACCAATGGAAACACCAAAAGGGAAAGGTGTAAAAAGTATTAACGTAACGGCCAGGAAAACCTGGAACACATTTGCCAATAAAAGAGATTTCAGAACACTGCATGGAGTAGATACTGTTTTCAGTAATGCAGGTATTCCGATTGACATTACCGTGGTAAGGGAAAATATTGAAGATACGTATGGCGGCATTGAGCATATGCTTACTCATGACGTGGCACTCAGCCGCCGCTTTATTACCCGGCCCGGAAGTATGCAGGTTATCCGTTATGCTTTTGAAATGGCGAAGCAAAAAAAGGCGAAACGCATTACTTGTGTGCACAAGGCCAACATCATGAAAATAACGGATGGCTTATTCCTTGAATGCTTCCAGGAAGTGGCAATAGAATATCCTGAATTAAAGTCGGATGATATAATTGTGGACGACCTCTGTATGAAATTGGTTACACGGCCTGATTTGTTTGATGTGTTGGTATTAACCAATCTGCAGGGTGATATTGTTTCTGATTTATGTGCCGGCTTAGTAGGCGGTTTAGGTTTTGCACCTTCGGCCAATATCGGCGATCATATTTCCATCTTTGAAGCAGTACACGGTACAGCACCGGATATTGCCGGAAAAAATATTGCCAACCCAACTGCATTATTATTAAGTGGCCTGGCCATGCTTCGACATCTTGGATTGACAGAAAATGCATCTATTATTGAAAATGCATTATTATATACATTAGAAAATGGCACACATACCGGCGACTTTGGCGATAAAACAATTGCCCCCGTTAACACCACACAATTTGCCGATGCCATCATCAATAATTTTGGGAAGAAGCCAGAAGTGGGTGCAAGAGAAATAATTCCAAACAAACCCGGTACTCCTACCCCATTGAAATTAGAAACCAACCCCATGATGATTTCAAAAGAAGGTGAAAGTGAAACAATTGTAGGCGTTGATCTGTTTATTGAAAGTGGTGAACAACCAACTGTCATTGCAGAAAAATGTAAACGACATGGGGGAGTAAAGTTCAACCTCATTAGTATAAGCAACCGGGGTACACAGGTTTGGCCTACTGGTTCTGTTTACACCAACCTCGTTAATCAATATAATGTACGTTTTGAAAGCATTGGTGATGAACCGCTGAATCAACAAGATGTAATCGGATTGTATGTCAGCATGAGTGGTAATTTCAAGATCTGTTCATTTGAGTTGCTGAATATGTGGGGAAAGGTGAAGGGGTATAGTTTGGCACAGGGACAGTAAGCAGTTTATGGTTTTTTGTTTGTAGTTTATTGTTCTTTCTCTTTGAAGTTTTCCTAAGGAATTATAAATTACATAGCGAAGTTGCTCTCAATGCCGGAAGTCTTTTACAAAGAGTATTGTAACTTAGTTTATCGGGTTCAACTACAAACCATAAACTAAAAACCACAAACCTCTATATGCCCAAAGAAACGTTGAAATACACCAACGATGAAGTGACAGTTGTTTGGAAACCTAAAGTCTGCATCCATTCTACCATTTGCTGGAAAGGGTTAATTGAAGTGTTCAATCCCAAAGAAAGACCGTGGGTGAAAATAGATGGCGCAACAACTGAAAAAATAATTGAACAGGTTCGTCAATGTCCAAGCGGTGCGTTGAGTTATTATTTCAATGCTGAAGCAATAACTGATGAGCCTTCTGATAAAGTAGTAGCTGAGTCAACTCAAATGATGAAAGCCGATAGCTATCGGGTGGAAGTTACCCCCAATGGCCCTTATCTCATTAAAACCCAATGCCTGATTGTACATAGCGATGGCCGTGAAGAAAGAAAAACGGGAACGGTGGCTTTATGCAGGTGCGGCGCATCTGGTAATAAGCCCTACTGCGACGGCAGTCACGGGAATGTTGGATTTGAGGGATAGTTACTATATATTCTTTGCTTGCTTATACCCATTCTTAATTAACCATTGCAACACTTTCTCCCTTTGATCACCCTGCACAATTATTTCACCATCTTTTGCAGAGCCACCGGTGCCGCAAAATGATTTTAGTTTCTTGCCTAAGTCTTCCAAATCCACTTCTTTACCAACAAACCCTTCAATAAGAGTAACAGCTTTACCTCCCCTATGCTTTGTATCTAACCTTATTTTCAATTTTTGCTGTGCAGGTAGTAATGTTTCCAGATTATTCTGTTCGGGTTCAAAAGAAAAATTTGGGTCTGTGCTATAAACGAATCCTCTTGTATCGGTTTTGCTTTTCTTATTCATAGTAAATCTCTAAATTTTAGCAGGCTAACGCCCCTCCTTCGGAGGGGTTTGGGGAGGCCTTCAAACTCAAATCCAAACTTCTGGCCTGGTGTATTAACGCCCCTACACTTACATAGTTTACACCTGTTTTTGCATACTCTACAATATTCCCTAGGTTGATGCCACCGCTGGCTTCCGTCTGAAAATCCTCACCAATCAATAATACGGCTTCTGCAATTTGTTCTGGTTTAAAATTATCCAGCATAATGCGAAACACTTTTCCTTTTCCCATTGCTATCACTCTTTTTACATCATCAATACTCCTTGTTTCCACTTCTATTTTTAACCCGGGTTTGATTGTCCTCACATATTCTGCCGCTTTCTCAATCGCTTTTTCTATACCACCGCAATAATCAATATGATTATCCTTCAGCATAATCATATCATACAAACCAAACCTGTGATTAACGCCACCACCAATTCTCACCGCCTCCTTTTCCAGCAGCCGGAAGTTGGGAGTTGTTTTTCTTGTATCCAGCAATTTTGTTTTATAGCCTTTTAGCTTGTCTGTGTACTCCTTAGTTAATGTTGCAATACCACTCATCCGCTGCATACAGTTCAGCACTAATCTCTCACACTGCAAAATAGTATGCACCAATGCCTCTACTTCAAAAGCTTTTTCACCATACTTCATTTCATCCCCATCTTTTTTAAAAGGGGTAAAAACAGATGCCGGTTCTTTATACCTGAAAATCTTTTCAGCCACTTGCATACCTGCCAGTATGCCGTCTTGTTTTATTTTCAAAATGGCTTTGCCTTTTGCGTCAGCAGCAATGCTTGATAAAGTAGAATGGTCGCCATCGCCAATATCTTCCTTCAGGGCTTCGTCTACCAAGTGTTGCAGTTGTTCATCAAAATCCATAGTGGCAAAAGTAAAAAGCCTTCCTGTTAAATCAGGAAGGCTTTAAAAGTATTTTAATTTTATATTTTCCTCTCCCTTGGAGAGGAATTAAACCTGCCTGTCGGCAGACAGGGAGAGGTTACTCAATTGACTGGAAGCGGATTTCTTTCACCACTTCTTTCCCGTTTTTAATTTTCATAAAAACATTGGTACGAAAGTTACCGGCATTGGTCTGCAAAGTGCCAATGCAGAAGTGTCCACCCGGGGAATCGCCCTTATGCTTTAGTTCAAATCCCTTTACTCCATTGTTGCTAAAGAAATCTCTTATAATAAGCTGTGCCTGTGCCCGGCTGTAGCTATCACTTTTGTCGGGGACGGTAACTTCTACATTATCATCAAAAAGGTTTGATAACTGAGCAGAGTTGCCAGAACGCAATGCGCCGATAACTTCGTCTATTCCGTTTTGAGCTGTAGTAAATGAAGACAACATCAAAAGTGAACCAAGCAGTAAGATTGAGAATAAGCGTTTCATAACAAAATAGGTTTTCACAGGAGTATTAATCTAAAAACATGCCACAGTAAAAATGGCTTTTTATCGGATACTAAACTACTAAAAACCAACAGTTTTTCCGCATTCAGGCTGGCAAATAGGCAATTTGAATGTAGTTTTACAGGGTACGGACGGGCAGTTGCCCCTGAAAATGAGTGTATTTGTACTATCTAAAATGTTAATAAATAATGCCGCACAAAAAAATCATTCTGGTCATCATGGACGGTTGGGGACTGGGGAAAGTTGCTTCGTCAGATGCTATTCAAAACGCTGACGTACCCTTTACCAAATCCTTATATGCCAGGTATCCTAATACTACATTGATTACCTGTGGAGAAGCCGTTGGTCTGCCGGATGGACAAATGGGTAATTCAGAAGTGGGCCACCTTAATTTAGGTGCAGGCCGGGTGGTTTACCAGGAATTACAAAGAATAAATGTTGCTGTAAGAGATGGTTCATTTGCCAAAAATGAAATCCTGCTGAATGCCATCCGTTTTGCCAAAAGCAATAATAAACCACTACACCTTTTAGGTTTAGTGAGTGATGGTGGCGTTCACTCCCATATCAATCATTTAAAAGCTATCACAGATGTTTGCAAAGCAGAAGGATTAGCAGATGTCTTCATTCATGCTTTTACTGATGGCCGTGACTGCGACCCGAAAAGTGGTCTTTCTTTTATGATTGAACTTCAACAACATCTTAATTATTCAGTTGGAAAAATTGCTTCCGTTAGCGGTCGTTACTACGCAATGGACCGGGATAAACGTTGGGAAAGAGTAAAGCTGGCTTATGATGCACTGGTGAATGGAGTTGGGAAAAAAGCAACGGATGCCATTGCGGCTATCGAAAACTCGTATGCGAATAATATTACTGATGAGTTCATCCAGCCCACTGTTATAATAGATGAAGGACAACAACCTTTGACGAAAATTAAGGATGGCGATGTAGCCCTCTGTTTTAACTTCCGTACAGACAGGTGCAGGGAAATAACACAGGTGCTGACACAAACAGGCTTTCCGGAATTTGATATGAAGAAATTGTTGTTGCATTATACAACAATGACGGAGTATGACCATACTCATAAAAATGTCAACGTTATTTTTGAAACGGATAATTTGAATAATACCCTGGGAGAAATTCTTGAAAAAAATGGGCTGAAACAAATCCGCTCTGCTGAAACGGAGAAATATCCGCATGTTACTTTCTTTTTCAGCGGGGGCCGGGAAAAGGTATTTGAGGGAGAAAAAAGAATCATGATGCCTTCACCAAAAGTAGCGACTTATGATTTACAACCAGAAATGAGTGCCAGGGAACTGACAGATGCGTTGATTCCTGAAATACAAAACAAAACAGCCGATTTCATTTGCCTGAATTATGCAAATACGGATATGGTAGGCCATACCGGTGTTTTTGCGGCTGCCATTAAAGCTGCAGAAACAGTTGATAAATGTGTGGAACGGGTAGTTACCACAGGATTAGAAAATGGCTACACCATCTTCCTTACTGCAGACCATGGCAACTCCGATTACATGATAAATGAAGATGGCACACCCAACACTGCACATACATTAAACCCAGTACCATTTTTTATTATTGACAACAACTGGAAAGGAAAAATAAAAGCGGGAAAACTGGGAGATATTGCCCCAACTATATTAACCATGATGGGGTTAGAAGTACCCAAAGAAATGACAGGCAATATTTTAATTTCAAACCAATAATTTTATAATAAAATGGCAATAGTTAAAAAAATTCTGGTCTTTTTACTCGCTGCCCTTCTAATAATTCAGTTTATCCATCCCCAAAAGAATAATGCAGAAGAACCACAACCAAACTATATTGGCAACACTTTTCCAATACCGGCTGATGTAAAAACTATTTTAGCAAAAGCCTGTAATGATTGTCACAGTAATAACACCAGGTATCCATGGTATACTAACCTTCAGCCGGTTCATTGGTGGTTGGATAAACATATTAGAAAGGGAAAAAAGGAACTCAATTTTGATGAATATACCAGCCGTTCTTTACGCTTCCAGTACAAAAAAATGGAAGAAGTAATGGATGAATTGAAAGAAGGGGTTATGCCACTAAACTCCTATACATGGACACATAAAGACGCCCGGCTTACAGAAGAAGAAAAAAATAAAATAATTGGTTGGGCTAATACCGTGATGGATACCATGAAAGCCCACTACCCGATTGACAGCCTGGTACGGAAAAAATAGTATTATCTTTAATTACACTGATTTCTTGTGAGGACTATAACCAAAAAGATAACCATCCTTTTTTTTCTACTGCTTGGGTTTGTCCCTTTGCTGTTCGTTCTCTTTATCACTATCAGGAAGTACGACATCCACAAACGGATGAAAGAAAAACTTGAAAGCCAGCATCTTCAAACTATCATAATACCGGAGAATGAAGTTACCTGGATGGACAAACATGAAATATGGGTAAACAACAGCATGTTTGATATTCATACAAAAAAACTGGAGAATGGTATTTACACTTTCGCCGGCCTATATGATGACGATGAAACCATCCTTGTAGAACAAGAAAGAAATGCGGCCGGGAAAAATAATGAGCAAACCAAACTGCTTGTACAGCTTTTCAAATGCCTGCCCGCCTTTTGCAATGAACACAGTGAAATACACAATCCCTTATCCGAACATGATTGTTATTCGCCGCTAATATCACCAATGCCAACCAGCCAGTTCAGGGAAATACTTACTCCGCCGCCGCAGTGCTGATTACTTTTTTACAACGAGTTTATACAATTTTGTAATCCAAAAAAATTAATATGAGGAAGATTGCACTGCTTTCTGCATTGCTATATATATCCATATGCGCCATAGCGCAACAAGACACCACTGCCGATAAAAACCTTGATGAAGTGGTGGTGTTTTCAAACAAGTTTGCAGAAAAGAAAAAAAATCTGGCACAAATGATTGATGTTCTTAATGCAAGCACTATCGCAAAATTTAATAGCCAGAATACCGGCGACCTGTTGATTAATTCCGGTAATGTATTTGTACAAAAAAGCCAGCAGGGTGGCAGTAGCCCGGTTATCCGTGGATTTGAGGCCAGCCGGGTATTGCTGGTAGTGGATGGCATCCGGATGAATAATGCTGTGTACCGTGCCGGGCACCTTCAAAATGCGATTACCGTTGATCAAAATATACTGGAAAGAGTGGAGGTGATTTATGGCCCTGCGTCCACCATGTATGGGAGCGACGGACTGGGTGGTGTAATTCATTTCAGAACCAAAGCACCTGTATTATCAACCAACACTAAATTGAAAGTTACCGGTAATGCTCTTGTCCGCTTCAGCTCAGCTAATGAAGAAAAAACAGGGCATGCTGACGTTAGCCTTGGTGGCAAAAAATTTGCCTGGCTACAGTCTTATACGTACAGCGACTTTGGTGATATGAAAATGGGAGATAATTATAAAAGCAAGTACCCCGACTTCGGACGGCGTTCGCAATACATTAAAAGAATTAATGGTATTGACTCTGTGGTAACAAATGACGATGACAGGACACAACGTTTCTCCGGTTATAAACAATGGGACATCACACAAAAAATACTATTCAAGCAAAGTGATAAAGTTTCTCATAGCCTCAATTTTCAGTATTCTAACTCAAGCGATGTACCCCGGTATGACCGTTTGCAGGATACCAGGAATTTTGGTGGTAGCATCGGTACCACGTTACGTTATGCAGAATGGTTTTATGGACCGCAAACAAGACTCCTGACTGCATACGAACTGAATGTTAAAAAGCTTGGTTTCTTTAATGACCTGAGAGTAAATCTAAACTATCAAGACATCAAAGAAAGCCGCCAGCAGAGAGAGTACCGTCGTTTAGATCGGTTTGAAAGCCGGCGGGAACATGTAAAAGTGATGGGCTTTATTATTGATGGTAGAAAAATATGGGGCAATAATGAGTTAAACATCGGTATAGATGGCCAGCTGAATGATGTAAAATCAGTGGCCGATCGTACTAATCTTACTACCGGTGCCGTAACAAAATTAGACCCCCGTTATCCGGACGGTGAGAACAAAATGAATTATTTCGGATTATATGCTCAGCACCTTTTGAAAATGAAAAATGGAAAATTAGTGTTGAATGATGGCATCCGTTTACAATCAGTTAGTCTTCATTCCACAATTGTTGATAATTCGTTTTTCAATTTGCCGGTAACGGATATTAAACAAACACCGTTTGCTATAACTGGTAACCTGGGTTTAGTATATATGCCGGTACAGAGTTTCCGGATAACGGGAAATCTTTCATCTGGTTTCCGGGCACCAAATGTGGATGATGCAGTAAAGATATTTGAATCAACTACTGCCACCCGCAGGGTTATTATTCCCAATGCTGAAATAGAACCGGAATACACTTATAATTTCGATATCGGAATTACAAAAACCTTCCATGAAATTGTAAAGTTTGAATTAACCGGCTTTTATACTTTGTTCAGAAATGCAATTGCAACTGCTCCTTTTAAATTAAATGGGCAGGATTCTATTATGTATAACGGCATCAGATGTGCTGTATATACAAGCCAAAATGTAAACAAAGCATTTGTTCGTGGCTTTAATGCAAGGTTAAAAATTGATTTCAGTAAAAAAATTTCCTGGGATAATACCATCAGCCAGACTTATGGCAGATACAAAAATCCTGATGGCACTAAAAAACCATTAGACCATGTGCCGCCGGTATTTGGTAAAACAAGCCTTACTTATGCCAACAAACAATTCAGCACTGAAGTTTATGTCATGTTCAATGGCTGGAAAAAAATAAAGGATTATAATCCCGATGGTGAAGACAACGGACAGTATGCAACAGCAGACGGTATGCCCTCCTGGTTTACTTTCAATTGGAGAGGCAGTTATGCTTTCACTAAAAATCTGACGCTGCAGGCAGGTGTGGAAAATATGGGTGATAGAAATTACCGGTATTTCGCCTCTGGCTTTTCTGCTCCCGGAAGAAATTTTATTATTGCACTAAGAGCTGGTCTCTAAAAAATAAGGGCCTGTTGAAAAACACAGACCCGTTTTTATGAAAAATACAAAAAAACAGGCTAAATGGATTCGCTGGTTCCGTTGGCTGCACCGAAAAATAGCCATCTTCCTCTTTGTTTTTTTTCTGCTAATTTCAGTTACAGGATTATTACTTGGCATTAAGAAACAAACAGGCTTATTGGCACCAACACAAAAAGGGGTGTCATCAGACCTTTCCACCTGGCTATCTGTTGATAGCCTGAAAAAAAATGCGGTTCTTTATCTTCATGATTCAGTTTCTCCAACACTTTCAGCTACCATTGACAGGATTGACATAAGGCCTGACAAAGGCATTATTAAATTTACTTTCAAAGATCATTTTAAAGGGCTTCAGTTAGACGGCACCACCGGAAAGTTGCTCAGCATTGAAACACGGAAAAGTGATTTTATTGAAAAATTACATGACGGCTCAATACTGGATAAGGTTTTTGGAACGGGTGGAGAACAGGTAAAAGTCAGTTATACAGTCATTATGGGTTGTAGCCTTTTCCTGCTGATCCTATCTGGTTTTTGGCTTTGGTATGGTCCCAAAAGGCTTCGCAAACAAAGAAAAAACACTCATGAATGAGATTTTCGTAAAATCCTGTTTAGTATAAAAGGCGAAAGACTTTAAGAAAGGCCTAAATTTTATAATACTGTGCAGCAATCGTACAGGAAAATTGTCTAAATTACAGGCAACCTAATTAAGTTATGACCGAGGAAGCCATTTTAAAAGGTTGTTTGAATAATGATACCATCGCCCAACGGGAACTGTATAATAAGTACAGTCCTAAGATGCTGGCAGTATGTTATCGTTTTGCACACAACAGGGAAGATGCTGAGGATATGTTGCAGGAAGGTTTTATTAAGGTCTTTTTACAGATTCACACTTTTGAAAACCGGGGTGCATTTGAAGGGTGGGTAAGAAGAATAGTCGTACACACCTGCATCAACATTCTGAAGAAAAATAAAAAGTTCAACGAAAGCGTAGATATTATTCATGCCACCGGGGTGCAGGTAAGAGAAGAAAGTGTACCAGCCATCATCCAGGCCAAACAAGTGGTAGAATGTATAAGACTCTTGCCCATTGGATACAGAACAGTACTAAACCTTTACGCTGTGGAAGGTTACAGCCACCGGGAAATATCTAATATGCTCGACATTGAAGAAAGCACCAGCCGCAGCCAGTACACCAGGGCCAAAGCAATGCTTGAAGATATTTTAGTTCGTAAAAGAATACTACAAAAACCAAAACAACAAACCGATTGGCTTGCTGCTGTCAGCCAACGATAAAATTTTAACCCGTACCCCACCTGCCAACAGGCAGGATAAATAGACGACTGGTTATGGAGAACAGATTCGACAATAGAGATTTTGAGCAGTTTGTAAAACAAAATGCTGATCAATACCGGATGTTTCCGTCTGAGAAAGTGTGGAAAGGTATTCATCACAATCTGCATACCCGCAGACGCTGGTATGGTATTGGGCTTGGCCTATTAATACTCACCACAGTAGTTGTTACCTGGGTAATGCTGAGCAACTCAGGAAAAAACAGGCAGGTAGTAAGTTCACTTCCTCCAATAGCAGCTACTAAAACTGTAGTTGAAAAGAGACAAATTGCTGATATAGTCATTGCCCCTGTTAAAAGGAGCGATGAAAAAACTTCATTTATAACACCAGTTGATAACTTGCACAAGAAATTGTTTATTGCTGACGCTGTTTCGGTACCTGAAATAAACATTTCTCAGATTGAAAATTCAATTGATCCTTTAGCAGTTGCACAAACAGAACCGGCACCTTTTAAAGAAACAGAAATCGTCCGTCAACCTGAATCTGTTGCAAAAACTACTACTTCTGTTAAGCAAGTCGTTTATAACAAGCCGGTAAATTCAACCTTTACTGCTGCACGGGTAAATGATTATTCATTCATTACTCCAAGGAATACATTTACTAAAGAAACAGCCACAAATATTGCTGAAGAAAAAAAGGCTGACAAAAAAGATATCTATCCTTTAAGCATTGAAAGTGTAATAAATTCCTACACCTATATTAAGAAAAGGAAAAAAATCTCTTTGCAGGTTTTCTTTACCCCTACTATCAGTTATCGTGACCTGAAAGAAAACAAAGCCTTTATTAATTCAGTCCGCAATGCTACCAACAGCACTCCCAATCCTTATTACTATACCGATATAAACAACCTTGTTACCCATAAACCAGATGTTGGTATGCAGTTAGGTTTTACAGTCGGTTACCCGCTTTCTAAAAACCTGAGACTGATTGGCGGTCTTCAGTTCAATGTAAGTAAATATGATATTAAGGCCTATACCTACCCAAGTGAAGTAGCTACTATTGCTCTCCGGAACACTGCCGGTGGAACCAACACCGTTTCCACAGTTACCAATTATCGTAATGCAGGAGGTTCATCAAGAGTTGACTGGCTTCATAATCTTTACTTTTCTGCATCTGCACCAATTGGTCTTGAACTTAAATTGGTTGGCAACAAAAAAACCTATTTTGGCATAAGCGGTTCTGCTCAACCAACGTATGTATTGAGCAACAGCGCTTATCTTCTTTCTACTGATTATAAAAATTATGCGGAAATACCATCATTAATCCGCAAATGGAATATTAATACAGCATTTGAACTGTTTGCAGGTTACTCTACCGGTAACCTGAAATGGAGAGTTGGTCCCCAAATCCGCTACCAGACCATGTCTAGTTTTGTAAAAAAATATCCTGTACAGGAACATTTATTTGATTTTGGTTTAAAGTTTGGTATTATGCTCGATAAATAAAATCAGTATTAACTGCCCGTTTTTAAAAAATCCCGTGCCGCTTGAAGCGGCATGGGATTTTTGTTTTCCGGCTAATAACCAACATAATGATACAGTCTTGTTTTGTATTATTTTTACGCCATGAGAAACTATTTACTCGTTGTATTTCTTTCCGTAATCATCACATCCACTGCCTGTAACCAAAAAGAAAAGGAAACAGACAAAAAATTCATTTCTGTTTTGGCGCTGATAAAAAAAGAAGTGGCACATATTGATACTTCTTTGTATTCAATAATGAAAGTAGTTTATGCTGATAGCCTTCATATAGACACTACTTACATTCCGAGAGAGCAATTTGCAGATGCAGCAAAAGATTTTTTAAATATCCCTGACCTTTCTGACAAAAAAACAGCCAAAAGATTTACTGAGGAACCTCCCCGGTATGATGAACAGATGAACAGGGTAATTTTTACATACCTGCCTATAAATCCGGACAAGGAAGAAATTAAAAAACAGGAATTACTCTTAACCCCGATACCCGGAGAAGAAAGTAAAGTAAATAATGTTATCATTACCCGTGAAATAGCTAACCGGGACAGTTTTTTTCAGCAAAGAATGTTGTGGCAAACGGCTAAAAGTTTTCAAATAGTAACAAGAAGGCAAAAACCCGGTCAACCGGAAATAACGACAACCACAAAAGTTACCTGGAATGAAGGTTTTAACCAATGACAGGCGAAGAGTTTCAACATATTGCAGGTACTATTCCCAAACAACCGGGTATCTATAAATACTTTGATGGAAACAATGAGCTATTGTATGTTGGAAAAGCAAAACATCTTCGCAAAAGAGTAAGCTCCTATTTCACCAAAACATACACCAGTTACAAAACTCATGAACTGGTACAGCGAATTGTCAGTATAGAATTTACCATTGTTAATTCCGAGCAAGATGCTTTTTTGCTGGAAAATACTTTAATTAAACAATTTCAGCCCCGGTTCAACATTAACCTGAAAGATGATAAAAGCTACCCGTTCATAGTTATTAAAAACGAACCTTTTCCACGGGTATTTCTAACCAGAAAGAAAATCAACGACGGCTCCGAATACCTTGGCCCTTATACTTCAGTTAAAAGGGTAAGGGAATTGATGGAGTTTATTAAACAAACTATTCAGTTGCGCAACTGCTCGCTGAATCTTACAGACAACAACATCAGGAAAGGAAAATTTAAGGTTTGTCTTGAGTATCATCTTGGCAATTGTAAAGGACCTTGTGAGGGATTACAAACAGCAGAAGATTACAAAGAAAACCTGTGGCAGTTAAAAAACCTGTTGCGGGGAAACCTTTCTCCTGTTATCCGGCATTTTAAAACAGAAATGAAGGACTTCGCCGTTGCACTTGCATTTGAAAAAGCAGAACTGGTAAAAAAGAAAATAGATTTCCTTGAAAATTACCAGTCCCGTTCGGTAGTGGCCAACAGCAGGGCTGGCGATATGGATGTATTCTCCATCCTGAAAGAGAAAGAAATGGCCTTCGTTAATTATTTAATGGTTCGCAATGGTGCCATCATACAGACACAAACGAATAAAGTAGAAGCCCATCTTGATGAATCCACAGAAGAAATACTAAGTTTTTCAGTGGCACAGCTCCGAACCACTTTTAATAGTGATGCAAGAGAAATTGTTGTTCCTTTTGCCATCGAATATCCGCAGGATGAGATAACAGTAACAGTACCCAAAGGCGGTGACAGAAAGAAACTATTAGAACTTTCAGAAAAGAATGTTCAGCATTTTATTGAAGAAATAAAAAATAAAGAACGCCTGCAGCTAAATATAAAAAGCCCGGATAAGCTGAAACTGCTGGAACAACTGCAATTCGATTTGCAGTTGCAGGAATTACCTTCTCATATCGAATGCTTTGATAACTCTAACTTTCAGGGCAGCTACCCAGTGTCGGCAATGGTTTGTTTTAAAAATGGCGAACCGAGTAAAAAAGATTACCGGCATTTCAATGTAAAAACAGTGGAAGGCATCAATGACTTTGCCACTATGAAAGAAGCCGTAGGACGACGCTATAAAAGGCTAAAGGAAGAAGAACAACCATTTCCGCAGTTAGTTATCATTGATGGTGGTAAAGGACAGCTAAGTGCCGCTATTGAAGCCATAAGAGAATTGGGGGTTGACGGTAAATCAACCCTGGTAGGGCTTGCAAAAAATGAAGAGGAAATATTTTTCTCCGGCGATAAGGAATCTCTGAAGCTGCCTTATAATAGTGCCAGCTTAAAATTTATCCGCCGCATACGGGATGAAGTGCATCGCTTTGGGATCACCTTTCACCGGCAGAAAAGAAGCAAGGGGACTTTTAAAAATGAATTGGAGGAAATTCCCGGAATCGGCAAAGCCACTGCTGATTCCTTATTGAAAGAGTTTAAATCGGTAAAGAATATTCAGGAGGTAGTAAGGCAAGGTAAAGGTGAAATAGAGATTGGAAAAGTAATAGGTATAGCGAAGGCAAGGGTTGTGGTGAAATACTTTGCTAAATGAGAAGGACCTTTCGTCAAGCTAAGGGTAGTACCTCCGCCTTCGTCTCGTTTGAAACGAGACTGCTTCAGATAAGGCAAAAAAAATGGGGCCAGAATAGAAATTCAGCCCCGTTTTTAAAATCCAATATCCTATGAAAAACCGAGACGAAAATACAACTTAAATCTGATTTTCCTATAGGACTTTTACGATTTTGAAAAGTTTTTTTTAATTTATTTTGAATGACTTATGATAACAATAAAGCCCCGTAACCGGGGCTTTATAATAAGTTTAAACAGAAAGTATCGTATTAATACGACCAGAGATCCTGCTCAAAATTGAATATCTTTTCTTTAATGTTGTCACCTTCCAGCAAAGCCAGGATTGGATCTTTTATATAAGCCCTGATATTCTTATTAGCAGGGTTGTCAAGAGAAGATTTTACAATATAGCTGCTGAACATGCGGCTTTCAAAAAGTTCTTCCCATGTCATCCGGCTTTG
>Ga0105046_10002554_pt1 | contig 28782 bp, 33 predicted proteins | sample MAT03_FD_78385 | JGI IMG/M metagenome (GOLD analysis project Ga0105046, IMG submission 78385) | Freshwater microbial communities from Lake Fryxell liftoff mats and glacier meltwater in Antarctica - MAT-03 (megahit assembly) | ecosystem: Environmental > Aquatic > Freshwater > Ice > Liftoff... | reverse complement strand
GGCCGCCGGGCGCCTATAAATCGAATGAACGATTTGAACGAATCTAAGAAAGCTGGGTTTGGGGGCGATCGAGAGTTGAGTCAGATTTCCAAGTCTTCCAACTCTCCAGGCGCCACCCTTGGCGGCCGCCAAAAAGACGATCCGGCGCTTCAAATCGCTGCGTGCTCAAAACTCATTCGGTTCCAGTCTCTCAGGTTGAAAAAGGAGTTTGTTATGGCGCTTGTTTTGAAAAGTTCTGTTGCGTTCAGCGTCGCTGCCTTGCTGTTGGTCTCGTCGTCGGTAGCCGAGGCAGGCAAAAAATGCCCTGGCGCCACTGTCACCACCGTTGCCCTGAAGAAAGAAGCAAAAATGGACATCGTCGACACAGCTGTAAATGCGGGCTCATTCAAGACGCTCGCCGCCGCCCTGCAAGCGGCCGGACTCGTGGATACCTTGAAGGGTAAGGGACCGTTCACCGTCTTCGCGCCCACGGATGAAGCCTTTGCCAAGCTGCCGGCAGGCACCGTCGAAACGCTGCTCAAGCCGGAGAACAAAGCCAAATTGACTGCAATCCTGACCTACCACGTTGTCCCCGGCAACGTGAAGGCCGCCGATGTTGTGAAGCTCACATCGGCCAAGACCGTGCAGGGTCAAACCGTGGCAATCGATGCTAAGGATGGGGTGAAGATCAACAACGCCAAGGTTGTCAAAGCCGACATCGAAACTTCGAACGGCGTGATCCACGTGATTGACACCGTATTGCTGCCCAAGGAATAGATCGTGATGGTGGTCATGGCTGGCGAACCGCAGCCAGCCATGACCTTTTCTTCTGACTGACACATCGGTCAATACGGATATCGGAGGGCGAATCCATGATTTGTGCAGCGACGGGAAGACGACGGGGGCGACCTACCGTCAGCGAATCCTTAGAACGTCGTGAGTCTCTAAACCGAAACTCGCAGATTCCCAATAAGCTTCTGTCCGATGTCGGGACGGGTTTGGCAAAGCGCAGAGTCGCCAGTGTCGATACGCCCCGCTGCAATTCCCAGCAGTTCGATCATGATCAACCTGACCTGGCCAGCTTTCGAACGGCTGTCGGAAAACTTAACGAGGAAGACAAAAACGCGATTCATGAACAGTATCGCAGTGGAACAACCGTGGAAACGCTGGCCCAGCGATATCGCAGCAAGAAGACTTCCATTAGTCGAGTGATCAACGAGATACGCGTTGGGCGGATTATGGAGTTGCCGTTGGACTTCATCCCCAATCCGCAGTTCAGCGGTGCTGACGCGGACAGCATCATCCTGGCTGAGATTCCAAGCGCAGACACTCAGGTGACGGCCACGCGGGTTCCGTCAGGTCTGTCACCGTACTTGGCGAGTCTGTATAGAGTGCCGCTATTGACGCGAGAACAAGAGGGTCATTTATTCCGACAGTTCAATTACTTGAAGTACAAGGCTTCCAAGCGACGCAGCCAACTCGATCCATCCCATGCCGAAACCGAAGCTCTGGACCAGATCGAGAGGCTCTACGAGGCAGCCTTAACCGTAAAGAATTACATCTTGCAGGCCAACCTACGGCTAGTCGTTTCTATCGCCAAGCGGTACGTGATTCAGGGCGACAGTTTCTTCGAGCTGGTCAGCGACGGGAACATCTCTCTGATGCGGGCGATCGATAAATTCGACTTCGCTCGCGGCTACAAGATCAGCACGTATGCGAGCTGGGCGATTATGAGGAACTTTGCACGTACGATTCCGTACGAGTTACGGCAGCGAGATCGTTTCCGCACCAGTCACGATGAGATTTTCAACGCGTCCGAAGAGCGTCGCTCCAACGAGCACGACCTGGAAAGCGCCCAGCGTCAACGAGAAGCACAGGTTCGTAAGATTATGGACCGGTTGGATGAGCGCGAACAGCAGATTGTCGTCAGTCGTTTCGGCCTGGAGCATGGGCAAGAACCGCGAACCCTTGAAGAGATCGGCGCGGAGTTGGGCGTGAGTAAAGAGCGAGTCCGTCAGATTGAAGCGCGGGCCATGAGCAAACTACGAATCGCCGCGTCAGAAGAGAACATCGAATTGCCGGGCGTTAGCTGAGGGGCGGACCGGACACAGACTCCAAAGAAGGAAATGAAACATGAACAGCGTGAAGACTGCGAAGCTTCTGATTCTGGCTGCCGCCGGCCTATCATTCTTGTTTTCGGTCTATCTATGGTTTGCCGTAGATAAGGGGCAAGGCGTTTTCGTAGGCCTCTGGGTTCCATCCATTTTGTCATTTGGCGCCCTGATGACCAACGGTGGAGGACGGCGTTATGAATGACTGGATTATTTTCCTGGTCGGCGGTTTCGCGACACTACTGTGTGCGGTTGCGACCGGGATTCTGCTTTATGCCATTGAAACAGACGTTAAAGACTGACGCACAATGTTTTGAATAACGAAGTGTTGTCGCTGAGATTCCAATGCACCGCGCACGGCGCAGGAGATTGAGCTGATGTTGATTCTTACGCGGAAGGTCGGAGAACGAATTCGGATTGCGGGCGACATCGAACTCGTCATCATGGCAATTAAAGGCGACCGCATTAAGATCGGCATTGAAGCTCCCAAGAAAACTCAAGTGCTACGGGCGGAACTAGCGTCGCATCCGCCAGCGGCATGGAGCTGAGCGGTCTGATTGAGTCAGAGAGGAATCCTAAGTGATCACTGAAAGACGTCTTTCCATGCACCCCACCAAAAACGATCTTCCCGCCGATAAGCGTGCCTCTGCAGTTGAGCTTCTCAATGATTTGTTGGCAGACCTGATTGACCTGCAACTTCAAGCAAAGCAGGCCCACTGGAACGTCAAGGGTCCGAACTTCATCGCCTTGCATGAATTGTTTGATAGCGTCGCCGAAGGAGCTGAAGAGTTTGTGGATACAGTCGCCGAGAGAATTGCGGCACTGGGGGGTCGAGCCGAGGGAACGACCGGTGTTGTGGTCCAGCGTTCAAAGCTGGCTCCCTACCCACTGGACATCGTCAGTGGGCGAGCTCACGGTGAAGCGTTATCCACGTCATTGGCGACGGTTGGCAAAGCAGCTCGCGGCAGTATTGGTCGGGCTACGGAAGTCGGAGACGCCGACACCGCCGACCTCTTCACCGAAGTGTCGAGGGGCATCGACAAGAAACTCTGGTTCGTGGAATCACATCTGCAAGGGGATCGGTGAAGGCGGACGGCGGCGGCCAGCGGACTGCGAAAAGCCGTCTTTGTTGCATCAACGACAATAGCAATCAGATTGGAACAGAATATGGCCTTGTCTTTAGTAATCAACGAGGTTGTCGGATATGTGCACCCCCGCCTGCGATCGACTCTGCCACAACAAGGCCTTTAGGCTCTACTTCTAAAGCCTGCGCCTGGACGTTGATCCGACAAATGGGTCTTAAGCCCTCAGAAGAACCAAATCGAATGTCTACTTTAAGTTCACTCTTTTTCTTTAGCTAGGAGCCTGCAATGCCTACTGAACAGACAACCAACTGGCCGGACCTCGCGATCGCTCTCTACGAGCGGCTGACAGGCAAGAACGCAGAGATCGCCTATGAGTTTGTTGACATGCACGTGAAGGTCCCGAGCGGGACTGGCGCGAATGCCGAACATGCTGAGTGGGTTCTGAGCGGTACGATGAAGATCAGCACCTCGGCTGAGGGCAAAGGCCCAAACTGAGTTTGGTCGGCCGCCTTGACGGTAGTGTAGACGGCCGGCCGGTGAGTCTCGTCGGCGAACACAGCGATCTCACCCTTTGCGTCAATAATTTCGTCACCTTGTTTACGTTGCGGAGGACCTGGAAGGCAAACGGCCGAGCTCTAACCAGGTTACTCGAGCGTTCTGACTTTCGGGTCCTGGTTCGAGTGGGTCGGTTTGGGAGGACAGAAGTGTTTCCCAATCCGAACGATTTGATTGGCCTTTTCCTCCCGCGCTGGTGAACCATGGTAAGTTTCGTGAGACCAGGGGAGCCTGCCAATAGTCCGATCTTCGTAACCGGCGCCAGCGGCTATGTCGGCGGACGACTTGTCCCCGCACTGTTAGCCGCCGGTTACTCCATTCGTTGTCTGGCCCGTGATCCCCGGAAACTCGCGGAGCGGCCGTGGCGCTCGAACCCAGATGTCGCCGTGGTGGCAGGCGACATGTCGGACCAGGACCAACTTGCTAGCCAGCTGCAGGGATGCGCCGTGGCGTTTTATCTTGTCCATTCGATGGAGGCAACGGGCGGGGTTTACGCCGAGCGGGACCGTCAGCTGGCATCAAATTTCGCGCACGCCGCTGCAAGAGCTAGTGTTGAGAGGATTATTTATCTTGGCGGACTTGGCGAGATGGGCCAGGGACTCAGCCAACACTTGCGTTCGCGCCGTGACGTGGAGGAACAACTGGCTTCGACTGGAGTCCCTGTGACAACATTCCGAGCCGCCATGATTATTGGGGCCGGTTCGGCCTCGTTCGAGATCCTGCGTTATTTGGTCGAACGGTTGCCGGTGATGGTCACCCCTGCATGGGTGAAAACCGAATCGCAGCCCGTCGCAATCACTGACGTTCTTCATTGGCTTGTGCGATGCGTAAGCGTGCCGGAGACAACCGGCAAGACGCTGGAAATCGGTGGGCCTGACGTGCTGCCGTACCGCGAATTGATGCGGATTATGGCTGAAGAACTGCGTTTACCAAAACGGTTGATCATCCCCTTACCCGTTCTCACGCCAAAGCTCAGCTCCTTGTGGATCAGTCTGGTCACGCCGGTGTCTTATCGCATCGCCCGTCCGCTCGGTGAGGGGCTGCGGAACCGCGTGGTGGTGACCAACGACGAAGCGCAGCGACTCATGCCGCATCAGCCACTGGGAGTGCGGGAAGCGATATTCGACGCGCTACGTCAGGTCGAAGCGAACGACGTAGAAACACGTTGGTCGGCGGCCGGGCCGATCCCTGGCGACCCGCAGTGGGCGGGCGGCACAGTGTTCACCGACCAACGCTCCGTGCTGATTCAAGCCGATCCGCATGCGGTTTTCGCCGCCGTCTGTCGAATCGGAGGTGGCCATGGCTGGTACGCAGGGGATATTCTCTGGCGCATACGCGGCTGGATGGACAAGCTGGTCGGAGGGCCAGGACTTCGACGGGGGAGACGAAACGCCGATCAGGTGGAATTCGGTGAGGCGCTCGACTTCTGGCGCGTGGTTGGCATAGACCGCGACCGTTCACTGTCACTTCGGGCCGAAATGAAGTTGCCAGGCATAGCCATGCTGAATTTTGAACTCAAACCGGAAGAGGACCACGGACGAACAACACTCACGATGACCGCGCGGTTTCGACCGAAGGGACTGCTTGGAATCTTGTATTGGTACGCGGTCCTGCCGCTGCACCACTTTGTGTTTGGCGGCATGCTTAGAGGCATAAGGACCATGGCAGAGTCGATGAATCGGGCAGAGGGTTCCAAAAACTCTGATTCTTCTCCGGGCACTGCCGCGCCTGGATATGGACGCGCCCGGCTGTGGCTGGGCATTTCTGCGGTTGGCACGATTGTGACGCTCACGACTTTTAGTTTGTTTTTCGATCTGTCAGACCGAATTCAGAAAAACATCGACTCGACGACATGGGGGCAAGCTCGCGCGATGCTGTTGTTTGTCCTGATTTACGTGGTCATCCAGCTACCGTTCGACCTTCTTGGCGGCTACCTGCTGCCCAAGCGTTTCGGCCGAGCTCATCCGCCATTCGCAAGCTATCTGGTCAGCCTCGCGCGGGGCGTGACCGCCCACGCAGCGTTTTTGTTCCTTGCTGCAATGGCAATTCTGTTGGCCGGAAGATGGGGAGGAATCGCCGGAACTACGGCGGTGGGCCTTGGAATGAGTATCTTACTGCTCCGTGGGCGCGTGGCGCTCGCAACGCTCATGGCCCCGCTCCAGTTCACGCCGAGCGAGCCAACATGTTTACAGTCTGGCGATTCACTCCCGATCACCGTGGCCCAAAGTCCCGACGAAGGATTTACGGGAGCCGTCCTTGGGGTGTTGCGGCCACGCTTGCAAATTGTGCCAGCCAGGTGGCGCCAAGTACTTGGCGCCGCTGGGTTCGAGGTCGCGGCCAGTCGTCGGTCGCTGGCGGTGAAGACCGGCAGTTGGTGGCGAGGGCGTGCGGTTGCCTTGCTCTTCACCCTGGCAGGTCTCAGCATTGCGGCTTGCCTTGTCGGCTCGACCAAGCTGGGCACAGTGGGTGGTACGGTCGAGTTCAGTCTCTGGTTCAGCTTGTGGTCATTCGTTGGGCTTTTGACTCTTCCGACGCTGAGCCGCCGAGGTGTTATTGAAATTGACGAGCGTGCTCAAATTGAGGGACAAACCAACGAGGCGCTGCGCACCACAAGCCGCCTTCTTGATGAGCTACAGGATGGAGAACCGACGAGGCCGGCGCTTATCGAGATTATCTTTCACCCCATACCCAGCTTGCAAAACCGCCTGGAAGGACCGCGATCGCAGGGCCGCATTGGCTTCTGGGACGCGGCCCGGACCTCCGTATATTTGAGTCTCGCCGGTCTGAGCCTGCTGGGCCGCGCAGTCCACTGCAACTGTGGAAGGCCGTCACTTTGGGTGTTTCTGCCCACCGACTAAAGCAGCTGGAAAACCACAAGAATGCGTTTCTCACCACAAGATATTGAAGCCGCCCGCCGTTTGAGGGAATTGGGTCTTAGTTGGTTCCCCTCGCCTGGCCATTTCGTTTTTGATGAAGCGGGCGTCATCGAGCAGCCGTCGCCCTTTCAAGAGCGTGTCTATTTTATCCTTGAATTGAAGCACTTCCTACGCCGGACAGGCTGCGTGGACCGCTTGCAGAGCGCCCTGTTCTGGCTTCCCACCTGGCACGACGCAAGAGAACTTTTACAGTCTCAGGGAGACGCGGATGGGGAAGTCGCGGATGCGCTGAAAAATGCCGGGGCCATCGAGAGCAGGTGTGAGCTACTGACGCTCTATCGGCTTCTCGAAGTAGGGCTGCAACGGGATCCGAGCTCCCGAGACATTAATCGTCGCGAGGAGGTTCCAACATGACGCTGTCCGAGAGCGCTTTCATGCCCACGTACCTTGTGCTCGGCGCCACGGGGGGTATCGGCGAGAGTTTATGTCGCCGATTGGCGTCACGCGGCGCGAGATTGATGATTGCCGGCCGGAACGCCGCAAAGCTCCAGATGCTGGCCGACGAACTGCACGCAGTCGCACACCCGCTAGACGCAACGCACTTTGAGGAAGTGGATGCCTGCGTCGAAAAATTGCTCCAATTACATGGTCGCCTGGACGGTGTCGCTAATTGCATCGGATCGTTGCTTCTCAAGCCGGCCCACTCGACGAGCGAGAGCGAGTGGTTGTCCACCGCCGCGACGAATTTGACCACGGCATTTGCGGTCGTGAGGGCCGCCGCCAAACCCATGCTAAATACGGGCGGCTCCATCGTGCTCGTATCATCGGCCGCGGCCCGCATCGGCCTGGCGAATCACGAGGCGATTGCCGCCGCCAAGGCAGGCGTTATCGGTCTGACTCTCTCGGCAGCCGCCACCTATGGCCAGCGCGGAATCCGAGTCAACTGCGTGGCTCCCGGCTTGGTTCGCACCCCGATGACTGCTCGATTAACCGCCAACGAAGCCGCTTTGACGTCCTCGTTGGCCATGCACGCTCTAGGGCGAATCGGGGAACCCGAAGATGTCGCAGCCGCGATCGAGTGGTTACTCAGCCCTGAGCAGAGTTGGGTTACGGGCCAAGTACTGGGGATTGATGGCGGATTGGGTTCCGTCCGCTCACGTTGACTTGGGGAGGATCCAATGAACGCTGTCTCGGAACAAACTGAAGCGCCGGTTTGGGCGAGTGGGTGGCTTGTGGCCGCGGGCATCTACAACCTGCTGTGGGGCGCCCTGACGATCGGGTTTCCCCACTTGCTGTTCGATCTTGCCCGCATCGAGCGGATTAATTATCCCGAGATCTGGCAGTGCGTGGGAATGATTGTGGGCGTCTATGGCATCGGCTATCTAATCGCAGCCGGTGACCCGCGAACACACTGGCCGATCGTCCTCGTGGGGTTGCTGGGAAAGATCTTTGGCCCGATCGGGTTCGTCACGGCACTTTTGCGCGGGACGTTTCCACCGCTCTTTGGGTTGACGATTCTGACCAACGATCTGATCTGGTGGATTCCGTTCGCCATGATTATTTGGGATGCGGCAAAAAACCGCAGAGTTGACCAGCAACCCAACCCAGCGATGCGTAGGCACTATGTCAAAGAAAGCAGAATCGACGCTCCGGCGGAGGTTGTTTTTCGCTTTCACGAAAGTCCCGACGCACTGCGGCATTTGATTCCACCTTGGGAGAAGATGGAGGTCGCCGAATCTGCTGGTTCTCTACTGCCTGGCAGCAAAGTAGTGTTGCGCGGGCGCCTCGGTCCGATTCCAATCCAATGGGTCGCCATCCATACCGAATACGATCCGCCTCACCTGTTTGCGGACCGCCAGGAATCGGGCCCGTTTGCCTGGTGGTATCACCGACATCGGTTCCTCGATGATGGTCAGGGGGGGACAATTTTGCGGGATGAGGTCGAGTATCTGGCTCCACTGGGACTAATCGGCAGTTGGCTAGGCGGTTGGCTGATTCGCCGGAAGCTTGAGCGCATGTTCGCGTATAGGCACGATACGACACGCCGGCTGATCGAGTCCGGGGAGTGGTCGGAAACCGTCACTAGCGCAACGCGCAACTGAAGGGTTACGAGTGACCTACGACGTGATTATTATCGGTAGTGGCCTGGCGGGTCTGTGCTGCGCCATACGGTTGCAACAGCGCGGCGTTCGTTTCCTGCTTCTGGAGACATCCGACGGCGTTGGTGGCCGAATCCGTACCGACTTCGTTGATGGATTTCGTCTGGACCGGGGCTTTCAGGTTTTTCTGACTAGCTACCCGGAGGCGAAGAAGTCACTTGACTATGAGGCTCTCCAACTACGGCCGCTCCTCCCCGGCGCGTTAGTGCGGCAGGGAGGAAAATTCCACCTGTTGGCTGATCCATGGCGGAGGCCGTTGGCCGCGATGCGTTCCTTGTTTTCGCCAATCGGTTCACTAACCGACAAGTTGCTTGTGGCTCAGCTGCGGTCCCGGTCGTTGAAAGGAAGCGTCGAGGACCGATTCCGTGACCCGGAAACGACGACTCTCCGAGCACTGCAAGACTTCGGTTTTTCAACATCAATAATCGATCGCTTCTTCCGGCCCTTTCTGGGGGGAATCTTTCTGGATCCGGAATTGCAAACGTCCAGTCGGATGTTTCACTTTGTCTTTCGCATGTTCTCACTGGGCAGCGTTTGCCTGCCCGCGGAGGGTATGGAAGCTATCCCTCGACAACTAGCCTCGGCTTTGCCGCTGTCCAGCATCCGTCTCGGAGCGCGCGTGGTGCGTGTTCAATCCGGCTCGGTGTGCCTGGAGTCGGGCGAGCAACTTAACGCGCGAGCTGTCGTTGTGGCGGCGGACGGCGCCGTGGCAGCACAGCTTCTCGGTGATGCGATTTCTTCGGCCGGTCAAGGTGTCACCTGTCTTTACTTCGCCGCGCAGAGTCCACCCATCGAACAACCCATCCTCGTGCTCAACGGGGAACGCCGTGGCCCAGTCAACAATCTTTGCGTACCGACACTTGTCGCTCCCTCGTATGGACCCGGCGACGCGAGCCTGGTGTCGGCGACCGTGCTGGGCATCCCCAAGAACGCGGACCGACTTCTCACCGAGGTGCGCGAACAACTTGGGGACTGGTTTGGACCTGCCGTTAAGGCCTGGCATCACCTGCGGACCTACCGCATTCCCTACGCCCTGCCGCGGCAGATCCCACCGGCGCTTGATACGCCGGAGCGCTCGGTTCGCTGGCAGCCGGGCATATACGTCTGTGGCGATCATCGAGACAATGCCTCGATTCAGGGGGCGATGGTGTCGGGGCACAGGGCAGCGGAGGCCGTGCTGGAAGACCTCTCATGAATGAATCTCTTCCCCGACTGCTACTTCTATCGCACTTTGCGGCGACCCTCTTCATGATCGGGGTCATCTGGTTCGTGCAGGTCGTTCACTACCCGCTCTTTGCCAAGACAGGGAGTGCGGATTTTCGATCCTACGAGCAGCGGCACACATCGCTGACCACCTGGGTAGTTGCTCCGCCGATGCTTGTGGAAGGGATTACTGCCTTGCTCTTGTTTTGGTTCCGACCAACCGGAGTTTCGACCTGGCAACTTTCGATAGGACTGGCGCTCTCGGCCGTCATCTGGCTCTCGACGGCGCTGCTCCAGGTGCCGTGTCACAACGTGTTATCCCAGGGCTTCGACCCAGTCGTGCATCAGCGACTCGTCACGACGAACTGGATGCGAACGGTCGCCTGGAGCACGCGTGGGTTGCTGGTTTTATGGATGGCGATATCCTCATTCCGCTGAGAGAACAAGATCTTGAAACCCGATCACGAACGCCACATGCGACAAGCGATCGCGCAGACGGCCAACGCGCCGGAGCTACCGTTCGGGTCCGTTATCGTCCACCGGGAAAGCGGCGATACTGTGGCCGCGGGTTGGAACAGATCGAAAATCAATTCCACCTGGCATGGCGAGATCGACGCACTCAACGCCCTGTTCCGATCCGGCCAGTCGAGTGATGGCAGCGAGTTGGTGCTTTACACTACCGCGGAGCCCTGCCCCATGTGCATGGCTGCGATTCTCTGGAGCGGCATCCAGATGGTCGTGTACGGCACATCGATCCGGTTCCTGCAACAACACGGTTGGCGACAGATTGACGTCCTCGCTGAGGAGATTGTCCGTCGCAGCCCAGGCTGGCAATGCACGATCGTCGGCGGGGTGCTGCAAGAGGAATGCGACCGCTTGTTCGCGGCGGGACCGCCTAAAGCTTCTCCTCACAACCCCGACAGCGGCGGATGACCGTTGGTTAGTTTTTCCGCTTCCTGTCTCTGCAGTGGTCTGAACAATAGCTTACTCGATCCCCGTCGCGCGCCCACTTCTTCCTCCAGGCGAACATTCGGCCGCAGCCCTGACGACGTTTCGTGGGCAGGTCGGTCTTCGACTTTCTGCGCGGCATTAGTTGGCATCGGCAAGGGGTTAACGGTTACCCGTGGAGCTTAAGCAGGAAAGCGTCGGCGACCCGGAGATGCTCCTTCAACCGTTCGCCAAGTTTTTCTTTCATTTTTACCATCACGGACATCCGGGGGTTCGCAGCAAAGAAATCGGTATGGCGGTCGACGAAGCGCCAGTACAGCGCATCCCATATGGCGCACCAGGGACCTTTTTTGAAGTCGCTCATCCTCAACACATAGCTCGATCCACTGATGTAGGTTTTGGTCGTCATCAACCCACCGTCAGCGTACTGGCTCATGCCGTAGACGTTAGGCACCATCACCCAGTCATAGGCGTCGATAAACATTTCCATGAACCATTGGTAGATGGCGTCTGGGGCGATGTCGCAGAGTAGCAGAAAGTTTCCCAGGATCATCAACCGCTCGATATGGTGACAATATCCAGTGCGCAACACCCGGCGGATGACAGTGTCTACGGGCTCGATGCCGGTCGAGCCGTCGTAGAACGCGCTGGGGATATCGCGAGTCAACCCCCAGAAGTTGCGAGAGCGCTGCTGTCTTCCATGAGTCAGATAGACCAGCCGAATGAATTCCCTCCAGCCGACAACCTGACGGACAAAGCCTTCCAAAGAGTTGAGCGGAACGAATTCAGCCTGAGCCAGCGCGGCTTCGATCACCTGGCGAGGCGAAAGCAAGCCGACATTGAGCATTGGCGTCAGCACCGAGTGGAACAGGACTTCGTGCGCCGCGCTGATCGAGTCCTCGTAATCGCCGAACGATGCTAAGCGCTCGTGAACGAAGGCGTCGAGCCAGACCGCGGCCCCGGCATGGTCGGTTGGGTAACCAAACTCCTCGTCGGCGCCGATCGCTTTGGAAAACCTAGCCCTCACATACTGCCTCGCTGCTCCGACGGATTCCCCCTCCCGAGGGCGCCGCAGTGTCGGGATCGGGATGCCCTTCGGCAATTTCTTGCGGTTATCCGGGTCGAAGCTCCACTGACCGCCGACCGGCTTTCTATCCTGCTCCAGCAGGAGGCCGAGACGCTTGCGCTGGGCAATGTAGAATCCGGTGAAGTACAGGCGCTCTTTGCCGGCCGTGAAGTCACGAATCACCGACAGAGGAGTGAGAAAGTGCGGGTCATCGAGCACGGACGCTGCTATCCCCTGCTGCTCTAAAGCCGCTGCGAGTCGGGTCGATAGCCAATCGTCGCACGGATCAACGTATTGCACCGAACGAATCTGAAGGTGTTTCAGCCGATGGGCAATCGCTGCCGTGTCGGCCATCTCACCCGCTTCGATGTAATGAACCTTGATTCTCCGCTTTCGGAGCGCGGCCGCGAACTGCATCATCGTAGCGCGGTGGAAGATCAGCTTCTGGCTATGGAAAGAGTATTGATTGAACAGCAGCGGCTCCTCGACAAGCAAGGCTTGCGAGGCATCGACAAGTGCCGGATGGTCGGCGAACAGTTGATGCGGATAGATGATCGCGGCCCGGGTCATGAATCAGATTTCCTGGCCAGACTTTGGGGTCGGCAGGTGGATGTCGGCAGAGACGCCTATCTGCCGAAGGATACAGTCGGCAGCGGCAACCCCGGAACGGAATGCCCCCTCGACCCGGCCACCAGCCAGCCAGTCGCCGCAAACGACTAGCCCCGAGTCGTCATCGAAGAACACCAGCCCATCGAGTGACAGTGGGGTGGCGCTAAACAGCCAGCGGTGCGCATCGAGGTGAACCGGGTTTAGTTCGGGTGCGGCCGTAATATCGGCGAAAGCGCTAAGCAGTGTCGCCTTCACGGTATCCGGCGCTAGATCCTGATGGGCCGCCGACCAATCGGGCGAGGCGTGCAGTACCCAACAGTCTTTGGAGCGATCGCGACCCGGTTTGGAACTGTTGCGGGCCACCCAAGCTAGCGGCGAATCATGCACGAACGCCCCATCCCAAGCTGCCTCAATACGCACATCGAACGCGGCCAGCACTGCCCAGCAGGGCGTCATCGGAATGGCCCGCACTTCGGCGGCAAACGCATGCTCGCCGAGTAATTCGGCCGCCTGTGGAGCAGGGAGCGACACGATCACGTGGTCGAAAGGCCCATGGATCTGTCCCGCAGCGTCCGTCACTTGCCAGTCTTTCCCGACACGGTGAAGGCGGACGATTCTCGTCTCCAGGCGGACCCCCAGGTCAGCGCTAAGGTGGTGGGCAATGGCCTTCATGCCAGGCACGCCAACGTATCGATGGGGCTGATCAGTTTTCGGCCGCACATTGGCGCCATCGATGGTTACGATCCGGCCGGTCCACTCCGCGACGATTTTCTGCTCAATCCAGGCTTTGACATGTCGGATGAAATGTGGATCCCGAGCGGTAAAGTACTGAGCTCCGTGATCAAAGCTGAGCCCCGGATCGGCTCGGCGCGTCGCCGTCCTTCCCCCAGGTCCTCGGCTTTTCTCGAACACCGTCACGTTGATGCCGAGATCATGGAGTGTCTTCGCACTCATTAACCCGGAAATGCCGGCGCCAATCACGGCGACCCGTGGAACTGGCAACTGCCGGTTATGCAAAACCATTTCTAGCACCTCACAATATCAAGCCGGTTCGTGCTGTCCGCTCTGCTAAGATGTACTTGGTGGCGGCAAGCAAAGCCCTAAATCCACAGGTCAGGAATCCGAGGCTTAGATGCCGACCTTTTATCTCAAGTTGTACTTCTGTACGCTGGTGGCCTTTTTCGCCATCGACATGGTCTGGTTGGGTCTGGTCGCTCGCGGATTCTATCAGAAGCATCTCGGCTTTTTGATGCGGAGTAACCCCAACTGGTCAGCGGCTATCGTATTCTACCTGCTGTTCGTGTTTGGCCTGCTGGTCTTCGTCATCGTTCCCAGCCTGGAAACGGGCTCGACGAAGAAGGTGCTAATCCTCGGAGCCTTATTCGGCCTGATCACGTACGCCACGTATGACCTGACCAATCTCGCGACGGTCAAGGACTGGCCGTGGGTCATGACCGTGGTGGATCTATTGTGGGGCGGCATCCTTGCCACTTCGGTCAGCTATCTGGGATTCTTGGCTGGCAAGTGGTTGCAGTGAAAAGGTGTCAGCCCCAACGACAGAGAGTTATTGTCAAACCTTGACGCGGCGGCAATACGGGGATTGTTTTCGTCGATGTCGTGATCAGGTTCGCTAGGCTTGGCCGTTTAGTTGCTTCGCGGGAACTGGCATGCGCTGTCGCGCCAACGGACGCGTTGTGATCCAGACCACGTTCCACAACTTGCTTGCCATCGATCTGGCTCCCCGCCACCATTCCCCTTCGTCGGTGCGACTGCCGGCGAGCCGTGCGGTGTCGAGCACTTGTACCATCGGATTCAAAGATCCGCAGGTCATAAAGCGGAAAGCATTGCTCGGAAAGTCGTTGCGGCTGAGAGGGGATGTCGCCGTAGCGTCGAGGGAGCATTTCGGTCCTGCCTCGGCCGCTTGGCGCGGTCGATCCGCGCAGGCGGCCAGCCTGTCCAGCATTCCGACTATGATCGGTCGCGAAACGTACCGAGAACGCCCCGACGGCTGCGCAATGTTGGTGCGATCCTGGTTCTTGCGAATGCCAAGGTTTGCAAGCAGGAATCAACAGTGCCTAACGAGCGGGAATCTGAATCCTCAAGTCGCAATTCAATGTGCCGACAACTCGTCGAATGTAAGATGATTGACGCTCACTTCGGCGATAAGAGCGCACGTCCGCCCCTGTGCATCGCCTCACGCGCGACCAATAGTCGATCTCGGCGAGAGAGTCGCGAGAGAGTCGCGAGAGAAGTACAGCTCAGTGGCTGACGGATAAAAAATCCGCTGCTCGCCAATGACTCAGTTCAAGCGAAGAAAGAAACCGACGAAGGGCCCGCTTTTTCGTGAAGAACTCACGAGTTAGATGGGCCAGACTGACACTGGAAATCGTCGTAAGTTATTACGCCCGGCTGGAATCGAACCAGCAACCTGCGGATTAGAAGTCGCGTGAGCGATCCGCAGGCATTTTGCGTAAAAAGGCCCTGAAATACAGCGTTTTTGGAGCAGATGAGGCAATCGAAGGCGATGCCGTAACGGTCTACATTTTACGGCGTTTTCATCTGGTTTCAAACGGATTCTGTACCGTGGTACAGAACGTGTTGCTGCCCACTTTCCCAAGCGAAGTGGTTGCCATCTCCAGGCTTCTCGCCGCAAACAACTGCGTTCTGACTGCGGTTACGCCGGATGAATAGTGAAGCAGTCCGGAAGCATTCCAGGTCTTTCCTTGGGTGGCAGGAAATATTCGGTCCGTCTTTCCGTCTAATATGGGGTGAAGGTCTAGCCCTAACCCGATGGCTCAATCGTTCGATGTCTGTTCAGCCCACTCCCAAGTTCGAACAACTGCGCGACCCCGCCAAATGGGTCGACCGCTATGGCGATGCGCTACTTAGGTACGCCGCCGCCAGGGTGCCTAGCCATGAGCTGGCTGAGGACCTGGTGCAGGACACGTTCCTCGCGGCATTTCGTTACCGGGCGAAATTTGACGGACAATGCGCGTTCGGCACCTGGTTGGTTTCGATTTTGCGGAACAAGATCGCCGACCATTACCGCAAATCCGGCCGGACTTTGGAAATCTCAGAGGAGGTGATCGTCGACGCCCTCAAGCCCTTCGACGCCAAAGGCAAATGGTCGAAGTCGCCGGCCAGCTGGCGGGGGACTCCGGACCAGTTAGCTGAAAACGCCGAATTCTGGGGCGTGCTCCACGATTGCCTTGGCGGCTTGCCGGTTCACCTTGCGCAGGCATTTCAAATGCGGGAAATCGGCTCAGCCTCGATTGACGAGGTAAGCAAGCTAACCGGCGTTACTCCGAAGAACCTGGCGGTGCGTCTGCACCGGGCGCGCCTGCTCTTGCGGTCTTGCCTGGAGCGAAAATGGTTCTGCAAGGAAAGCGGAGGGGCATCATGACCGAGCCGGGAAGCGTCTCACTGCTGCAACTATCCTGCTGCGAAGCGTCGCGACTGGCCTCGGAATCGCTCGATCGCGAGCTAACGCGTCGCGAACGCTGGGCACTGCGAATCCACACTTGTATGTGCTCCGCCTGCCGGAGATTTTTGTCGCAGGTCAGCCTCCTTCGCAAGACACTCACCAAAACTCCCGAAAGTTGGCGAGAGCATTGGCAAGCCCGCTCGGTCAAATTGTCCACTCAGCGTCGGGAGACGATCAAACGCCTGCTTTTCGATGCGAGCAGGAATGACGCGCAGAGTTGAGTAAAGCCGCAGCTTTCTTGCAGAAACTTTGCGAATTTCTGTAGCGCCGCACAGGTTCCGGCGACTAATACGGTGCATTTTCCAGGTGGGCCGTTGGCGTGTAGCTCTCATTGACCTTTCAGTCGGTGACGGTGTGCGCTGCGGCGGACCATCATGACTTCCAGTTGCGCGCACTAAATCTGAGTTTGGACCGCTAGTGAACTCCACCGCGATTGACGTTCGAGTCGCCGCGGCCATCGCGGCCGTGGTAGTTTTCCAGAAACTCAGAGGAGTGCATCATGCGATCTTTGAAGCTAGTTGTCGTAGTCAGTGTCCTTGTCGGCGGCTTGCAGTCAGCTGCCATTCAAGCTGCGACGGTCCAATTGAAGGTGACTGTCCAGAATCTCGCCCCGACCAACAGTATTTCCTTCGCTCCGCTTCGAGTGGGCTTTAACAACGGGACTTTCGACGCGTTCAATAGCGGTCAGGCCGCGACTGCACCCATTATCTCAGTTGCCGAGGGCGGCAGCGGGGCCGATTGGTTTCCTGCCTTCCAAGCGGCCGATCCGACAGCTTTGCTGGGGACTGTCGTGCCAAATCCGCCTGGACCGCTGCTTCCCGGCGCATCAGGTAGCGCGGTATTCAGCGTCGACACGTCCATCAACCGCTTTTTCACGTTCGCTTCGATGGTCGTTCCCAGCAACGACTACTTTATCGGAAATGATTCGCCGACGCAGTTCATGCTCTTCGATGCGGTTGGCAATCTGAATATCTCCACGATCTCCCAGTTTGGTCGAAGTATCTGGGACGCTGGCTCGGAGGCGGACGATCCGCTGAATGCAGCGTTTCTGGTTGGAGGGAACAACGACTTGCGCACCCCACAGAATGGCGTGGTCGAATTCGACTTTGCCGGGCTGAGTATTTTCAATGGATTGACAACTGCGGCTGGCTACGTGTTCGATAGCCAGCTCACGGCCGATGCGGAGATTTACCGAATCTCTTTCGCAGTTGTGCCGGAGCCAAGTTCTGTAGCGTTGGCACTGTCAGGTTTCGCGGTCCTCGGAATCTCGTTGCTGCGAAGGCGTGCTTTGCAGGCCAGTTGATGAAAGCAGATTTCCACCCCGGCGTGTGGGCAAGCGCCTGCGCGCCGGGTTGCCTCTGCGAGTCCGTCCTGTACCATCATCGCAGAGGAAAGTTCAATCCCTAGTCGAATTGAAAAGGAAGTGCAGCATGAGCCATCCTGTGACCGCATCACCACGGCAATCTCATTCATGCTTTCTTGCGACGGTCACGGTTTTCATCATGGCCGCAAGCAACGTGCTAGCGCAGGAAAATACGCCAGCCAAAATCCCCGCCGTTGGAGATAAGGCCCCTGAGTTTTCGCTGAAGGATCTGGAAGGCAAAGAAATCTCGCTTTCGAAGCTGAACGCGGATTCGCCCGTAGTGCTGGTTGTGCTGCGGGGCTATCCGGGATACCAGTGCCCCATTTGCTCCGTGCAGGTCGGTGGTTTGATCGGCAAGGCCAAGGATATCGACAAGGCCAATGCCAAGGTCGTGATGGTGTACCCCGGTCCCGCAGAGAAGCTCAACGACTATGCCGCCGAGTTCATCAAGGGCAAAAAGTTGCCAGAGAACTTCCTGTTCGTCACGGACCCAGACTATAAGTTCACGGAGGCGTATGGACTTCGCTGGGACGCAGCACGCGAGACGGCCTACCCATCGACGTTTGTCATCGATCAAAAGGGAACCGTCCGCTTCCAGAAGATAAGTAAGTCGCACGGCGACCGCGCGAAACCAGCGGACATTCTTGAGGCGCTGAATGGCAAGAACTGACCTATCGTTGCGTGGTCGCCATCCAGCGTTTTGAATTTCAGAAAAGTGGCGCTCGTCCAAGCTTACGGCGAATGACAGCCCACTGTCCGGCGTGCATTAACCAATGTCCTGAAATGAACAGTAATGCATCCCCTACGGTTTTTACGAACGGAGGCCCACCACTGGCCGCGTTGTCGAAATCCGCCGGAGAAAGACTATCGACGATGCTCAAGGTATTGGCTCGCACCTTTTTCGCGAGTCGGAGGTATTCATCCTTGGACATAAAATCGGACGCGTTATCGCTGGCTGCCGTCCCCTTTTTGTGACGGTCCACGAAGCCGTCCGGCAATGCATCCATCTTGCCGGGCAAACCTCGCTCCACGAGAACCCTCTCGGCAGCAATTAAATGGCCCAACTGCCAGGCGATGTGGTTGGCGCCCGGTGTCGGTCGGACGAGCAAGTCGCTTGACTGCAAGTCGGCGAGATAACCATTCACCAAGTATTCCGAACTGCTCAAATTGAATGCGATCGCTTGTTTGATATCCATTGTGTGCTCGCCTGCTTGTGGTGCTTGTGGGTCGGAGACCAGTTTGTGTCTGCGCTATCGGCCCCGGCAAATACTCGAAACGACTTTGGTGATGGAGCGGAGCCTCGCAGTCACGGTAAACATTCCCGGCTCGGCGGTAAAGCCGCCCGGCGTCCAGAATCCTTATTCGCCTGGGGTCGAGTTGTCGAAGGAGACCCACAAGCCGATGCGCACGCTCGTTGGCTCACTCGAAACGTTAATCTTCTTCGGCGCAGTCCGCGACCCTCGTTAGGCTCACCCCGTAATGCCAAGGCGGCAAGTCGAGCGGCGCGCCATTCACGAGCAGATTCCCATTGGCGTGAGCCCAAGCGATAATTTGCTCTGGATCGGGGCGAATGGTGAGGTCCGGTCCACGCGGAGTTCGGACATCGCTTCGCCAATGGATTACCAGAACGTGCCCCTTTTCTCGCACGACTTCTGATGCGTGCCTTAACAGCCTTTCCGGCAATTCGCAGTGCATAATATTGAATAACAGCACGGCATCGACACTCCCCTGCGGCAGCCCGAAACCATCTTCCATCACGTCGCGTTCTCGACAGATGATGTTCGTCAATCCAGTCGTCTTGGCTCGCTTGGTCGTGCGAACGACCATCGAAGGGTCAATGTCAAACGTGAATAGTACGCCAGAGGCACGCTTAGCGACGGGAATGCTAAAAGTTCCGAATCCGCAGCCCATTTCCGCGACATCGCCAAGTCCGGGCACGATGCCTAACGCATCAAGGACCAAAGGCACATCAAATAGTGACTCCCAGAATCCCTCATCAGGCATTCCGCTCTCACGAAGCTTCAAGGTATTGCATCCTAGGTGGCCGGTCGGTTCTGCGTGAGATCACGGAAACGTTTCGAGGCGATATTCTACAGTCGAGAGAAACCGTTGCGACCTGCCAACCTCCCTCAGACTTCTCTTCAATAGACGGGGAAGGCAGTTGTGGCGCCCGATGCCACGCTAGTAGGATGGGGAATGCATTAAGTCCGTCGTGCCTCAAGGCGGGAAACAAAATCAATCCTTCAGCGGAGAAGCGACATGCGTCATCGAAAGCGAGGCACGGCTGCAATTCGTTGGACCGGCGGTGTGCCTTGGCTGCTTGGACTGGTTCTGATCGCACCCACGTTGGCTGCTGAACCGACACTGCTTGCCAAGCCCGACGCGTTTCAGACTCTGGTGAATCCTAATTGTTCGCACTGTATTGATGAAGCCAAGTCGCGAGCTGGCGACTTGCGGGCGGACGATCCCGTGTTGGCCTGGATGCGTGGCAAGTACGAAGGGGGCGCGATCCCGATCCGCTTCTTCCTGAATCCGTACCGAGTGATTAGCGACACCTACGGCGTCTTTGTATTCGACCCTGACGCAGGCTTCTCGCGCGGATACGAGCCGTCGCTCGATTTTAAGTTTTACGGTTGGCGTAACGGTATTGCCGTCATGCGGCACAAGGACGGCACGTTGTTCTCGACTCTTTCCGGCCGTGCTTTCGACGGACCGCGTAAGGGAGAACAACTTAAGCCGATCCCAACTCTGACCACCAATTGGGGATATTGGAACAAGTCTTATCCCGGATCGGTCGCCTACCGCATGTTCGAAAAATACCAACCGATCGAGCTGTCGCCACAAGACAACGCCGATTCAAAACAGACCCGCGCTCCGGCCGATCGACGGCTACCTGAAAACACGGAGGTTCTTGGAGTTTCTGCCGCAGGAACATGGAAAGCCTTCCCATTGAAATCTTTGCCAAAGGATGGCGGTGTGATCCATGACACGCTCGGCGGTCAGGACCTTGCCATCTTTTGGTATCCAGCGACTCGAACCGCCGCCGCGTATGCGGCACGAGTCGATGAAACGGAGGCGACGAAATCCTTGAAGTTGGAATTCGATGCAGCCGAGGCAAACGCGCCGTTTATTGATCGCGAGAGTGGCTCTCGGTTTGGCGTCGAGGGGCGGGCGGTGTCCGGACCATTGAAGGGTAAAACCCTGACCTGGATCGACTCAGTGCAGTGCAAATGGTTTGCCTGGGCTGTCGAGAATCCCAAAACTGAGATTCACAGCGTCGCCAAAGGTAAACCCATTGATGCAGGTCGTGACTCGCAGTCGGCGATCCCAGCGAAGAGGCCAACGGAAATGGTCATTATCGTGCCCGATGCCGTGACGCCGCAGCAGATTGAAAAGTGGCGTGGCGAGGGCTTCACAGCCATTGTGATATTACTTGATGAGGACCACTCGGAGGAGACCTACCGAGCTGCTGCAACGGCCGCTGCTTCGGCCAAGATGGATCTTTACTATTGGATCGAAGTTGCCCGGAATAAACGCCTGGCCGATGCACATCCGAGGTGGATGGCTTCACTGGGAATGCACGACGATTGGCGGGCTCGCTTTCCGTCCGCAAAGATGCCGAAAAAGGGCGAGGTTGCCAAAGCCTACCCCTGGGTGCCGATTGGATATACCGAGGCATTTCAGGCCCATCTTAGCCGCATCGAACAACTGCTGGGAAAAGTTCCCGACACGTACCGCGGTCTATTGCTGAACGACTTGCAAGGAGGTCCGGCGTCGTGCGGTTGTGGCAACCTGCAATGCCGCTGGGCAATTGACTACGGCGTGCCTGAAACCGCCACAAAAGAAGGGGCCGATGACGCGGCGTTGCGGTTTATCGGCAAGGCGCGTGACCTCGCTCCGGGAAAGCAAATCATTCCAATCTGGATGACCGAATGCGAAGCGCGAGACCTGCCGACAGCCAAGGCCCCGGAAGGTAAATCGACTGGATTGTGTGGCAACGTACCGTGCGCGACGGGCACGTGCCCACGGGCTTTTGCGAAACAGTTGAAAACACTCATAGATGCCCACGCAGGACCATTGGGATTGCTGACGGCTCAGCAAGCATGTGAGCGAGACGCAAGGTTTTACGGTGGTCCCGCAGGTTGGATCTCGGCCTCTGTCGGCTACCTCGACGATACACCATTAGCTCCAACAAAGCGGGGCGTTCCACACGAACAACTGTGGCTCGTGGTCCAAGGCGCTCCCAAGAATCACGACACAGAGGCGACCTCCCGTGCAGAGGCGTTCAAGCTACAACCCGGAGCTGTCATCGTCGCACGCGTCCCACTCGATCAATCGTATGAGCCGCGTGTGATCACAGTCGACTAATCGGAGACTGAAGCCTGAGTAAAGCAGAAGAGCAGTGAGTCGACGATCGCTGCAAGACGAACTCTCGCAGAACGTGATCGTTGCGTCCGGGATCTGCCGAGCCCGCTGCGTGGGTCATTTTTCTTTTGCAATGGAAAGCGAGCGCATGCGCGACCACAGTGTGGACGGCTTGAGTTCCAAAAGCGCGGCCGCTCCTTTTGGGCCGTAGATACGCCCCTCGCAGACGGCCAGCGCTCGCTCGATGTTTTCGCGCTCCAAGGTTTGCATTTGGCCGACCGTCAAGACTCCTGGCAGCGTTTCCGATCTTTGATTGCGTAGTAGGTCACTGCGCTGAGGGGTTCCCGTTTCCCCAAGGTCAAACCTCAGCGGACCGCCCTGGGCACGAATCAATGCACGTTCAAGCACATTTTGTAGTTCGCGGATGTTTCCCGGCCAGTCGTAGCGTTCCAGCGTTTCAACGTCGCGCCGCGTGATTTTGCGCGGCGGAAGCCCGAGTCGTCGACACAGCACTTGGACGAAATGAGCGGCCAGCGGGCCGATATCCTTGATCCGATCACGGAGTGGCGCGACCTGAATGGGAAAAACGCCGAGACGGTAGAATAAGTCCTGGCGGAAACGACCCGCACGCGATTCGGCGTCCAAATCGCGATTCGTCGCGGCAATAATGCGAACATCAACTTTGTGGGCCTTATCATCGCCCACCGGCTCGAACTCGCGCTCCTGGAGAACTCGCAACAACTTGCTCTGAAGGTCGAGCGGGATTTCACCCACTTCATCGAGAAAGATGCTGCCAGTATTAGCCAGTTGGAACCGCCCGACTCGATCCTTGACCGCTCCGGTAAATGCGCCCTTCACGTGACCGAAGAACTCGCTTTCGAAAAGCTCTTTGGGGATCGAGGCACAATTCACTTTCACGAGCGGCCGGTGGCGACGTCGACTACGATCGTGAATCGCGCGCGCCACTAATTCTTTGCCGACGCCTGATTCACCCAGGATTAACACGCTGGCATCCGTAGCCGCGACGAGTTCGACTTGTTCCAGCACCTTACGCAAGCTGGGACTATCACCAATCATCTCGTCGAAAGGATGGGAGATCGAAATCTCCTCCCGTAAATACTCGTTTTCCAATTCGAGTTCGTGCGTCAAACGCTCGATTTCTTCAAACGCTCGCGTGTTGGTGATGGTGACGGCGGCCTGATCGGCGAACAGCCGCAGCCAGCGAAACTCAGCGTCGCTAATCTCGGCCCGGCTGAATACGGCCAGCACACCGAGCGTCTCGCCGCCGAATACCAGCGGCTGACCGGCGAAACTGCGGATTCGCTCGCGGGCCGCCCACTCAGGTTGTGCGATCCACTTCGATTGCTCGACTGCGGAGTTAAGTAACAGCGGCGTGGCCGTGGCGCCGATGTGGCCGACCTTGCGAATTCCCAAGGGAAAACGGCGAAAGGCCCCGTCGGTATTACCCCAATCCGCGTCAGGCTCTGCGAGAGACCGGCCGCAACTGGCGGCGAGATGGAGGCACTTTTCCTGATTCGGACATTCGGGACGCATGCGGCACGTGCCACAGATATCTCCGGGTCCAACGAGCCAGATTCTGGACAGCGCGACGTGCGGTTGATCTGCCAAACCCTCGACGATGATTTGAAGGACGCGCTGCTCTGACCGTTCGTGGGCGGCAGCTAGGAGCACCTGTTGCAAAGCGTCTTGTTGCATGCGGCCATTATGGCGGCAGCGCTTCTGCAAAAACACCGATAATTCGGTGTGTCACAACGAATTATCGCGGTTCACTGAAAAGTCGGTGGCTGATTCCATCCAGTGAATCGTCCGCAAACAGTTGTCAAATAGTCACTTGCGAATAAACGGCATGAGTGGCACGGCAACTGCTTTATTGCAGTCCGTTCTCTGATGTTCGGAGGCAAACCAGTGTAACGCTCGTTGCAGATGCCTGCCGGCGGGAGAGGGTCAAAGTTAACGAGGAGTTTCTGACATGTCTCGACTTCAAGCCATCGCTCCCGACCAGGCCACGGGCGCCGCCAAGGATTTGCTGGCCGCCGTGCAGCATAAGCTCGGCTTTGTACCCAATCTGATGCGTACCCTGGCGGCGTCGCCTGCCGCGCTCGATGCCTACCTGACCTTCAGCGATCGGCTGAGCAAGGGAGTGCTGAGCGCAAAGCTGCGAGAGCAGTTGGCGCTGACCGTAGCGTACTCCAATTCGTGCGAGTACTGCCTGGCTGCACACACCGCGATCGGAGGCCTGCTGGGAATGTCTGCGGACGATCTGGAGGCGGCCTACACTGCGGATTCGACCGACCCTCAAGTGGCAGTAGCGTTGAGATTCGCACAGCAGTTGGTCGAGAACCGCGGGCAGGTCAGCGATGAGGGGGTCTCTGAGCTTCGTCAGGCCGGCTACGGCGATGCTGAGATTGCTGAAATCGTAGGCCACGTTGCCCTCAACGTGTTCACGAACTACTTCAACACGGTCGCTCAAACCGAAGTGGACTTCCCCAAGCCGCGCAAGTCAGTTGCGCTTGTCGCGAGTTCGTGATCATTCAAGCTGCCCTCAGGGACCAAAGCAGGCTCGGCAAAGCGAGTTGTTCCATCATCGTCTGTCGAGCCTGCTTTCGTTGTCCGGAGCCCCGATTAGGAGACGTCGAATGTCCTCTCTCATTCGTCCGCCGTTCAACTTGGAATCCGCCGCAGCCAAGGTGCGAAACGCCGAGGACGCCTGGAACTCACGCGACCCAATCCGCGTATCGCTGGGTTATACGGTCAACTCGGAGTGGCGCAACCGCGAAGAGTTCATCCAAGGTCGAGAGGCAATTCAAGACTTGCTGACGAAAAAGTGGGCGCGAGAGCGTGATTATCGGTTGGCGAAGGAGCTGTGGGCGTTCGCAGAACGCCGCATTGCGGTGCGCTTTCAGTACGAGTGGCACGATGCTCTTGGTCAGTGGCACCGGGCTTACGGCAACGAACTATGGGAATTCGACGACGAAGGCCTGATGCATCGACGGGAGGCAAGCATCAATGACATCTTGATTGTCGAGGGCGAACGAAAATTCTTCTGGCCCGCTCCAGGCCCTCGGCCCACGGATCACCCCGGCATTCCCGACATCAAATAATACTGAAGCCGTAATACAATTCACGTAAAAGGCACTGCCATGAACTGCACTGCGCATCTGTTATTCTCTGCCGCCGTGTCCGCAACAATCTCCTGGACGATCGGAATCAACAGCCTTGCCGTGGCCGAACAGGTCGCTCTCCCATCAACATCCACGCCGACTGCTGCGGCGACGGTTGCCTACAAGACCGTGAAAGTAGACGACCTGGACATCTTCTATCGCGAGGCCGGTCCAAAGGGTGCGCCAACGGTGTTGCTGCTGCATGGTTTTCCGACCAGCTCACAAATGTTCCGCAACCTGATACCTGCGCTGGCGGATAAGTACCACGTGATCGCCCCGGACTATCCCGGGTTCGGCCACAGCGCGATGCCTGAGCGCGGCCGATTTGCCTACACCTTCGACAACCTTGCAAAGACAATGGAGCGGTTCACCGAGAACGTCGGCCTCAAGAGCTATGCGCTCTATGTCCAGGACTACGGCGCTCCGGTTGGCTACCGCCTGGCCGTCGCTCACCCTGAGCGGGTAACGGCGATCGTAGTCCAGAACGGCAACGCTTACGTGGAGGGACTGGACAACGACTTTTGGAAGCCGATCAAGGCGTACTGGAATGCCCCTGACGACAAAGCCAAGCGTGATGCTCTGCGCGGGTTTCTCACGTACGATGCGACCAAATGGCAGTATACGCACGGGGTAAAAAATCCCGAGCTCGTCAGCCCCGACGGCCCAGTCCACGACCAGTTCCTGCTCAACCGCCCGGGGAACGACGAGATTCAGCTCGACTTATTCCTCAGCTACGGGAGCAATCCCCCCTTGTATCCGAAATGGCAGAAGTACTTTCGTGATCAACAGCCACCGCTGCTCATAGTCTGGGGAAAGAACGACGAGATCTTTCCTGCCGCTGGGGCTGAGCCATACAAGCGCGACTTGAAAACTCTCGAATTTCACCTCCTCGACGCCGGACACTTCGCCTTGGAGACCGACGGGGAGGCGATCGCCCGTTTGATGCGAGAATTCTTGGGTAAGCACGTCGTAAAAGAATAACCGTTACGGCGGTCGTGGCTTGTACCTGTCCGAGTGTGCCGATCCATTCAACCAGGCATGGTGCGTCCGATGCGAGATTTCTCCAGCGACATTGCCTTTACACCGGCAGTGAAAGCAATCCAAGAGAGGAAAGGTTCCCGGGACGGTTACGCGCGAATGGAGCGGAGCGGTGGGTGGCAAACCACGGTAACACCAGACCTCGCCGAGTTTCTGGCGAATCTGGACATGTTCTACCTCGGCACGTCAAACGCCGAAGGCCAGCCGTACATCCAGCACCGTGGCGGTGCTCCGGGATTCCTGAAAGTAGTTGACGATCAAACTCTCGGCTTTGCTGACTTTGGTGGCAATCGCCAGTACATCACGCTCGGGAATCTGTCCGAGAACCCGAAAGCGTTCATCTTCCTGATGGACTACGCGAATCGTCGGAGAATCAAGCTATGGGGCACTGCAAAGGTGATTGAGAGCGACCCCGAACTGATCGAAACGCTTCGCGATCCGAATTATCCAGGTAAAGTTGAGAGGGCGATCCTATTCACGATAGAAGCCTGGGACGTTAACTGTCCTCAGCATATCCATAGACGATTCTCAGATCGGCAAATCGCCCCCGTGCTGGAAAAGCTGCAACAGCGTGTGAGTGAACTCGAAGGGGAACTAGCGACGCTGCGGGAGGGCGCTCGCCACAACGCCCCACCGCATTAGCGCGGCGAGCAATGACCTTGAACCGTAATACATTGCCCGCGATACTCAGCTGGCGTGATTACGGTGCTTGCCTGCCGAGAAGTCATTCGGCGTGCTTGTGAGCCGAAAGAATTGCCTGGATTAACTCCGGGGGCACTTCGGCTGGCAGGGGCTCGCTACCCACGGAGAACGCCGATTTCCCCATGGCCTTTGTGGCGCGGTAACTCGCCAAATAATTGACGCAGTCCGGGCAAACGGAAAGGTGTTCGTCGAAGCGAGCTCGCTGATCTGCAGGCAGCACGCCCTCGTCGTAATCCAGCAGAAAGTCGATGAACTCTTGGCAAGTCACGACGCATCTCCTCGAAAATGCGGATCAAGCAAGGTGCGAAGCGCCTGTCGGGCACGATGCAATCGGGTTTTCACAGCCCCGATCTCAATTCCAAGGTGGTTGGCCACGGTCGTCGTATCCAATTCTTCGATGTCGCGTAGCACCAACACGATTCGATAGCTGTCTGGCAACTGCGCAATGCAACGACGGACCAATTCGCGCGTTTCGGCTTTCTCGACGACCTGGGCTGCCGTTGTTTTCCATGCAGGCCCTGGATTCTGCCGGTGTCCGTCGTCGTAGTACTTGGGGAGCAACTCCTCGATCGGTTGTTCTGGTTTGCGGCGCTTCGAGCGCAATTTCATCAAGGCCGCATTCACCGTGATCCGATGTAGCCACGTTGCCAGCGTGGAATTGCCGTCAAATGCGGCCAGACCGCGAAATGCCGAGATGAAGGCATCCTGCAAGGCGTCCTGAGCGTCTTGCTCTTGGTTCAGCAGTCGTCGCGCGACTACCAATAGCCGCCCAGAATAACGATTCACGAGTTCGACGAACGCACGTTCGTCGCTCGCTTTTAGAGCTTTCAGCAACGAGGCTTCCGCCTCGGTTTCTTGGCATGGCTGGACATCCATGCCCACAAGTTTAGTGCCACCCAGGGCACAAGACAATTGCCGATAGCGACTTGCGGGCTCCAAAGTCGGTCCGCAACGTGCAGGCGTGGAGCAATAAAAGAATTGCGGCGATTCCAGAACACGCCGCTAAGCGTGACTCGTTAGACGATTCATTCTGCCAAAAGCTCTTCGATCTTCTTGCGCATCGACTCTTCGCCGCGAGCGCCCTGCCAATTGAGTTCACCGTACCAGTAGGCGCGGACGCGCCCCTGCTTGTCGATGAGATAGACGCTAGGCCACATGTTGTTGCCCCACGCTTTCCAATTCGCGGAGTCGCTATCGACGGCCACGGGATAGGCGATGCCACGCTCTGTGATGTTGCCGCGCAAATTATCGACACTTCGTTCGCGTTCGGTCTCGGGAGTGTGGATACCGATAATCGTTAGCTTCGCGTCTGGAAACTTTTCGAACCAGGCCTGGTAATGCGGCTGATTATGGACACAGTTGATGCATCCGAATGCCCAGAAATGCACCGCCACAACTTTCCCACGGAGGTCTGATAGAGCCAGTGGCGTGGAATTAATCCAAGAGCTCACGTTGCGCAGTTCGGGTGCGGTGCAGTGGATACGAAGCACGCGATTCAGGTCGAACGGCTTGCCGACCATGCTCGACAACTCGGCTTGTTGCTCGGACGACAATATGCCCACGACCTTGCTCGAAAGGGTCGCGTCGTCTGACTTGGCCTGCGATAAGGCTTGCCTTAGTTGCTCGATCTGCTTATTGGACAATTTCAACTGCTGCGACTGCGCGGGCGAAACCAAGGCTTTGTATCCCCGTGCTTGCAGGATAATCTCGTTCAGTCGATCGCGCTGCGCCGAAGTCAGGATGCGGTTCAATTGCTTCTGAAACTTGGCGAGAAGAACGTCCAACTCTGGCGCGCTTTTGGCAATTGGCACGTCGCGAAGCAGCCAGAGGGGCTGATCGACCTCGGCAACGGCGGCACTCAGCTCGTCGATCTGTTTGCGCTTTAGTTGTAGCTCCGAATGAACTGCCGGGTCCCGCGCCAGCATCAGGGTGACGTAGGCCACCGAAGGGATTTCGATCGATTGCTCAGCCCCATCAATCTTGGTTTCATCTTTGGCGGCCGACCGTGAGGAACTAGCAACGGTTAAAAGGGCGCTAACCAGCAAGAAGCTCCCCGC
>Ga0105046_10002553_pt1 | contig 28785 bp, 29 predicted proteins | sample MAT03_FD_78385 | JGI IMG/M metagenome (GOLD analysis project Ga0105046, IMG submission 78385) | Freshwater microbial communities from Lake Fryxell liftoff mats and glacier meltwater in Antarctica - MAT-03 (megahit assembly) | ecosystem: Environmental > Aquatic > Freshwater > Ice > Liftoff... | reverse complement strand
CTGTCCATTTAGTCAGGTGTCTGCTCTTTAGAGTTCGAGAGCAAGGCATGTGAAGGCCCAAAAATGGGAGTTTACTCGTGTAAATGACCAATTTTGGGTCTTCGCATAACGCAGCTATCGGACTATAAAGACAGACACGAATTACATGTGGAGGGAGCGGTTATCCGTCGCGGCAAGCGCTGCCTCCTTAAAAGCTTCAGTATATGTCGGGTGCGCATGACTCATGCGGGCTGCGTCTTCCGCAGAAGCCCTAAACTCCATAAGCGCCACCGCTTCCGCAATCATATCAGCGGTGCGGGGGCCGACCATGTGTACGCCGAGAATTTCATCAGTATCTTTGTGCGCCAAAACCTTCACCATGCCTTCCGTATCCATGCTGGCGCGGGCGCGGCCCAGGGCAGAAAAGGGAAATTTGCCTTTTTTGAAAGGAATGCCTTCCTGTTGAAGTTGCTCTTCGGTTTTACCCACTGCGGCCACTTCTGGCCAGGTGTAGACCACGCCGGGGATGAGGTTGTAGTCAATATGCGGGTGCTGCCCAGCCATGGTTTCCGCCACAAAAACCCCTTCTTCTTCTGCTTTGTGAGCCAGCATGGCACCCCGGATCACATCCCCGATGGCATAAATGCCTTTGATATTGGTTTCCAAATGCTCATCCACAAGGATGCGGCCTTTTTCGTCTGCCAGAACGCCTGCATTTTCCAGCGCCAGACCCTGTGTATAAGGCTTACGCCCGATGGCAATGAGGCAATAATCGGCTTCCAGGGTGAAGGCCTCTTCCGAGTCGCGTTTTTGAACGCTGACCACGGCACCGGTTTTTGTCGCTTTGACGCCGGTGACCATGTGGCTGAGGTGGAATTTGATGCCGATTTTTTGCAATGAGCGCATCAGTTCTTTGGCGCAATCCATATCCATGCCGGGAATGATGCGGTCGAGGTATTCCACCACGTCAATCTGTGTGCCCAGCCTTGCAAAAACGGATCCCAGTTCGAGGCCGATGACCCCGCCGCCGATGATGACCATCTTTTTGGGAACTTTGGGAATATTGAGCGCCTCCGTGGACGTGATGACGCGCTTTTTATCGTAATTGAAATTATCTGGCGTAATGGGTTTGGAGCCGGTTGCAATGATGACTTTATCCGTCTCAATTTCTTCTTTCGTACCGTCCTTTTTGGCAATGCTGATGCGGGTTGGCGATACAAAAGAGCCGTGGCCGTTGATGACGGTGATTTTGTTTTTGCGCATCAAAAAATTCAGTCCTTTCACGGTTTGATCCACGACTTCATTTTTGCGCTTCACCATTTGCGGCATGTTCACTTGCAGGTTTTTCAGTTCGATGCCGTGTTGTTCAAATTTTTCTTTAGCATTGTGGTAGTGTTCGGAAGAATCCAGCAGGGCTTTGGAGGGGATACATCCTACGTTGAGACAGGTGCCGCCCAACGCATCGTATTTTTCAATGATGGCGGTTTTGAAGCCCAACTGCGCCGCGCGAATGGCTGCAACATACCCGCCCGGTCCAGAGCCGATGACTGTTATGTCGTATTTCATCAGATTAAGTTTAGGAACGTGTCGTAAATAACTTCCCTGTTTGGGCGACCGCGAGGGTCGCCCCTACGTTGCGGTAGGCGGGTTGTTTCCACCGCCGCCTTTATTTTTTTTCTTTTTGCGCCGTTTCCAGTCCTTGTTCCGGTTGTTGTTGTTTCCCGGCTGGTCATTATCTGGGCGCTGTTCGCCTTTGTTTTCAGCAGGCGGCTGATCTGGTCGTTCAGGCCGATCGGGGCGTTCCGGTCTGGGCGGTCTGTTATCCGGGCGGTCTTGCCGTTCCGGTCTGGCTGGCCGGTCGGGCTGATCCGGCCTTTCCGGTTTGGGCCCCCGATCCTGCCGCTCGGGGCGATCCGGGCGGGGCGCAGGCCTCGTGCCTCTGTTTTCCAGCGGTCGGTCGCTGCGAGGGGATTGGGCATTTCCGCCTTGTTCGCCGGGGCGGTTATTTTTCTTTTTCTTTTTCTTCTGGCGTTGTTCTTCCGGCAATTCCACCGCGCCGGTCACGTCTTCGAAGCCCATGTCGCGGTCTTCGTCATCTAACTCTAATTCCGCTACATGAACAGCTTTCAGGTCGGTTGGTTTTTCACCGGCGGCATTCATGCGGATAATTTCCTTCACCTGCGCCAGATCAATGGCAAAAAGTTTGCCTTTGCCCGATTCGCCTTCGTAAACGTAGTAGAGCAGCTTTTTGAAAATGTCGGTTTTGATCAAAATTGCGCGGCCTGCTTTGGTTTCGATCCGTTCCGCGTTGGAAGGGAACTGCTCCAGGGCATCCATGTAGGTGTCTAATTCGTAATTCAGGCAGCATTTCAGGCGACCGCACTGCCCCGACAGTTTGGATTGGTTGATGGCGAGGTTTTGGTAGCGTGCAGCGGCCGTGGAAACCGATTTAAAATCGCTCAACCAGGTGGAGCAGCACAATTCGCGGCCACAGGAGCCGATGCCGCCCAAGCGCGCCGACTCCTGCCGGGCGCCAATCTGCCGCATTTCAATTTTGACCTTGAACTCTTTGGCGAAATGGCGGATCAATTCCCGAAAATCCACCCGGCCTTCTGCGGTGTAAAAAAAAGTGGCTTTACGCAAATCGCCTTGAAATTCCACGTCGCCCACCTTCATATCCAGATTGAGCATTCGTGCAATTGCCCTCGCTCTGACCATCGCCGGTTTTTCCTGTTCGCGCGCTTCCTGGAGTCGTTCCAGGTCGCGCTCGTTGGCTTTTCGAATGACCTCATGGGTGACGGTGTCTTCGCCAGTGCGCTTTTTCTTCATTTGCATGCGCACCAAATCGCCGCTCAGGTTGATGCGACCCACATCGTAGCCATTGCCGGTATCTACAATGACCATGTCGCCCGTTGCGGCAGGCGAGAGGTTCCGGAAAAATTGCTTTCGGGCGCCATTTTTAAAGCTAACCTCTACAATGTCGTAGGCCTCTACGTCATAGATATCCATATCCGACAACCAGTCGGAATTATTGAGCCGGTTGCAACCTCCCGTTGAACAACCGCCCTTGCTACCACACCCGGAAACTTTTCCGTCGCCGGTGCTTATTGAACATCCTAAACATCCCATTTTCGCTCATTTTACTTGTTAGAAGTTTTCATCACTCTATTCGCCTGAATGCACGCATCCAGGAACAGTATTTTCGGATTGGCGTTGCGCTCAATAAAATAGGCGTTTTCTGTCAACAGACCTACAATTTGCTCCACCTGGCCAAAACTCAGCACCGATGACAAGCGCCGGGCAGTTTCCAGCTCGTTTGACTGAAGGCGCACGGCCCGATCTCCATTGACTTTTAGGGCGATGAATTCGCGCAAAAAGTGCAGGGCGTACTGAACAAAAAACTTTTGGCCTTCGCGGCCCAATTTGGCAAATCGTTCCACCCAGTCTAACATTTCGGGGCCATCTCCTTTGTAACAACGCCGCATCCAATCTAAAAACAACGCGCTGTGGTCGTTATCTTTGTGTGCAGACAAGCGCAGTGCTTCGTTGAAATTTCCGTTGGCTAAATACGCCATTGCCGCAGCTTCTTCTGCTTTTGCGCCGGTTTTTTCAACCAAACCTGCCACAACGTCTGCATCTTCCAATGCCGGTACTTTCACCAACTGGCACCTCGACAAAATGGTGTTGAGGATCAGTTCGGTGTCTTCGGCGACTAAGATGAACAGCGAATTTTCCGGCGGTTCCTCGATCAGTTTTAGCAGGCGGTTGCCTTCTTTGCCTAAGTATTCGGGCAACCACTGGATCAAAATTTTATACTTAGCCTCGAACGTTTTCAGGCTGAATTTCCGGATGATGTTGACGCATTCTTCCTTGGTAATATTGCCCTGTTTGTTTTCGGCGCCGATGTTTTGGAGCCAGTCATTCACGTCGAGCCAGGGGTTTTGCTCCAACGCACTGCGCCATTGGCTGTAAAAACCTTCGCTGGTTGCATTGGCACCGATGGTGGGAAAGGAAAAATGGACGTCGGGATGGATGAGTTTGCCCGTTTTCAGGCAGGCAGCGCATTGACCGCAGGCATCTTCGGGCGTGCGTTGTTCACAAAGCACGTATTGCGCAAGCGCGAGCGCCAACGGCAAACTCCCGCTTCCCGTAGGGCCAAGCAGCAGCAAAGCATGGGGCATGCGTTCGCCCCCCGCCATTTGTCGCAGGGCAGCTTTGGTAGCAAACTGGCCAATTACATGTTGAAATAACATAGTCGTATCCGTGATAAGCACGGTGCACACGACACGACTGTATTATGGCAGGAAGGTGGTTAAACATTGACCTGTCCGGCAGCCGCCCTATTCGGGCGGATTGACGGCGGACGGGATGCACGGTGCTAAGCGTCCATCTTCATCCGGCAGGTGTTTTTGAAAATTCTATAATCCAAAAGCGCTTCGTAAAGCGCTTGTATTGATCGTTCTGCAGAGTATTTCTGCATTCCGACGCTGTCATTAACTATGATGAGTTTTTGCCTTTTAACTGAGCAAAATCATTCTCCCCGATTGCAATTCCTTCTGCCTTAAATTCGTGTATCGCATGCACTATCCTGTGCTTCGATGATAATACGCGATAAAAATAGGAATTTCCTGACAACAGACGGCAGGTTTTTTTTTCAACCCGGCTTTTTCACCCGTTAAGCCTGCACATACACGGCGTATTTTTCTTCGTAGTAAGGCTCCTTGAAAAAATCGGACAGGGGGTGCAGTTCCGCATAAGACCCGCGCGGCAAGGTCTTGATTTCCTGCTTTACATTGCCGCCTTTGAGCGCGATAAGCCCGTTGGGGATGGCGTGTTGCTGTTTGTTTTTGATGAGGCGAAGGCTCCAGGCGGCAAGCAGGGGTAGTTCGGCCACTGCGCGCGACACCGTGAAGTCGAAGTTTTGCCCTTTCAACTCTTCCGCGCGGATGTGCCGGGCGGTCACATTGTCAAGTTGGAGGGTGTTGGCAATCTCCTGTACCACCATAATTTTTTTGCCCGTGCCGTCAATGAGGGTGAATTGGGTTTCCGGGAAAAGAATGGCCAAAGGAATGCCCGGGAAGCCACCGCCGGTACCAATATCCAGCACTTCCGCACCCGGCAGGAAGGTCAGCACGCCGGAAATCGCCAGCGAGTGCAGGATGTGGTGATCGTATATGAACTCAATATCCTTGCGGGAAATGAGGTTGATCTTCTGATTCCAGTCCTGATAAAGCGGCCCCAATTGCTCAAAACGGCTGATTTGCGTGTCGTCGAGGTTGGGGAAGTATTTTTTTATGAGTTCCATTTTTTTTAAGTTGATAAAAGCGGCGCAAACGCCCCCCAAACCGGATCATTCACGGGCGGCGGTGCAACTAATTCCACGGCTTCGCCCGAAACTGGGTGGGTAAAGGCTAATTTCCACGCATGCAGGTGAATGGAGCGGTCGCGGTTGCCGCGTCGGGCCCCATATTTTACATCGCCTTTGATGGGGCAGCCGATGGCGGCCAACTGTGCCCGGATCTGATGGTGCCGGCCGGTGATGAGGTTGATTTCAAGCAAGTGGTAGTGGTCGCTGCTGCCCAACAGGCGGTAGGTAAGCACCGCTTCTTTCAGGTCGGAGTCTTCTGTTTCCGTTGCTTCGGAGCGGTTTTTGGCGCTTTTTTTACCAACAAAATGCTTCAGCTCGCCTTCCGGTTCCGGCGGCATTTCCTGCACGACGGCAAGGTAGGTTTTGCGAATCTGGCGGTTGCGAAACTGTTCGTTAAGCGCCACTAAAGCATGGTGGGTTTTGGCAAATAAAACCACGCCGCTGGCCGGGCGATCAAGCCGGTGGATGACCTGAAGCTTCGACTGGGTATAGATTGCACCCAGGGCAAAGAGCGATTTATCGCCTGTTGTATCTTCCTGCACAGGAATGCCGGCGGGTTTATTGAAAGCGACAAGCTGGTTGTTTTTATACAAAACCAGGTCGCCAATGCGAAAATCAGGCGTTGGTTGCTCCATTTCAGAGGTTGGGTTAGTCCACTTCTTCATAATCCACGTATTCGCCGCGGTTCTCTTTTTTACCAGCAGGTTTGTCTACCGGCTTTTTTGGACCGGGGCCCCTGTTAGAAATGGCCGGTGGCGCAATAAAAAAGCGGTAAGCAAAATAAATAACGGCGATGGTGATGAGTAGCTTTACCATGGTGAATGAATTTGAAGCCACAAAGTTAACGATAAAATCAGACACCTGTCTGGCATTCGGTTTACACCTGATGCATGCCGGGGCTTTTTGGATGATTTTGCTACCTTTGCCGACCAGATTTGCGTTTTGTGTTTCCGAATCAAACGAAATACGGCATTGAGCGCAGAATAAGCAACATAATGGAAAAAAAAGACAACCTGCTGGGCGTACTTCAAACGCTCTACCATTGGCGGAAGCAAATTTTTTACACCTGCCTCGCTGCGGGCATCGGCACAGCCTTTATTTCTCTGCTTTTACCTACTTATTACAAAGCGTCCACTACGTTTCTTGCGGCCAGCCCTGACCAGGCCAAGCCCGAACTCATGTTTGGAGAAGGGGAGTTGAAAGCCGAGTTTTATGGCAATGAAAACGATATTGATCGCGTGCTGACCATCGCGGAGTCAAGTGAACTCGCTGATTTTCTGATAGATAAATTTAATCTGTACGAACACTACGACATTAACCCCAACGGCACCAAAGCGCCTTATCGCGTTCGGGAAGCTTTTTATGAATTGTACGAAGTGACCAAGACCAAACGCGATGCCATCGAATTGTCCATCGAAGACACCGACAAAGCGCTGGCTGCAAAAATGGCCAATGTGGCCCGCGATAAAATTGATGCCACCGTGCAGCAGTTGATGAAAGAGGCCCATACCAAAACCATCAATGCCTACCGCACCTCCATCCTCCTAAAACAACAGCAATTGCTGGCAGTCAGCGATTCGTTGAACCGCCTGCGCAGTACGTATGGCGTTTACAATGCCGATGTGCAAATCGAGAGCATTATGGCGCAATTGTATGGTACTCAGGCGCTTTTGGTTCGTGATAAAGGGAAGTTAGAAGTGCTTGAAATATCGCCCGGCATCCGGCGCGATACCATTACGTACATGCGCGCCAAGGTGACGGGGATGGAAGCGGAAGTTAAATCGCTGGAAGAAAAGGTCAAAAGCATCAATGACGGGATGCCCAAAATAGCCATTTGGGAAAAACAATATTGGGATGCCAATCAAGCATTGGGGAGCAACCGCGTCCGGCTGAAACAATTTGAATCGGCCTTTGAGTCGGATATTCCCAGCATCATCTTAGTTGAAAAAGCCCACGAGCCGATCATCAAATCGCGCCCCGTGCGTTCCCTGATCGTGATTGCCGCTTTGGTCATCGCATTTTTTTTCAGCATCGTTGGGGTATTGCTGTTTGAGGCTTACCGCGATGTTAACTGGCGCGAGGTTTTTCATGATCGTTAACCGGATCAAAATATGGATGACACAGGCGCCTGAATACAAATTGTTTTCAGGTTTTGCGGCCCTCGTTCTGCTCAGCCTTTATTCGGCGGCAGCCAGCGGATTCTATGTGCTGGCGGGATTGCCGGTGCTCCTCCTTTTTGTATGGGTCTGCCTGCTCGATTTTAGCAAAATATACTATCTGCTCCTTTTTTGCCTGCCTTTGTCAACCGAAGTATATCTGCCGGGCGGTCTGGGTACCGATCTGCCGACCGAACCGATCATCGTGACCCTGATGCTCATTTTTGGCGGGTTTGCCTTGCAACGCAATGGCGGAGTAGCGATAGAACGGCGTTTTTTCGTACACCCGCTTACCTTGCTGCTGCTGGTGCATGTCGGCTGGATTTATGCGACGACCATCACGTCCGAGGTGTTTGTGGTCTCGCTGAAATTTTCATTGGCCAAAACCTGGTACGTCGCCGTATTTTTTTTCCTGACTGGCTATCTGATCCGCACGGAACGCGACTTTAAAGCCTTGTTCTGGGTCATCTTTATTCCCCTGATGTTCACGGTATTGGTCACCATGGTGCGGCATTCCGCTTATGGCTTTTCATTTCGGGACATCCACAAGGTTTTGCATCCTTTTCAGCGAAACCACGTCAATTACGCTGCCATGCTGGCCTTGTTTTCTCCTTTTCTTTTTTTGGCTATTGGCTGGTATCGGCGGTATTCAAGGCTTTGGTGGGTGCTCGTGCTGAGCGTTGCGTTCATGCTGGTCGCCATCTATTTTTCCTATACGCGGGCTGCCTATGTTTCGCTGCTTTTCGCTGCCGGTGCCTATGTAGTGGTTCGCCTGCGCATGGTGCGCTACGTGTTGGCCGCAGGTGTGTTGGTCGCTGCGGTACTCATCGGCTCGATGGTTTACAACAATCGCTATTTGGACTACGCGCCGAATTATGACCGCACCATTACGCATTACAATTTTGACAACTTGCTGGAGGCCACTTACAAAATGGAGGATATTTCCACCATGGAACGCGTGTACCGCTGGGTAGCCGGGGCGCACATGAGTGCCACGCATCCGGTAGCCGGCTTTGGCCCGGGCAATTTTGTCAATTTTTATAAACCTTATGCGGTTACCAGTTTCCAGACCTACGTCAGCAACAATAAGGAACAGTCGGGCATTCACAGCTATTTCCTGATGACCCTGGTGGAGCAGGGCTGGCCGGGTTTGCTGCTATTTGTTGCGCTCTTGTTTTTAACCCTGATCAAAGGGGAAAATATTTACCACCAAACCAGCGACCCTGCGCGTCGCCGCCTTGTGCTCATGGCGCTCCTTTGCTTAGTTGTGATTGACGCTTTTTTACTCATCAATGATATGATTGAAACAGATAAAGTCGGTTCTTTCTTTTTCATCTGTATGGCGATGCTGATCAATCTGGATCTGGCGAACCGGAGGGAAATAAAATGACATCACAGGAAACAGCGGCAAAAATTGCCAAAGAAATGTTTGCCAACGATGCCTTTAGCCAATGGCTGGGCATTGAGCAGGTAGAATTGGGCGTCGGGGCGTGCAAATTGCGCATGACCGTGCGCCGGGAAATGCTCAATGGGTTCGGCATTGCCCACGGTGCCATCACGTACGCGCTTGCTGACAGTGCATTGGCTTTTGCCTGCAATTCGCAGGGCCGGCACGCGGTCTCCATCGAAACGGGCATTTCGCATACCCAGGCAGTCCGCGAAGGAGACACCCTCATCGCCATCGCCGTAGAGGAACAACTCGGCAACAAAGTCGCGTTTTACCGCGTCCGGGTATTAGAAGAGCAGTCGGGGAAGGTTGTCGCGCTGTTCACCGGTACGGTGTATCGTTCATCGAGGGATTGGTGATTTGTTTATTTGGTGACGCTGGAATGATCGAAGAAACGAAATCTCTATCCTGTTCCCTCGTTACCAATAACAAACAGCTATTTAACAAATCACCAAATCACCAAATCACCAAATCACTGCTTCACCAACTGCCGGTAAATCACCCCATTGTCCGTTTGCAGGGCGCACCAGTATAAGCCGGAAGGCATTTCATACAAATCCAGCGAAAAAATACCAGTCGAAGGCGCTATGGCCGACAGGCAGCGTCTGCCGTTCCCGTCGTAAAGGCGGACTTCCTGCACGTTCAGCTTTCCCGGATCAATCCAGACCGAAGCCCAGGCGGGCGTGGGGTAAATTTTTAGTGTAGACAGCAGAGAAGTTTCATCAATGCTGGTGATGGTGAACGGGAAAGAGCCGGAAAAAGCAGCACAGCCGCTGCCATCCGTGACCCGCACGGTATACGTTCCGTTCTCCACAGGTGCGTAGTTGGCGGAAGTGGCACCGGGAATATTTTGCCCGTTCAACAGCCACTGGTAATTGGGTCCGGAGGTGCTGCTGAGCGTACTTCCCTGTTGCGAAATCACCGGCACGGCAGGCCCGAGGAAAGTAAACGTAGGGCCTACGCCTGAATTGAGTACCACTTCAGGACATACGGCTGGCGAAGCGAAGATAACATAGGTACCCGATTCCCTGACCCAATAATTGATTTCTGTAGCTCCGGCAATCGGTTCGCCGTCCTGGTACCACTGAAAGTTGACATACCCGCCAAAAGGGACGGATATTTCTGTGGAATCGCCGTTGCAAAATTCACTTTCGCCGTCAGAGGCCACCACCGGCGACAAGAAGACCCAGGAATCAATCAAAACCGTTGGAGAAGGTTCGGTGCAGCCATTTTTTGTAGCCACCACATAAAAGTAGGCAAAGCCCCAGTAGCTGATGTCTACCAGGTACAATTCGCCGGTTGCCCCGGCAATGAGTGTCCCACCGGTATTGGTGTTACTGAAGGAATAATACCACTGGTAGGAATCGAAATCCCCTGCGCTGAGTTTTACGGTGTCGCCCGGGCAATAGACGTTACCGTCCACTATGGGATCAACGCCAATGACAACATCGAAATCGCATTGCGCGATTATCGGTGCAGCAGACAGCAGGAGTAAAAGTGTCGGAAGAAAAAACAGTCGTTGATACATGCGTTAATTTTTTTTAGGTCAAGACGGGCTTTATGGGGCTAAAGGTTGGGATGGGCTTATTAAACTCAAGTTAATCTTTATGGCTGAACTATCCACACAGTTGCGTAATTTTAACGCCATATACTGTCTTTTATGGATCGCGAAGCAACATACCTTTTTGAGGCGTTTCCGGAGATTTCCAAAGCGCAATGGATCGAACAGATCAGCAAAGACCTCAAGGGGAAGTCTTATGCCGACTTGTTTTGGCAATTGGAATCCGACCTTGTTCTGGAACCCTTTTACCACCCCGACGACGGCGAACCTGCGCACGCACCCATCACCGGGGGCAAACATTTTAATGACTGGGAGGTCGGCGAATCCATTGACGTTACAGACGTTGCCAAATCCAATGCTGAAACCATCGAAGCGCTGATGGGCGGTGTGAATGCCCCGCTTTTTGCGTTGAAAAAGCCGTTGGATGGCGCTGAACTCCAACGCCTTTTGCAGCGAATCGAGCCGGAATACGTATCCCTTCATTTTGGCGAATACTACAGCGACAAAGAGCCTGTTGCCCTTTTTGAATTGCTGTTGGAATGGGTAACCGGTTTGGGCAAAGATTCCGCCGTGGTGAAAGCTTCCTTAGATTTTGACCCGCTTTTCGATTGGAACGAACCGCCCATCGCGATGCTGGCCGGGTTGATTCGCCGCTGCGAAGCCGATTGGCCTTCGTTCAGACCCCTCCAGGTCAATACCGGCCGGTTTTATGCCGGCGCAGAAGCAACGAGCGACGAACTGGCGCTTTCCATTGCGAAAGGCAGCGATTATTTAGCCCTGCTCGGCGAACAGGGGCTGTCGCCGGAGTTGGTGAACCGCCACTTGCAATTTGCCGTAGATATTGGCAGCAGTTATTTTGTGCAGATTGCCAAAATCCGGGCGCTGCGCCTGTTGTGGGCAAATGTGCTGGCCGGATATGGTGTCAGCGACGCGCCTGCTGTACCCGTCGTGGCTCATTTTGCCAAAGAATCTCAAGACGAAAACGTACACACCAATATGATCCGCGCAGCCACCCAGGCCATGTCGGCTATTATTGGCGGTGCCGACCGGCTCTACGTGTTGCCCGCAGGCGCATCGCTGGAAGCCGAAGCCACGCCATTCCACCGGCGCATTGCACGCAACGTGCAGCATTTGCTCCAGTTGGAAAGCCACCTCGGTTATGTGGTGGATCCCGCAGCGGGCAGCTATTATCTCGAACAGTTAACCACCCAACTGGCTGAAAAAGCTTGGGTTAAGTTTCAGGAAATTGAAAAGAATGGCGGGTATTTGAGTTTTAAGGGGGGGTGAATTTTTTAAAGTACTTTGTACACGTTTTTTCTTGGGGAACCGACACTTTCTTTTTATGCCATGAGCGAAGAAAAAAATAAACTGGTCGTTTTCCAGGAAAAGGAAATCCGTCGGGTTTGGCACCAGGAAGAATGGTGGTTTGCCATAGTTGATATTATTGAAGCGCTTACAGGATCCGAGCGCCCTCGCAAGTATTGGAGTGATTTGAAAAAGAAGTTGCAAAATGAGGGTGCGGATCAGTTGTCCGAAAAAATCGGACAACTGAAAGTCAAGTCCTCCGATGGGAAAATGTATGCAATGGATTGTGCCAATACTGAAACGATATTTCGCATCATCCAATCCATCCCTTCCCCTAAAGCAGCGCCTTTCAAAGCCTGGCTTGCCAAAGTGGGCTACGAGCGCATCCAGGAAATTGAGAACCCGGAACTCGCCGCGCAACGCTCCCGCGAGTATTACCAGGCGCTGGGTTATAGTGAAGAATGGATCGAACGGCGCATGCAAGCCATCGCCGTCCGGGGTCAGCTCACGGAAGAATGGAAAAATAGAGGTGTGCAGGAAGGACAGGAATTCGCCATCCTGAGCAATCAAAGGAGGAACGGCCGCCGGAAAAGCGCTGGATGCTTTTGAAACAAGCACGGGCGATAAAGTAGTTACCGGCGAGAACAACAAGCAGCAGATTGCGGAAGCGAAGCAACAGCGAATTGGAAGCAAAACAGAAAAAGAAAAAAAATTTTGGTGATAATTGATTTTCAATAAGATGAGTTTCTGAGATTGAGGTGCGATATTCGGGTTTTGTATATTGTATTATGGTGCGCAACCTGTTTTTTAAACGACAAAGCTTAAACATACAACTACTGCTACTCCTGATCCTTCCGGGTAGCGCTGGCTTTCTGTTCGCCCGCGAAGCGCCCCGAGTCATCAATTTCTCCAAAGCACAATACCAGGCTCAAAACCAGAACTGGATGATTGCCCAAGGCAACGACTGGCGCATGTATTTTGCCAATTCTGGCGGCCTAATGCAATTTGACGGCACCAAATGGAAAGTGCAACCCATCTCTGACCGCCGCACACCGCGAGCGATTGCCTGCGCCCCGGATGGCCGGGTATATTGGGGCGCTTTCGGCACCTTTGGCTATTCGGAGCAGGGAGATTCCAACAGGCAGGAGCAACAACTCTGGCGCCTGCTGCGCGACACCGCCGATTTGCAAAAAGCCCAACGCGAAGAAATCTGGAACATTCTGCTGCACAACGACTTTGTGCTGTTCCAATCCTTTGCCATCATTTATAAATACTACCCTGAAACAAAGGTGCTGGAAGACATTACGCCGCCGGGCAACATCATGTTTGTACACGACCTGGGTGAAAAACTGCTGGTGCAGGTCATCGGCAAAGGCATTTATGAACTCAGTCCCCGAAACGAATTCATTTTTCAGGAAGGCACGCAAAGCCTTGGAACCGCGATCGTAAAAAGCATCCTTCCCGTTGCGGATGGCAGTTACCTTGTCGCCACGGAACACGATGGCGTATTCCGCTATGCCAATGGCGCATTGAGTATCTGGAAAGCAGTTTTCGACGGCATCGCCCGCACCAACCAACTCAACAAAGGCATCCGACTCGCCAACGGCAATTATGCGTTTGGCACCATCCTCGACGGGGTATTTATTCTGGATCCAAACGGCGAAGTCCTGTATCACCTCAACCGAAGTGGCGGCCTGCAAAACAATACCGTTCTGGCGCTTTACGAAGACAACGCAGGCAACCTCTGGCTGGGTTTGGATAAAGGGATTGATTTGATCGAATTGAGTTCTCCTGTTGTCTATTATACCGATAAAAAAGGCAAACCGGGTGCCGTTTACACCGCAGCGGTTTTTGAGCATAATTTGTACATCGGTGCCAATCAGGGTGTGTTTTACAAGCCCTGGCCTTCCAATGGGGAAGATTTTCGCTTGCTGGAAGGCACACAGGGGCAGGTTTGGGAACTTCGGGTGCTGGACGGGCAACTGCTGTGCGGCCACAATGAAGGCACCTTTGACATTGCCGGAAAAAAAGCATCAAAAATATCTTCTATCACTGGCGGCTGGGTCATGCAGGTGCATCCAACGCACCCGGACATCTTGCTGCAAGGCACGTACACCGGCGTTACCGTCTTGCGTAAAAATGAGGCAGGGCAATGGCAATTCTCCCATCGCATTGAAGGATTTATTGAACCCGTTAAGCGTATGTTGTTTGATGCGGAGGGGTATGTTTGGGTCGCCAATCCCTACAAAGGCTTGTATAGGCTCAAGTTGTCGGAGGATATGCGATCCTGGACTGAAATTAGGCCATCCGGTATAAAAGACGGCTTGCCTTCCGAATTCAAAGCTGATATTTTCCGGTTCAACGGCGCGTTGGTTACCCGTTCGGCAGGAAAGCTGTTTTACTCCGACAAAAACAGCCAATGGAAACCTTTCGACCTGCTCCAGGGTGCGAGCAAGGCTTTTACTTTTGCTCCCGGCGAGTGGTTTGAGGTGTATACGGATGCCGTCAAGTGGGTACGGGCCAAAGGCATTCACACCATTCCTTTGTCGCTGATTCCCGATTTTGAAAGCATTTTGTCGCTGGGTGATGGCAGCTATCTTTTTTGTCTGGAAGACGGATATGCACTGATTGACGGCAACCAGGCCCGCCATAATTTCTCACAAACGCTCCCTCCGCCGATGATCCTGGAGGTAGAGATCGGAGGCCCCCATCCCTTGACCATCTTCCTTAGTAAACAAACCGATGAGTGGGTTTTATTGCCAACCCAGAATGACTTTGTTTTTCAATTTACTTTGCCAATATATACCAAAGTATCTGACTTTCAATACCAATTGGAAGGCTTTTCTTCGGAATGGTCGCCCTGGGGCAAAGTTTCTGTCAAAGAATTCACGAACCTGCCGCCTGGACATTACACGTTCCGCGCCCGTTCCAATGCTTCGGAGGAAGTCGTGGCTTTCGCTTTTATCATTCGCCCGAGTTGGTACCAAACTACCTGGGCTGCTGCACTGGTACTGGTGTTTGTCTGGATACTGCTTGCTATCGGCCTGGGCTGGCACCGCCGGCGGTTAGAGAAACAACGCCGGAAGTTGCTGCTGGAAAAAGAACGCGAGCTGGAGCAACAACGCATTCGGGCAGCCAACGAAAAACTACAGTCGGATGTCATTGGAAAAAGCCAGGAATTGGCCAACTCCACCATGAACCTCGTGCGCAAAAACGAAACATTGATGGAGATCAAGGAAGAATTGGCAAAGGCCAAATCGAACGCAGGCGGCACTTTTCCACCCACCAATTACCGCAAACTACAGCGCCTGATTGAAGATAACCTCTCTTCCGAGCAGGATTGGAAGCTGTTTGAAACCAATTTTAACCAGGTGCATGAAGCTTTTTTCAACCGCCTGAAAGCGCAATTTCCTGACCTCACCCCTGGCGACTTAAAACTGGCGGCCTATTTAAAAATGAATTTGTCGTCGAAAGAAATAGCGCCCCTGCTCAACATTTCTGTCCGTGGCGTGGAAAACAAACGCTACCGCCTGCGCCAAAAAGTGCATCTGGACAACGATGCCAATCTTACTGAGTTTATGATTCACTTTTGAGAGAGGGGGAGAGAGGGAGAGGGGGAGAGGGGGGGAGGGGGGGAGGATTCATGCTTTTTGGCGGAATTTTCCGAATATTTTTCGGACAAGTCCCAAAAAATTTCCGAAAAACGGACAACCAATTTACCTTAGTGGAACTCACCCAATTCGTTAAACCTCTATAATATCAGGGAATTATAGATTGAAAAATTGAATGCATGGGGAATCCTATCTTTTGGCGCTATTTTTTCAATAGGAAGAGCATTACCGGTTGCAACTGAGTTTGACTGAAACACTATTCAGAAACAAATTTATAGATCATGGCAACTGCATTCATCTTTCTGGTTGTGGCTTTGGCTGCAATCGGGCTGGTAACAACAGTGGAAGGAAATGCAAAGCGCCGGTCTGCATACTATGAGGAAAAAAACAAAGAAGTTATTCCGTTTGATAAACGCAATTTGTTGCCTCGTGGCTACCAAGGCCGGGTTTTGGCTACGCCTGCCCACACTCAGGGAGTTTATGACGACGCGTATGCTACCGCATACAACCATGAACGGAGAAAAAACAAGCAGCAGAACAGATCTGGCAACCAAAGACTTACAGCAACATTGCTATTTTCGATGCTCATTATTATTACCCTGGCTTATGCTGCTATGCGCAAAAAAGAGCACGCGGCTACAAGCCCACTCAACAAGGCGGAGCTTTACCTTAAATATTGAAATCTCATGTATTTAGGGAGGTCTGCGGTCTTTGCACCGCAGGCCTTTCATTTTGAGATGGAAGTTTTTCAAGATTAATTTTTCCTTCGGGCATCAGCTGATACCACGGAAGAAATTTTAAACAGGAATTGGCATATTTTTTGACGCTTATGCAAAACGAATAGACACTACAATAAGAGAAACCACTCCTCCTTTGCTTCTGTTTTTTAAAAAAAAAGAGTGGCCATGACAGCATCCAAGTATGTTTCAAGGCATCTCCCGCAAGTTCCTAAGAAGGGAAAAAAAGAGATTCCTGCCTGTCGGCTTCGATTGGAAACGTACCTCAAAAACGAACTTTCGAAGCTAAAAAACCTGCACGTTGGGGCGCCCGACGATGCGCATACTTTTTTATTGCTGGAACGCAAGATCGCCGACAAGCCAGTGCGGGCCTATTTCTCGGGGGAGGTCTTTGATTATGTACGTCGCGCTGCGCGGCAGGAAGGACTGGCGCTGAACTGCGAAGACACGCACCTGTTCCTGCGGGTGATTCCCTTCGTGACCGAGGTCGTTATTTCCATCCAGTATTTTCACAACCAGATTTTGGACAGTAAGGCGGGGGTTACCTGCCGCAATAAAAGGCAGATTGATCAGAACCTGCTTTCGGCCAACCTGCTCAAAGAATACCTTTACGAGTACATCGAACAGGAAACCGAACCCGCACACGCCGCCGTCATTACCCGCTATGTACGCCGTATTTTCAAGTATGTGGACGTAGGCCAGCAACTAGAAAAAAAGTGGAATTCGTACGAAAGTTTCGAACAAGGGCTGTACAAAAACATACAATTACACCCTGAAATTGAAGCCTTTGCAAACCCGGAGCGGGTAACGCCACTTTTGGAAACCCTGCGCCGTTTCTACCCGGAACGCAGCGACTACGGCAATGCTTACTTGCAGCGTATTGCCCTCACCTCAGCGGCTTTGTTTGTGCTGAATGCAGAAATGATCCTGGAAATCAGCGGCTACAAAGGCGCCGAACGCGATCGGCTGCTCGAATTCGCCTGGTTTTACGGCATGATGCAGCAAGTCATCAACGACAACGCCGATGTAGTGCCTTCTCGTTTCAACCACGAAACGACCGAAAAAACGGCCAGCGATGCGTTCAGCGATGCCCGAAACCACAACGTCACGCTGCCTTTGTTTTTGCACCTGGAAAACATGCGGTTGGCACTTGAATATCAGGAGTCGGACTTAGTCAAATCTATCCTGCAGCGCTCCTTCCATGTGACCCTGACCAACCGCGAAGAAGAACGCCTGTTCCTGGAGCTGAGGGCATCCGGCGCGCTTTATTTTTCCATAGATATGGGCAAATATTTTGCCGCGATGGCCCAAAACAGCCTGACCGGCAGCGCGCCCGATTGCCAAACCCTCCTGTCGCTGTGCGAAGTGGCAGACTGGAATCGCTATATTTACGACTGTTACAATAAAAAAGACCCGCAGAATAAACGCTTGCGCAAACGCTACAAGGACAGCCCGCACTATGCAGCGTTAGTAGCGCTAACCGGGAATATAAAGCAGTTGCAACAACCTGCTTGCTTGTTGGTGTGATTTTCCTTGGGCACAACCGTTTGCAATTCAGCCAATTTCGCTAATTTTGAGCACCGCAACATGCCGGTAGCATTGGGAACAGAAAAAAATAGCGGAATCATGCAGGAAATTAAACTCAGGGAAATTGTATCATTTGCCAACCAGGAGGAATTTCACGACCTTTTACTCGACCGACTGCACGGAGCCATCCACCGGGTACTCGACATTGATGAAGGCGATTATACGATGTTCATGGTGACGATCCCCCGCGGACAAGATGTCGAGATCAACCCTTTTCTGCAACAGGAGCAACTCATTTACGGCGGCGTGGACGCGCAAAGACGGTTGTTGGAAGTTGGCGTTCCCAATAAAAATACGGCAGCCAGTTGGGACTACCTCAAATACCAAGAGTTCTTTACCGAAGAAACCTACCTGACCCGCAACACCTTCAACGAGTTGGAAGCAGGCCAGTATTCCATCGAAGATATTCCGGTGAAATTTTCGGGCGATTTGTACGATTACTTTTCAGAACAGCGCGAAAACATCCCACGGGATCCGCAGGTGCCGGCCAACCTGAAAGAAGCGGAATACTGGATTCTGCGCGAACACTTTGAATTCGATTCCCGCTTATCGGATAAATTCCTGTCGCTTCCCCTGATCCAGTACCTCGAATTCGACGGCGTACTGCACTTTATTTACAAAAGGAAACACTCCAGAAAGGTTTTCCCGCAAGGGTTAAGGGATATTTCGGTCATTAAAAAGCTCATCCGCGAATTCAACAACCTCTACGACGAAATCATCCTCGACTGGGACATTGAATCGGGTAACTTCCAGAAGCGCGAAATTGTAGACAATATCCTGTTGTACAGCAATGACCCGGCATTTCAGGAACGCAAAAACAGGAACCCCATCCTCCGCGAATTGCGCTACCTTGAATATTACCAAAACCACTTTCATTACTACAAACGCCGTGTGGAATATGGTCGCCAGGTGCCTGCCCTGTTCTATGAACGTTATTTACTGCAAGCCATCGTTCACATTCTTATAGATTCGTATGCGCACAACGTGAGCGCCCACAGCCTCGTGGCGCTCAATTGGTATTTCCAGTTGCGCTCTGAATACTATGGCCAGGATGCGCACCAGCGCGATGCGATTTGGGGTTCTTACAAATCGAAATTGCTGGCGGCGGTGGACAGCGGCGCGGGCTGGCGGCGCGACATGGCCGACTGGATCGAAGACCAGATTTTTGAGCGCAAAGTGAGCGAAGATGAAAACCTGCACGACGTGGTGAGTCAACACCCGCTGGTGCAGTATTCGGGCCGGTTGGACAAAGAAATCCACGTGCTGCTGAAGTTTATGCTCGAAAAAGGAGCTTTCTGGAGCGGCGTTACCCGCGACATCCATTTTGGCGGCAAAATCATTGGCCTGTACGGCCTGCTTTGGAACGACTTCATCAACAATCCGCTCTACCTCGGCACCATTGCCCGCTCGGAAGGCATCGAACGCATCAACCTGAAAATTACCATTTTTGCGCCGGAAACCGCTGCATCCCGAAGCAGGGGCGCTTACCGCAATCCGAAACACATCCTGCGGGAAGGTATTTTAGCCACGGTAGACCTGCGCCGCATCCGTAGCAAAGACGCGGCTTCCAATGGCGAAGCGGAATACCTGACCATGCCCGATGGCGAAAAATTATACTACGAAGACCACCCCTCGTTGAAAAATCGCAGCGTTTTTGTGGAACCCGGCTCCAACTACATCGCACTGAAAGAAGCGCTCAAATCGGTGCGCATGTTTTTTCCCGGCGATCTGGTAGGCAAACACGCTTTCCTGACCATCTTAGAAAACGAAATCCGCAACGTCAAGCACTACAAAGGCGAAGCGCTGCGCCAGATGCATGCGGAGGGCCTGACGCTGAATATTTCCATCCAGGAAACCGCTGTAAAACCAGGCGCTGGCGCCAACGAGTTGTACAAAACGGGCATCTGGTTAGAGACGCCAACCGTGTTGAAAAAAGGACGCGACAGCGAAATGGCGCCGCTGATTACCCGGAAATTCAACGCCCTGCGCGGCGACGTCATGAACTCAACCGAAGGCGAATTCCTGCCCCGGCTCGGCGGCAACTACCAGGACAAGATCTGCGCCGCGATGTTATTCAACAACCGATTTGCCAGTGTACAAAAAGGAGATACGGGCACCAGCCGCAGCAAAAATGAAGACACCGACCGCGACCGCGCTTACTACCCGTGGCTCATTCCTGCGAGTTGTCCGCTGCCCGGCGATAGTGGCGTACACGACGATATGGAACTGAACCTGCGCGAGGCACGCGCCCTTTACGGCCATTTCGACCGCCGAAAAGCTGCAGAAATCGAGCCGATGGCCAAGGCTTACCTCGAAACTTTTGAGCAAGAGTACGACCACGAAATTGGCTACATCAAAAAATATTTTTACGTCTGGAAAGGCGAAAACCTTTATCACCACCACGAAGGCACTGGCCTGGCGTGGGAAAATATCGGTCGTTTCCGCTTTGTCAGCGTGCCGGGCGGGTCGCCCAAATCGTTTGAAAGCGTTCGGCGACAGGGCGTGGTGCGCATCCTCGAATCGAAAGAAATCCACCCCGAAGACAGCCTCACGCAAACCTACCACCGCTGGCTGAAAAAGTGGCTTGGCGCCGAAAAACAGGTGGTGCTGTTGCAAAAAGACAACAATATTGACGACGGCATGTTCGTCTACAACCCGGCGCAGGCCGAAACGCTGCACTATTACAACATGCAGGAAACCATGGAATACCTGCAGGGCAATGGCCATCCGGTGAAAACCACCCACCTGCGCTACGCCCACCGCGTGGATTCCGACACCGATCAGGAACGCATCAGCTATCGCAGCAACGGCATCCTGAAGACTTATTTTGTGGATCCCGCCTACCGTGCCGAAAAAGGCATTTCGCTGGGGCATATCCCTTCCGAGCGACAGGCCGAATTGTTCGAAACGCTGACCACGAAAGTGTGCATGTTCGACAACCGGATCTGGCATCGCATCAAAGACCTGAGCCGCACCGACATTTACCGCGACATGCTGCACTTAGTCGTACACAAAGAAGAAACACCGGGCCAGGCAGGCATGGAGGGCTTCCAGAACCTCTGGGAATACGAAAAGCAACACGCCATCAAGGATTGCCATTTTCTGGTGCTGCACCTGTCTTATATCGAACGCATCTTAGAGGAAAAATACGCCAGCCACCCAGCCTACACCGAAGGCGGCAATATTCAGCTTTTCCTGGAACAGGAGCTGCTTCCTGTGCTCACCAATCCGGAAACGGGCAAAATCCGAGACAATTTCATCCTCGTCATCACTACAGGCCGCGGCCGCATCAGTTGGTGGAAAGAGATCGAGCAGAAATACCCACATTATACCTCGTTCATCATGTTCCGAACGGTGGAATCGCTGATTTCGAGTATTGAAAATGCAGTGGGCATGAAGGATGATATTGAGCTGAAGTTCCGGTTGGTGAAGGTGTTGTTTGGAGCGTAGGGGGAAGGGCAAAGGGCACTAATAAACATGAAATCTATTCCAGCAGGGCAAAAAAAAACACCAGCAGGCACACACCTAATCTTCGAGCAAATAAGACGGCTTGACGAAAAAGGCGCAGAATTTTGGTCGTCCCGAGATTTGAGCAAGGCATTTGAATACTCTGAATACCGGCACTTTTTATCTGTTATCGAACGTGCAAAAGAAGCCTGCCAAAATAGTGGCCAAAATGTGGGCGACCATTTCGAGGATGTCCTCGAAATGGTCGCTATCGGCTCAAAGGCAAATTGAAAGCATGCAACTCTCCCGTTATGCTTGCTATCTCATCGTCCAAAATGCTGATCCTGCTAAAGAAGTCGTTGCGCTTGGGCAAACGTATTTTGCCGTGCAAACCCGCTTGCAGGAAATTCAGCAAATGTCGGCATACAACAACCTGGGTTCGGATAACGAGAAGCAGCTGTTTCTTCGCAATGAACTCCGGCGACACAATGCTCAATTAGCCGATGCCGCGAAAGATGCCGGGGTCATTGACATCCTTGAACATATGGGCAGTACCGAATTGGCCGCCAATCTTTTCCGCGCTACCCAAACAGAGGATAAGCTCCGTCGCGAAAACATAAAAGGGAAAGACAAAGCCAACTTGACCCATTTTGAAGTAGGCCAAAAAGTGCGTGAGACCATTCATGAACTCGGCGGGACAATGCCGGAAAGCCTTCCGATTGAAGAAAATATCGGAAAATTGGAGCGAAAGGAGAAAAAGAAGCTGAATTCTCCTGGAAATTGAAAACGATTGTTTGAATTAATAGTTTTTACAAATATCAAGAAACAGAATTGTAGTCATTCTTAAGCTATGGAACGTCGCGATAATAAGTTCCTCTTTTCGGCGTGAGGATTTTTTCATCGGACAAGGCGCAAGGAGAGAGCGTAGTCAAAGCTACGCGACCGACGAAGGCAATTGCGCCGACTGAAAGCAATTGCGGGAAGTCCGGTGGAAAAAGCCACCGCCCAAATCGGGAAGTTATTTTTGCGACGTTCCTATACAAGCGGCAGCCTGTCCTAAAGTCAATATCTCTTCTTTGAATAAAGCAATCGCAATGAGCATTTTGATCTCCTGCTCCGTCGTTTGCGCTTTTGCTAAGGTGGAATCATCAAGTTCAATGGTCATCTTCTCTGAATTTTTCCATGCAATTTGCCTATTTTTACCTGATTTTGCAAATCCCGATCGCGCGATGGCGGCAACTGAGCGGAGTCGAAGCTCCGCCTCGCGCGTCCTATTCCCCGGGATCTGCCCAGAAACTCCTTATACCCTGCTCCCGCGAGGGGTTGATTTTCTCCCCGTTTCAAAGTATATTTGGCGATAAAATCGGGTTTCATTATGAGTATACAAGCAATAAAAGAGGAAGTATACAAGCTCAGCAAGACTGAACAGGCAGAATTAATATACTATATGGTCGAGCTTCTTGCCATGGGCGACTTTGACCTATCCGGAGAATGGAAGGCCGAACTGGATCGCAGAGAAGAAGCTTTGGATAAGGGGAGTTCGATTGGTCGTCCAGCTAAAGATGTTATTGGAAAATACGTTTCCCTCTAATGCAAGGTTATAATGCGATCATCCAACCTGAAGCTGAACGAGATTTGGATGAGGCTTACGCTTATCTCGAAAACAGGCAGCCCGGACTTGGATTCGATCTATTAGCCAATCTTTCCGAAACCATTGAACTAATATAAGATAACCCTTTCCTTTTTCAAAAAATCTATGGCGATAAACGCCGGGCAATTATTCATCGTTTCGGATACAATCTAATTTACAAGGTAGTAAATACCGAAATCTATATCCTGGCGATTATACATGGGAGCAGAAACTCTCAGAGTTGGGCGGATAGGTAAGGCAATGCGTGATCCCCTCGCTTGCGGAGGATTCTCCCATAGCTGTGTTCTACAGCGCTCTATACAGCTATAAGCGAAGCCCAACCCCAACACAAAACACCACCACCATCTTTATTAGCGAGATTTGTATCGTACAAAACCAATTTTGAAGAAATTATTAAAAAACCAATTACAAGAGGAGGTAAAATAACATGAGAAAAATAATTGTCTCATCATTAGCAGCAAGCTCTGCATATTATGCGTAACTTTACCAAAGCGCACGTCAACAATTGAACAGTTATGGCAGAAATAAAAACAAAACAAACTAACGCAAACGTTGAAGACTTTATTCAATCGTTTGCCGATACAGAGCAAAAACGTAAGGACAGTTTTGAACTTTTGAAACTGATGCAAAACTTTACCGGATACGAACCCAAAATGTGGGGATCATCTATGATCGGATTTGGTAGTTATCATTACAAATCCGAAAGAAGTAGCCAGGAAGGCGATTGGCTACTTGTTGGCTTTTCGCCACGAAAAGCCGCAATTTCACTTTATGTTTACACGGGAAGTGAAGAACACGAACATTTACTCAAAGACCTGGGAAAATTCAAAATGGGAAAAGCCTGCATCTACATCAAAAAATTATCCGACATCAACCAAGATGCGCTCAAAAAACTAATAAAAGAAACGATCAACTTTTTACAATCTAAATATGGGTAAAATTAAAATAGAAATCAAATCGCCAGAAAAAAAAGCCCGGCAGTATTGACGCCTACATCGCCGATTTTCCCGAACCTGTTCAGCGCATCCTTCAGGAACTCCGCGCAACCATCCGCGCTGCCGCTCCGGAAGCCGTTGAAACCGCATATTTGTAACGAAACCACCGCCATGTTCAAAGCCAACCTCATCAACAGTCAACCGTATTAGAGGGTGCGCCGCTTTGCCCGTTTGATGGTGTTATACCCGGGATCCCTGACTGTGATCTTCGTCGCAAACCTTCCCTGCTTGTACCAAGTCTTCTTATTCCCCCGCCAATGACAGCACCTCCTTTCTCAAAGACTCACCCATCCAAAATCCCGCAAGTTTTTCCAGGTCGTTAAGAATAGAGGCAACTTCATGTATTAAACCCTCCGATTTGGCTTTCAACAAAACGCCAAGCACACCAACAGTTTTGATTCCCAAAGAATTGGCGATTTTCCAGCCACGACGTTCATCAATCAACATAAAGTCGGCCTTCAATTCCATTGCCAATACGATGGCTTCACTTTCTCCCGGATCAAGTTGTAGGGATAATTCAGATACCGAACTATATCTTCAGCAGACTTGACGATTATCCACTTAGACTGCCTAATAGCTGAAATATCATAGCCAAAATCTGCCAGTTTTGAAAGCTCAGACAGAACACTACTTGGCAAAATGATGCTACCAAAGAGTTCATGCAGTAAATCTAATTTGCCGATGACGAACAAACTTGAGACAGGGGAGGCATCGCTTACAACAACCATCTATCAATAAGAATTAAGATGTTTAACGTTTTGATGCAACTCTTTCACTCCATAGTGAATCGAAATCTTCCGCCTACCAAGTTCCTTTTGAAAAATCAATTGCGGCAACCCTGCCAGGGCGGCAGCCTGTCCTAAAGTCAATATCTCTTCTTTGAATAAAGCAATCGCAATGAGCATTTTGATCTCCTGCTCCGTCGTTTGCGCTTTTGCAAAGGTGGAATCATCAAGTTCAATGGTCATCTTTTCTGAATTTTTCCATACAATTTACCTATTTTTACCTGACTATGCAAATCCCATTTTCGCCAACGCTACAGCTTGGTGTGCTTTGAGTACAAAACACCACAACAAATGATTCAAACCATAAGAACCGACTCAAACCACCCGGACTTTATCGGGCTTGTAAAATACTTAGACGCCGATCTGGCCGAAAGAGACGGGGAAGACAATGCCTTTTACGCCCAGTTCAATAAAATTGACAACATTAAATACGCCGTTGTCGCCTACGAAGCCGGTCAGCCGGCGGGTTGCGGTGCTATAAAGGAATACCTCCCTAAAGCCATGGAAATTAAACGAATGTATACCACGCCGTCGGGTAGAGGAAAAGGCATTGCCACCCGGATTTTGACGGAATTAGAAACCTGGGCCGCTGAATTGTCCTGCGAAAAATGCATCCTCGAAACCGGCAAAAAACAGCCGGAAGCCATCGAATTGTACAAAAAAAATGGATACCGGATTATTCCCAACTACGGCCAATACATTGGCGTTGACAACAGTGTTTGTTTTGAAAAAGTGGTCAAATAATCTGAAAACGCTCGCGCCGAGGCTCCGGCCTCGCGGGTGCTATTCCCCGGGGTCTGCCCGGAAACAACCTATACAATACGCCTCGCCTTCATGCGTTTTGCTTTACAATTCAAAGACAACACCCGCAATGATCGAAAAACTAAAAGCCTCAGGCCGGCTGGAGATTACCCTCTTGTTGATTACCATGTCCCTGTTTTGTTTTGGGATCTCCGTGACTCGCTACATCCTCACCGACACCCGGGTTTTCCTGTTTTTAAACTGGAATCTTTTTTTGGCCTTCATTCCCTGGATGATCAGTTCTGTTATTCTAATCCGGGGGTTGAACCACAAAACCATTTTAGCCATTCTCATTGCCTCTTGGTTGCTGTTTTTTCCCAATTCGCCTTATATTCTGACCGATTTATTTCACCTGAGAGCGCGGAATTCCGCACCCATCTGGTTCGACCTGGTGGTGATTCTGTCGTTTACGTGGACGGGCTTAGTATACGGCTTCGTCAGCCTGATGGACATTGAAAAACTGCTTAAAAAGCACATCAGCAACCGCCTGATTAATGCCATGACGATCCTGTTCCTGTTTTTGGCCAGTTTTGGCATTTACTTGGGCCGCTACCTGCGCTGGAACAGTTGGGATATCCTCAATAACCCGTTCGGACTCTTCAACGACATCTTTGACCGCGTTATCAACCCGTTCGAACACCCGGCTACGTGGGGCATGACGATTTTAATGGGCGTGTTGCTGAATATGATGTATTTTTCGATTAAGCTGATACGGGGTAAAGAGAAACTTTAAAGCTTTACAAAAAACAGTTTCCATGTTCAAAGCCAACCTCATCAACAGTCAACCGTATTAGAAGGTGCGCCGCTTTGCCCGTTTGATGGCCTGGGATGTACTGTTTTTGAATAAAAATTCGAGTATATTTGGCGCACAATTTCATTTTTGATTTATGAAAAACACTTGCCTTTATTGATGGCTCTAATGGCTTGCCAGCCGTCGCCCGAATCAGATAAAAATAATTCAGGGACACAAGCGCCTGACACGATGGCACAATCGAACCCGGAGTTGCAGCAAGGGTTTGCCGGTAAGCTGGTTGTGAAAAATGAAGCGGATTATTCCCCCGCTTTTTTAGCCCTGCTTAGGGAAAATACAGATTTTGAAAACTTTCAATTGGAGGGCAACCGGATGATCGTTAATGGCATGGATACGGCTTATTTTTCTCAGGAGCCGCCCATCGGGAAAAACCTGGTGCTCTCTGCCAACGCATTTTGTATGCTGCCTATTTACACAAACCACCTGAACTTGCGTTTTAACAAAGCATTTTGGGATAACGAAAAATTGAAAAAGTAAAGATGGAAAAAGATATAGAAACATTTTACCCTAAAAATAGACAAGAATGGCGTGAATAGCTACAAGACAACCACGCCAATAAACAATCAGTTTGGCTAATCTACTATAAAAAGAAATCAAATATTCCGACAGTAACTTATAGTGAAGCGGTGGACGAAGCACTTTGTTTCGGATGGATAGACCTTTGCCTGTTGCACAGCAAGGATTGTGGGATTTAGGTAGTGTATGGATTCGTATCTATGAGCCAGACGATAACGTTGATGCACTGGGAGGCGTGCCTATGCCTAAAGTTTATTTTGAACTCCCTACCGGAGAAAAATATTTTATTGGCTCAGATTTTAGCAATTTGACTACTCGTGCTAATACCACTATTGCAAATCGGGTGGTAGTTACTCAACCTAATCCAAACTTAGACCCCGACGTAGGTTGGTTTAAATCTTGGGGCATTGTTCGCAGTATTTTTAATGGTATTTGCATTGCAAACAATTGGGTTGACAGCATAGCAAGAATAAGAGATATTGATTTGGGCTGGACAGGACGAGGAGAATTGCAGCCTGCTCCAGGTAGTATTGAACCACACGCAACAACCAATAATTATATAAGTTATTTGGGTAGAACGGTTACTGTTCCTCCGGGTATGGTGGCGGTGTTAACAGGCAAACTTCCCACTTTTCCAAGCACAAGAAATGGTGAAGCCGTAATGGCTTCGGGCGATGTTAGGTATTGGAGTATCTGTGGAATTGACCACGACCCTTTTTCTCCTCTTCCTGCAACAACAGTTCACGCAATATCCGATGATGATGTAACGATTGATGGCAATCGTAATTATGTAATTGCATATTCCCGGATTATTGACAGACCAACAAATGCAAATGCAAGTAATGGTGTTTCTTGGATTGATTGGGGAACACAAAGTGAATTAGGTTTATTAATGCGATGGCTATGTATTGCTCCTGATTGGAGATTTGAATTAGCACCTCACGAACACAATTTAGATTTTGCACATTCCGACTGGTCGGGAACATTGTATGATAAAGGTCTAATTGGAGAGAATTGGAGAAACGGATTTATGCAATGCTATTTACCTAAACTGCATTTTATGACTAAAGCGGAGTTTGAAGCTATAGGTTCTACTGTTACGGCAGAAAATGTTCCTGTTTGGGTTGATAGCAGCTACACCAATGCTGGAATGAGTGAAGCAAGATTAGGAATAGTTGCAGCATCTTCTGTTTTAGATGCAGCCGCAGCTAATCAAGCTATTAATCTTATTGACGGAAATATGAACAGTGCTTGGAGCAGTACGTTTGGTGTGCCAAACCAAGCTGTAACAATTGACTTACAAAGCACAAAATACATTTCAGCCATTAAATTAAATTGGGACTGGATATTTTTTGGAAAAGACTATACCCTTCAAGTTTCTAACGACAACATTACTTGGATAACCATTGCAAATGCCGTCAATGAGAACGGAGCAGTTGACCTTTACAAAAACCTTGTAAATGTATCAGGGCGTTATGTGAAATTGGGGCTTACAAACTATAATGTAGGCTATTACAGGCTTGGGGAATTTGAAGTTTATACAAACGACTGTAATTGTAATTCAATTACAACGGGTATCACGGAAAATAATGTTGAAAAAATAGATTTCAGTATTGATCCAAATCCTGCTTCTGATATTTTGAAATACCAAATTAACTCAACAGCCAAGACCTCAATTGAAATTTACAATCTTCAAGGGAAAATTTACATAAGTGAAAAATTAGTTTCATCAACTGGAAGTATCAATATTAAAAATTTATCCAATGGAGTTTATCTATTTTCTGTAAAGACAAACGGGAAAAAAGCAAGTGTAAAAAAGTTTATTAAAATTGAATAGTAAAATGGCAGCGCTTCGGGCAGAAAAAGAACGAACCCGCTCGCGCTGAGGCTCCGCCTCGCGTGTCTTATTTTACGGGCTTTGCCCGGTATGGGGTCTGCCAGCTAAAGCTGGGCGACCACTAATTTCGCTCGCGCTGAGGCTCCGCCTCGCGTGTTCTATTTTACGGGCTTTGCCCGGTATGGGGTCTG
>Ga0105046_10002551_pt1 | contig 28795 bp, 24 predicted proteins | sample MAT03_FD_78385 | JGI IMG/M metagenome (GOLD analysis project Ga0105046, IMG submission 78385) | Freshwater microbial communities from Lake Fryxell liftoff mats and glacier meltwater in Antarctica - MAT-03 (megahit assembly) | ecosystem: Environmental > Aquatic > Freshwater > Ice > Liftoff... | reverse complement strand
TAGGACATGCCAGCGTCATTCCCGCGCAGGCGGGAATGACGCTGGCACCTATCGAGCAGATGGATTCCCGCCTGCGCGGGAATGACAGGGAGGCGTCCTATTGATCATGGCTACCGCTATACGCACTGCATACGAAAAACCAAGAAAGTTGAATGATGTTGCAGGCGCGGAGCGCCTGCAACATCATTCAACTGCGTAAGTCCTAAAAATAACTCATGCTATCCAAGGCAGAATTCACGCAGAGGGTTTAATGCGATCGCTCCAGATCTCCAATCAGTTTGGGGACTCCGGCGGTGAGCACGTCGTACCCTGTTGGCGTAACCAACACGTCGTCTTCAATCCGAATGCCAATGCCGCGCCAGCGCTCTGGCACCTCTGGCTGTCCTTCGGCAGGTTTGATGTCGGGTGCGATGTAGATCCCCGGCTCTACCGTGGTAATCTGCCCTGGCTCTAGGGTATGGGCGGTTTCGCCATGGGCATACACCCCAACATCGTGTACATCCAATCCCAGCCAATGCCCCGTCTTGTGCATGTAGAAGGGCTTATATTTTTCGGTTTTGATGATTTCTTCAATATCTCCCTGAAGTAGCCCCAGATCGAGCAAGCCTTCCACAATTACGCGCACGGCGGTGTCGTGCATGTTGCTATAGGGGTTACCGGGCTGAACCTGGGCGATCGCCTCCACTTGAGCACGCAGCACAATGTCGTAGAGCGTTTTTTGCTCCGCCGTAAACGTACCGCTGACGGGGAAAGTGCGGGTAATGTCTGAGTTGTAATAGCCATAGGCACATCCGGCATCGATCAATAGCAATTCGCCATCTTTTAGCTGATCGGTATTTTCGGTGTAGTGCAAAATGCAGGCATTTTTCCCCGCCGCCACAATCGACGGGTAGGCAGGGCCGATCGCGCCGCTAAGCCGAAAGGTGTGCTCAATTTCTGCCTGCACTTGATACTCGTAAACGCCAGGTTTGGCAAACGCCATCGCTCGGTTGTGGGCTTCCGCCGCGATGTCTGCCGCCTTACGCATCAGATCTACTTCTACCGGGCGCTTGATCAACCGCATCGGGTGCAGCACCAGCATCGGATCTTCGATCGCCGTGGGGCCAACACCCTTGCGGGGATACTGCCGCATCAGCCGCTGCCATAGGGCAAGTATGGTGTCGTTGAAGGGGCGATCGCGACCCAGGTGGTAATAAATCCGATCGGCTTGCTCCACATACTGCGGCAGTTTTTCGTCTAGCTCAGCAATCGGGTAAACCGCATCTGCACCAAACTGCTCCTTGGCCGCTTCCACTCCCACGCGATAGCCCGTCCAGGTTTCCCGCTCAGGATCTTTGGGCTGAACAAATAGGACAAATTTATGCTCTTCATGGTGTGGAGTCAGCACCGCAACTGCCTCCGCTTCGTTAAACCCTGTCAAATAGAAGAAATCGCTATCCTGCCGAAAATTGTATTCCACGTCGTTGTGCATCACAGCCATCGGCGCACTGCGAAAGATCGCTGTGCCCTTGCCCAGTTTTGCCATCAACTGTTCACGTCGCCAGGAAAAGTCGGTTTGCATAGTCAGGAGAAATTGTTCTAAAAGTGTTGCTTAGATGGTTTGAGATATTTGCGACGCAAACGTTTCAAACCACTTGGCAGCGTGTTTTGAGGCTTACGCATATTAGATATGGTAGCGATTCTCTACAAGACGGCAAAGCCGAACGCCCACCCTAAAATCTGTAGCTCAACACCTCAATGCGAGACCCTTCTGCTGGCAAATCCGCTGCTCGAACCGAGAGCGCATCGCCCCGACGCTGGACAGGTGTTCCTGGCATGGCCGCTAGAAAAGCATCTAAGGGCTGAATATCGCAAGCAGTGGCTGTAGCCGCCTGGGTGCGGTATTGGGTGGGAATAATGACGCGGGGGTTAAGTGCTCGAATCGCCTGGGCAGCTTCGTCGGGCGTGTAGATTTTGGCACCGCCCCCAACCGGAACGAGCAGCACATCAGGTCGCCCGATTAAAATCTGTTGCTCTACCTGAATTGGGCTGACGGCACCCCCTAAATGGGCGATATTGAGTCCGCCCTGGTTCCAGCGCCACATGGTATTCAACCCAAAGCGGCGACCACCCTGGCGATCGTGATTACCGCGAATACCCTGAATCTGCATCCCGCGATATTCGTACACCCCTGGCTCTGACAGCAGGCGAGGCGTTCCGGGCAGCCCGTCAAGGGAGCCTTCGTCTAGCAAACGGCTGCTGATCATGACTAAATCGGCAGTGACGCGAGGGGCGCGGTAGCCCGCCGTGCAGCCGAGCGGACGAAAGGGATTCACCAACACGCGGTTGCCCTGCCCCGTAAACAAAAAGCAGCTATGCCCCAGATACTGAATGGAAACGCCACCGCTTGTCTGAGCCTGACCTGCCTGGAAACTAGATGCCACCACGGTTGTTGCAGTGGCTGCCAACCCTGCCCCTGCATATTGAATAAACCTGCGCCGCTTCATGAGTTTCTCTACCCTTCGCTGTGAACGGGAACCGTTGCTGTAAGTGGGCGATCGCCAGCTTGCTAAAACTGACGTGTATCCGATCAAAATTTGCACCTCTTAGCTTACAGTGATTGGCGCTACCAACTCAAAGTTCCGGTTTTAAACATACGGTAGTGATAGATTACTGGTTTAGCAGCAGGCAATGGAGCGATGAACCGACGATGGATAGGGGCGTGGCTGGCGGGGATCATGCTTTGGCTGTGCTGTAGTGGAATGGCACAGGCGGGTGTATTGGCACGACTGGCAGCGTTTCCCGATTGGCAAAAACCGTCGCTGCAACCTGCCCAGGGCGATCTGGCTTACCCTGATTGGTTTGCGGGTGCCTGGACTGTAACCACGACGCTGACGGATCTGGCCGCGCCGCTTGCGCCAGACGTGCTCACTCCCGGATTTGAGAGTAACCGCCCGTATCTTGGCCAGCCAATTGTGTTTCAGGCGCGGTTTGTGGCAGAGTCACCCCGCCGGGTTGGCAGCTTACGTCAGCGATCGCTACAAATACCGTCGTTACGGGTGCCATTCTTGCAGAGGCTGTTCTCACAGACGCGATCGCCTGCGCTGATTTCCGATCGTGCCTTTAACGGGCTGAACTTGGTTAAGGCCTATTTGGATGGGTCGGGCACAGATGGCAAAAGCCCAGTTTTGGCGGTAAAGGTTGATCCCGACAATCCCAATCGTCAGATTACGTTGCTCAGAGGCGATCGCCAACTGGTGTCAACCGTCACCGACCGAGCAACCGAATCGTCCAACGCTGAAGAATTCATTACAACCGAACTATTTCAACAAGAGTTTCGGGGCGCGCCTCAGGTTTACTTCAACACGGTCGAAACCACAACCGCCTACACCCACCACACTGAGGCCGATCCCAGCATTACGGCTGACCAAGTAACAGCAATCTACCTATCGCCGCAAGATCCAGACTATTTCAAAGCGGGAGAACGTCCAGTGGCACTGTATCGCTATCGGATGGAGTTTCAGGAAGGGATGAGGAATTAAGGATGAACCCAATCCGTAGGGGCAAAGCATTCGGCCAGTACCTGTCGGTTGTACCTGAATTTACAACCCGAATGCTTTGCCCACCCACCTCTCGAACGACCAGTTTAGGTTGTATCTGTAGGGAGCGGGTTCAGCCAGTATGTGATCTGTCTTGCTGGTAACGCATCAACAAAACCCGCCCTTCCAAACCCGCCCTTCCAAACCCGCCCTTCCAAGCCTGCCTCCCCAAGAATTTCAACGATTGCAATTTGATGTTGATATCACTGCCTCCAAGCAGCAGCAGTACTTTGGAGAAACATGATAGATCTGCCGCTGGTTTACCATCCGGATTATGTAACGCCGCTGCCATTGGGACATCGCTTCCCCATGAGTAAGTTCAGCCAGTTACACGATACGCTGCTGGCAGATGGTGTAGCTCACCCCGATCAGTTTCATGCGCCAGAGTTACCGCCGCTGGAGTGGATTGAGCAAGTTCACACTCCGGCATACGTGCGTGCCTATCGGGAAGGTACGCTAGACCCCAAGGCGCAGCGCCGGATTGGGCTGCCGTGGAGTCCGGCCTTGGTAAATCGCACTTGTATTGCAGTAGGGGGCACGGTGTTGACGGCACGACTGGCGCTGGAGTACGGGCTGGCCTGCAATACCGCTGGGGGCACGCATCATGCGTTTCCCAGTTACGGGTCGGGGTTTTGCATTTTTAATGACTTGGCGATCGCCGCTCGTACAGTGCAACATCTGGGGCTGGCACAAAAAATTCTGATTGTTGATTTGGACGTGCATCAAGGGGATGGGACGGCCTTCATTTTTCAAGATGACCCCAGCGTGTTTACGTTTTCGATGCACTGCGAGGTCAACTTTCCAGGTACCAAGCAAACCAGCGATCTGGACGTGCCGCTGCCGATCGGGATGGAAGATGCCGACTATCTACAAACCCTGGCCACGTACTTACCCGATTTGCTGTCTCAGGTGCAGCCCGATTTGGTGCTGTATGATGCCGGGGTTGATCCCCATGTGGGCGATCGCCTCGGCAAGCTGGCTCTGACTGACAGCGGTCTTTACCGTCGTGAAATGCAGGTGTTGAGCACCTGTGTCTCGCAGGGGTATCCGGTTGCCTGTGTAATTGGCGGCGGTTACGGCGACGATTTCAACGCGCTGATCTACCGACATTCGCTGCTGCACCGCGCCGCCAGTGAAGTGTATCGGCACTATCGGCTGTAGGTTAATCAACGCTGATGTCTCGTTCTTGCTCGAGCGCTTCTAGGCTTTTGAGCACGCTTAGAGTTGAGTAATATGCCTCTTCGATCAATTCGTCCCGCTCGCTAGAGTCTGTAATTATGTCATCGAGCATTAACCGCAAGGAGCCAATCATGGTATTGAGGCGATTGCGAATTTCGTAAGAACATTGCGCCACCTGGCGACGGTCAATTTGATAGTTAACGAGCTGAGGGCGATCGCGACCAATCTCAGCAGAAAGGCTCTCAGCGGAAAGGCTCTCGGTAGATACAACTCCCTCAGTAAATTGCAGGGTGCAAAGGCGGGTGTAGTAACCGCCTTGCTTCAGTAATTCGTCGTGGGTGCCCCGTTCTACGACTCGCCCTTGATCCAACACAGCAATCTGTTCAGCCTTTTGTACTGTAGAGAGGCGGTGGGCAATGACCAGCGTGGTGCGATCGCGGCTCAGAGTTTCAATTGCCTGCTGCACCAGCCGTTCCGATACGGTGTCTAGGGCGCTGGTGGCTTCGTCCAAAATCAAAATTTCTGGATTTTGCAATAGCGCACGGGCGATCGCCAATCGCTGCCGCTGCCCACCCGATAGCAGCACGCCGCGATCGCCAATGGGCGTATTTAATCCGTAGGGCAACTGAGTAATAAACTCATCTGCGTTGGCTAGTTTAGCCGCGCTCCAAATCTCCTGGTCGGTGGCCTCTGGCACTCCATAGGCAATGTTGTCGCGCACCGACGCATTAAACAAAACCGTTTCTTGGCTAATAATCCCCATTGCCCGCCGCAGCGATCGAATTTCAAACTCACGCAGATCAACGCCATCGATCAAAATTGCCCCCACCGTCGGGTCATAAAAACGCGGCAGCAAATCCACTAAGGTCGATTTCCCTGCGCCCGATGCACCCACCAGCGCCAGTGTCGTCCCGCGTGGCAGATACAGGTCTATATCTGTGAGTACACACTGAGCCAATCCCCGATAGCCAAACGACACCTGGTTAATGTGAATGCCCTGCTGCAAAGGCATGTAGGGGCGATCGCCATTGACCATGAAGGGCTTGTCTTGCCGATTCAAAAATGCCTCGGTTAGCAACACACTCGACATGCCGTTGGCCACTTGATTCCGCGCTGTATTGAACTGGGAAAGCAGCGGCAGCAGGCGAAAAATCAGCACCAAATAGGTTAACAGCACCGTTGAAAGAGCTTCAAGTTGGGTAGAGAGAAACGTTTGCCCCAGCCACACGATCACAATTAGCGCGATCACGCCTGTGATTTCGCTAAATGGAGCGATCGCCGCCGAGCTAGCCAGCGCTCGAAACTCTGCCTGTTCCCGCGCTCGTACCAGTTGTCGCAGGCGCGCATACTCCTGCCGTTCGGTTGCAGTGGCGCGCACCAATCGCATCCCCGTCAACACATCCATCAAATTAATGGAATAGACCTTCGAGGTTTCCGACAACTGTTCCCCCAACTGCCGCGATCGCGCCATGCCAAATTGGTTAATCCAGGTGATTCCACCCAGTAGCACCCCTGCCGCTAACGTCAACGGCCACGACAATGCCAGCAGCAGCCCGACAAACACCCCAATCGTCAAGACCGTTGTGGCCGATCGCACCGCTGTAGTAACCGCTGCCACCGCGCGATTTAGCTCTACATTCAGGCGATTGATCATATCTCCTAAACTGGTTTGGCTGTAGAAATCCAGATCTACCTCCAAGACCAAGCGCAGCCCCTCCTCCCGCAAATCGGTTACCAACACTCGCTTGAGTGCTCCTGAAACTAGGGCGCTGGCGTAATTTGCCCCATTCTTCAACACCAGCAGCAGTACAATCGCCCCTGCCATCACCATTAGCCGCCACTCCTCTGGAAGGCGATCAAACGGTGCCAGCAACTGCTGGATCAGCGGCGGCATTCCCCTCACGTCCACACCTTCCAAAAAACTCAGCAGTACGGGCACAATCAGCGCTGTGCTCACCCCATTAAATACAGCCCCCGCAAACCCCAGCACCACCGTCAACGCAATCCACGTGGGATAGCGTTGAGCAATGCGGAGTAGCAGACGGTTAGGGGACATGGCAGGGGTGGTATATTTGCAGGATTAGTAGGGGCGAAGCATTGGGTCGAGAGGCATTCATATGACCGATAGGTACTTGCCCAATGCTTCGACCCTACCGCTTGCTTATTGTCTCAAGAATTGGAGCTAGGGCGATCGCCATTGCCGTGACGCTGTATTGCTCCACACATTTGGTACGAGCCGCCAACCCTTTGGCGATCGCCTCTTCAGGGTGGTCAAAAATCCATTGAATTTGGGCGGCCAACTGATCTGGGGCATCGGCATCGACCAGATAGCCCGCATCCCCCAAAATCATCGGAATATCGCCGACACGAGTTGAAAGGATAGGTTTTGCCATGGCCATGCCATCGGTTAACTTCAGCGGAAACTGGGCACGGGCGATCGCCGTATCCCGCTGAGGCACAACGATTACGTGGGCAGCAGCAAGAACCGCAGGCATTTCATCCGCCGAAAATTTGGGCAGTTTAATAATCCAGTGTCCCCACTGCTGCAACAGGCGATCGTCATAGTCATCGTAGGGGTTGCCGCCCACAATCACCAGGCGCAGGTCGGGCTGGTTCAACTTCTCTAATGCCACCAACAGGTCTTCTAGCCCCTTGTGGGGGCGTGGTGCCCCAGGAAACATCAGCACCCGGTAATCAGTCAGCCCGTAGCGTTGACGACTGGCGATCGCATCATAGGCGATCGGGTTAAATAAATCCGTATCTTTACCATTGGGCAAATACACACCACCAAACCGCTGTTGCAAAAACGTGGTATCTACCGTCAGCGCATCAGCCCACCCCACCAAGCGCTCCATTCCCGCTAAATAAAGCGGATGGTCAGGAAACCGGAGTGCGCCGCCCGGTTTCACGATATCGCGCGCCAGTTGACGGGGTGAAGGAGCATAGCGCCATGCCTCGCCGCCGTGCCAGCTCAGTTCCCAGTCGTCCATGTCTAACAACAGGGGGCGGCGGGTATACAGCCGATTCAGCAGCGCTAGCCCAAAACTAGTCGGTTTTGGCTTCACAGCATAGATCAGGTCGCCCGTAAGCGTGTTCAACAGGGTGCGGGCAGCGCCCAGAAAGGCGGGATAGTTGCACCCTGGTATTGCCTTAACCGACATATCGCCGGGGGGCACGGCATAAAGCGCCTCGCCAAACAAAAAGCCAACGATCTCAACCCCATAGCCCAATTTCTGCAACACCTGCCCCAGCAAAAAGGCTCGGACGGCTCCGCCTCCTGCCAAATCGCTCACCACCACCGAAACCTTTAGGGGTGGACGGCGAATCGCGGGGTCAATTGCAGAGTCTATTGCAGAGCCAATTGCAGAATCTATGGATGAGTTAAAGGGCACGTTGGCGAGGTGGGTCGGTATTGGGTGGTGCAGGCGATCGCGATCGCAGATGAGCTACGGGAAGCCACCTGCTCATGGGCAGCCATTGGGAAAGTATTGCTAGCCATCGCTTTGAGCGTGGCCCCCGATAGCGTTCGTATAGTAAAAAGCTAGGAGTTAGCTGCCGCAGCTCGTACAGCAGCTTCAAGGCAAACAAATGGGACAGGTGGAGCCTGCCGCCCCACAGCACGACCGGAAACTGAGCAAGTTGGCTAAATGCCTCAAAGTGACGGCGATCGCGCTCCTCTAACGTGGTTTCGAGCAAATACTGAAGGCTGGGCTGGTAGAGCGATCGCAACTGTGGATGGCGATCGCCTACCGTTTGAAAGTACTGAGCATAGGCATTCCACATCAGCGATCGGTTGTCCGTCATATTAGCCGAATGCTTCCGATAGAATGCTGCCACCATCGGAACATACACAAACGGCACTCCCTGCACCAGCAGCGTCAAGGCAAATTCCCGATCCTCACACGCCTTCAAAGTTTCATCAAACGGGGTCTGCATTACCAGACAGCGCTTGAACAGCATGGCTTGTTGCAGCAGCGGGAAGGGAGATTGCGCCAAACTATCTGGGCAGACCAACAGCCGAGCGATCAGGCTTTGGGCATCCAGATCACCCGCTACACAGACCCGTGACGCACCTGGCTCTGACACCGTTTGCATCTGGGTCGAGTCTTCGTACACCCGCTCGTAGTCAGAATACAGCACCAGTTCCGTATCTCCAACCGCTGCGGCATGGTCAAGCTGCCGCTGAATTTTGTCGGGGGCAATCCAGTCATCGGCATCCAAAAATTGTATCCACGCTCCCGTCGCACGGCGCGCCCCCAAATTCCGGGCGGACGCAACGCCTCCATTGGGCTGATAGTGATAGGTCAGACAGACTTCTGCACGGCTGTTGTCCCAAATCAGGCTGTCCCGAATTAGGCGATCGGCGACTTGGCGAGTGGCATCGGTAGATCCGTCGTCTATAATCAGACACTCGATCTGAGGGTAGGTTTGCGCTAGCACACTCTGCACTGCCTGCTCTAGGTAAAGCGCTTGGTTAAAGGCCGTGATCACAACCGAAACAAGGGAGGACATAGATCATTAGCGTCGATTAGACGGCTTGGATGGCTTGGAGGAATACTAACCTACTGCCTGAACGGTTTTCCAGGAACGCAGGAGAATGATTTCCGCAGCAGGTTCGTCGTTAGAGCACCAATCAAAATCCTAGACCTCCTGCGTGAATCGTTTCCCGGCTTCGCTGGGAACCGATTCACGCCCTCCAAAAGGCATTCGTGCAGGAGGTCTACTGAATCAGGGAGCAATCGGGTCATGAGTGCGATGGGTGAAGGAGTTCACTGGCGGATCTGGCGGATCTGGCGGATCTGGCGGATCTGGCGGATCTGGCGGATCTGGCGGATCAGGCGGATCAAGTTCCAGGGGTGCTGAAATTCCAGCTTCTGGGAAGTTGAGACGCAGGACGGTGTCCTCAATCGCCATCCGTAACCAGCCGGGACAGCGCCGATGCTGACAGAATTGGAGCGATCGCCGCCCCCAACTATCTTCTGCTGTAGAGAGCTGCGCTGGAATTTGACGATTCTCAATCACCCAACGCCAAATTGACCATAGACTGGGGTCATCTGTCGCCAACCCCCACTTTTTGACTGAGTGAGCAAAGGTCTGAGCAGTATAGGCTTCACTCCATTTAAATCGATACAACGCGAGGTCAGACTGCTCAAACAACGGAATATGTTTTGGATTCAAGAAGGTCACTCTAGAACGGGGTTCTAGCAGAACTTTGCCGCCTAAAGCCGTAACTTGAAAGCAGAGATCCGTATGGCTGGCGAGGCTGTCGAACTGATCGTCTAAGCTAACCCGCTCAAGCCAATCGCAGCGAATCAGCAGAGTATGAAACTCAACGGCATCTACAACCACTGGTTGAAGGACGGCTGGTTCAACGTTTCGCAGTTTGACTCCACAGAGAAGCTGCTTTTGTTCAAACCAGCGCTTGTCTCGGCGACGGGGGTGAAATTTGGTTGCAATACCCGCAACGTGAATTTCAGGATTGGGGTCGTGGGGCTGTCCTTGCAAAATTAGGGGAGAGGCGATCGCTCCTTGATGGGTCTCAACAGCGGCGACTAATGTTCCCAGCCAGCCCGGATGCACGACTACATCGTTATCCAGAAACACTACATAGTCAGTTGGTGTGTAGTCGGTTGAAGTATGGGTAGAGCCAGAAACGGAATCTGGGAGGGAAGCGTTGGAGCGCATCCATGCCAATGCCAAATTGCGCGCCTGATTTGATCGCAAGTACCGTTCCTGCCGAATCAGCGTGAAAAATGGATGCCGTACCGCCTGCTCCTGAAGATATTGAGCCACGGCAGGCGGCGAGTTTCCATCTATGTAAACCAGTTGAAATGGATAAGTAGGGTAATCCGCTAAGATGCTTTCCAGCGACGCGCGGGTCAAGCTGAAGCGATCGCGCTGAGTCACGATTAAGGTTACAGCGGACAAGGCCATATAGTGGAAACCTCTAGCGAGACATAGGATTAAGCAGTGCTCTAGCTTGAATCCTGATTCCAGTTTAAAGAAAAAACATTAAAGAACAAACGTGGCGAGTGATGTTGAGACTTGATAAACAAATCTCAACATCACTCGCCACAAAAACAATCTAAATTCGGTATGACTGTATCGAGCGTGTCGATAAAGCTGAGACATAGCTAAAAAAGTCGATACATGGCCAAAGACGCAGAATCTGTTAGCCTTGAATTTTGATCCGACCAAGCTGCACTTGGTCAAACAGTAAGCTGATTTGATGATGTTCGTCTTTATCAATACGACGGTCAGACAACAGAGCTGATGCTAGTTGTAGATGGTCGAGACGAGTCATATATCCTTCTATAACGACTCGTTCGAGAAGCGCCTGAATCGAGGAATTAGCTTTGTTGGGAGCAGTCCGTATCATAACCGTTAAATTCTTACCCTGAGCTATACCGAGAACACCTAGTCGAACAGTTTAGGACTACCACAGTTTTTAAGTAAACATTCTGGATTCATCCATCTGTCACCTGACTCGAAACAACTGTTTTAGAGCGACCGACGAGAAGCGGCCATTCAGACGTTGTTCAAATGCATTACTGACTGAGCAGTTCATCCTCTATTGTCGGTCGATTATCTACGGTTATTCTTGTTCATTTTGCAAAGCGTGCGCCAGACTTGATAAAGAGTTAGTGAATTGTGCCGCGACTCTAAGTTGAGAACAAAATTATCTACTCTGTCCATCTGAGGGCACTAAGTAGTTCAACCTAAATAAAAACTAAATTCTAAAACCCTGCGCCGCCCGCACAGCGGGCGGCGCAGGGTTTTAGAATCTTATATTTAATTAAGCCCACCTACTTACAACAGAGCAGTGATTGAGCGCATTGTGAGAGAGCAATTGATGAAAATCCATCGCATTTCAGTCCTGTCTGACAACTACATTTTTGTGCTGCACGATTCCGAACAGGGCATTGCAGCCGTTGTCGATCCGGCAGAGGCAGTGCCCGTCTTGCGCTGTTTGGAGACGCTTGGAGCCACGCTGGTCAGTATTTTTAACACGCACCATCACGGCGATCATGTGGGCGGCAATACTCAACTGCTGCAACGGTTTCCGGCGGCTGTGGTGTATGGCGGGGCAGACGATCGAGGCCGCATTCCTGGGCAACAGGTATTTTTGCAGGAGGGCGATCGCGTCTCCTTTGGCGATCGCGTTGCCGAGGTGTTCTTTGTACCCGGTCACACCCGTGCTCACATCGCGTATTACTTTCCGCCGCTACAGTCCGATCAGCTAGGCGATTTATTTTGTGGCGATACGTTATTTGCAGGCGGCTGTGGTCGGCTGTTTGAGGGCACTCCAGCGCAGATGGTCGCGTCTTTGAGTAAATTGCGATCGCTTCCCGATACCACCCGCGTTTGGTGCGCCCACGAGTACACCCTCAAAAATCTCCAGTTTGCCTGCGCTGTCGATAGCTGCAATACCGATCTGAAACGCCGTTATGCTGAAGTTGAAACCCAGCGTCGGCAAGCTGAACCGACGATTCCTGCTCTATTAGGGGTCGAAAAACTGACAAACCCGTTTCTGCGGTGGGATGTACCAGCCTTGCAGGATGCTATGCAGAGCGCAGATCCAGTGCAGACCTTTGCCAGACTGCGGGGCAAGAAAGATGTCTGGTAGGTAAAGATCAATCATGTTTCAAACAGGCTGTTGCTTATTGCTTGAAAAGCTTGCTGCACCAACCTTTCAAGCAATAAGCAACAAGTCTAGACTATTATTAATTGCAAAATGGCCGGATTCACGCTTGTTTAGGCTTGCGATCGCCCTCTGGGTTCGCTACGATAGTAGACTGGTTTATTGGGAAAGCTCATGGTAAAGCGGATTCAGTTGGTACTTAATCAGGATGTCAGCAAACTAGGGCATACCGGTGATCTAGTCGAGGTTGCGCCCGGATACGCTCGCAACTTCTTGCTACCAAGAGGCTTGGCAGTACGGACAACGCCCGGAATTTTGAAGCAGGTGGAGCGGCGACGCGAAATTGAACGGCAGCGCCTGCTGGAATTGAAGAAGGAAGCCGACGTGCTAAAAGCTTCGTTGGAAAATGCTGGGAAACTGGCGATCGCCAAGCAAGCTGGCGAAAAGGATTCAATCTTTGGCTCTGTTACCGATCGGGAAGTGGCGGAAGCCATTCAAGCTGCAACGGGTCACGAAATTGATCGGCGTGGTATTACTGTGCCTGAAGTGCGTAAATTGGGTACCTACAGAATTGACGTGAAGCTACATCCCGATGTCATTGCCGTCGTAGAAATTGAAGTGGTGCCCTCAAGCGATGCAGTAGAAGCATAAATTTTAAGGGCAACCGTAAAGATTCAACAAACTAGATAGACTAGTACATCAGTACTCTGCAATAATACTTGCAGAGTACATTTTTTAGCGTTTGTTTTCAAGTTTTACCGCTTGGGTGCAGGCGAAATCACCCCTATAGAAATTGGTAGTCCTAAATTTGTAAGGATTTTCAGATGGGCGGGCTTCGTCCGCCCATCTGAAAATCCTTACCTCAATACCACTACCTAGAAATTAAGGTGTTGCTGATTTCATGTATGAATTTTTTTGAAAGGGGCGCGCCGCGCCCCTTTCAAAAAAAATTCATACCCAGATTAAGTAATGCCGAAATTAAATAGAGAAATTAGATAGCAAGTCCAGATGCCATCTAGGTAGATCATTACGTTTGTCCAATCTGAACCCCTAATTCTCCACAGCTAGGGGTAGAATAGCGATCGGCATACTACCCGTAGTAGAGTCAGTAGTAGAGCGGGGAAAACATATTTCTCGACCTGCCCAGAACCATCTCTTGTTACCCTAACGCTGCGCCCCAATACCACCTTATGGTTCAAGAGCTTAACTTTCAAACCTACAGCGATCGCCTCCCGCCCCAAAATATTGATGCAGAGGAAGCAATTTTGGGAGGCATTTTACTCGATCCCGAAGCGATCGGTCGAGTAGCGGAACTATTGCGCCCCGAGGCGTTTTATATCAGCGCCCATCAAGAGATCTACCGCACCGCTCTCATTCTTCAGAGTCAGGGGCGACCCACCGATCTGATGAGCGTTACTAGTTACCTAAATGACCACAATCTGCTCGACAAAGTAGGAGGTCAAAGCCGCATTGCCCAGTTGGTCGATCGCACTGTGAGCGCCGTCAACATTGATCAATACGCCCAACTTGTCACCGACAAATACTTGCGCCGCAAGATGATTCAAGTCGGCAACGAAATTACCTACCTGGGCTACGAAACCAGCACTCCCCTGGAAAACGTGTTGGATCAGGCAGAGCAAAAGGTGTTTAATATCACCCAGTCGCGCCCGAACCAAAGCCTGACCGCCACGTCCGATATTTTGACCTCAACCTTCTCCGATATTGAGAGCCGCTCCCTCGGCATGGTTTTGCCAGGAATTTCCTGTGGTTTTTACGACTTAGATGCCATGACTCAGGGATTTCAGCGATCTGATCTGATCATTGCGGCGGGTCGCCCAGCAATGGGAAAAACGAGTTTTTGTCTCAACATTGCCCGTAATATTGCTGCATTTCACAAGCTTCCAGTTGCTGTCTTTAGTCTAGAAATGTCCAAGGAGCAGCTCGTCTACCGTTTACTTTCTAGCGAGGCACAAGTGGAGAGTGGCCGCTTGCGCTCAGGGCGAATTAGCCAAGACGAATGGGAGCCACTGGGATACGGCATTAGTTCACTGTCGCAGATGCCCATTTTTATTGACGATACGCCAAACATTTCGATTACAGAAATGCGATCGAAAGTGCGTCGCTTGCAGGCGGAGCAGGGCGGAGCATTGGGTTTGGTGCTAATTGACTACCTTCAGCTCATGGAAGGCAGTGGTAGCGAAAACCGAGTGCAAGAACTTTCACGTATGACGCGTGCCCTAAAGGGGTTAGCCCGAGAGCTAAGCGTGCCAGTGATTGCGCTGTCTCAACTTAGCCGGGGGGTCGAGTCTCGTACCAATAAACGCCCCATGATGTCTGATCTGAGAGAATCGGGTTCGATTGAGCAAGATGCAGATTTAATCTTGATGCTATATCGCGATGAGTATTACACCCCCGACACGCCCGACCGGGGCATCGCCGAAGTGATTATCACCAAACATCGCAACGGGCCTGTGGGGACAATCAAGCTATTGTTTGAGCCACAGTTTACCCGGTTTCGCAATTTAGCATCGCCCGGGCGAGCTTAAGTAGATGGGCGTAATTAAATATAAAACCTTAAAATTCTGCGCCGCCCGCGCAGCGGGCGGCGCAGAATTTTAGAATCTTGTTTTTTAGGTTGAACTACTTAGTAGACCTCCTGTATCAATTGTTTTCCGGCGAAACGGAAAACAATTGATACAGAAGGTCTGGTTTTGAGTTGTGCCCGATAGCGCTACCCACCTGCTTGCTGATCCCACTGGGCAGCCGCATCAGTCACTGCCTGGTCTACAGTTTTTTGTCCTAGCATTGACGCTTGCAAGTTGTCGTAGACAATTTGCTGTAGCTCCTTGATATTTTTTAGGTTAGGGAGAAGCACTTCAGCATCTTGCATTTGCTTGGCGCTGACGGCACGGGCTTTGTCTATGGGAGTAGAGGTGTCTGAGATAGTGGTGAAGTAAGCATCGTTGAGTGCAGCGGTCGTAGACGGGAGGATATTGGCCGCTTTCGCGAAGGATAGTTGGTTGGTGTTATTTGTCACGTAAAGGGCAAATTTGACGGCTGCTTCGGGCTGATCGGTACGGCGAGGAATGACCAAATTCATCACCGCAACGTTCTTTTTACCTGTAGAGCCTGAGATTTGAGGAGCTACCGCCGATACTTTGGCGATCGCCGGAGCGTTTGTTTCCACGGTTTTCAAGAATTGAGGTCCTGACGATAGGATCGCCGTCTCGCCCGCTTGGTAAAGCTCGATCGCCCGCCGATGCCCCTGTGTTAACACTTCTTTGGGTAACAGTCCCTCTTGATATAAGTCTGTCCAATATTGAAAGACGGCTTTTCCCTCCGGTGTGTTAAAAGCAGCTTTGCCATCAGAGCCGACTAAGGGTACGCCCATTTGAGCAAACGATTGCAGTACCTCTGCCGAGTCTGTTGGCACGACAGTCATAAAAAAGGCATATTTCCCAGTTTTTTCTTTGACCTGTTTGGCGATCGCGGCCATTTCTTTATAGGTCTGAGGAGGCTGCATCACACCTGCCTGTTTTAACAGGTCAGTATTATAGATGGCTACGCTCGTCGTTAGATACCAGGGAATCCCAAACGTTTTGCCATCCAACATGTTGGCTTGCCAAATTTTGGGCAGATATTGTTGGCGGACATCGGTTGGAATTTCCTCATCTAACGGTAACCAAGCATTGCGCCCAGCCAGTTGTGCGGCAAAATCTGGGTTTAGGTTAACCACATCAGGCGCAGTGTTTGCAGAGACTGCTGTTAGAATTTTGCTCTGCATGTCGGCCCAAGGCACATCGACCCACTTCACCTTAACGCCAGGATTTTCTTGCTCAAAGTTGGCAATCAACCGATTAAAGTAGTCAGTAAATTCGGGCTGTAGCTGCATAGTCCAGAATTCTACTTCTGGCGTGCGGGTTGATTGGGATGGGGTACTAGGGCTGCAACTCACAGCCCAACTGAGCACCAGTCCCAAAAGAGCAAATATACCTAAAGATTTCCAGCGTCTCATTTTGCTCATTCACATAGGTCTGAGATTGGTTATTTTACCTGAACCGGGTAACGAAAGGCATCTTCTAGATTTATCTAGAAATAAATCTGAATATGAAGGGATGTATGGGGTCTACCGAAAGGATAAGCGAATTCCTCTGTTCAACAAGCCAATTCTAATAAGTAGGTGGGCTTAAGTAAATATAAAATCCTAAAACCCTGCGCCGCCCGCGCAGCGGGCGGCGCAGGGTTTTAGGATTTTATATTTATTTAGGTTGAACTACTTAGATCGACTAGATCAACCATTGGGTAATATCCGGTTATGTGATTCATTGAGCGGGTGGGCGGCATCCAGCAAATGGAAGAGTCTCCAGGCATAGCGGCCTAGGCATCCTCTAAAGGCAATCTCACGCTAAATCTGTGCTATGTCTCTAGGGTTGAGATTCACCTCGACTCTGTGCAGTCAGGTTAGTAGCTGAGTGGCTCTGGATGAATTGGAATGAATATCTCTACTGTTGTTGATGGATGGGCGGTAAAAAAATAGCAAACTCCAGCAATAAAGTTTTATTCCAATGTTCCTTTTTTCTGAATTGAGTGTAATATCGCTGGTAAAGTGATTAGCTTCGTCTTTTAATTTTAAGAAAATTCTAAATGCTCAACTAGAAACCTAAATTTTGCTGAGACAGCCGTTAAAGAAGTCTCCAATTACTCCACAAAATCCTGTCTCTCTGGTTACTCAGTGGGGGCGAAATATTGGGAGAAACGTTAATCCAATTGTCTACGATCCTAGTCTTAGACTAATGGAAGGGATGACTTCACATAGGCATCTGGGTGCTTGACTCAAAATTTTGGAGCTTAAAAATTCAGACTTAAGCTATTGTTTGATTAAAGTCATGCGATCGCCCTGAGGCATCAAAAGCATTCTTCTTAAAATTCGTAATCTTTTCTGCTTGAGTATCTTTGTGGTCATTGCCATAATTCTGAATTAAATTGGGTACCATGCATTAGCATTTGTACTTGACTGTGCTTTGTTTCTCTAGTCATTTGTCGTACGGCTCCTTTTTTCTTTCCTATCCTTTACCCCCATACTCGGTCACGAAACTGTGTTTAGCAACTTCAAAGGGTTCTTCGCAAAAAAAACAAAAGGGGTAGGAATAGAACTTACCCCAGAGCGTGTTAATATCGCTCGCCTCAAGAAGAAAGGTCAGGGGTTTCAATTGACAACACTAGCCTCTGCCGAAGTTCCTGAGGGGGTTTACCAGGAAGGACAAATTATAGACCCGGCTATCATGGCAGAAATTATTCAGTCTGTGCTGGCTGAAAGTAAATTGAAAATTAAGCACGCGGCGACGGCTATTCCTGGTGGTCGAGACACCGTGACACGGATTATTCCGGTGCCGGCTGAGTTAGACGATCGAGAATTGCGCGAGATGGTGCTCAATCAGGAGGCTGGGCTGTACTTGCCCTTTCCGCGTGAGGAGGCAGATGTCGACTATCAAAAACTGGGCTTTTTTGTCGATGAAGACGGCATTGAAAAGGTGCAGGTGCTACTGGTTGCTACTCGTAAAGATGTAACCGATTCTTACCTCACAACGTTTCAACAGGCCGGATTAGATGTAGATGTCTTAGAGATCAGCAGTTTTTCGCTGATTCGCACCATTCGTGAGCAACTGCGGCAGTTCACGCCCCAAGAAGCTGCCGCCATTGTAGACATTGAGTTTGAAAGTACGGAAATCTCAATCATTGTGGACGGTGTGCCGCAATTTTCTCGCACAGTGCCGATTGGCACGTTTCAAATTCAATCTGCCCTCAGTCGGGCAATGAATTTACCCCCTTCGCGCAATACTGAACTATTGCAGGGGATGACGGTACCGATCGCGCCAATGGATAGCATGGGAGCCTCGCCCAAAACGATGGGAACGAACCCTGGAACAGCAGCCATGCTGCGGGTGTTGGGAGAGCTGGCAGACGAACTGAGGCGATCGATCGATTTCTACTTAAATCAGGGTGACAACTTGGAAGTAGCACAACTGCTGCTGGCGGGGCCCGGTGGCTCGATTGGGCAGCTAGATGAGTTTTTCTCCCAGCGGCTCAGCTTGCCAGCCAGTCAAATCGATCCGATTGCGGCGCTGTCGCTGGAGGTTGAACAAGATATTCCAGCGATGCAGCGACCGGGGCTGGGTGTGGTGCTGGGGTTAGGATTGCGGGAGGCATGGTGAGATGTATAGTTTAGACGTTAACTTTTTAAATGATCGGGCGGAGCGTCCAACTGAAGCGGCAGCGGTAGCGCGTGGTGGCGGTAGCGGTAGCTCCAGACCACTCTACATTGGTGCCGCAATAGGGGCGTTGTTGCCCGGTTTAGTCGGCGGTCTTTGGTTTTTCTTACAGTCTCAAAATTCGTCGTTGCTGGCGCGTCAGCAAGAGCTAGATAGCCAATTGGCAACGCTGCAACAGGCGATGAGAGAGGTGGAAAACGTCAATACCCAGGTTGCTCTACTAGAGTCAGAAAATCAGGCTCTGGCCCGAGTGTTTGACAAGATTGTGCCTTGGTCTGCTATTCTGCAAGATTTTCGGGGGCGGGTACCTGCTGGAGTGCAGGTGACGGGGCTAGTTCAGCAAGCAGGGGTTGCTCCTACGGCTCCACCTCCAGCGGCGGCAGGGACGGCTGCTGCTGCTGTTCCTGAGTTACCCCCACCAACTCTTGAGCTGACGGGCTATTGCCAATCCTTTTCGGATGCCAACGATTTTGTACTGGTACTGCAGCAGTCACCCTTTTTAGACAGTCGTAACGTTCGATTAGTCGATGTAACGTTGATTGACAACCCTACGGCAGTTGAGTTTGTGGGTGGGGGCGATCGCGACATCCAAGTAGAGTTGCCTAAAGTGGTGCAGTATAAAATTTCGGCAGGTTTAACGAAGCGCCCTGCGTCTGAGCTGCTGCAAGACATGAAAAACACGCTGGCAGTGGGGTTGCCTGCCCGAGTTGATGCCCTTCGAGATTTGGGAGTAATTAAGCCATGACAGCGGGTGGAGATTTTATTCCAGGTGACGGTAGGCTAGACGAGCCAGAGTATCCGGTTGTATTTGGTATTCGGCTTACCCCGCAATTCAACGGCGTTTTACTGGCGCTCTTAGGTTTGGCTGCGGCAGGATACATGTTTGTTAACTTGGTCATCCCCAAGTTAGACGAGAATCGAGCCCTTGAGGCAGACATTGCTACCAAGGAAACCCAATTAGTGGATCAGGGACAAGCTCAGCAACAAATTGAGGCTGCCCGAGTGAAGTTGAAAGATGCCGAGGAGCTGCGGGCCGACGTGCTAGCTCTGTTTGCAGATGAGGAAGGGTTGGACACGCTGTTAATTGATGTAAACGAACGGGTGCAAGCCGCAAATGCTCGTATTGCAGATGTTGATAGGCGTGCAACGCTTTCCAAATTTGCTGTTGTGCCCTCTGGTGAGCCAGCGGCTGACGGGACTCCGGGAGATCTAGTGACCGACAGCTCTGTAGGCGCAGCGGTCAATGGCAAACTGCGGCAGCGGCTTTATGACGTGTCGATGGAAGGCAGTTTTGCCCAAACTCAGTCTATTATTCGCAATATTGAGCGGCTTCAGCCACTGTTAGTAATACGAGGCTTTAACTCCATGTTGGCTGCTCCAGCTACCCTGACGCTCAATGCTCAGGGCAGGCCAGTCACGACGGGTTCTGTAGACCCACGGCTCAAGACGAGTTTTCAGATTCAGGCGTTGATGCCTGCGCCAGTAGCTGCGCCAGCACCAGTAGCCGTAGACCCAGCGACAGGCGCGGCTGTTACGCCAGCACCGGGCACTGCCCCAGGGGAAGCAGCCGCACCCGCCAGTGCGCCCTCTGTAACGCCAGTTCCCCCGCCACCGTAGGGGTCTGGATCAAGGTGCATCGTGTATAGGGTTGACTCTGCGCTAACCGACTTGACGGAAGGATTACAGTTCAGAACTCTTGTTAATTTTTATTTGCCTGGTTGATTTATTTGCCTGTTTTAACTGTTGGAAGGAGGAGTGAATGGTGAAACCGCATCTTGGACTAACCGAAATTATCGGTGGTGGTGCGATCGCGTTGATGATGAGCCTGCCCGCTAACGCTGCTGCTACGCAGATAACTGGGGTACAGGTTAATCAAACTGCTGGTGGTGCTGAGATTTTTCTCCAAACTGGGAATGGCGATCGCCCCCAAGTCTTTACCGTCAATCGAGGCAATGCGCTCGTTGCTGACATTGTTAATGCCCAGCTCGCCCTGCCTGAAGGAAATGGCTTTTTGCAAAACAGCCCAGCTCCGGGCATTAGCGCCATTATGGTAAGCCAGCTTGATGCCAACAGCGTCCGGCTGACGGTGATGGGTGAAACCGCTCCACCCGCTAGCCAGGTTGCCCAAACCGATACCAGCATTACCTTTAACATCAACGCCAGTGGTGCCGTGGCGCAAATACCCCCCGGCAATCCGCCGCTTCCGTCTAACCCAGCCGCTCCCCCGCTGTTGCCTAATGTTCCACCCTCTCAGGTGTTGGTGCCCAACCCGCAGGTCAACATTAATGGCGTTCCCTCTACTCCCTCCTCTGCACCGGGGTTAACTCCTCCTCTCCTGCCTCGTGCTGTCGCACCGCCCGTTGGCGACATTGCTGTGGCTACAACCGATGCCTCTCCAACTGTGATTGAGTTGGGTACATCTGAGGTGGTACCTCGTCTGGTCTTGCGGGATGCTCCAGTCCGAGATGTGCTGTCATTGCTGGCTCGCGCCGCTGGTCTCAATATCGCCTACCTCGATCAGCAACCCTCTGAAGGGGGTGACCCAGCCGCCGCTCAAGAGACCAGCACGGCGGCCAACTCTCGCATTTCACTGGATATCGAAAATGAACCCGTGCAGAACGTGTTCAACTACGTGTTGCGAATTAGCGGGCTGGAAGCCAACCTGAACGGACGCACCATTTTTGTGGGTAGTCAGTTACCCAACTCAGCCCGTTCTCTGGTCATGAGAACACTACGGCTCAACCAGGTAGATGTCAGCACGGCTCTCAACTTTTTAGTTGGCTTAGGTGCCGAAACTGCTGTTAGCCGAGAACGGCAGGTGGCTACAGCCGTTGCTGTGCCGGTTACAGGGGGTGAACTTGGAGCCACGTCGGGAATTAACCAAGTTTCTACCACGACTGAAATTGCGATTGAAACCCAGCGGGTCGATTATCAAGACTCGACCCCTATTTTGAGAGGGTTGTCAGTGGTTGGAGACGAACGCACGCGCTCTGTAACCCTGGTGGGCACCCCAAAACTGCTAGAAATTGCTTCAGCTCAGCTTACTCAACTTGATATTCGTCGTCGCCAAGTTGCGATTAACGTGCGGGTGATTGACGTGAACCTGTCGAACATTGACCGGGCTTCTACCAGTTTCTCGTTTGGCATTGATGATGCCCGTATCATCCAAGATGATGGCATTGGCGTGATCAACTTTGGTTCCAGTCGGGATCTCAATAACAACAACACGACTGGAATTAGCACCAGTTCACCCATTGGTGTTGGAACGGCTGTTGATCAATTGGGTAATCTGATTACTGGCGGTAATCTCCAGGGGTCAAACTTTAATTTTGTGCGAAACTTCCTGGCCCAGTTGCGTTTTGCCGTAACCAGTGGCAACGCCAAAATTTTGACCGATCCGACCCTGGTGATTCAAGAAGGGGAAACGGCTGAAGTGCAGTTGACCCAAGATGTTGTCACCAACTTCGAGATTGAGACAGAAGGAACTGGCAATGAACGTACCCAAACAGTGACGGTGGAAACCACCCCAGCCGGGTTGATCTTGAGTGTTGATGTGGAAGGCATTGATGACAATGGCTTTGTCACCCTGTCGGTTGGCCCTACTATTTCTGCCCCAGCCGGGACGTTTACGGCAGACGTGCAAGATTCACAGCTTGATATTACGCTGCTAGCGGTGCGACGGCTGTCGTCTGGACGGATTCGCGTGCGAGATGGGCAAACGCTGATTTTGTCTGGAATTATCCAAGATCAAGATCGAACGGATGTGACAAAAGTGCCGATTTTGGGAGATATCCCAATTTTAGGTGCCCTGTTCCGCAGCACGACTCGCTCAAATACTCGTCAAGAAGTAATCGTCATGCTAACGCCGCAGATCATTGATGATTCCGATACGTCTACCTTTGGGTATCGCTATGTGCCCAGTCGAGAGGTGCAAAACATCCTAGAACAGGGGAGACGCTAGGTGGAGGGATTTGGACAGGTGGGGGCGATCGCATGTTTGCCAAACCCTCCTCCTGTAAGGGTTTGAGCAACTGCGAAGGTGGAAATCGCTGGTTTAGTAGCCAGGTTATTTTCTGAAAAAGGCTCCAAGTCCACATAAATTAAAGGTTTCAACGATCCACATGGGGTGAGTAGCCCTTAGAATAGGGCATTGAAACGTCGATTTAGTAGGGGTTTCAGCCGTTTCAATTTCCCTCTCTGTTTTTCTGATCTCTACAGTGAGATCGTATACATTGTTCATTTCTTGACTGACCATCGAAGGAGATTCTCATGAATAAAGGTGAATTGGTTGATAAGGTTGCGGAAAAAGCTAGCGTAACTAAGAAGCAAGCCGATGCGGTATTGACTGCGGCGATTGACTCCATCATGGAAGCAGTCTCTACGGGCGATAAAGTAACCTTAGTTGGCTTTGGCTCATTTGAACCTCGCGATCGCAAAGAGCGCGAGGGGCGCAACCCTAAAACTGGGGAAGCCATGAAGATTCCAGCCACAAAAGTACCTGCTTTTTCTGCTGGTAAGTTGTTCAAAGATATGGTGGCCAAGTAATAGGTTGTTTTAGTGCAAAGTCAAGTTGTTGCACAACCTAGTCATGGGGGGAATTTAGTCTGGGCAGCGTCGCTGGCGGGCTGTTCCCCCTCTGCTATTTTGGATTTTTCTGCCAGCATTAACCCGCTAGGGCCACCCCAGTCGGCGATCGCCTCGATCATTGACAGTCTCGGTGCCCTACGCGACTATCCCGACCCTGAGTCTTTTGCTCTGCGGCGCGCTCTGGGTGACTTTCATGCCCTGGCTCCAGAGTGGATCTTGCCCGGTAATGGCTCCGCAGAGCTATTGACTTGGGCCTGTCGAGATCTGGCAGTGCATGAAGCGACGTATTTACCGGTTCCTGCTTTTGGTGACTACAGGCGAGCCCTCAAGGCGTTTGATGCCACTGTGGTGCCATGTTTGATGGAGCTGGAGGGTAGTCTAAACGGGCAGGGTTTACCCACGCAGTTGAGCCAGCCTTTGCCGATTGACCCTGCCGTCTGTGGATTGCTCCTAAACAATCCGCACAACCCAACTGGGCAGCTATTTTCACGCGAATCGCTACTACCTTACCTAGAAAGATTTGGGCTGGTGGTCGTCGATGAAGCGTTTATGGACTTTTTGCCATCCGAGCAGCAGCAAAGTGTCATTGATTGGGTGCCAGAGTATCCGAATTTGGTTGTGCTGCGATCGCTGACGAAATTTTACAGCCTGCCCGGTCTACGACTGGGATATGCGATCGCCCATCCTGATCGGTTACACCGCTGGCAACAATGGCGCGACCCTTGGAGTGTGAACTCGCTGGCGGCGGCGGCGGCGATCGCCGTTTTGCAAGACACCGACTTTCAACAACAAACGCTGGACTGGCTCCCACCTGCCCGCGCCCAACTCTTTGATGGACTGGCTCAACTGCCTGGATTACGTCCCTATCCTGGAGCCGCTAACTATTTGTTGGTACAAACGAACCAGCCTGCTCCTGAAATTCAGAATCATCTGTTGAAACGTCATCAAATTCTGATTCGCAACTGTCTGAGTTTTCCAGAATTGGGCGATTGCTTCTTTCGAGTAGCCGTCAGAACCCAGGCAGAAAATAGGCAGTTGTTAGAGAGCCTAGCCACTATCCTGTAGAGTGCTGGTGCCAGTTGCAGCGTGCTTAACCCGCGTGCAACTGGCGCTTTTTTTAATAGTCTTTAATAGTTCTCTAAACTCCCCCATGCCCCTCGACTACGATTTACTGATCCTGGGTGGTACGCCGATCGCCCGTGAAGCCGCGATCGCCGCTCGTTCTTTGCAGGCGCGGGTGGCATTGGTAGAGCCACTACCCCAACTGGGAAATTGGGCAGGGACTGAAGCGCTTTGTCATCAAGCCTTTGTGCAACTGGAACGAAACCGGGAGCACCTGCTTGAGAGCACTAGAGAACCGGATACAGAGTTGGCCAGAGTGCCCTCTTGGGCAGCGATTTGGGACTGGGTGACGACATCAGTTGCCGCATTAGAAGAGGGGCGATCGCCTGCTGTCTTGATGGCGCGGGGCGTTGATGTTGTGATTGGGAAAGCGGAATTTCATCGCCGCCCGCATCTGGGTGTGACAGTGAACAGGCGCTCGCTGCGATCGCGGGCATACCTGGTCGCCCGGGGCTTTAACTGGCTGATCCCCACAATTTCAGGACTGGCCGAGCTGCAACCGCTGACTCCACATTCCCTGTGGCATACCAATTGGGCAGTTTTGCCCCAGCGGCTGATCATTTTAGGCTACAGCCCTACGGCTTTAGAACTGGCACAGACCTTTTGCCGTTTGGGTACTCAGGTAACCCTGGTTACACGCGATCGCCTCTTACCCTGGGCAGAGCCTGAAGCCGCTCAACTGCTTATGGCACAGCTTGAGGTGGACGGTGTTGAGCTGTTTACCAGAACGCAGGTAACCAAAGCGGGTCAAAGCCCAACTGGAAAATGGATTCAAACTGAGTTTCAAACCATTGAGGCAGACGAAATTTTGGTCGCAGGGGCACAGGTGTCGGATCTGGACGGGCTAAATTTAGCTGGGGTTGGTGTGCAGCTCAACCGTTCTGCGACCGTTAGTCCTCAGCGCGAAGCTAACAACAGCCCTGGCGGGGATATCGTGGTTCGCTCAAACCTGCGGAGCACTAATCCACGGATTTATGGCTGTCAATTTCCTGAACTGCCGTTTGCACGCCAAGCTGCACGAGTTGCGATCCGCAATGCCCTGTTCTTTCCCTGGGCGCACCTTCATCCCGAACAGATACCCCGCGTTGTGATGACCGATGTGGCGTTGGCAAGCGTGGGATTGTCCGAAGCGCAGGCGCGGCACCGCTATGGCGATGATGCGGTGGTGCAGTCCGAGTCGTTTAAGTCGCTGGCGATCGCTCAAATGCAAAGCAACACAACGGGCTTTTGTAAACTGATCGCCCGCCGCAATGGGGAGCTATTGGGGATTCATCTCGTTGGCTCGCACGTGGAAGACGTAGGCGCGATCGCCATCCTGGCTCTCCAAACCAAGCAAACCGTGCGTGCCCTAGCTGAGCTACCCCTCTCTTCTCCTAGCACCGCCGAAATTCTGCGCCAAACGGCTCTGGCGTGGCAGCGTCAGCGCTTACACCAACATCCTCAGCGCGACTGGCTAGAAGATTGGCACGAGGGGAGGCGATCGGGAGCAGGATGGAGGAAGATTTAGATCTTGCCTAAAGCTTAATTTTTCGCACACGTAAAATTAAGCTTCTAAAGTAGAATCTAACTTCTAACGTTTTCTGATCCTATGCTTTCCACGCCCCCCTGTTCTTACCCTTACACGCCACTGCACAAGCCCAACCAGTTGATTTGTGGGACGGGGCAAACAGCGGTGGTCACAGGTTGGACGGTGAAAGAGGCGATCGCCAAAAAGCTAGACTCTAACGAATATGCGGTAATTGGGCAACTTTACAGCCCAACGCGGGGGATCAACCTCCTCATTCGCAACCTGCTGGCCAATCCACACGTCCGCTATTTGGTCATTCTTAACGCGACGCGAGAAGATCGCAACGCTAGAGCCTGCGAGTGTCTGAGTGATTTCTTCCGAGACGGCTTTGAACGAGGTCGAAGCGATACAGGGCGAGAGTGCTGGGTGGTACGTTCTAAAATTGCAGGCTACATTGACTTGGAAGTCAGTGAGGCAGCGCTGTTACATCTGCGGCGATCGCTCGACTGGCAAGCAGCAGGGGCGATCGCAGCGGCGGTTACTCTGGTCAAAACCTATGCCCAAGGCGATCGTTTAGAGCCGTGGGGTCAACCCCTGGATTTTCCACTTGAAGCAACACCGCCCGTTGTGCTTCCTGGTGAGCGGTATGGGCACCGCATTGAGGGCAAAACTATTGCCGAAACCTGGATCAAAATCATCCACCGCATCAAGACTACGGGAACCATTCGCCCGACTGCCTACGATGGCTACTGGCAAGAATTGATCGATTTAGTGGCCGTTGTCACAGATGAACCGTCCGACTTCTTCTTTCCAGAACCAAACTATCTGCCGGTCGATCGCCCCTTCATTCAAGACTATATCTCGCAAATTTTGGACGACGCGCCAGAGCGAGAGGGCGTGAAGTATACCTACGGGCAGCGCCTGCGCTCTTGGTTTGGCCGCGATCAGGTGCAGCAGGTCATCCAAAAATTATCGGCAGATCTAAATTCTGCGCGTGCCGTCATGTCTCTCTGGGACGTGAACGACCACGAAACGGGCGACAGTCCACCCTGTCTGAACCATATTTGGGTACGAATTGTAGATGGCGAATTGTCACTCACCGCAACGTTTCGCAGTAATGATATGTTTTCGGCATGGGTGGCAAACGCGATGGGACTGCGATCGCTGCAACATCACATCCGAGATGCGATCGCCACACAGACGAGCGTAGATCTGCGGATGGGTCCCCTGATTACCCTTAGCCAAAGTGCTCACATTTATGACGACTGCTGGGAAAATAGCGATCGCCTGATCGCCTCGCAATATATTCGGATTTGCCAACAGCGCGATTACACCGATCCCTGTGGCAGTTTTGTGATTAGCGTGCAGCCCAATGAGATTTTGGTAGAGCACATGACCCCCGGCGCAGGCGAGGTTGTGAACTGTTATGTCGGCAAAACAGCCACCCAGCTCTATCGTCAACTGGCGATCGCCTGCCCTGCTCTTCAAGTAGAACACGCCCTATATTTAGGTGCAGAATTGCAGAAAGCAGAAATTGCACTGTCGCTAAACCAGCCATCGCTGTATGAGCAAGATAAAGGCTTGCGATCGCCCAAATGATGAATCTTGCGCGGTTCTAGATAAGTAGTTCAACCTAAATAAAAACCAGATTCTAAAACCCTGCGCCGCCCGCTGTGCGCGCGGCGCAGGGTTTTAGAATCTTATAGCTGTCGCCACAAAGGTTAGGACACTGGGAGCAAAGGGGGTGTGGGGGCTTTGCCCCCAGCCAGGGGTTCCACCCCTGCACCCCGTCCTAACCAATCCGTCTATGGCTATATATTTAATTAAGCCCACCTACTTACGAAGTTTTACTGAATTTTTATGATCAAGGATTACTCTGTTAAGTATGGATATTTCAAGCGTAATGTGATGATTGATTGGGGCAAATATCTGTGAGGGATAGGAGCGGTTTAGATACTCCCACGGTCGGTTACGGGGTTTTCTTGAACCTGGTGGCTGGGTTGTTGAACATTTTGGCACTAGGCTGGGCTAGCCACGGGTGGGCAAATGAGACAAGGAGCGATCGCCTCTTACAGATCCGCCCTGTCGCTATAGATCTCTTACGTGAGATGGCTCAAAGCTCAGCAAAGCCCTTGGCCGCGCAGCATTTAATCCTACGGGACGCGATCGCCCAATCTGTAATTACACAGAGTTTGGTGGGGCAATGTCGCCGAACCGGGCGACTAGAACGAATCTACGATGCTGCCAATCTGGCAGCCAATGCCGTAGGAGATCTAGAATCAGGCGTGGTGATTACATTGGCGGGCGAGGTCAACCAGCCTGCCTTTGGCTGGATTCGCATTAGCGCTCCGCTCGATGGCTACATTCAAGCTGCTTTTCTGAACGGGTGTGATGGCGGTATTGCTCCATCACTAGATTGCGGAATTGTGACTCAGTCAGAACTAGCACTCAAGCCATCCGCCAGCACCCTCTCTGATCCAATCGGAACGCTGCTGTTTGAACAAGGCTTTAATATTACTGGCGCACCGCAAATGCAATCCTATCCACCCTCTCAAGCAGGGCGGATGTGGGTTCCCATTGACCGCTTTGGCACCACTGGCTGGGTAACAGAAAGTGCTCCCGACAGCTATGGCAATAATTTTCGTCGCGTCCCTTGCGGGTCAATTGGTCTAGAACCACTAGGGTAGTCATAAGTAGTTCAACCTAAATAAAAACAAGATTCTAAAAGTCTGCACCGCCCGCTCAGCAAGCAGCGCAGGGTTTTAGGATTTGGTTTTTATTTAAGTTCAACTACTTATAGCGGTAGCCATGATCAATAGGACGCCTCCCTGTCATTCCCGCGCAGGCGGGAATCCATCTGCTCGATAGGTGCCAGCGTCATTCCCGCGCAGGCGGGAATGACGCTGGCATG
>Ga0105046_10002549_pt1 | contig 28799 bp, 18 predicted proteins | sample MAT03_FD_78385 | JGI IMG/M metagenome (GOLD analysis project Ga0105046, IMG submission 78385) | Freshwater microbial communities from Lake Fryxell liftoff mats and glacier meltwater in Antarctica - MAT-03 (megahit assembly) | ecosystem: Environmental > Aquatic > Freshwater > Ice > Liftoff... | reverse complement strand
GTTACCTCCCTTTCCTCCTGTTCAAAAACGTCTCGCAACCAACCCGCAAAGTTACAACCCGCCCTTCATTCCCTCTGTGGCTCTGTGCCTCTGTGGTTCCATTTCTTGGCATTCTCATAGCATGTCCGACTACTGGCCCATCCCCCTCCCCGTCCGCAAGCGAGGGGAACCCTTCTTGAGGCAGGCCTCGGAAACGGGCTGAACTCGAGATAAAGGTCGAACAGGGTCCCCCTCGCTTGCGCGCCCCAGCGAGGGGAACTCGCCGACTGATAACGAGGCAATGAAAATTGAGCGGCAAGGCGCTAGCCGCCGGTGGCCCTGCTCACCTGCCACCGGCGGCTAGCGCCTTGCCGCTCAGGTCAAATGCGCAACTTCAAAACTTGCGCGTCGGGCTAGTGACATTGCCTCAGCGATAAGTTGCGAACTTACGACTCAGGACACTAGACCAATAGCCTTCTTTTTTTCCCGCGTGGCGAAACCCCTTCATGGCAACTCTGTGGATCTTCGCTTGCGCATTTCTCCACAGCAGTTTCAAATCTCGAATCAAATCTGATATCCTCCTTGCGGTTCGCTCCGACGGTAACCGTGCTTGGTTTGCTCCCCTTCATGACGCCAGCCGTAATCGACGTCCGCAACCTTTCTCGCCATTTCGGCAAGTTCAAGGCCGTCGATCAAGTCAGCTTTCAAGTCGATCGCGGGGCGATTTTCGGACTGCTCGGCCCCAACGGCAGCGGCAAGTCGACCATCATCCGCATGCTCTGCGGCGTGCTCGAGCCGACCTCGGGCACGGGCACGGTATTGGGGCACGATGTGCGGACCGAAAGCGAGGCCATCAAACGCCGCATCGGCTACATGTCGCAGAAGTTCAGCCTGTACAGCGATCTGTCGGTGCGCGAAAACCTGAACTTCTATGGCCGCGTTTACGGGCTCACGTCTCAGCGCGTGGCCGAGCGCTCGCAGGCCGTGCTGGAACTGACCAGCATGACCGACCGGCTCGAGCAACTGGCCGGCACGCTCTCGGGCGGCTGGAAGCAGCGGTTGGCCCTGGCCTGTGCGCTGATTCACGAGCCCGACGTGGTGTTCCTCGACGAGCCGACCGCCGGCATCGATCCGGTCGCCCGGCGGCAACTGTGGGACTTGCTCTTTGAATTGGCCGGGCAAGGCGTGACGCTCTTCGTTACGACGCACTACATGGACGAGGCCGAGCGCTGCAGCGACGTCGGCTACATCTATCTCTCGAAGCTGTTGGTGCTGGGCAAGCCGGACGACCTGAAGGCCCTGCCGCAGGTCACCCCGGCGGGAACGCGGCGGCTGGAACTGGCGGTGCCGACGCCTGCCTCTCATCTGACCGAGCTCCGCAAGCTGCCCGATGTGCTCGATGCCACGCTGTTTGGGCAGACGATCCACCTGCTGGCGAAGCAGGAGCTGAGCGAGCAGCAGATCGCGGGGCAGTTGAAGCTGGATCCCGCTACGCTCGAGTTCCGCGCCATCGCCCCGACGCTCGAAGATGTCTTTGTGACGCTGACCGGTTCGGCCCAAAAAGCCCGCGACGCCGGACACGACCTGCCCGAGATCGTGGCAACAGGAGCCACCGCAGTAAACGCAGGGTCATCATCCCCGGCTGAGCTCAATCATGCGGATGCGGGCCCCGTGAAGGCGAAGGCCCGGCCTGCTTCCACGCTCAAGGGGCGCACCACGGACGGCTTCCTCGCGATCCTGCTCAAGGAATTCGTGCATATCCGCCGCGAGCGGAGCACGCTCTTCTTTATGCTCGTTATTCCCGCGCTGCAGACCATGATCTTCGGATTCGCGATCGACACCCAGATCGAGAACATCCCCACGGCGGTCTACGACATGGATGGGCGGCAGCATAGCCGCGAGTTGGTCGAGTCCTTTGTGAACACACGCAAGTTCCGTATCGTGGAGCGGGTTCACGACGACGAGTCGTTTCGCCGGTCGCTCTCCTCGGGCCGTGTACGAGTGGGGCTGCGGATTCCGCCCAACTATTCCGATCAACTATTGCTGGGCGAACAGGCCAGCGTGCAGGTGCTGATCGACGGCAGCGATTCGCAGGCGGCCACCACAGCGCTCAACGCCGCCAACCTGCTCGGCCTGAATCAATCGATTCGCATCGCCCGCGGCATGGGCGAGGCCATGCCACGCGTCCCGGCCCGCGACGCCACAGGGCATGCCAGCCTGCCGGTCGAAATCCGCCCGCGGCTGCTCTACAACCCGAATCTGGAGAGCGCCCACTTCTTCGTCCCCGGTCTGGTAGGGATCATCCTGCAGTTGGTCACGCTGTTTCTCACCTCTTTTGCGATCGTTCGCGAGCGCGAGATGGGAACGCTCGAACAGCTTTTTGTCACGCCGGTCGGCCGCGTGGGGCTGATGCTCGGCAAGCTGGCCCCCTACGCCCTGGTGGGCTTTGTCGAAACGCTGATCGTGCTGACACTGATGGTCTACGTGTTCGGCGTGCCGATCAACGGCAGCCTGTTCCTGCTGATGACACTGGCGTGTCTGTTTCTGGTCTGCTCGTTGGGGCTTGGCTTGTTTGTCTCGACCATTGCCAAGACGCAGGTCAGCGCCATGCAGTTCGCGTTTATGTTGATGCTGCCCAGCGTGCTGCTGAGCGGCTTCATGTTCCCTCGCGAAGAGATGCCGCTGCCGATTTACCTGGTCACGTTCTGCATCCCAGTGACCTACTTTATTGAGATCCTGCGCGGCGTGGTGCTGCGGGGCTCGGACCTGATCGATCTGGCTCCGCACGTCTTCGGGCTGAGCATCTGCTGCCTGGTGATTCTGTCGCTCAGCGTGATGCGATTCCGAAAGCAGCTGGCGTAATCGCGATAGAAAGGGCGTGTGTGCGATGCTGTCGCTACCGCTCCAAGTTCTTCATCATCTTCAGAAATGAAAAGGTCGCTCGGAAGCGTTGGTCCACTTCTTGCGCTCTCTTTTGAAGCGTGGGCAGTTTCTCGCGCTCGGGCGACATTCCTGCCACGACCACCGAGCCCTGTCCTTTGGCCAGCTTGAAGACATAGGCCTGCTTGAATCCTTTCTTGATGGTGGCCAGGTCGTCGTCGAGATCGGCGTGCGCGTTCAGATTGAACACGACCAGCCCGTCGGGGTTCAGCTTCTTCTGGATCGACTCGTAAAACGCCAACGTGCGCGATTTGAGGGGCGCGCCGGTCTTGTCCGTCTCGGCCGAGGGCTTCAAGAACGCGTCCATGTAGATCACGTCGTACTTTGCGTCCGTGTTCTCCAGATACTTCAAGCCGTCTTCGGTCAGCAGCTTCACCTTGCCTTCACTCGGAACGGCAAAGTACTTCTTGGCGATGTCGACGACGGCCGGATCGATCTCGATCGCATCCATCTGAATCTCGGGGTCATAGCGCTTGAGGAAATGAATCATCGAACCGCCGCCCAGGCCCACGATCAGCACCTTCTCCTGCTTCGGGCGAATCAGATAACTGGTGAACATGAAGGGGACATAGGTGATGAACAACTCGTGGGGCTTATCAAGATCGACTTGCGATTCGTAGGCCTCTTGGCCGTTGTCGCGCACAAAGGCCATGGTGCGCACATTTCCCTTCTTGTAGACGCGGATGTGCGAGAATGCGGACTTGGTCTCGAACTCCACGACGCCCAGGTTGGGCGCATCGGCTGCATTCGCCGATGCCAGCATCGCCGTCAACAGGAGCCCCAGCAGCACTGCCCCGCAACGAAGGGCGCTGCGAGAAAGGGACGGACGCAGTGGTAGCAGCATGGTCGTTTCTCCTAGGACGCTTGCAAGTACGAACCGAAACGACAGCAAGCGACAATGATCTGGGAAGACTAGCGAGACAAGCTGGTTCTCACAAGAGAATGACGCTGCCTGCACCCGCCTCGCTGGCATCAGATTGTCGGTTTAGGCCGAAGATCCCGTCGTGCCAAACCGATTCCTTGTGAGCGAGGTTGAACTGGCTCGCGTTGGTGGATTCTGTTAAAGTCCGCCCTCGTCATGGGGGCCTCCGGATAGAAACCGGGGGCTGGCACTCACTTCTCTACCCCGGATAGCACATCGATCCGATGACGGAACCATCACTCTTGCGCATTGATGCGCCTCATATCCGCCCCGTCTACCGAAAACTTTCGGTACTCATGCCCGTATTCAACGAGCAGTTCACGCTCGATCGAATCATTGAACGGGTGCTGAGCTCTCCCGTGCCTCTGGAGTTGGAGCTTGTCGCAGTCGACGACCGCTCGCGCGACTCGAGTTGGGAACGGCTCGAAGCCTGGAGCCAGCAGGACTCGCGGGTCCGGGCGATTCGCCATCCGCACAATCAAGGCAAAGGCTCGGCGGTTCGCACGGCGATTCGTCACATGACCGGCGATCTGGCGGTGATCCAGGATGCCGACCTGGAGTACGACCCGCACGAGATCCCTCAGTTGCTGGAGCCGATCCTGGAAGGCAAAGCCGACGCCGTGTTTGGCTCGCGTTATGCCGGCCAGTCGCGACAAGTGCTGCCTTTCTACCACACGATGGTGAATCGCACCCTGACGCTCCTCTCGAACATGCTGAATGATCTGACGCTGACCGACATGGAGACCTGCTACAAGGTCGTGCGGTCGGACATTCTGCGCGAGCTGCGACTGAACGCGCGCTCATTCACGCTGGAGCCGGAGATCACCTGTCGACTGGCGCAGTGGGGCGCGCGGATTCACGAAGTGCCGATCAGCTACCAGGCACGCACATTCCTCGAGGGGAAGAAGATCCGACCGATCGACGGCATCAAGGCGCTGTGGTCGATGTTTCATACGCGATTCATCGATAAGCAGTTTACGACGCACGCACGCCGGCCCCAGGCGCTTGCGAAAGCCAAAGCCCGCGGAGTGCAGCGCGGGCTCTTCGACCATCTACGCCCCTACGTTGGCCAACGAGTGCTGGAAACGTCGGCCGGCATGGGCCATTTCAGCGGCCTGTTGCTGGATCGTGAACGCTTGGTGCTGACGGACGCCGACACGGAGTTCTCGGCGCACCTTCACCGGCGGTTCGGCTCGCGCAGCAACGTGCGTGTGGACAACACCGATACGACTCAGGAACACTCGTTACTCCGCTGGAAGAACGAACGACTGGACACGGTTCTTTGCAATCTGTCGGCCGAGGGAACAGACCGCAACTTCCTGAGGAGTTGCTGGGAGATCCTGTCGCCTGCAGGACATTGCCTGCTGCTGGCCAAGGCCACCGTTTCTGCTGAGGAACTGACGTCGTCACTCACTGCGGCTGGCTTTGAATCGATTCACACCGAGCAGTTCGGCCGCCCCGTGACGATGGGATTCGCTGCCGAGTCTCGCCCGGCCAAGTCGCTGACGAAGCTAGCCGAGCGCTGTCTGCCAGTCGGAAACCAATGGCGGCTTGCCGTGGGGCGCAAGCCACGCGCGGTCGCCCTGCAGCGCGCAGCCTGAACTGGATACGTCAAACATTCGAGGAGCCCGTGATGGCTGCAACCGTTGAACCCGCATCCACCTCGCGCCTCCCTTCGGTAATGAGCTGGCGTGAAGCAGTGAGTTCGCTCGCATGGAAGGCGCAGTTCATGCGCGGCATCACCGCCCAGCGCATGGTCTGGGGTTTCGTCATCTTGGGCGTGATCGCGCGGCTTCTGCGGTACCTTCTCCGCTGCCCTTTGTGGCCGGATGAAGGGTTTCTGGCGGCGAGTCTGCTGGATCGCGGCTACCTGGAGCTTCTGGAGCCGCTTGAGTATCACCAGGTCGCCCCGTTCCTGTACATGTGGGTGCAACTGACGATCGTCAAGTTGCTGGGCTTCAACGAATGGACGCTGCGGCTCTTCTCGTTTGTCTGCGGCCTCGCCAGCCTGCTGATGTTCCGGCACCTGGCGGGGCGACTTCTTACCGGCGCGGCCTATGTGTGGACCGTGGCCTTGTTCGCCGTGGCGTATCCGCTGTATCGCTATTCTTCGGAAGCCAAGCCCTATGGCTCCGATGTGCTGGTGACGACAGTGTTGGTGACGCTCGCAGTCCGCTGGTGGCAGGCTCCGCAAGAGCGCCGCTGGGCCTGGATTCTGCTGGCCGTGACCCCCGTCTGCATCTTTCTTTCGTACCCTGCGGTCTTTGTTGCGGGGGGAGTCAGCCTGGCGCTGGCCGCCGCGCTGATTCGCGAGCGGAGTCTTCGCGGAGGGCTGATGTGGGTCGCGTACAATGCGGTCCTGATCACCAGCTTTGCGGGTCTGTACGTACTCTCGGCTCAGAAGCAGGCTCAAGCGGAAAGCTACATGGTGGACGGGTGGAACCACACCTTCCCGCCGAGAGATTCGATCGGGAACCTGGCCGTCTGGTTGCTCCGCGCGCACTCCAGCGACGCCCTGGCGTATCCGCTGGGGGGTGCCAACTATACCAGCGCACTCACCGCACTTTGGTGCCTGGCCGGCGCAGCCGTTCTGTGGAAGAATCGCCAGTTGCCCCTGGCGTTGATCTGCTTTGCGCCCGCGGCCCTGAATCTTGTCGCGGCCGCGATGCAGCGTTACCCCTATGGCGGCCACATTCGGTTCGCGCTCTATGCTGCGCCGCTCGTCTGCCTGCTGGTCGGCATGGGCGCGTTGAAGTTGCTCGAATTGCTGACGCGCGACGAAGCCTGGCAGAATCGGATCCTGGCCGGGTGGCTGGCCTTCTTTGCGCTCATTGCTTGCGGCGAGATCACCATGCTGCAAGTCAGACCGTACAAGACCCAAGAGTTTCTCAACACCCGCAATCTGGCACAATCGCTGTGGGGCGACCTGGCTTCTTACGGCGAGGTGGTCTGCTTGAAGTCAGACTTGAACCAGGAATTTGAACCCCTTCAGTTCGAGTGGGGCAAGTCGTGCCTGTACTTGTGCAATCAACGGATCTATTCGCCACGGCACGCCGCCGGAAAGTCTCCGCAATGGGACAAGGTGTCGCGCGATTGGCCGCTGGTGTGCGTCGAGTATCGCTCGAAGAATGATCCCAGTTGCGCGTATCTTCGACAAAACTGGCTGGCCGAGATGCAACAGCGCTACGAACTGGTGCGCCAGAATGAGGTTCCTGAAGCGACTTGGGATCCGCGGGGCCAGAAGCGGGAAGGCCTGAGTCACATCGTGGTCTACGAGTTTGTGCCGCGCGATGTGCCCGCGGCGATGGCCCGGCAACCGCAAGTTGCGCCGACGCGATAAGGCTACGCCAGCCACTTGGCGAGTGAAGCGCCAGCCAACACCGCCAAAAAGAGCAGGCCCGCGCAACCGCCGGACGATTCGATTCCATGGCGCCGGCCGATGGCCTCGACGGCCTCTTTGCACTCTTTCAACCCGCCCCCTTGGGCTTCGCGATAGGTTTTGATCGCCTCGATCTTCTGCTTGGCACGCAGCAACTCGACGACGCGACTCTCCAGCACAGGCGGCGCTTCCAGCGGCACGGGCGTTGGCGGAGGAGGCAACGAACCGGTCCGCTCCAACTGGTCGACCGCGTCTTTGGCTTCTTTCAGGCCGAGACCCGTCCAGGTGCGATATTGTTGGATGGCCCCGATGGCGTTGCCGGTTCTCAGTAGCTCGAGCAGTTCGCGCTGACGTTGGGACCAGAGGCTGGCAGAGTTTTCCATCGCGATTTACCCGAGGGGCTAAGCCAGGGCCTCGCCGATGACGTGTCCGTCCACCAGGGGCAACGGTCGCCCCAAGGCATCTCGAACGATCGAGTGCGGATCGATTCCCAGCAGGTGGTACATCGTCGTCAGCAGGTCCTTGGGGCTGATCGGCGTCCGGGCCACATCGCCCCCCTGTTTGTCGCTGGCTCCGACCACGCGTCCGCGGGCGGTTCCGCCGCCGGCGACCAACGAAGAGTAGACGCGCGACCAGTGATCGCGTCCGCCTCCTTTGTCGTTGCTTAGCTTGGGAGTCCGTCCGTGCTCGCTGGTGCAGACGACCAACGTGTCATCCAGCATGCCCCGGCGGTCGAGATCGGTGATCAGCCCGTACCAGGCGCGGTCAAAGCCCGGGCAAAGTTCTTCGCGCATCCGCTGGTAGTGATTCCAGTGGGTGTCCCAGGCGCTGCCGGCCAGACCGAATTCGTCCCAAAAGACCGTTACCACGCGGCTCCCCGCCTCGACCAGTCGCCGAGCGGCCAGGCACGACTGACCGAATAAGGTGTCACCATAAAGTTCGCGGCTCTCGAGCTTTTCCTGGCGGATATCGAGTGCGGTGCGCAGCTTGCCCGATTCGAGCAACGTGAAAGCCGATTGCTGATGCCGGTCGAATTCGCGGCCCGCGGACGTTGCCGCCAATTGGCCCACGCCCGCTCGACGACGCGCGACATCAAACTGCTCCAGCAACGAACGCCGGCGCGACAGGCGATCGAGCGTTACATCGGCTTCGAGCGTGGTGGCAGAAGGGACCACAAAGTAGCTGTCGGCGGTCGAACCCATGTAGGGGTCGTGCTCGGTGTACTTCTTTTGCTCCAGCGTCTTGGTGATCCCTTTGGTCCCTTGGCCCACAAAGTCGGTCCAGACAGGATTGTGTTCGGCTCCCAGGAAGGCGGCGTACGGCCCCGCGCGGGGTACTTCACCCACGCGGCGACTGGAAAACGGAAAAGGCATGGCGATGTTGGCCGGCACATCACGGCGTCGCCCCGCGTTTCGATCGACGAAGTCGACCACGGAACCGAAGAAGGGCCAGTGCCGTGGATCGCGCGGGCTCAGTTCCATGGCGCCGTCGATCGTCGGCGTGCCGGTTAGCGCGAATGCCACGCCATGCAATGGATAGGGATGCGTCAGCGATCGCAACACCGTGGTCCGGTCCATCACGCGGGCGGAGTTGGGGAGCAGTTCGCAGACCTGACAGCCCGGCAAGCTGCTATCGATTGATTTCAGCTCGCCGCGGATTTCGACGGGCGCATCGGGCTTGGGGTCGAAGGTCTCGATCTGGCTGGGCGAGCCATAGAGATGCAGCAGAATGACGGCCTTCGCCCGACCGAACGAGCGGGGCCGCGCGGTGGACTCGGCCGCAGCGGATTCGGACAGCCGCAGCAGATCCGGCAACGCCAGGTCGACGCCGCCTAGCGCCGCCAGTCCCAGGCCACCCGCGCGAAGCATCTCCCGACGGGTGATGCCATGACACAACTGACGGGCAGAGCCGAGGATTCGCAGCATAGGAACCTCCATCGAACGAAGTGCGTTGATGATTCTACCGCACCGCGGACTTTCTCCGCGAACGTTTTTCCACTTCTGCCGAAGCCGGCAAGGGAACGAGCCCTGCTTCGGGGTTGCCAAACTCTGCCGAGATACTGGCCGCCGAACGTGCGACTGCCGCGGCGAACTCGGACCGTTGCGACGCTTCGCCTACCCGCGAAAGCCGCGACATACAGAGCACCGCCAGGACTTCGCCCCCCGACACGACGGGCGCAGCGAAATCCTGTCCGCCCACGATGATGGGGCTGTCGGCCGCCTCGAAACCTTGCTCGCGGATGCGCGCCAGCTCTGCTTCGATTGAGCTTTCGTTGCTCTGCGATTCGGGGTGACGCTTCCAGTAGTCTGCGCGACGCTCGGCTGGCATCCAGGCCAGGGCAACGCGACCCGAGACGCGCAGGTGCATGTCGTACGTCGCACCGACGCGAACTGAGATTTTGACATCTGCGGCACATTCGGCACGCGTGACGACCAGCATCCGATCCTGAACCACAATGCTCAGATGGCACGACTCGCCCGTCGTTTCCGCAAGTCGCTCCATATGGGGCATGGCCCGCGCGACCAACGCTTGCGTGGCCGCTTGCCGGTTCCCCATCTCGAACAGCTTCATGCTGGTGCGATAACGCCCGGCCGCGTCCCGCAGCAGATAGCCGCGGAGCAGCAACGTGTTCACGACCCGGAAGAGTTCCTGGCTGGTTCGCTCGAGTTGCTCGGAAAGCTCTTTAAGGGTGAATGCGTCGGCGGAGCCGGCGAGGTGTTCCAGCACATCGAGTCCCTTTTCCAGTGCGGGAACCCGATAGGAATCGTCGAGATTCGGGGTGGATGAGATTTCAATCATGAAACTTAGTTTCTCTTATAAAATTCGAGCCGTCAACAACATTCGCAGGCAGTTCCCATCGCGAGCATCTCCCCCTAGCTGAGGAAGGTACCCACTCCTTTGTGTGTAACCCATTGGTATATACCACTTGAGACGGCTTTTGCTCATTCTGTGAAGATCTTACCCCTTTTTACTTGGTGCCCCGAATTCACTTTCGTAGAATCCGAATATTCCTTCACTTCTCAATCCCCAACCGTTGCTCCTTTGGTAGAACCTAGTTCTCCCTGGTGGTAAACAAGGTTGGGAACCCCCTTTCCTAGAGGGGGGGCACCGCCGTTCGGCCGATGGGTGTAGCGTGGAAAACGTATCTGTGGATACCGAAGTCGAGGCTCTGCGCGCTCGGCTCCTTCAGCGCGATCGCGAACTCGATGACTGTCGCGAAGCGATGGAGCGATTGCGCTTCGAACAGACGCTCGAAGTCGAGCGCATTCGACTGCACTCGCAAGAAGTGCAATTGGCGTCGCAGCAACAGCTCGAAGAGCTGGTCGCAAAGCGCACCAACCGGCTCTCGCTCGAAATCACCCGACGCAAAGAGGCCGAGCGCGCCCTGCGGTGGTCCCTGAACGAAATCCAGGATCTGTACGACCACGCGCCCTGCGGCTACCACACGCTGGATGTCCAAGGGGGTTACTTGCGTGTCAATCAAACCGAGCTCAATTGGTTGGGAGTCAGCCGCGAGGACTTGTTGGGCACGTGCTTTGCCGAGTTGGTCGTACCGGAAGATCGCGAGTTCTATCGCGCGCAGGAAGTAATTTTGGCCACGCAGGGGGAAGTCTCCGACGTTCAGCTTTCGATTGCGACGCGTGGTGGCCGGCGCATGACCATCCGATTGAGTGCGACCGTGGCCGCTTCGCCTGCCGGACAACGCGTGACGCGGGCCATGTTCATCGATGTCACGGCCCGGCATCAGGCCGAGGAAGAGCTGCGGCAGCACTCGGCCATCATGGATGCCGTGTTGGAAGGGACCACCGACGCCGTATTCGTCAAAGATCTGGAAGGCAGGTACCTGATGATCAACTCGGCGGGCGCGCGGTTTTTGGGCAGGCAGCCGGCCGATATTCTGGGCCGCGACGATTCCGAATTATTTTCGCCGGATACCGCCCAAGCGATCCGCGAAAAGGATCTGCTGGTGATGCAGTCGGACATCGCACAGCTCTATCCCGAGTATGCCACATCGACAGGCTTTCGGCGGTTGTATTCCGCCATGAAGGGGCCCTATCGCGATCCGCAAGGGAAAGTGATCGGGCTGATCGGGATCGCGCGGCTCATTGCTGAAACTCCGGTGGAATAGAGATCCACATGCCGGTCGTGGTATCATTTCCCCATGAACCTCGACGCGATCTATCACCTGGGACTCAAGCTCTATCGAGCACCCGAGCTGAGCGTGCCGATGCGCGACGCGCTGGAAGAGCTGGGCATTACCTGGAGCCAGTGGCTGGAGCAGTCCGGCAATCTGGCACGCCTGGCGGAGTGCATGGTGCTGGCCTCGAACGGTGCTGCCTCGAACCTGCCGGATGCCATCGAGCACTTTGTGTGGCTCGATCGCCTGGGCGTTCCGCTCGGTGGCAACGCTGAGGATACCCTGCCTCGCTACGTGGCGTTGGCCCCAGTGTTTGGCGTTCCTCCCTTGCAAGTCGAAGTTCGCGAGGAAGAGATGGAAGTGACCGATCATGGGCAGGACCTGAACCGGGTTCTCGTCTGGCGTCCTCCTTCCGTAGCGCTGGCCTTGGAGACATTGCGAGCCAGTCTGCCGGGCGGGCCTGTGCCGTTTGTTTTCAGCCCCGCAGAACAGGCCCTGGCGTCGCTTACATCGAATGCAGCCGCACTGGAGAGGATCGAGTCCGCGTTTCATACGCATCACGCCGAAGCGCTGGCCTATCGCCTGCGACTGGGCGATTGGGAATCGGTCTTCCACTTTACGCATCAGTGACCGCCAGCCAGTTCGCACCTCTCGGGTTCGACGGTTAGAATCAGCCATCAGTAAAAGGACCGATGGCTCGATTCGTCCTCTTTCCCTCCCCGAGGAATCGCGATGGCTTCGTCTATCCCACGCCGCGAGTGGTTTGCTTCGATGTCGGCGATGGCCGCCGGCGGGCTGATGCTGGCCGAACTCTCACACGCCCAGGACAATCCGGCCGCCAATGTGGCCGATCGCACCACGACCATCGCCATCAACAAGATGACGGGCATTCCGGTCGGCACCAAGTGCTACGTCAAGATCGAGACCAACCATGGGGTGACCGGCTGGGGCGAGATCACGGGCCTGGAGCCGAAGGTTGCCGCGCTGCTGGTGCAGTCGCTGTTCGAGTTGCTCGACAAAGAGAATCCCACGCGGATCGAGCACCTGTGGCAGAAAGTCTATCGCTCGCATCGCGACATGCGCGGCGGTCCTTTCATGACCCACACGCTCAGCGCCATCGACTGCGCGCTGTGGGACATCACCGGCAAACTGTGGGGCGTGCCGGTCTATCGCCTGCTGGGCGGGCCGGTGCGCGACAAGATCCGCATGTACCCCTCGCCCAAGAGCCACAAGCCCGGGACCGGCGGGCCGCATCCGTTTTCGGGCAATCCGCCGGACATCGCCGAACTGGTGAAACGCGTGGCCGACAGCCGCAAGAAGGTCGGCGAAGACGGCGCGGTGATCTTCGACGCCCATTGCGCGGTGCCGCCGCCGATGCTGATTCAGTTCGCCGCGGCCATCAAGCCGTACGATGTGATGTTCATCGAAGAGCCCGCCGTGCCAGGCAACATCGAGGTCTTCCGCCGGCTGAAGGAAGCAATCAACGTCCCGCTGGCCACCGGCGAGCGCGACCGCACGATCTGGGGCATGCTCCCGTACTTGAGCGAGGGGGTGATTGACGTACTACAGCCCGACTGCGGCCACACAGGCGGGATCAGTCAGATGCGCAAGATCGCCGCCTTGGCCGAGGCCTACTTCGTGCCGCTCGCGCCGCATTGCACCTGCTCGGAGCTGGGGCTGACCGCCAGCCTGCATGCCACCGCGGCGACCCCGTTGTTTTTGATTCACGAGGGCTATCTCGACGGGCATCTGATGCCAGCCGGCGTCGCCCGCAAGCAGTGGGATGTGGACGAGAAGGGCTACGCCTCGCTGCCGCAGGGGAATGGCCTGGGTGTCGAGATGGACGAGGCGCTGATGGCCAAAGTGGCCAACGACAAAAAATTCAAATGGCCCAAGCCGACCTACGAGGATGGTTCTGTGCGGGATTATTAGGAAGCCATGCGATCGACCTGGAGAGCGCCATGAAGACCGCTTTCGGCGTTTTGGTAGTGCTTTGCTCATGGGCGCCGTGCACCTCTTGGGCCGCCTTGCCCGCGGGCGTAAAGGACGAGTTCCAGCGCCAAATGCGCAGCAAAGTGGTCGAACAGCGCGTGAATGCCGTGGCTGGCATGGGCGTTCATGCCGATGCTGAATCCGCCCGGCTGCTGTTTCTGCTGGCCCTCTCGGACGATGCGGCTGAAGTCCGCCAGGCAGGGCGGCAGGCCTTGCTCAAGTTCAAGGAGAGCCAGCCGATCGGCCAGCGACTGATGGACGACGCCAAGGCCGAACTGCTCAAGGGTCCCAAGGGAAACGCCGGCGCCGCGAGCGAAGCCCTGCAGATCCTGTGTGAATACGAGCCGCCGGCGATCCAGACGGGGCTGCTGAATCTCCTCAAGCAGCGCGAAGCGGCCAGCCCGCTGCCGCAGTTGCTGAACAAGAATCGCCCCGCGCCGCAAACCGCCGTTCCCGCGATGGGGGCCATGATGACGGCCATTGACCGCTGGGGCGCGGAGCGCGATGTTTCGAAGGTCGCGAGGCTGGAGCGCTTCGCCAAGAGCGAATACTTTGCCGCGCGCTACGGTTTTCGCCGGTCAATCGTCGAGGCCCTGATCGCCATGCACGATCCCGCGGCCGTCTCGCTCCTGATCGACACGCTGCCCGAGAACACCGGCCGCACGCGGGCCACCGTCGATCTGTATCTGGGGCGGGCGACCGGCGAGCAGATCGGCAGCGACCCCAAGGCTTGGAAGGTCTGGTGGCAGGCCAACCGAGAGACGGCAAAGCTGGCTAACGTGGGAGACTTGAACGTCACCACTAAGAACGGTACCTACTACGAGATTCCGATTCGCACCCAGCGCGTCGTCTTTCTGATCGATACCTCGGACAGCATGCGGGCGGGCGAGGGTGTCACCCGGATGGAGGCGGCCAAGAAGGCCCTGATCGAAACTTTGAACGGACTGAACGCCCAGGTCGAGTTCAATGTGCTGGCCTTTCACGACGGGGTGACGCAGTGGAAACGTTCGGGCCTGCTGCCGGCCAATGCCAAGAACAAGGCCGACGCGATCCAGTTTGTGCAGAAGTGGACCGCGCTGGGGAAGACCGCCACGTACGACGGGCTGATGGCGGCCTTCGAGTGCGACCCCAATCTGGAAGCGATCTTCTGCGTCTCCGACGGCGATCCCAGCACCGGGCGGGTCGTCGATCCCGCGGCGATTCTGGAGGAAATCCGGCAGCTCAACCGTGTGCGGCGCGTCAGCATCCACTCCATCGGTGTGTTCGGCGGGCAGCAGTACGAGAGCCTGGCAACCTTTATGAAGACGCTGGCCGAGCAGAACGCCGGCGAGTTCAAGCGGGTCGATTGACGCATCGCGCGGCCGACTCTTTCGCCTGGCAAATCAATTTGATAGCGCCTGTCGCGAGTTTGCGTCACTTCTTGCGGCCCCTCGATCGGGTCGGATTTTGTCCCTTTTGCTCGAACGATCGTGTGGCGCTAGCGTTACGCACTTTCGCACAAACTTGAGGAAAAGCGGCACGCGGGGTGCTTTCCTACTTAGCTATACAACCTGACCGCTGGCATGGGGCCTTGGGTAAATCACGGCGGCGTAGTCGTGATCCCAAGGCCCCTGTTTTTCTTTGAGGGCGAAAGCGGACAGCAGTCTCACTCGCCCCCTTCTATTTCGCCATCGCCCCTGCGACTTCCGCCAGTTCTCGATCTCCTGGTGAAGCAGGTCTCGGTCGCGCTCCCCCCATTTCACCAAATGCCTTTCGGACTAGGAACTTGCTCCCCCTGGCCGGCGACCGTAGCTCCTTGGGAGCGAGCCGGGGCACGGCACCCGTTTTTGCCGCGTCGAAGTAGGCTCCTTGCTCCGGTCGGAAAGAGATCCCGGAACGGAATGACCTATTCGCCAGGCAGAAAATCCGAAGAAACTTCGGCAGCGTTTTGCTTCCACCATAGTTCAATCAGCTTCCAATCTTGGATGACATTCATTCATTCACCTACGAACGGGATGAGAAACCAGACACCCACAGATCTGGACCCGATTTACGGTAAAATTACCGTCTGGTCTCTTGGCCAGAATGCCGTTGCTCGCTCATGCGGTGCTGGGGCGACGTTAGGCAGCGTCGAATCGAGTCGCTGGATCAGCGGTTGCAGGGCGACTTGGGCTCGGCGACAGATACGGCGAGTCTGCGGACAGATAGTTCACCACGTAGTCCGTCACCCCTTCTTCCAGCGATCGGAATTTTACCGGGCAGCCGGCCGATTGCAGCTTCTGCATCTCGGCACGCGTGTAGTACTGATACTGGCGCGCCAACCCCGGCGGCATCTCAATAAACTCAATCGCCGGCGGCCGGCCCATGGCTTGAAATACCGCGTGGGCCAGATCGAGCCAGCTTCGCGCCACGCCGGTGCCGACATTGAAGATGCCGTTCACCTGCGGCTGTTCGAGCAGCCAGGCCATGACCTCGACACAGTCCTTGATGTAAATGAAGTCCCGCTGCTGGGCCCCGTCGGCGTAGTCCGGGTGGTAGCTTTTGAAAAGCTTCATCTGGCCGGTGGCGCCAATCTGGTGGAACGAGTTAAAGACCGCACTGGTCATGGAACCCTTGTGGTACTCGTTGGGGCCGAAGACGTTGAAGAACTTTAGCCCCGCGATCCGCTGGCTGGCCCTGGTGCGAATGGCCCACAGATCGAAGAGCTGCTTCGAGTAGCCGTAGGCGTTCAGCGGGATCAGCTTGCCGGCGCCGGCCTCGTCGTCGTGGTAGCCATGCTTGCCATCGCCATAAGTGGCCGCGCTGCTGGCGTAGATCATCCGCACGTTCTTGGGCAGGGCCCACTCGGCGATCTGGCGGGTGTAGCGGTAGTTGTTCTCGGCCAGGTAGTCGGCGTTGGTCTGCGTGGTGCTCGAACAGGCCCCCAGATGGACGATCGCCTTGACCTCGGCGGGCACCTTGCCGGCGGCGAGCCACTGGGCGAAGACGTCTTTGTGCAGGTAGTCGTCGAACCGCAGCGGAGCCAGGTTGCGCCACTTCTCGCTCGAGCCCAGGTTATCGACCACCAGAATGCGATCGGTCCCCAGTTGATTGAGCCGCCAGATGAGAGCGCTGCCGATAGCCCCGGCGCCGCCGGTTACGATGATCATGGGTCTTCCTTTACGGCAGGACGCCTGGAGACGTCCGAGATAGTGCGATGCCGGCATTATAGCCCTGAAGCCTTCCGGCGCGGAGGTTGGTTTGGCCGGCGTGCACGGGGGCGATGCGGCGGGTAAACTACGGGGATTCCCGCTCCTCTACCTCGCCAGGTTTTCTGTGATGCACGTGCGCCCCGCCCGGGACTTTGTCGCGAATGCGATTGCTGCCACCCTGCTTTCTCTCGTGCTGCTCGGGTTCCTTCGATCGGTGCTGGCTGTCGAGCCGCTCCCCGACGGGACCGCGGCCGGCGCTAAGAACATTGCCACGTTTCGGATGCCGGCCGGCATGAAGGCCGAGCTGTTTGCGGCCGAGCCCAAACTGGCCAGCCCGGTGGCGATCGGCCTGGACGAAAAGGGGCGGGTCTACGTGGCCGAAGAGTTCCGCTTCAACGCCGGAACGGAAGAGAATCGCACGCGGGGCTTTCTGCTGGAGGACGATCTGCAGATCGACTCATTGGAAGGACGGCTGAAGGTCTTTGAAAAGCACGCCGACAAATTCGACGGCAAGATGGATTGGTTCCGGCGGCATTCGGACCAGGTTCGGCTGCTGGAAGATAAGGATGGCGACGGCGAGGCGGATGTCTCGACGGTCTTCGCGGCCGGCTTCAACGACCCGCTCGACGGTCTGGCGGCCGGGGTCATGGCCCGCGGAGGCAAGGTCTACTTCACCTGCATCCCGAACCTGTGGCTGCTGGAGGACAAGGACGGCGACGGTGTGGCCGACGAGCGAAAGTCGCTCGCCCGCGGCTTCGGCGTGAACTGCGCCTACCTGGGGCACGACCTGCACGGGCTGGCCTGGGGACCGGATGGCAAGCTGTACTTTTCGGTCGGCGATCGGGGCTTCAACCTCAACACGCCTGAGGGGAAGCACTTCTACGGACCGCGGACGGGGGGAGTCTTTCGCTGCGAGCCCGATGGCAGCCAGTTGGAGCTGGTGCATCGCGGGCTGCGCAATCCCCAGGAGCTGGCTTTTGATCAGTTCGGCAATCTCTTTGCCGACGACAACAACTGCGACAAGGGAGATGACGCCCGACTGGTCTATGTCGTCGATGGTGGAGAGACCGGCTGGAACATGGCCTATCAGACGATGCCCGAGCCTTACATGACGGGCCCCTGGCATGCCGAGAAGATGTGGCACGTGCCGCCGGCGACGGGCATCGATCCTGTGCAGCCCGCGTATATTTTGCCCTCGTGTGGCCGGATCGGCACGGGCCCGTCGGGCTTTCTGTTCACTAGCGGGTTGAGTCTGCCGGAGCGATACCGCAACAGCTTTATGATGTGCAACTACACCGGGAACGGCGGGTTGGAAGCCTTTCGCGTCGTTCCCCGCGGGGCAGCTTATGGCATCGTCGACTACCACGACTTTTTCAAGCCGATTCAAGCAACTGACGCCGAGTTTGGCTACGACGGTAAGCTTTATGTCTCGGACTTCGTGCAGTTGCATTGGGACGGCAAGAGCGGCGGCGGGCGGATCTATACCGTGTTTGATCCCGAGCGGATCAAAGAGCCGGCTGTCGTGGAGACGGCCAAGCTGTTTCGCGAGGGCTTTGAGAAGCGCCCCAGCGACGAGTTGGCCAAGCTGCTGGCGCACGGCGACCAGCGCGTGCGGCTGGCCGCTCAGTTTGCACTGGCCGAGCGCGGCAAGGCATCCGCGCCGTTGCTGGCAGTCATCGCAGCCAAGCCAGTCGAGGTGAAGGACGCCGGTGACTCCTCGCCCGAGCGGTTGGCTAGGTTGCACGCGATGTGGGGCTTGGGACAGATCGGACGGAAGGACGCCACGGCGTTGGCGGCGGTGGTTCCGCTGCTGAAGGACCGCGACGCCGAGGTTCGTGGTCAGGCGGCCAAGGTGCTGGGAGACGAGAAGTACGTGTCGGCGGCGGCTGAACTGCTGCCATTGGTGAATGATCCGACGGGCCGCGTGCGGTTCTTCGCCGCCATCGCGCTGGGCAAACTCGGGGCGAAGGAAGCGATCGAGCCAATCTTTGCCATGCTGGCTGCCAACAACGATCAGGACGCCTACCTGCGGCATGCTGGCGTGATCGCGCTGACCACCATCAATGATCGCGAAGCCGTGCAGGCCCGAGCGAAGGACCCGTCGGTGGGCGTTCGCATGGGGGTATTGCTGACGCAGCGCCGTTGGGAAGACGCACGGGTGGCTCAGTTCTTGAACGATGCCGAACTGCGGCTGGTGACCGAAGCCGCCCGGGCGATCCACGATCTGCCCCTTGCCGCAGCGATGCCGGCCGTGGCCGCGCTGTTGCCCCGCTACATCGGCACGACCCAGCCCGAGGCCGAACCGCTGATCCGGCGGGCGATCTCGGCCAACTATCGGCTGGGAGGGTTAGAGAACGCGCGAAGCGTCGCCCGCTTTGCCGCGCAAGCGAACCAGAGCGAGAAGCTGCGACTGGAAGCGCTTGGCGCACTGTCTGCCTGGACGGAGCCCGGCCCGCGCGACCGGGTGATCGGCCACTGGCGGCCTCTCGAAAAGCGCGACGCGCAGATCGCGCGGCAGGCATTTGAAGAAGCTGCGCCGCTGGTGTTGGCCTCGGCCACGGGAAAGCTCTCAGCCGAAGCAGCTAATCTGGTGGCCAAGCTGAACATCAAAATGGATGACGAGGCTTTCTTCGCCTGGGTCCCCGATAAGAACCGCGATCTGGCGTCGCGGATCGCCGCCCTGCGACTGCTTGCCGCGCGGAAGTATCCGGACCTGCAGAGGGCCGTCGATACGGCGCTAGCCGACGCTGAGCCTCGGATGCGTACCGAGGGGCGCGACGTGCTGGCCGACACAGCCCCCGACAAGGCGCTGGAGCTGCTTCGCGAGTTGCTGAGCCAGGCCGCCGGCAAGAACGGGCAGGGCTTGCCGGGCGGAGCGGCGCTGGAACCGCAACGGGCTCTGGCCACGCTGGCTCGGCTGAAGCAGCCGGCCGCCGGCGAGCTGCTGGATGCCTGGGCGGCCCGACTGGCCCAGGGCGCCATGCCCGCCGAACTGATGCTGGATCTGGTTGAAGTGCTGCAGGCCGCTCCTTCAGAATCGCGGCAACAGGCTGTGAAGCAGCACGACCAGCGGATGGCCAGCGAACCGCTGGGCAAGTACCGCGTGGCGTTGGTCGGTGGAGACGCCGCCCGGGGGCGCGAGCTATTCGTCGGACATGCGGTCGGGCAGTGCTCGCGCTGTCATAAGATCGGCGATGTCGGCGGGGTGGCCGGCCCAGACCTGACTAAGGTGGCGACGCGCGTTTCGGAGAAGACCCGCGAGCATCTGGTCGAGTCGCTGCTGAAGCCCGACGCCCAGATCGCACCGGGATTCGGCAGCCTGGTGCTGGAGCTTTCCAGCGGCAAGACGCTGGCCGGCGTGCTGAAACAGGAAACGCCCAAGGAGCTGACGCTGCTGACGCCCGACGAGAAAACGATCACCGTCCCGGTCAGCGAGATTGAAGGGCGCACTCCGCCGAAGTCGGCGATGCCCGCGATGGACAAGGCGCTGACGCTCCGCGAGCTGCGGGACCTGGTCGAGTATCTGTCGACTCTGAAGTGACTTGCGCACGGGGTTCCCGCGCCTCATTCGATACGCTACGAAATAGCGGGCGAGCCCACGCTGGTCGACCCATTTTCAGTCCGCTCACTCCGCAAGTTCGGTCAAGCATGCAACTCAAGTCCTGGATCAAGTCCACGCTCTCTCGACTGGGGCTGGATGTACGCTACGCCGAAAAGCACGACGCGCTGCAGATGCAGCGGCGACTGCTCGCTGGACTGGATGTGAAGGTGGCGATCGACGGCGGGGCCTATCATGGCGAATGGGCGAGCTACTACCTTCAGCACTTCGCCAGTGCGAAGGTCTACATGTTCGAGCCCTTCCCCGCTAGCCAGGCGGTCCTGAAGGAGACGTTGGGAACCAATCCGCGGGCACATCTGATCCCCGCGGCGCTGGGGCAACAATGCGAGCGACGCACCCTGTACGTGAATCAGTTGGCCGCGACCAACTCCCTGTTTCAGACAAGTTCCGGGGCGGGCGAAAAGCACCCCGATCCCAACTGGATGAAACCGGCAGGGACCGAAGAAATTGACGTCACCACGCTGGATCGATTCTGCGAGAGTCAAAACATTGCACGGGTGAACATCCTGAAGCTCGATGTCCAAGGGGCCGAATTGCTGGCGCTGAAGGGGGGCGAGGGACTGCTGTCGCGCGGCGCAATCGATGTCATCTATCTCGAAATGCAGTTCACGCAGCAGTACGAAGGGCAGGCCTGGCACTTTGAGATTGCCAAGTATCTGCACGATCTACAGTACGAACTGTTCGGCGTTTACAACCTGTCGGTCATGCAGTCTGGGCAGATGGTTCAGGCCGACGCGATCTTTCGCCGCCGTGAAGCCGCAGCGCCGTAACGCACGGACTCGAAACAGCTTCAATACTCGAAGCTCAACGCCAAGCCGGCAAAACTTGCCCGACGCGCAAGCGAGGGGACCCCAGGAATGCGTCGCCAAGTGTTGCGGAATTTCCCCTCGCTTGCGCGCTTGCGCGTCGGGCTAGTGGACGAGGTTCTGAAACTACTTCTACTTCTTTTTCTTCTCGGCGGTGATCTTGTCGAGGTCTTCGATCGAGCGACCCAGATAAATGTGATCGAAGAAACCGGCGTCGCCATCCACGGGACTAAGGGCCATGCCCCGCAGCAGGAAGGCCCCGCCGAAGTCCTTGAACAGGTCGCGGGTGACCACGGTCCATTCGCCCGGCGCGTTCTCGTCGACCTGCACGGCGGCCCACCCGGCGGCGTTCTTGCCGGAGCAGTAGCGGTTCTCCCAGCCGCGAGTGTTGCTGCTAAGCTGCAGCAGAATGCCGTTGCCGCCGGCCTTCTTCCAGGCGAAGCGGATGTAGCGATATTCGCCCGCCTGGGGCTTCTCGGCGATGGGGAAGTTCCAGCCGGCGATGTCCGGGTTGTAACGCTGCGACGGCATGACCTTGATGCTCGACGCGCCGGCGAAGCGATCGTTTGGTTCGGCCTGCGCGGGACCGTCTTCGTTGGTGAGCTGCGCGAGCAGTAAATTGCTGTTGTCCTCGAAAAGTTCGACGGTCGCTCCGCCGCCGAAGGGCATGCTTCGCCCATAGAGATTCGCTGCGCGCACTCGGACCTCGCGGTCGGCGTCGGCTAACGCGGCCAACGCAATCGGCGCCAGCGCCTTGGGATCGCCGACCACGCGATCCAACGCCTCGATCGCGTTCAGACGTACGTCGCGCTCGGTGTGCTTCATGGCTTCCGTCAACGACACCACGGCCGGCTTGGCCTCGGGGCCGATCTGGCCTAGGACCCAGGCCGCACGGGCGACCAGGTCCTTGTCGGGGACAATCAGCATCTGCGTCAGCACCGGCACGCCTGCGGCGCGGCCGGCACCGCCACATCGGCCCAGGACCTCGCAGGCCTTCAGGCGAATGTCGCGGTCGGGATCGCTGAGGCTGGCGACCATGGCTGGCGCCGATTCTCCAGCGGCCCCTTCAAATTTCTGCAGCAGGTCGCCCACGCGGAGCCGAACGCCCTGGTCGCTCTCCTTCCAGGCATCGATCAGCGCGGGGATAGCTGGCGCGGCCTGGGCCCCCGCCAAAGCCAGCGCGTCGATGGCCGCCAGGCGGATCTCGCTCTTGGGATCTTTGAGGGCGGCGGACAGAACGGGCAGGCTGTCGGGCGTCATGCGGGCCAACGCGCCGGACGACGCATGCCGTAGCGAGACATCGGGATCGGAGAGGAGCTTCATCAGAGTCGGAATGGCGACCTTGGCGGCCGGGCCGACTCCGCCCAGCATGTCGACGCTGCGGACGCGCGGGTTCAACAGAGGATCCTCAGCGTCGGTCGCGGAGAGACGGAAGCGGCCGATTTGATGCTGCGCGTGCGGCGATTGACACTCGATGCTCAGCGTGAGAACTGTACCGGATTCTCCCCCCACGATCGGCGCGGCAAGCGTGAAGATGGCCGTGTGGTTTTTGCCGAACTCGGGCGCGACGGCCCAGCCCGTGCCGTTCTCGACCACGACATTGCCGATGTCGAAGCCTTGCTGGCTGAAATCGGCCCAGGCTGAGGCCCATTTGACGGGCTTCGCGGCGGCGCCTTCGCCTGCGGAAACTCCCAACTTGGTTAGCACCAGGTTGCCGTTGGTCGCGCGGCCGGGACCGTTGGCGGGGAGCGACGCGTCGGCCAAGGCCTCGAGCTTCAGGGCGGTAATCGTGCGGCGATCGCTGCGCAGGATCAACGTGTAAGTGTCCGTGGCCGGGTTGTTGCCGCCGACCAGGACCGACTTGTCTTCCTGCTTCGCGAAAGTCGCGTCACCGGCCGACTTCATGTCCGAGGGCTCAGCCACCGCCCAGCCGACTTTGTTGCCGGCCGGCGCATCGGCCAGTGCAATCAAGGCGTTCACGGCAGCGGCGTTGCCCGGTTCGATCTGAAGCAAAGCCGCCGCGGCGCGAAACTGCACGGTAATGCGCGGGTCTTTCAGCGATTCGACCAGTGCGGTCGCGGCCGGTTTGGCCGGCGCGCCCAGTCCGCCCAGGACTTCAATCGTCTGGATGCGGTATTTCTCGTCGGCCAACGCGGTCACCAGCACCGGCACCCCGGTCGTATTGTTCGAGTCGATCCGGACCAGCGCCTCGGCCGAACGAATGCGGACCTCGGCGTCGGCGTCTTGCAGGGCTTGCGAAAGCGCCTCGAGCGAAGTCTTGGCGTCTTCGCCGATCTGGCCCAGTTCCACGGCGGCTTTCACACGCGTCGCGACTTCCGGCTTCTTCAAGTCGGCGATAAAGGCGGGGACTGCCTCGGGACCCAGCGCCCCCAGGCCGACCACATATTTGTCGCGCTCGCGCATGCAGACCGCATGATCGGTCAGGGCCAGGCTGGTCTTCATGCGCCACAGGGGACATTTCTTGTCGTGCATCAGTTTCTTGAACTCGTCGATCTTGGCGGGATCGAACTGAGCGCAGGGAACCACGACCTCTTTGCCGGCCAGCATGTCGGGGATGACGGCCTGCAGCTTGCCGACCGGCCCGCAGAAGGACCAGGCCATGAAGGGCTCGGCGTGCGTCATCGACCACCATTCCCCCTGCGCGTACGACTGGTACCAGTAGTCGCCCAGGCACATTTCGCTGGCCCCGCCCTGGTAGAAGAAGATGGCCGTCTTACCCGGCTCGGCCCAATCCAAGATGAACTTGGGTTCGCGGGCGTGGAAGCCGTCGGTGATGATGTGCTTGATGGCCTCGCCGGGATGGTTCCCCTTCAAATCGGCGACCTTCTTGTAGTAAATCAGCCGGCGTTCTTTGTTTACCTTCTCGACTTTGACCAAGACGATGTTCGTGGCCTCGTTGATCACGCGTCCCAGCGTGTAGGAGACCTCGACATAGGCCTGGGCGTCGGTCGCCATCAGGAGGACCGCAAGACATGCCACGAGCGTAGCCTTCTTCATCGACGAATCTCCTGAAGCGGCCAAGTAGAGGGGAATCGCCGGCGATTGTCTCGAGGGCTCCTGCAAGTGAGCGGACTCGATCGACCAGCGTGGTCTCATGATAGCGTGCTGCAGGAGCCGTTGGCTACGCAGTCTGGGGAAATGGCGCCGACGCCGGGTCCGCTGCGCCGGCAGTGCAAAGAAAAAGAAAGGGGGCAGTTACCTGCCCCCCTGTGTCGTTTGCCGTGCAACTCGCAGGCCCAACGGCCCGCGCGATTCTAGCGTTCGTCGTTCAGAATCATCACCAGCCGCAGGATGTACCAGAACAGCGTCACGATCGAGGCGAACAGCGCCAGGGCCGCGGCCACATGCTGACCGATGCGGTAGTTGTGCAGCACGTTCGAGGTGTCGTAAACGATGTAGCCGCACATCAGGGCGATCATGGCCCCGGTGAAGACCAACCCCATGTTGAAGCCAAAGATCATGGAGCAGATGATGACGCCCATGGCGGCCATGCTGCAGACGCCCAGGATCGGCCCCAGGAAGGTGAAGTTCTTGCGCGTGGCGAAGACGATCGCCGTGAGTCCGATGAACGTAACGCCGGTGATGATGGCCGCCGTGGCGATGGCGTTCTCGTAGAAGGTGCTGGCAATGTACAGAATCGGCAGGAAGATCACGGCCTCGGCCACAACATACAGGCCCAACCCCAAGTACTGCGTGCTCATCGAGGTGGCCGATTGAGCCCACTTCTGTGCCAGGAAGCTGATGCCCATGTAGGCGGCCATGACGATCAAGAAGTTCCAGCCCGAGAACATCGCCATCGCGAAGCGATCGACGCCCGGCAATTGCAGCAGGCCGTACTCGAGGATGGCAAAGCAGCCGACCGCTCCGGCCAGATGCGTATAGGTCTTGGTGATGAAATCGGCACGTTCATCGACACCGGCATCTGCAGCGGCCAACCCAAAACTGGCATACGGGTTGAGTGAATCGTCGTAGGACATCAGAAGCCCCTTTGATGGAATAGCGTGTGAGAAATGAACCCCGGACCTACTGCCTAAGTATCTTACCGGCCTAACGGGCAGGAGGGAATGAGTTTCGCCAGTTTGACCTGTTTTTCCATCCTTGTTGCGAAGCGGCCTGGAGAGGCTGCAATCTTTTGTGGTGCGGGCGTCCCGCCTGCTGGAACCTCCCACTTCAAGACAGGCGGGACGCCCGCACCACAAGCATTCTACGAGCTTCCTATGAAAAAAGCCCACGGGCTGCAACCCGTGGGCTTTGAAACTCTTCGATGCTTCACGCAGAAGACTACTCGGCCTTGGCTTCGGCAGCCTTCTTCTTCGGGGCGGCCTCTTCCTTCTTCTCGGGCTGTTTGCCGTAGGCGGTGCCGCTGGTCGGCTCACGCTTGCGGAACAGCTCGCTGGTGGCACCCCGCGAGACACCGCGGCCGCCGTTGGGGCGAGCACCTTGCTTCAGGGTGTACTCGTCGCCCGAACCCTGGCGGAAGATCCGCTCGCGGTTCGTGTAGCCGTTGTCGTCCAGGAAGTTCTCGAGGGTGATGACACGCACGCCGTGGTTGCGAGCGTCGTTCTCCATCTCGCTCATGGCCTTCGCGACCTTGGGAGCGTTCTCGTCCGTAGCATCGACACTCTTGGGGATGCTTCCCTTGATCAGATAGGTCGTGTCGTAGGTAATGCCGGTTCCCAGCTTGTTGCCGCTGGCCGTCAGTTCCTGGTCGACCACACCGCCGCTCAGGGCGATGATGTCCTTGAGCTGCTGACGGTCGTCGCTGCCGTCGCCGTTGATATCGGTGATGCCGGCGATGGCAAAGTGCTGCCGACGACCGGGGTGCCAGGCGGGAGTAAAGATCTTGTCGCCGGCCATGACCGGATCCGAGAGGTTGTAGTCCAGAATGCGGACTTCAGCCATGTGAGCGCCCGTGACCTTGACGACTTCGATGCTGGCCTTACGAGTCGTGGCGTCGCCCTCATCCGACATGACCGTGGTGTCCGAAGGGTGGACGCTGAAGGTCAACTGACGGGGAAGGTTGTCTTCCTGCCCCAGATTGATCCAAGCCATCCGAGTCCGCTGGTCGACCCATACGATCTGGCCATCGGGGACCGTGGAGGTCTTGGCCGTGAGCTTCGTCAGGATTTCGCCACCCGCTTTGATCTCGTTGCGGGCGCCAGCCAGTTGCTGGGTCGCCTTCTGCAGATCGGTCAGGGCCTTCTTCATCCCTTCGTTGAACTCAGTCTGCTTCTGGGCCCAATCGGCCGCAGTTTTTTCTTTCTCAGCGGTCACGGCGTTGACCGACGCCAGATGCTTGGCGGCGTCGTCCTTGGCCTTCTGCTGTTCGGAACGCTGGCCTTCGTTGGCCTGCTTGAGCTGCGGATCCTTGATCTTTTCGCGCTCTTCGTTGTTCTTTTCCAGAGCGGCGACCTTCAGTTTCTCGGCCGCAACTTCTTCGCTGCGTTGCAGAATCAGGATCTGCTGGAGCGACAGAGCCGAGCGATAGTCCTGTTTGGCCGCTTCCAGGCCGGGAGCGAAGGACTCGAAGTCCTTCTTGCTGTCGGCTTCCAGCTTCTCCATCTGGGTTCCGGCACCGAAGCCGATCTTCGCCAGTACGATATCGCGTTCGGCAGCCGCCTTGCGGGCGTCTTCGACCTTGGTCTGGGTTTCGATTTGAGCCTGAGCGGACCTTTGTCGCTCTTCGTCAAACTTCTGGAAGAAGTAGAAAGTGGAAACGCCGAGGATCAACGCCACGATCACAAAAATGATCAGCGCGATCTGCAAGCCTTGGTTTTCGCCTCTGGCCATGACGTAAACTCCTCAGACGCAATGGTTTCTACAGTTCGGGTGAACTATTTTGATGAACCGCGCGAAGCTAGGCAGCCCGCGCAGAGTTTTCCTGTCGTATGAACTCGTCTCTTCGATCGTAGTTCGCCCCCCCAAGGGTGTCAACGAAAAACGTAAGGGGGCAAGAGGTTGAGCATGGCAAGCTGTGCCAGTTTTGCCGGCAATTCGGGCAAAGCCAGACCTTCAGCGGCTCGGGGGCAGAACCGGAACCTACGTCCGCAATTGCGTCGCAAGCTGCTACCCGACAAGAGGTTGGGTGACAACCTCTATATCCTTAGTACGCCTGCCCGCCCGCAACGTCGTTGGCTTCTTTTCAAACCCCACAGTTTGCAAGGCATCCTAGATAGTGTTGCACACGTTCTGTATCGGCGTTGGCCGAACTTCAAAACGCCTGCTACCGGCACTATCCTCATTGCTACGCTGAGCGCCTTCGGGATGTTCTTTCGCGGCGTTAAAGCACCTAAGGAATCTTATCTCCGAGCAACACCCGATCTTCGACGGCATCCGCCGCTTGTCGAAGACCCTTGCGCTCCTGCATTCGCGCCGAGGTCGCACGGCAGGCCAATGCAACCTCGCTCGAGCCGAGCAGTCGCTTCAACTGTTCGATCAATCGGACCGCGGTGAATTTTGTGGCGGGCAAGCCATCGCCGACATTCAGTTTTTTCACCCGCGTCACGTTGTCGAACTGGTCGTGCGCCAAGGGCATCAGCAACTGCGGGATGCCAGCCAGTATGGCTTGCGATGCCGAGCCGATGCCGCCGTGATGCACAAAGGCCGCGGCCCGCGGCAAAAGCAGGTCGAGCGGCACATACTTCACATAGAGAATCGACTCGGGCAAGGATTTGGGAAGTTGCTCGGGGAAGCCCGTGAGCAAGATCCCCCGGCGGCCCAAGACGCGGCAGGCCTCGACCGCCGCTTCGAAGAACGCCTGGCCGTGCACGTTCGCGGAGCCAGGCGTAAAGACGAGCGGCGCATCCCCTGCGGTCAAGAACCGCTCGACCTCTTCGGGCATTCGGTCGCTGGTCTGGTGGTTCCACAGGGGGAAGTCGGTCTGCATCAGCGGCCGAGGCCAGTCCTTCTGCGGTGGCGCGTACCACTCAGGAAACATGGCCAACACGCCGTAGCGCGAGTTCCACCACCGCGTGATCGCGCGAACCGGCGACAGGCCCAGTTCTTTTCGCCAGGCGTTCAAGTAGGGGCAGACCGCGGGGTCGATAACGCACCGCTCACCGATGCGGTAGAGCAGGCTCTGCAGCCAACGTGGGCCGAACAATCCGGCCAGGGTCGGCGGCGCATCGTCGCTCCAGATCACCGAGGGCTGGAGATGGAGCGTGAGCGTGGGGATCTTGAGCTTGTCCTGCGCGTTCAACGCCCCGAACCCAAACACGTTGGTGATGCCGATCAGATCGCTAGACGCTCGATCGGCGTGCAGTTGGTACTGCTGTTTGAAGACGGGCGTGAGCATGCTGATGATCAGCGGAAACGACCGCCGCGGATGCCAGAGATCCGGATGCGAAATGCTGGCCTTGAACTGCTCATCGGTTCCCAGCGCCTCGAACGCGAGGCCGTAGCTGCGAACCGTCTCTTCAAAGTGGGCATTGGTGGCAAAGGTGATTTGGTGGCCGCGTTTGCGCAGCTCTAGAGCCAGCCCAAGCATGGGAAAGACATCGCCGGCACTGCCGAACGTAGAGCAGAGGAAATGCACGCTTTGAAAGTCCTTGTAAAGTAGCAGGCATACTCCGTATGCCGTCCGCCTGCAGCGGAGAAACCCTTGAGGTGCAGGCGTGAACGCCTGCATGGACCATTCTCTTCTCCTATTCAAAAGCGCGTCAAAATCCTAACCCGACGCGTCAGCGAGGCTGAACTGCGATTGGGGCTCTGCCCAGGGCAATTGCATCTTATTCGCCGGAAAAACCACAGAGGATGCGCTCGAGGAAGTCTTCGTTCCAGCCGGCTTGCAGCCTTTTGCCGCGGATGCTCCCACGAGAGGAAGTGTCGCGTTGC
>Ga0105046_10002548_pt1 | contig 28800 bp, 21 predicted proteins | sample MAT03_FD_78385 | JGI IMG/M metagenome (GOLD analysis project Ga0105046, IMG submission 78385) | Freshwater microbial communities from Lake Fryxell liftoff mats and glacier meltwater in Antarctica - MAT-03 (megahit assembly) | ecosystem: Environmental > Aquatic > Freshwater > Ice > Liftoff... | reverse complement strand
TTTCTTTTGTGGGTGACCTGCTATCACCATCGTCGGCTGAGCGTTCAGTCAGTGAGGTAGTAGCATGCGCGCGAACCGCTCCGGGGCCGCGACACCGAGCGCGCGAAGGGCATTGAGCGCCCGCTTGCGTTCCTCCGCGTTGTCGTTCAGACCCGCGAGCCGGAAGGATACGGCCGCCCTGTGCGCGGGCATGCCGCAGGCGTGGAAACGGTCGCGAGCGGCTTCGAGACCCTGGGCTCGTGCGCGCAGGTCGCCAGGGGCGCGCGCTCGCGCTCGCGACGGGTCACTTGCCGCCTGCTCGGCATCGAGAAGCTGGGCCATGGCCTCTGCGACCGGACAGTCCGGTTCCTTACGCAACGCTGCGAGCGCGCGGCGCAAGGCCTTGGCCTCGTCACGTTCTCCGAGTCCACGCGCCAACGCGAGCAGGCCCCTCAGGGCGGCGATCTCGACCCGCATCACCTGCATCGCTGTGAGACCGGCCCGGTGTGCCTTGGCGCTGCCTTCGTCGTAGCGTTGCACGAAGGCGGCCGTGACCGTGCTCGCGTACAAGTGTGCGTAGGCCTCGAAGCGCAGCGCGATCCAGTGCTGGTACTGAAACTCGCTCGACTGCCAGTTGGCAATGGCCTGCGCTATCGCGTCGTGGGCATGCGCGATATCGTCATCGGCCAGCCAGTTTGCCGCAGTGTAGAGCCTCGCCTCGGTTTCCAATGCGAGGTCACCGCGGCTGCGAGCGTCGCGTGCATAGGCGCCGGTGCGCGCCCTCAGTGCCGTCATGTCGCCGCGATAGAAGATTGCGTGCAGGAGGGTCGCCTTGGCCGTCGCGATCTCCCATTGCACGCCGACACAGTCGGCCTCGAGTCCAGCGATTCCCTCGTCCAGTGCCTGAACGGCCTGAGCCCAACGCAGCCGGCACACAGCGATGATGCCGGCGACGACGCGCGCGAAGTGCAGGCCACGCGCATCGCCGCGCACCGTGGCCAGTTGCCGGGCGGCATCGAGCCAACGTGCGGCCTTGCGCGTTGCGCGCAGTTTCCCCGATAGTCCGGTGACGAATCCAAGATAGCTCATGCCGAGCGTCGCGAGGTCATCGTGGCCATGTCGGAGGGAAAGGCGTGCCGCTTCGAAGATAAAGGTCGGAGCTCGCAAGGCATCGTAGGAGCTGAGCCCGCGACCGATGCTGCTGTAGAGTTCTATCCGGAAGCGGATTGCGTCTGATGGCGCTGCGCCGGCCCACGGCTCGCTGCGGGGCGCGGCCAGCAACATCCGCAAGAAGGCCTTGAGCAACACCCAGCGCGCGCGAAGTCGAGACTCCGGCCAGACAAGCCCGGCTTCGCGTAGCAACGTACGGGTGATCGGCGTCGCCTCCTGGAGATGACCGCTGATGAGGAACTGGTCTGCCGCGAGGCGAAGCAGCGCTTGTCGATCGGGTGGCCCTTCGGCCGCGCACGCCAGCAGGGTCTGCCCAGCCTCGCGGCCCCTGCCTGCGAGCTCGAGCGAACGGGCCAGGCCACGGCGCGCCCGGTCCAGCGTAGGATCCTCGGGTCGAACCACCGACAATGCGAGCCGGAAGAGCGACGATGCGTGGTCGAACGCAAGCAGATCGAGCGCGTGCTCAGCCGCGGCGAGCGCGTACGGAACCGCGCGCTGTGGGGCATCCGACGCTGCAAAGTGGCGGCAAAGGAGCTCGGCGTCGGACGCTCCGCTCGCGAGCATCGCTTCGGCCAGACGCCGATGAATCGTGCGGCTAGCGTCGGGGCGGAGCTCCGCGACTACGGAGGCTCTGATGCGTGCGTGATACGTATCGAGCACCATCATCTCCCCAAAGCCGGACGTACGGATGAGGCGATGGTTCCGCAACGATGTGACAACGGCCGTCAATGAATCGTTCGACGAGGCCGCGGCGAGGACCCGGGTCGGCAAAGGTCGGCCGGCAACGGAGACGAGTCGGAGGGTATCGGCCTCGAGGGCCGACCGGCTTCTGGCATAGCTTTCCGGCACCTGGGAAGGCTCGCCCGGGGTCGGGCTCTGCGCCGGGGCCAATGACTTGGCGGCAGCATTCCTCTCGAGGAGAAACGGACAGCCGTCAGCCTCCTGCACGATGGCGTCGACTTCGGAATCTCCCAACGTCGGCATCACCGAAGCGACAATGCGTCGGGCATGCTCGCTCGCGACCGCGCCCACCGGAACATCGATTACAAGATCGCCGCGGAGTCGTTCTGGTGCCGACAATGCGCTGAGGAAGGGGCTCGCGTCGCGCTCGTCGGTGCGATAGGCGAGCACAATCGTCATTGGCACCGCGCTGCCGGCAGCGAGCGCAAGCAGCAGCTCGGCACTGTCCGCGTCGCCCCATTGCAGATCATCGATCGCGATTATGACGCGGCGACCTGCCACGAGGGCATTCATCGTTCGAGACATACCCAGATAGGCGTCATGGCGCAAACTGACCGGGTCTACGCCCGGCTTGTGGGTTGCGCCCAGACCGAGCCCAATCGTTGGGAAACCACGCGCCAGCGCATCCATGAGCAATGGCTCGAAACTCGGGCGATACGCCAATGGGAGCCGTTCGATCGCCTCGGCGAGCTGGGCGATGATATCGTCGAGCGCCTGGTAGGGGGTCGCATCCCGCTCATAGCAGCGCCCGCAAAGCACCCAGACCTGCGCGGACTGCGCGGCCTCCTGCAACCACGCGGACATGAGGGATGATTTCCCCATTCCGGGCGCGCCGTGCAAGCGGACCAAGGTCAGGCCCGGCGGGTGCTTGTTGTCGGAGATCGCCATCAAACGGGCGAGCTCGGCATCTCGCCCGACGATATGATCGCGGCTGCGCCCGTGTAGTGGCTCCCCTGACGGCCTCGTGAGTCCGAGATAGGCATACACTGCGTCGCGCCCTGCGCGTTCTGTGGGATCGGATGCGAGCAGACGGTGGGTCAAGCCGGCGAGCGCGGCGGGACAATCGGCAACCTCGAGTGTCGGGGCCGGTTCGAGCCCGCTCTTGGCTGCTAGATTCGACGCGATGTCTCTTGGAAATGGCGGCGCGCCGGTGATGACCTCATACAAGATTGTTCCCACCGCGTACCAGTCCGCCGCGGCGGTTGCCGGTTGGCCGCGGACGACCTCCGGGGACATGTAGATTGGCGTCCCGAGGAAAGTAGCATCAGCGAGGGAGGATGGGACGACGAAGCCATAGTCGAGGAGCACGATGCGTCCAGAGGGCGTCACCAAGATGTTTGAAGGCTTGACGTCGCGATGGATCAGTCCGCGGCCGTGGATCTCTGCCAAGGCGGCGGCGAGCTGGGTGAGAATGCCGTCGAGCCGGTCGATTCGATCGGCTGTTGGGAGGGCGCGGAGGAACTCGAGGAGGCCTGTCCCGTTGACGTACTCCATCACGAGGGCGGTCTCGCCACCCTCTCCGTTGCCGCACAGCAGCTCGAGCGGCAACACCAGATTTGGGTGAGCGATATCCGCCATTCGCCGAAACTCGCGACGCAACGACTGCTCGTCGCGAGGCGAGTGGGCACGCACGCGCTTGATGGCAACGATTGAGCCGGTCCGCGTGTCGACCGCTTTGCTTACGATTCCGTGCTCGCCGCTACCGAGCGGACCTAAGACACGAAAGGGCCCAACCGCATCCTGAACTGTCGAGGAGTTCACCTGGCGAGTGTCGGGCTTATGCGGGGCTGGCGCAAGCGCGCCGCGGCTGAAACTCGAAGTCAAGTCGCTTGCGCGAGGACCGGGACCCGTCGCGGGGGTCCGATCCGAGCCGCGAAAGACCTCGACCGGGCACGCATCGGTGCTGACCTGAGCGGCATGATCGACGCCTACATATGGACCACACCGAACGGATTCAAAGCCCTCATCGCCCTCGAGGAGCTGGGCCTCGCGTACACGCCGCGCTGGATCGACATCACCAAAGACGAGCAGAAGACGCCCGAGTTCCTGGCGATCAACCCAAACCACAAGATCCCGGCGATCATCGACCACGATGGACCCGAAGGTCGGCCCGTCACCATCTTCGAGTCGGGTGCCATCCTGACCTACCTCGCGGAGAAGACCGGTAGGCTCCTGCCGACAACCGGTGCCGCGCGCTACACCGTGCTCGAATGGGTGTTCTTCAACATCGGTGGGACCGGTCCGATGTTGGGACAGCTCGGCTACTTCGCAAAGTTCGCCAAGGAGAAGAACCCTGCCGCCGAGGAGCGTTTCCGGAACGAGGCCGCGCGCCTCTTCGGCGTGCTCGATCGGCGGCTCGCGGACAACCAGTACCTCGCGGGTGAGCTGTCGATAGCCGACCTCATCAACTTTACCTGGCCCTATTCCGCCAGGAGTTTCCTGAAGCTCGACCTCACCGACTATCCGAACCTCGTGCGCTGGCTCGACGAGCTGGCGGCGCGGCCCGCGTTCGTCAAGGCGCTCGCGCTCGAGCCGTGAGCCGCTGACGGATAGCCTCAGGCCGCGATTGCCAACGCGACGCCGGCGCGGAAGAGGGCGAGGCCACTGCCTTCGGAACTTTCGTGACGCACGTGGGCGGGCTGTTGCAGCGCCAGCACCGCGTCCTCGGGATGGGGCATGAGGCCTAACACGAGGCCGCTCGCGTCGGTGATGCCGGCGAGGTCGTCAAAGCTGCCGTTCGGGTTGAACGGGTAGCCGTCGCTGTCGTGCGCGCCCTCATCGCCAATCTCAGGGAGCGCGTAGCGCAGCGCGCCAAGCGGTCCGCGGAGCGCGGCGGCGGTCGCGTCATCGCCTGGGACGAGGCGGCCTTCGCCGTGGGCGACCGGGCATTCGATGGGTGCGGTGAGCGCGCGGATCCAAGGTGAGGTGCTGGTCGGGGACGGGTGCAGGAGGACCCGGCGGCACTCGAACAGGCCACGCAGGTTGCGGGCCAGCGTTGCGCGCTGGGGGCCAGGGCCGGGGGCGTCGCCGCCTGGGAGGATGCCGGCCTTTACGAGGGCCTGGAAGCCGTTGCAGATCCCGAGGATGGGGCGGCCCTTCGCGAGGTGCTCACGCAGCACGTCGCCAAAGATGATCGCGAGCTCGATCGCCAGGACGCGCCCGGCGCCGAGGTCGTCGCCATAGCTGAAGCCGCCTGGCACGCACACGAGCGCGTAGTCGAGGAGACGGCGCGGGGCTTTGCCGAGCTCGGCCAGGGTCAGGATCGTCGGCTCGCCACCGGCCAGCGCGAAGGCGTGCGCCGCGTCGTGATCACGGTTGGTGCCGGGCGCGTGCAGGATCAGGATCGGCGGCTTCATGGGCGGCTCACAGGACGTCGGCGAAGGCTCTGCGGTCGGCGTCGGCGCATCATGCTGAGCAAGGTCCAAGGCGTCAAGGCGATGGGCCGGCGGGGTGATTGGCCCGCGCAAGGCGAGGCTGGATCGGGCAGGGCGCTGTTTTGGCTTTCCTCGCGCCGCGAGATTCGGCAAGGTCCGCCGTCCCGCGCGCTTCCGGAGCACAGCTCATGTTCGACGCCATCGGTGAAACCCTTCAGTCCTTCATCTTCTCGATCGGCTACATCGGGATCTTCCTGCTGATGGTCGCCGAGTCGACCTTCGTGCCGGTGCCCTCGGTGCTGATCATGCCGTTCGCCGGTTCGCTGTGCGCCGGTGTCGACCCGAAGCTCTCGCTGCCACTCGTCATCCTCATGAACTCGCTTGGAGCGCTCGTCGGCTCGGGAGGGTTTTACGAATTCGGGGCGCGCGGCGGAAAGCCGATCTTGCTCAAGGTGGGGAAGTTCTTCCTCGTGAAGGCGAGCGACATCGAGAAGACCGAGGCCTACTTCCAGAAGCCCGGCCGCCTCACGGTGTTCATCGCGCGCTTCATCCCGGTCGTGCGCCACTTCATCTCGTTCGTCGCGGGCCTCGGCCACATGCCGCGCGTGCCCTTCTTCGTGCAGACCGTCGCGGGTGCTACGATCTGGGGCGGCTTTCTGGCGGTCCTCGGCTACGTGCTGGCCGACCACTGGAAGGAGGTCGTCAGCACGATCAAGAAGTTCGACCTCGTGATAGGGATCACTATCCTGGTCGTGGCGGCCTACCTGCTCTATCGCTTCTGGAAGAAGCGGAAGTCGGAAGCCGCGGCCCGCACCGCGGTCTGAGCTCCGTCAGGAACCCAGCGTCAGCGAGCAGGCGGAGCTGTCACGCGGACAGCTCAGTGCGTGAACTCGCGGATCGTCTTTGGGTCGTCCGACGACGCGATGACCTTGCCGCACTGCACGCACTTGTAGTCGATGCGGCGCGGCGCGGCCGTCACTCCGAAGAGCAGCGTCATGTTGGCCCAAAAGCCATACGCCGGCTCGCTGATGATCGACCCGTCGGCAAGGGTCTTGTTACAGCCGCAGGCGATCGTCACAGGCGTCGGTTGGGGCATGTCTGTCACGGCTGACTCGAGGCTGTGGGCATGGCGCTACGGGTGTACGCCCTTTTTCGGGCGCAGCGTGCCCGTGCCGGCGACATGCTCGTTCCAGGTCGTTGGCGCATAACCGTTGTCGACCGCGACCATCGTGATGCAGTCGGGCACCGGGCAGACGATCTGGCACAGGTTGCACCCGACGCACTCCGACTCGTCGACGCGCGGCACGTGTGTGCCGGACTCGGGGTGGATGCACTGGTGCGCGCCGTCGTCGCAGGCGACCACGCACAAGTTGCAGCCGATGCACTTGTCGGCGTCGATCTTGGCGACCGTCTCGTAGTTCATGTCGAGATCGCCCCACTCCGAGTAGGTGGGAACGGCCTTGCCAATGAGGTCGTCGAGCTTCGTCATGCCGCGGTCGGACATGAAGGTCGAGAGCCCCTCGATCATGTCTTCGACGATGCGGTAGCCGCGCAGCATGACCTCGGTGCAGACCTGCACCGACGAGCTGCCGAGGGCCAGGAACTCGGCCGCGTCGCGCCAGTTGCAGATGCCGCCGATGCCGGAGATCGGGAGCCCAAAGTCCTTCTCACGCGCGAGCGCCGCGACCATGTGCAGCGCAATCGGCTTCACCGCCGCGCCGCAATAGCCGCCGTTGGACGACTTGGCGCCGACGCGCGGCTCGACCGTCATGCGGTCGAGGTCGACGCCGATGATCGATTTTATCGTATTGATGAGTGACACGCCGTCGGCCCCTCCCGCCTTCGCCGCCATGCCGTTGGGCACGATGTCGTCGACATTGGGCGTCAGCTTCACGAGCACCGGGATGGTCGAGTACTTCATCACCCACGAGGTGATGCGCTCGTTGGCCTTGGGCTCCTGGCCGACCGCCGAGCCCATGCCGCGCTCGCACATGCCGTGCGGGCAGCCGAAGTTCAGCTCGAGCCCGTCGGCGCCGGCGTCGATCGAGCGCGCGATGATTTCGCGCCACTCGGCCTCGGTCTCGACCATCAGCGACACGATGACCGCGTGCTTTGGGTAGAGGCGTTTCACCTCGGCTATCTCGCGGAAGTTCGTCTCCAGCGGGCGGTCGGTGATGAGCTCGATGTTGTTGAAGCCGATGGCGCGCGTGCCGCGGAAGTGCAGGCCGCCAAAGCGGCTCGACACGTTCTGGATTGGCTGCCCGAGCGTCTTCCAGACCGCCCCGCCCCACCCGTGGTCGAAGGCGCGCTTGATTTGATCACCCGAGTTTGCGGGCGGCGCCGACGCGAGCCAGAACGGGTTCGGCGAGATGATGCCGCCGGTGTTCGAGGTCAGGTCGGGCTGGGTCAGCCGCTTCTTGAAGGTCGGCTCGATGTAGGCGCTCATGCTACGACTCCCGAGGTCGAAGGCCTGCCGGAGGCGGGCTGCCCGCGGCCGGAGAGGAAAGCGTCGATGCCGATCGCCGCGTCGCGCCCCTCGGCGACCGCGTTGACGACCTCCTTGCCACCGTTGACGAGGTCGCCGCCTGCGTACCACTTCGCGCGCCCGGTGAAGCCGGCCCCGTCGACCATGACGCGCGCCTTGTCCATGCGGATCCCGTCGAGGGTCTTGAGCTCACTGAGGAGCTTGGCCTGACCGATGGCGACGAGCACGATGTCGGCAGGGATGACGTGCTCGGTCCCGGCAATCGGCTTCTTCTTGTCGTCGAGCTTGATGCAGCGCACGCCCGTGACCCGGCCATGCTCACCGATGTATTCGAGCGGCTGGGTCTGCCAGGACGCCTTTACGCCTTCGATTTTGCCGGCTTTCCACTCGTGTTCGTAGCCGGTCATGTGCGGCTCGGTGCCGCGATAGACCATCGTCACATCGGCGACACCGACGCCGCTGAGCTCGCGCACTGAGTCGAGGGCGGTATTGCCACCGCCGACGACCACGCCGCGGGCCCCCGCAAGGATGGCGGAGCCTGGACTGCGGGCGCCGCCGGCGACCGACACTGGCCCGAGCTTCATACGCTCGATGAATGCGACCGCGCCTTCGACGCCGTCGAGGTCCTCACCACTGATGCCGAGGTGGTTGTCGGGCCCTAGCCCGATGCCGATGAAGACCGCGTCGAAGTCGCGCTCGAGGTCGGTGAGCGAGAGGTCCTTACCGATCTCCACGCCGTTCTTGATGTCGATGCCGCCGATGGCGAGCACCCACTCGACCTCCTCGACACTGCGGTCAGCCTTCATCTTGTAGGGCGCGACGCCGGTCGTGTTGAGCCCGCCGACGACCGCGCGCTTCTCGAAGATGACGACCTCGTGTCCGAAGCGGCGCAGGCGATGTGCGCACGCGAGCGAGGCCGGGCCGGCCCCGATGAGGGCGACCTTCTTGCCAGTCGGCGGGCCCGCTTCGTAGTACTCGTAACCGGCCGTAAAAGCGGTGTCGGTGGCGTAGCGCTGGAGCTTGCCGATCTGGATCGGCGCCTGGCCCATGCGGTTATAGACGCAGTCACCGACGCACAAGACCTCGACCGGGCACACGCGCGAGCAGCTCATGCCGAGGATGTTCGAGTCGAAGATCGTCTTCGCCGAGCCGCGCACATTGCCGGTCGCAATCTTTCGGATGAACTGGGGAATGTCGATGCCGGTCGGACACGCGGTGATGCACGGCGCGTCGAGACAGAAGAGGCAGCGGTTCGCCTCGACCACCGCCTGCGCCGCGGTGAGGGCCGGCTTGTAGTCCGCGAATACGGACTCGGCCCGGTCTGCAGGCAAGGCAGCCGCAGGCGATACTGCGGCCTTGGGGAGTTGGGTGCTCATGCGCGGAATCCTCATGCCCTGAGGGCATGCCGAGAGACGACCGAAGCGGGATGCTAAGGCGAAAGCGGAGTGCGCGCAACGCGACCCGGAGCGGGATCAGGCCAGGTCGATGTGGGCACGCGAGCCGGCGCGGAAGCGCAGGAACAGCGGGTCGCGTTCGGTCTGGGGCACGGGCCACGGCGCGAAGCCGAGCTCGGTCACGGCGCGCCGCAACATCTCGGCCTCCTCCTGGAAAAAGCAGCGCAGCGAGCGCAGGTCGGTCTGCACCTCGTGGGCTTTGGCGCGGGCAGACGGTCGTTCGAGGAGCTTGCACGCGAGGTCGGCGATGACGACGTCGTGCTCGCCGCGAAAGAACGCATTCCAGGCGGTCGCGTGCGCGCCCGGCAGGCGGCGGAAGCCGAACACGTAGGAGTGCTCGTCGCGTTGGTCCTCGCCGCCGAGGCTGCGCCGCGGCTCGGGGTGGCCGACCCAGCGGAGGAGGCGCATCAGCGCGAAGAAGGCCTCGCCGGTCGTGTCGCGGCTACGGAAGGCGCCGTGGAAGGTGTAGCCGGGGAACAGATCGGGGCTCGTCGTGTAGCAGAAGCGCAGCGTGTCGCGCTGGGTCTGCACGCCGATCAACGGGTAGAGGAACGCGAAGGCGCTGGCGATGTTCTGGCGCGGACGCAGATCCTGGATGAGGCGCACCTCGGCGAGGCATGCGTCGAGCTCGGTCGGGAAGACCTCCCATTCGATCGAGGTCGCCTCCTTGACGAGCATGCGGGGCTTCTTGCCGCGCCGCCCAGGACCGGCCATGCGGTACTGGGTGAGGCGCCGGCGTAGGTTCTTGGCCTTGCCGACGTACACGACCACGCCCGCGTCATCGAAGAAGCGATAGACCCCGGGCTCGGCCGGAACGGTGGCGAGGAACTCGGGTCCGAACTTCTTGTCGAAGTGGCGCACGCGTCCATCTGATCTCGTGCGGGCGGCACGTCAAGAAGACGCGAGCGGGTGTCGTCCGCGCCTTCGCCGCGAGGATGGCGCAGCCTGGCCCGAAGGCCTGTGGTTTGAGACGACGCGCGGCATGCTACAAGGGTCGCATGACGCAAGCGAGTGCCCGACCGACGCGCGCGACCTATGCCGACCTGGACCTCGTGCCCGAGAACATGGTCGGGGAAATCATCAATGGCGAGCTCGTCGTGAGCCCGCGCCCGGCACCCCGGCACGCGAACGCTGGCTCAGTGCTCGGTGCCGACATCAATGGTCGCTTTCACGGTGCCCCACCTGAGCGAGGTTGGTGGATCCTGGATGAGCCGTAGATCCACCTTTCCGGCGATGCCTACGTGCCCGACATTGCAGGGTGGCGCCGCGAGCGGCTCCAGGAGTTGCCTGATACCGCTCACTTCGATCTCGCGCCGGACTGGGTCTGCGAGGTGCTCTCGCCCAGCACCCAGCGCCGTGATCGTATGGGCAAGCTGCCCGCCTACGCGCACGAAGGCGTGGCGTGGGCGTGGCTCGTCGATCCCATCAGCCGGCATGTCGAAGTCTACCGATTGGACCATGATCACTGGGTGCTCGAAGGCACCTGGGGTGAAGGCCATGCCGATGCGAGCGCGGTGCGCCTCCCACCGTTCGGGGCACTCGCGATCGACCTCTCGCGCTGGTGGGCATGACACGATTGCTCGCGGCGTGCCTCTTCGCAGCCATGGCCTTCAGTCCAGGCTTCGCCATCCTTGCGAAGGCCTTCAGTCCAGGCTTCGCCATCCTTGCGAAGGCCGCTGTCGCCCGCGCCGAGGTGCCACCCGAGCCACCCCCGGTTGACTCGCCGCGCTTGGCACCCGAGCCCGCCGTATCGCCTTCGGCTGCCGATGCTGGCGAGCCTGCGAGAGAAGCGGACGGCCCGTGGGCGATCGAGCTGAGCATCAACGCCGAGCCGGAGCAGCCGCGCGACGTCCCGTGCAATCGCGGCAACGACTGCCTGACGGGTGCCAAGGTCTACTTCGGCGGGGCCATGCGAGGCGCCTATCGCGACCCCGAGACGTGGTCGGTCGTCGCGACCCTGGGCCTCACGACGTTCGTCGATCAAGAGGAGCGCCCGCCGAGCTACACCGCACTCACCCTGCGCACTGACCTCCAGGTCGAGCTCGGCCGGGGTCCCGATCGCTTCGGTGCGGCGCTGCGCGTGAGCCCGGTGCTGGTCGTCGCCTGGGCCGAGCCGGGGGTGGATGTGCTGAGCGATGTGCCGGGATTCGCGCTCGTTCTCGGCACCGATACGCTCTGGGGCGAGGCCGGGGTGCGCACCGTCACGACGCCGTCCGACCCGCGCGGTTTCCACCTCGCGTTCGGCTTCGTGCACGAGCGCTGGTCGGGCACGACCGGGATCGCGACCTTTTCGACACTCGGCTTTCGCGAGGGTGATGTCGCACCGGCCGGCGGGACGTTCGGCGTCTATGGCGACGTCACGATGCGCGTCACGGAGCGCTTCGACCTGCGCGTAATGGCGGTCATCTCGGCGCCGGTGCTGGTCAGCCTCGGCTTCGGCTGGCGCTTCGCGCAGTGAGCGGCGAGACCCGCGAGTTCAGCGCACGACCAGCTTCGGGTCGTTGGGCGTGACCTTGAGGGTGCCGTCGGACAGGAACGTGAGCGGGCTCTCGGGGAAGTCGGCCTTCGACATGCGGCGCAGGTAGTTCACGGTGCGGCCCTTCGGGTCGAAGCTCGGGGCGCCCGGGAACTTCAAGCGCAGCGGCACGATCTGCGCCTCGGCCAGCTCGCCGCGCTTGTCGAGCGTCACCTGCAGGACGGCGCTCAGGTAGTTTGGTGCGTGCAGGTCGAACGGGCCGTAGGTCAGGAAGTTGCCGAGCGAGTAGGCGATGATGCGCCCATCGTAGAGCTCCATCGCGCGCGGGGCGTGGGCGCCGTAGCCGATGATGAGGTCGGCCCCCTGGTCGACGAGGTGGTGTGCGAGCTCGACGATCTTGCCGCGGTACTCGGCGCCCGCGAACTCCTTGCCGCGCTTCACGTGGGCGGCCTCCTTGCCTTCGCCGCCGCCGTGCACGAGCACGATGACGATGTCGTTGTCGGACGCGGCGCGCGCCACGACCAGGCCGGCGGCTTCGATGTCGTGATGCGACTGGAAGTCCGCGCGATAGGGCTGCGTGAAGCCGACGACGGCGACGCGGATGCCGCGGATGCGGGTCACGCTTATCTGGTCAATGAGGCCAACCTGCGCGATGCCCATGCTGTTCAGGATCCGAATCGTGTCGGCGTAGGCGTCGGGGCCGAAGTCGAGGATGTGATTATTCGCGGCGAGCACGCAGTCGAGCCCGAGCTTGCCGAGGACCGGTGCGTAGCGTGGCGGGGTGCGAAACGCGAAGCGGCGGATGCCGTCGACGAACGGCTTGACCTTGCCGCGCTCGGACAGGGTCGCGGCGAGGTTGCCGACGGTGAGGTCGGCGTAGCTCAGGAGCGGTGCGACGTCGTCGATGAGGCCTTCGCCGCTGCCGGGCGGCAGGAAATGGGTCTCGGTCGGGAAGTCGGTGCCGATGACGATGTGCCCGACGGCCGCGATCGTCACGGTCTTGCGCGTGCGCGCGGCGGCCGGCGAGGGCGACGAAGACACGAAGCACACGAAGCACACGACAACGACGAGCGACACGACGAGCGAACGGACCATGCCTCGTGTGTAGATGGGCTCCCCGGGGATCGCTAAAAAACCGATCCAGTTCGCTTGCTTAGGGGCGTGTGCGGGTCGGCGCGCGCTGGGTGAAGAGTGCGCCAGGTCAATTCGTTGGCGACGGGTAGAGGGCCCAGACGGCGCGGTGATCAGCCCCGTTGGGGCCGGCCAGGGCGAGCAGGCGTTTGAGGTCAGCGCTCGAGATGGTGCTGTCGTCACCCGGGTGCCACTCGAGGTGGAACGGATCGTAGTTCCGCTTCCAGATGCCACCCCAGACGAGCCCGAGCTCCTGCGCGATCGCACCGAGCTTTCGCCAATCCGCGTCATCGTCGGCGAAGTGACGGCGACCGTCGTCGATGTCTTTGCGGCCGGCGATGAGGATGTCGAACGCGAGCCCGAACTGGTGCCAGGTCGCCATGCCCCCGAGCCCTGGTTGCGTGCGCGGTTTGTAGGGGGTGTAGCCGAAGACGATCCGGAACGGCACGCCGGCCAGGACCGCCCGCCGGTGCAGCTCGAGCGCGAGCGAGCGCAGGTGGGGGTGCACGTCGGCGAGGTGCTTGTCGCCGGGCGCGGACGCGGACGCGGGCATGGGCGCGGGCATGGACGCGGGCGCGGGCGTGGACGCGGACGCGGGTGCGGGCGTGGACGCGGGTGCGGGCGTGCCGAAGCGCGTGATCTCCCCGTCCGGCCCGATGTCGACGCCGGTCCCGGGGAAGTCCTCGCGGCTCAGCTTGCGCAGGTGCGCGATCACGGCGCGCTCGGGATCCACGACAGGGCCACCGAGGCCGACCTGCTTCAGCGCGTGCGCGCGACCCGCGAGAAAGCGGCCATCGCCTGCGAGCGCCAGCTCGAGCACGTAGGCGAGCCCGTTGACGCCGGTCAGGTTGAAGCGCTTGTAAGTCGCGAAGTTCGCGAGCGAATACGCGATGAGTCGATCGCGATAGAGCTCGATACCGCGCACGACGTGGGGCCCATGACCGAGCACGACGTCGGCACCGGCATCGACCGCGGCGCGCGCGAAGACGCGCAGGTCACCGCGATTGCGCCCGAGGAAGTACTCGGGGCCGATCGGCACGCGCATGCGGTCGGGACCTTCCGCGCCGCCGTGGAACGAGACGATCAGGATGTCGCAGACCGCCGCCTCGGCTGCGATGATGGCCGTCGCATCAGCGAGATCGTTGAGGTTGTAGGCGTAGGCGTAGTTCGACAAGGCGACCATCGACACCTTGCGTCCGCGCACCTCCATGCGCGCGATGTCGCCGCGCTGGCCCGAGAATCCGAGGCCGAGCTCGACCAGGGTCGCGCGCGTCGCGGCACGCCCGGCCTCGCCGAAGTCGAGCACGTGGTTGTTCGCCATCGACAACAGATCGAAGCCCGCGGCGCGCAGCTGCGGTGCCAGCTCGGGCGGCATCCTGAACGCGAAGCAGCCCTTGACGGTGGCGACGCACTTGGGCCTGGCGAGCGCATTGTCGCTCGCGACGATGGCGCCTTCGAGGTTGCCGAACGCGACGTCGGCCGTCTGCAGGATCGGCGCGAACGGCGTCATCAGGCCGGCTGGGCGGTCGTCGGGCGGCGGCAGATCGCGCCCGTCGACATACGGGTAGGTCGAGCCGAGCATGATGTCGCCGACCGCTGCCAACGTGACCGGCGCCTCGAGCGTGGCCGGTTCCGGCGCGTCAGCGGGCTCGTCGACGCGATCCTCGTAGCGAATTTCGGAGCCCGACGTGTCGGGCATCGGGTCGGAGGGCTCGTAGTATGGCCGGCTGGCGCAGGCCACCAGGCCAAGACTGCAAACGACCATGAGATCGGCGTGACGCATCACGGCGGAACATGCCACCGCCCCGAGTACATCCGCCAGAAACGCAGTCGTCAGGGAGCGCTAATAAAATCCGAGCTCGAGCTGGGCTTCTTCGGTCATGCGGTCGGGGCCCCACGGCGGCTCGAACGTGAGCTCGACCTGGGCATCGGAAACGCCTGCGATCGCGCGCACCTTTGACTCGACATCGTCTTTGAGGACCTGGCCCATGCCGCAGCCGGGTGCCGTCAGCGTCATCGTGACCTTGACGATCTTGCCATCGCCATTGTCCTCGACGACGAGGCCGTAGATGAGCCCGAGGTCGACGATGTTGACCGGGATCTCCGGATCGAAACAGGTCTTGAGCTGCGCCCAGACCTGCTGCTCGATGTCACCTTCGGCCGCGGGCCCGATCGCCTCGACCGCGACCTCCCGGCCGATCGCGCCCGCCTCGTGCCCGGCCACCCGCACGAGGTGCCCGGTGTCGAGCCGCAACGTGTAGTTGCCGCCCAGCACCTGCATCACGTAGCCGCGAGTGCCGGCCGGCACTGTCAACGGCGTGCCGTCCGGGATCTGCACGACCGATGTCTCGCGCTCGAACTCGACCGGGTCGTTCATCCCCGAGCCTCTCCTGCCGTCTCATGTGGGCATCACGGTCGCGCCTGCGCACGACCGGCACGGAGTCTAAGCCCAGATTCTACGCGCGCAACAGGAATCGGACCTTTTTGGTCCTGTCTCGTTTGTCACGCCGGCCGAGCAAGCTCGGCGACCTTCCACGGACCAGCGAACGGACGCCTTCGGTCGGGATGCCGCGACGACCTGGAGCCCGCCCGGATGCCCATGCTCTCCTCGATGGTCGCGCGACCGGGAGGAGTGGCGGGAGGAGTGGCGCCCGACCAAGGCGGACCGATGCGGCCTATCACCCCATCCACGTCTGATCAGATTGCTTGGCCCACTTGGACGTGACTTTCCGGGCGCGGGTCCAGAAGCGGAAGCCGTCCCAGCCGGTGATGTCGCCGTGGCCGAAGCCCGACTGGTTCCAGCCCGCGAAGCTGAACGGCTCGCGCGGGACCGGCACGCCGATGTTCACGCCGCACATGCCGGCCTGAAAGCGCTCGACCGCATAGCGGGCGTTACCGCCATCGCTCGTGAAGATGGCCGCGGCGTTGCCGTACGGGTTCTTGTTCTCGATGTGCAGCGCGTCGTCGAGTGTGTCGGCGCGGATGATCGACAGCACGGGTCCGAAGATCTCCTCGCAGCCGGCCGGCATCTCGGGCGTGACGTAGTCGAGGATCGTCGGGCCCACCCAGGTACCGCCGTCGCCACCCTTCTGGCCGCGACCGTCGACCAGGATCTTGGCGCCGAGCGCCTCGGCCTGCGTGATGTAGCGCGTGATGCGCTCGACCGCGGCGGTGTCGATGACCGGGCCGAGGTCCTTGCCGAGCTGGATGCCCTTGGCGATCTCGACCATCCGATCGATGTACTTCTGGCAGTCGCCGACCGCGATGAGCGTCGAGGCCGCCATGCAGCGCTGACCCGCGCAGCCGAAGGCCGAGGCAGGGATGTTGCCGGTCGCGAGGTCGAAGTCCGCATCGTTCAAGAGCACGAGGTGGTTCTTCGCGCCGCCGAGCGCGAGCACGCGCTTGCCGGTCTTGGCGCCACGCTCGTAGACGAGGTGGGCGATCTTGGTCGAGCCGACGAAGCCGACCGCCTTGATGTCGGGGTGGTCGCAGATCCCTTCGACCGTGGCCTTGCGCCCGTTGACGACGTTGAAGACGCCGTCCGGCAGCCCCGCCGCCTTGAGCATGTGCGCCAGCTTGAAGGCGCCGTAGGGCACCTTCTCCGACGGCTTGAGCACGAACGTATTACCCGCGACGAGCGCCTGCGGCATCATCCACAGCGGCACCATCGTCGGGAAGTTGAACGGCACGATGCCGGCCACGACGCCGAGCGGCTCGTAGCTCACCTTGCACTCGACGCCGCGCGACACGTCCATCTGCTGGCCCGGCATGTTGGCGCAGGAGATCCCGAACTCGACGCATTCGATGCCCTTTTCGACCTCGCCCTTGGCCTCCGAGTAGATCTTGCCGTTCTCGTGCGAGACGAGCCAGATCAGCTCATCGATGTTGGCCTCCATGATCTGCTTCAGGCGGAAGAGGATCTGCACCCGCTCTTTAATGGGGGTCGCGCGCCACGCCGGGAACGCGGCCTTGGCAGCGGCGACGGCGGCCGCGACGTCTTCGACACCCGAGTCGGGGCAGTTGCCGATGACCTGCCCGTGGCGCGGGTTGTCGACCGGGAAGGTCGCGCCCGAGGCCGCGCCCTGCCACTCACCACCGATCCAGTTCATCGTGTCGACGTAGGGCGTGAAGGCGTAGCTCTTGGCTTCGAAGCGCGGGCCGGTGACGGACGAGACGGCGGACGGGGGATTCGTGGTCATGCGAGAGCTCCTGCGGGAGAATCGTTGAGGCCGCGGGGTGTACTCCCGGCCCGCAACCGAGTCAAAGCACAGGCACGAAACGGGAAGTTGATCTCTGCTGAACCAAATCCGGGGTGAGGCGCGTTGAGTGGCCGGTGACCCCGGGTTTCGCTATCATGGTGGTCATCGGGCATCTCGCCCACGAACGTCGCGGAACGACCGAAACGACCGGAACGACCGGAAGGCGGGCCTCGGCGAACATCGGAGGATCGCTTGGGATGGTTCGGGCTCCGCGCCAAACGCGACGCGGAACAGGACTTCATGGAGCGCGTCTTCGTCCACTGGGACGGGATGTACCGCTACGCCCTGCGACTCACCGGCAATGAATCCGAAGCCCATGATCTCGTTCAGGAAGCTATGGCCAAGGCGCTCCAGCATTTCGACCGTGTGAGGCCCGACACGAACTACCGTGCCTGGGTCTTCACGATCGTGCGCAACGCCTTCGTATCGCGCCTGCGGAAGGGCGACCGCCTGTCATTGGTCGAGGACATCGACGTGCACGCGGCGGAGCCCGAGGCCCCGGTCGGGTCGGTGATGGAGCTGCTCGGCACCGGTAAGTTCAAGGAGGGCTTCGAAGACGAGGTCCTCGCAGCCCTCCAGGATCTGCCGGAGGCACAGCGCACTGCGGTCGTGCTGTGCGACATCGAGGGCCTCGACTACGAGGCGATTGCGCATGTGCTCGACTGCCCCGTCGGCACCGTTCGAAGCCGCATCCACCATGCCCGCCGGCGCTTGAAGCAAGCGCTCGTGGGCTACGCACGAACCCGAGGATTTGGAAATGTCGAAAGCCACGGATGATACCGGCGGGCCTCGCCAGGATTCCATTTCGGGGGCAGCCGCTTCGCGTCCTTCGCGAAACTGCGACGCCGCCCTGAGACCGCACCTGTCGGCCCTGGTCGACGGCGAGCTGGAGCCGCTCGAGGCGATAGCGCTGCAGCAGCATGTGCGGCAGAGCCCCGCGCTGGAAACGGAGTGCCGCGAGCTCGAACGACTCAAGATGGCGGTGCATCTGGCGGGCACGCGCGCGCCGTCGCCGGTCGCGCTGGGGGAGCTGCTGGAGGCACGGTGTCGGGCGAGCCTCCGGACGAAGGCTGCGCGCGATGCGAGGGCGCCGCTCTGGGTGTGGCTGGCCCCGCTCGGGATGTTGAGCGCGGCGGCGATCACGCTGGTCGTCGTGAACACGGGTGCGGTGGACGAGAGATCGCTGACGCCCGGAAAGGTGGCCGAGGTTGCGGTGAAGCCGGCGATCGATCCGAGTGACCTCGTGCTGGCGCGGTTGGTGGCATTCCATCGCAAGGGCAGCTCGCCGATGGCGCTCGCCGACCTGAGCGCGCGCGGTGTCTTGGTCACGGTCGAGCGGCTGCCGGACAGCTTCATCGTGCCGGAGGGCAAGCGCGCGCAGGTCGTGCAGGCGAGCTACATGGGTTGCAACGAGCGTGAAGGCGGCTCGACACTGGCGGTGCTGCGGGTCGACCAGGTGGATCTGCCGCAACGCATCGACAACGCGCTCGACGCGACCGGGGTCTATGTCGACACGATCGATGGGGTCGAGGTGCGAGTGTCGGTCAGCGGCGACAAGCTGTTCGTGCTGCTCTCGGGTGAAGCCAACAAGGTCCCGAGCCCGATCTGACCGCCTGACAGTTCAATCGAGCCTGGGCGCCGCGAAGCCGACGGAGAGCGAGGCCTCGTCGCCGTCGCCGATGTCGCAGGACAGCTGGATCGCGCGCGCGTCACTGGTCCAGTAGGCGGCGAGGTTGTCGGACGAGCTCGGGCCATAGAAGCGGTTCATGTCGGCGCGGATGGCGGCCCAGTCGATGCCACACGTATCCATCGACTCGTAGCTCGACTGAAAGCCGACATTGATGCTGACGAGCTGGTCGTTGTCGTCGAAGTACATCGCGATGTTGGCGGCGCGACCGGTGTATGTGCCCATCCACGAGAGCGAGTCGCCCTTGAATTCGGCGTCCTGAAAACGCTCTTCGAGCGCTGCCCGCAGGGCCCCGAGCGTTATCCCGGCGAACTCATCGGTCGGCGGAACCTCCATCGGCGCAGGGTGCTCGGGGCTGGAAGCGCAGCCCGACATGAGGCCAACAACGAAGACGACAGCGGTGAAGAACGTGCGCATGCCCCTGGATAGCACGTTCAGCAGAGCACGCTCAAACACGTCAGCGAACCGGCCGCCTTCTTGAACTCGCTCGTGTCGAGGGGGCGCGGCAAAAACCCGGCGGCGGCTAGGATCTCGGCGGCGCGTGCATGGCCCGCGGCCACGAGCACGCCGCTATTGTGCGCGACCGCGTTGGCGGCGAACGCTTCGGCGCGCGGCAGGTCGATGCGCCGAACGCCCGTCGGCAGGTCGAGCGCGAGGTCGGCGACGGCGAGCACGGTATCGTCGGAGAGCGCCGAGACGTGGCACTTGAGGTGGAGGAGGTCGGGCGGCAGGTCGACGACGACGACCCGCGCCGTGGGATCGATGTGTGCGGCGAAGGCTGCGAGCGCGGCGATGCCCTCGCGGTTCGTGCGCTCGGAGCGGCCGACGAAGAAGGTATTGCCGACGCGCAGCACGTCACCCCCGTCGAGCGTCGCCGGCGGCAACATGCGCGTCAGCGCCAACCCGAGGTTGCCGAGCACCCACGCGACCGATTCCTCCTCGCCGCGCCGCGAAGGTGCCCCGGGGCGCGTGACGAGCGCCGCGTCGCCGAAGACAACGGCCGTGTCCTCGACAAAGCAGGCGTCCGCGTAGTCGAGCAGTGGTGCGACCGGCACGATCGTCAGCCCGAGCTCGCGCAGCGCACCGACGTAGGTCGCGTGCTGTCGCAATGCGAGCTGATAGTCGATGGCCACAGTCCAGGCTTCGCCATCTTCGCGCGAGGCTTGGCCAGCGTTCTGACCGAGCGCCTGGACGAGGCATGGCGCGGGGGTGCGCACGAGCGCGTGCGTGAACGACGAGGGTGCTGCGGACATCAGAAGAGCACCGAGACGCCGAGCTCGGGATAGAGGTCGGCACACTCGCCGTCGCACGCGCTGACGATCGCTTCGTACACGAGGCCTATCGTGAAGAACGCGCCGCCGGTGCGGATCGAGAGACCAGCACGCGCGCCGAGCGTGTCGAAGTCGAGGAGCCCGTCGGTCAGGAACCAGTGGCGATAGAAGCCGCCGACGTAGGGGGCCACGACCTCGTTGATCGGGAACAGGATGCGGGCGGTCGGGCCGAGATAGGCCGCAAATGGGCTGTCGCCGAACTGGAAGGCGCCGTCGATCCCGAGCTCGATGTTGTCGAGGATGAAGTAGCCGAAGCCGACCTCGAGCCCGAAGTCGACCGCGTCGCGACTGCTCAGGAGACCACCGCCGATGCCGAGCCGGATCTTGCCCTGCGCGAACGGACCGGGTGGCTCGTTGCGGAGCGTGCCGTTGGGCGAGGCTTCACCCGGGTAGTGGGGCTCGTCGGGCTGATCCGGCTCGTCCGGCGTGAGCGGGGGCTCCTCGGGCGGCGGGGGCTCGCCATCGGGTGGGAACTCGGGCGGGGCTGCGCCGGGCCAGTCCTCATCCGGTGGTGCGGGCTCGTCGCCTCTGGCCGCGAAGGCGGGCGCGTTCGCGAACAGGCAGACAGCGGCGAGCAGGCAGGGCATGCGCATGCGCGCTACCCTACTCCCGTCGCGCGCCTGCGCTCAAGTTACTCAGTGAACGCGCCCGCGATGTCAGTCGTGATGCCGGACGCCTCGACGCGCAGCCCGTCAACCTGGCCCGGCAGCTCGCCGACCGCCTTGATGTTGCCCTTGACCTGCTTGGTCTTCTTGCCGACCTCCAGCGGGTTCTTGACCAGCGTCGGCACCTTCGGCGGGAAGTCCTTGGTCGCCTCGACCAGCGACTCCGACTGGGGCTTGAGCTGGTCGGCAGTCTCGCTCGACGCGATGCTCGTTTCGCTCAGCTTGTTCACCGAGTCGATGCCCTGCTGCACGTTCTCGGGCACCGCCTCGGTCGCCTCGAGCTTGGGCCGCTTGCCCTCCATTACCAGCTTGATCTTGCCGTTGGCCTTGGTCTTGAGGTCGGTCAGCGCGGTCGCGAGCGGCGCGTCGGTCGCTACGCCGAGGGTGGTGTTGACGTTGGCGCGCGCGCCCGCCAGGTTCTCGTTGGAGGTCTTGAGCGTGCCCTGCATGTCGCGGGCCCTGCCAAAGACATCGTCGAACTCGGCGATGCCGGTGTCGACGATCTTGCTGAACGTCGGCGCCGCGGCGTACGCGGTGACGGCGACGAACAGGGAGGCGACGGCAAGCGTGGAAACGATTCGGGACTGCATGGTGGGCTCCTGGTAGTCGACGGCCCAGCGTGGGCGCGGCACGTTCATCTGACACAGCCCGCACGCCTTGTCTCGCTAGCGAGTTGTCTACGGGCCCCGGTCTCAGTGCTGCGACGACCAGTCGAGCGTGAGGCCCAGCCCGGCGCGCAGATCAGTCCCGAGGTGAGGCCCGAAGCCGAGCAAGGTGTTGGGGTTGTTGACCAGCAGCCAGTCGTAGCCGAGCTCCATCCGGTTCTGCCCGATCTCCACCGGCTGCGCCGTGAAGTGCACGCGCGCGCCACCATCAGCGACCACCCGCTGCATGTCGAAGAAGCGCAAGCGGCCATACTCGGCCGGCTCTTCGAGTGACTCTGACCAGCCGTTCATGCGGTCCATGAAGATGAGGTTGCGCATGTTGGTCTGGATGAAGCTGAGCACGAGGCCGTGGTCGGGATTGCCAAAGCGGACCGTCTCCGAAGTCGGCACGTCGGGCAGGCCCCACATGCGCGCGCGCCCGGTGTTGAGGAAGGTCGCCATGTCGAGCAGGTACGGCCCCGAGACGCCGCCGAACGTCGTGACGAGGCCCGCCTTGGCGGTCGCCAATACGGTGATGGTCGAGAGGTCGTGATGCTGTCCGGCGGCGACATCGCGTAGCGCGATCTCGGACGGGTGCGTCACGAAGAGCATCTCCGCCTTGGCGGTATCGAGGCCGCCATCGGCAGTGATGGCACCGGTCTGGAGCTGGAAGACGCGCCCCATCGCTTCGAGCGTGCCCGAGTTCACGTTGATACGTCCTTTGAGATTCAGGTCTTTGCCGCGCATCGTGACGTCCATCGCGCCCTCTAGCCTCAGCTCGAGCGGCGAGGCGCCGGCGAAGACCACGTGGATCTCGTCGGGGATCCTCAGCTTGATGTCCATGCCAGTGACGACCGCGTTGGGGTCGACCACGACCGGCGGGGCGTTCGGGTCGACGACCTCGGGCGGGGGCGGAGCACCCTTGCCGGGCGGCAGAACGCCCGCGGGCTTGCCCGTCACGTCGAGATAGACGACGTCGTCGTAGGCCGGGAACTGCGAGTAATGGGCCCGCGGGAAGCGGTCGGGCGAGTACAGGTCGAGCGCGCCGATGGTCACGTCGATGCTTTTCACGGGTTGGTCCAGATCCTTGGCCTGCACGTTCATCACGATGTCGAGCTCACCTTCGGGCGAGTCGAAGCCCTGCCCGAGCAGGAGCCAGTCGTGGGTCTTGATGTCGAGGCTCACCCCCGCGACCTTCAGGTCGGTCCACGGCGCGCGGCCGCTGATCGACACGTAGCGGTCACCGTCGGCGAGCGGCGGGGTCACGTCGTCGGCCGCCTTTTCCTGGATGAGGCGCTCTGGGATGACGAGGCCCACGATGTCCGGGAAACGTGGCTCACGCAGCTCGATGCCGGCGAGCTCGAGCGCCTCGCGCGTCGCCTTGAACGCGATGCGACCGTGCTGGATGTGGCGGTCGGTGTCGGGCACCTCGATGTCGAGCGCCGAGACGACCATGTCGCCGACCAGATGACTGCCGGATGTGAGCCCCGGGTGGTCAGGGTCACGCGAGCTGAAGAGCCTGCCGGTCATGTCCCAGTCGAGTGTGCCCTTCATCTTGAAGGGCTTGCCGGCGGTCGCGAAGGCCGGCACGACCTGCATGAGGTCGACCTTGTCGGCCTTCATCACGAGGTCGATGGGCAGTGGCGGCGCGAGGCCTTCAGTCCAGGCTCCGCCATCCTTGCGAAGGCCCTCGGCCGGGCGTTTCAGGTCAACGCGTGCGACCCCGCCGCGGATCGTTATTTCGCGATTGCCACCGATGGCGAGGCCACCCTCGGCCCGCTCCGGCCCGGCGGCGAACTCGAACGCGACCCGCCCGGGCGTGCCCGCGACCGTGTCGAAGCCGTCCCAGGCGAAGGCACCCTTGGCGGTCGGGGTCGTCAGGTCACCGCCCAACGTCAGGCCACCGCCGACGTTGCCGGGCAGGTCGGGCAGCTTGATGCCGCTCGCTGCGAGCGCCTGCTTCCACTCGCCGATCGTGTGCTGCACGAGCCGCACGTCGCCCGAAACCGGGGCACGCATGAGGCGCGGCCGATCCTTCATGAGCGTACGCAGGCCCTTGCCCGGCACGCCGATGACCGCGTCGACCGCCAGCGCTTCGAGGCCCGCCGCCTGCACCTTCTGGGTGATGCGGATGTCCGCTTCGCCGATCGTCACGAGCCCTTGCACGTTCGCGACGGGTGAGTTTCCGACGCGCACATCGGCCACCGCGAGCTCGAGCGTGCCGAGCACGTCCGGGCCTGCCCCACGCAGGTTCGCCGAGGTCATCAGGGTGCCGGCGACGGGCTTGTTGGCAAACCCGAGCTCGGATGCGAGCGCGAGATCGATTGGCTTCTCGAGCCCGGCCATGAGCGTCCACGGCTTGTCCATGAAGCCGTTCAAGAGCGGCGAGCGGCTGAACGTGCCATGCGTGTGGTGCGCGAGGGTCGCCTCACGACCGGCGTCGACGTGGAAGTCGAGGTCATTGTCGAGCACGACCTCGTTGGCCTCGGGTCGGAGCGTGCCGGCGATGGCGACCTTCTGCCTGGCAGGCGCCTTCTGATAGCCGCGACGTCGCAACAGGTCGCCCTCGAAGTCGAGGTGCCAGTCGCCGGTCGGGCGCTGGGTCGTGCCGCTGAGATCGAGCCCGAAGACGACCGTCGCATCCGGGTCGAGCGTTGGCGGCAGGCCATCGGGCAGCAACGCGCCGAGGCGCGCCAGCGTCGTCTCGGGCAGGTCGGCTTTGATCGTGAAACGGCCGGCGCCGAGCGACGGCTTGGCGCCTGGCGTGGTCGGCAGGTTCAGCGGCGCCATCACGTCGAGCGTGAACAGCGGCTTCTTGTTGCTGCGGTCGGCGAGCGTCAGCCCGAGGTCGAGCTTCTTGTCGCGGAGCGCGCCGTCGAACTTCGCGGTGAACGGGCCCCCGCTCTTCACACGGCCGCGCAGGCTGCCAAAGAAGTCGACCTGGGGGTTTTCCTTGCTGCCCTGGGCATGCACGGTCGCGTCGAGCTTGCCTGCGAGCCCGCGGGTCGAGCGCCCGGCCAGGCCGGCAAGACGACCGATATCGATGCCCTCGAGGTCGAGCGAGAGGTCGAACGCGTCGACCTTGTTGGCACCCGGGTTTGCCTCGTCCTTCGAGAGCTTGGCCGCGATCGCCACCGCGAGTGTGCCGCCCGCGAGCGCGAGCTTCGTCGGCGGGACCTTGATCTCCTGCTTGCCATCGAGCGCGCTGTCGATGCCGATCGTAACCGGCGCTTCGAGGTGGGTCGCGGCGCCGCCCCGCTTTGCGTCGAGGCGCGAGAGGGTGATATCGACGTGGCGCCGCTCGAGGTCGAGCACGCTCTGCATCGCCAGGTCGAGCGCGAGCGCCGACTTCTCGTCCCGCGCGGTGAGGGTGATGTCCTGCGTCAGACCGTCGAAGAGGACCTTCAGCTCACCGCTGTCGAGCGTGGTCTTGCCGGTGTCGAGCGCGCCGACCCGGGCCAACAGCTGGCCTTTCAGACCATCGGGCTTGCCGCCTTCGATCACCAGATCGAGGTCGACCTCGATGTCGCCGACCTTCTTGTCGGGCAGCCCCGTCTCGGGCAGCGCTGCGAGCACGACGTTTTTGCCTGTGACCTTGCCCTTGATGGTCACGACCTCGACCGGCAACGACGAGAAGTCGAGGCGACCGTTGACGAGCAGGGCCCTCGGATCGAACGGTGTCGCAGGCGGCGCCTCGACCCCGGCGGCCGGCACCGGCACAGGCTTCAAGCGCCCCTGGATGCCGAGGTCGACGTCGAGCAGACCCTGGATTGGGGGCAGGGGTGTAATCAACACGCCAGCATCGCGCGCCTTCTGGATCGCCTCGCCGAGCACCGTCTGCATCGCCAGGGTGCCGCGGAACTCTCTGGATTCGCGGTCGAATTCGCCATCGAGCTGCACCTGCTGGCCGAACGCCGTCAGCACCAGCCCATCGAGCGTCAGCACCTGACCCTTGCCGCTGAGGTCGATCACGACCGAGTCGATGACCTTGCCGCCTACCGTCGTCTTGCCGACGTCGGCGTGCACCGTGAGGGTGTGGTTTGGCGGCAGGCCCTCGAGATCGATCGTCGCCTTGAATGACGTCTGCAGGTCCGGACGCTTCTCGCCCGCCAGGATCTTGGTCGTGTCGAGGTCGCTGCCCTTGAGCACGAGGTGCACGATCGGATTCTTGAGATCGTGCGCGTCGATTGTGCCAGCGAGACCGAGCTTGCCGCCGTCGGTCGCGACCAGTCCGTTGATCGCAAGCGCCGCAGCGGGTCCCCTGGCTGAAGCGTCGACTGTCACATCGGACACGAGCGCCTCGTGCCCGAGTAGCTTGTTGAGCGCCGTGTGCTCGATCTTCAGGCCGGTCAGCTCGACGAGCTGCTCGCCAGGCCCGAGGCCCGTCGTGCCAGGTGTCGGCAACTGCCCCTTGACGTGTAGACCGCCGAGGCTGATGGGGCCGGCCACGAGCCCGCCGAACGTCAGCTCGGCGGCGCCGTCTTTCATCGCGACGTTGATCGGCTGGACGACGACGTCGATCGACTCGCCGAGCTTCTTCGAGAAGACCTTGATGGTCTTTGGCGCGATCTGCGCCTCGATCGCCTGGCCGTTCCGCTTCACGTTGGCCGCGAGCGCGAAGTCCGCGGTCACATTCGGGTTATCGAGCTTGCCGTGCAGGTCGGTGAGAGCGAGCGCGAGCGTCGCCGCGGGGTTGTCGAACGCGAGGCTCGCCACCATCGCGAGGTCGCTCAGCTGCGTCTTGTCGCCCTGCGGGTTCTCGATGGTGACGTTGATCTTGCTGAGCGACAGGGCCTGGATGACGAGCTCTGCGGGCAGCTTGGTCGGCTCGTCCTGCATGCGATTGAGGTTGTTGGTGCCGTCGGCGAACTGCACGAGGTCCAAGTCGAGCCCGTCGATGGCGAGGTTCTCGATCGTCAGCGGCTTTGACAGGAGGCTGCCCCAGTCGAGCGTCAAGAGCAGGTGGTGTAGGTGCACGACGTTGTTGCCGCCCTTCTCGCTGATCTTCAGGTCGGTGATCTCGACGTCGCCACCCAACGCGTAGTCGAGCCCGCCGATCGTCACCTCGCCGCGTGGATAGCGCTTGCCAAGCCCGCTCTCGACGATGCCGCGCGCGACGCTCTTGCCGGGGCCGGTGTGGAAGAACGCGAGCGCCGCCCCGATGAGCAGGAAAAGGATCGCGACGGTCCAGAGGAAGCCCTTGACGATCCGCCGCACCAGCGACTTCTTCGGCTTGGGAGCGTCGTCCCCATCGGCGTTGCCCTTGGACTTCTTCGGCTTCGAGCCAGGCAGCGAACCGCTCGGCGAGCCGCCTTTCAAGTCCAGAGCCGGGGTCGACTCCTGATAGGGCGACGTGCTCGAGCGGCGCTTCGTGATGGGGCCAATGACCGCGTTCGGCTCGGACGGTTCGGAGCGTCCGGCATCGAGCCGACCGGGCCCGAGGAGGTCGTCGCCGATGGCCGGCGTGGTGGTCGTCACGTCCTCGCTGTAGGCCGGCGTCTGGGTCGTGAACTCAGCCGGATTGATGAGCCCGGAGCCCGGCGTGAACGGCTCTGTCGGGCGGCGCTTGGGCCCACTGCCCTCGCCCTTCTTTGCGCTGTCGTCATTGGGTGGGGTCGCCATCAGAAGGCCTCCCCGATGCGCAGGAACACGAGTGCCTGGTCGAGCGCATCGATGCTCGCGAAGATGGGGTCGTCGGTCACGCGATACGCGATGTCGAGCGATACCGGCAGATGCCAGACGCGGGCGCGGAGACCGATGCCGACCGCGAGCTCGACCGCGTCCTCGAAGGGGTTGGCGGCATGGCCCACGCCACCGATGTCGGCGAAGAGGACGGCCCCGAACTGCTTACGGAAGGGGAGCCAGCGAAACTCGACGCTGCCTTCGAAAAGGCTCGTAGCGCCCAGCGGGATCGTCTGCGTGTCGCATGGCGGGTCGGCCGTGCCTTCGCCCTTGCAGGTCTGCCCATAGAGCGACAGGCGGCGCGTGCCGAAGCCGCGATTGCCCCAGGCCCCACCGCCAAAGAGGCGGGCGCCGATCGGCACGCCGTCATCGCCCGAGAGGCCCGCCACCCAGCCCGCGCCGGCCTTGAAGGCGAGGCCCATGTCCTGGTTGAACGGCAGGAACAGGCGTAGGTCGACCTCACCACGCAGCCACGTCACGTCGCCCACCGGTGCCACCGCCGCGCGCAACGCGACGAGATGGCCAGCGAGCGCCTCGACGCCGTCGTCGCGCGTATCCCACACGAGGCTCACGCGACCTTCGCCGGCGATCGTCGCTGCGGGCGTGGCTGCGTCGATCCCCGCCAGCGCGCCTGGATCGATCGTGCCCATGCCAACGCCCTGGTCCCAACGGAAGCGCGGCTCGATGTCGAGGAAGAGCCCGGTGTCGATGAGCGTGCGCACGCCGAGGCCGACCGCGGCGGTGCGCCAGTGAAAGCCCGGGAACAGCTCCTCGTCGAACGACAGGGCGAGGCGCAGGTCGCCGATGCGGCCAAAGGTGCCGGGGCGCAGCCACTCGAGCCGCGTCGATCCGTAGACCCCGAGGGGCTCGTCGATGTCGCCGCGCCAGCGCAGCCCGTAGCCGACATTGCCCTGGAACGTCACGTGGTTCAGCTCGCCGAGCGCGTTCCTGAACGTGAGGCGTGTGCCGACGTACGGGTCGATGCGCTCGGGGTCCATGTTGATGCCGAGCGTAATCTGACCCTGGGTCGACGGCGCCTCGACCACCTCGACCCGCACGTTGACGTCGGGCGAGAGCTCGCGCGGGAGGTAGCCGCCAGCCGGTGACACCTGCTCGTGCTTCATCACACCGCCGGTGTCGGGCGGGATCCATGTCTCGTAAGGAACGGCGCCGGTCTCGAACTCGGTCTTCACCTCGGTGAAGATGCGCGCGATGGCGAACGCGCCGCTGTCCATCAAGTCGAGCTCGCGCTTGCGCACGGTCTCGAGGTCGAGCAGGTCGCCGACATCGTAGCCGGCGCGCGCGAGGATCGCCTCGGTCGAGATGGCCTTGTTGCCGTACACCTCGATCGCTCCGACGCGCGTCACGGGCCCCTCGTCGACGTAGTAGATCCAGTCGACCGCCTTGGTGGCGCGGTCGACGAAGGCGCGGCTGTAGACCTCGGCGCGCAGGTGGCCCGCGGCGCGCAAGACGTCGGCGAGTGCATGGCGACGGACGCGCCAGGCCTGGAGGTCGACCGGGGCGCCGACGCCGAACGGGATCTGCTCGCGCAACTGCGACTCGAAGCCGGCCGGCGCGTTCTTCACCTCGACCGAGCGGATCTTGTACTGCACGCCTTCGCTCAGGCTCCACGTGACGGTGGCGGCCTTCTCCTTGTCGTCGAAGCGGACCTCAGCCTTGTCGACCACGACATCGAAATATCCGAAGTTCTTCCAGAAAGCG
>Ga0105046_10002545_pt1 | contig 28807 bp, 21 predicted proteins | sample MAT03_FD_78385 | JGI IMG/M metagenome (GOLD analysis project Ga0105046, IMG submission 78385) | Freshwater microbial communities from Lake Fryxell liftoff mats and glacier meltwater in Antarctica - MAT-03 (megahit assembly) | ecosystem: Environmental > Aquatic > Freshwater > Ice > Liftoff... | reverse complement strand
TTCGCGGATAGTGATCTCGCGATTGGTGCCGAGGTTCACCGGCTCGATCCCGTCGTAGTGCTCGGCCGCAATCACGATGGCCTCTGCGGCGTCCTCCACGTAGAGGTATTCGCGGCTGGCCGTGCCAGTACCCCACACATCCAGCTTGTGTTCGCCCTGCTCGACGGCCTCGACGCAACGCTTGATGCGCGCTGGGATGACGTGGCTGACCGAGGGATGGAACTTGTCGCCGGGCCCGTAGAGGTTGGTGGGGATGAGGTACGCAAATCGTTGTCCGTACTGCTGATTGTTGACCTGCGCGTGTATCAGCTGTGCCTTCTTGGCAATGCCGTACGGGGCGTTGGTCTCTTCCGGGTAGCCGTCCCACAGGCTCTCTTCACGGAACGGGACAGGGGTGAACTTCGGATACGAGCACACCGTGCCCAGCAACACCGTCTTCTCAACGGAAGGGGCCTTGCGAGCTGCTTCGATGATGTTGGTGCCCATCATCAGGTTGTCGAGGTAGAGCGGTGCGGGCGCCACCTGGTTGTAGCCGATCCCGCCGACGCGGGCTGCAAGATGAACGATGTGCGACGGGGTTGCATCGGCCAACAACCGCTCGGCGACCCCGGGTTTCGTGAGGTCGAAGTCAGCTCTGCGTGGCACAGCAACTTCTGCGCCCTGCGCCCGCAGCTTCTCGACCACGACCCTGCCCAGAAAGCCTGCGCCACCAGTGACGACTACTCGACGATTACTCCAAAAACCTGCCATGACCACGATACTACGACTCGCCGGGCCATGATGGGGTGCGTGCGAGTCGCCTACACCCTCGAGCAGTGTTGGCATCGCGTCCCGGGTGGCACTGGGGTTGCGGCACTGCGCATTGCTGAAGCGCTGGGGCTTCACAACGACGTGCGACTGGTCGGTGTCGCCGGTCGCCACCGTCGTCCGCCCCCCGAGCCGTGGGTGCCGACGATTCCGGTCGCTCACCTGCCCATCGCTGCCCCGCTGTTGTACGAGTCGTGGCTGCGTGGGGGTTGGCCGAAGGTGGAGGTGGCAACCGGGAAGGTTGATATCGCCCATGCGACCACGCTGATCCCGTGCCCGACCGACGCCAAGCTGGTGGTCACATTGCATGACCTGGCCTTCCTACACGACCCCACCCAGTTCACGCGCCACGGCGTGCGCGTGTTCATGCGCAGTCTGGACATCATCAAGCGCCGGGCGGACCTTGTGCTGTGCTGCAGCCAGAGCACGATGGACGATTGCGTCGCCGCCGGCATCAAGAGTGACCGTCTTCGCCTGGTGCCGTTGGGTGTCGGGACCGAGCGAGCAGATGATGCCGAGGTTGCCCGCGTTCGCCAGCACTACCGCCTGCCGGAGCACTACCTGCTGTTCGTCGGCACTGTCGAACCGCGTAAGAACCTGAAGCGCTTGGTCGCTGCTCTGGAGCACCTTCCCGAGCCGCAGTTGCTCGTCGTCGCGGGCGCCGAAGGGTGGGGTGAGAGCGGCGTCACCGAAAGCGAAAAGGTGCGGTTCCTGGGCTTCGTGCCGGCGGACGACCTGTCCGGCCTGTACGGCGGTGCAAGCGTCTTTTGCTACCCCAGTGAGCGTGAGGGTTACGGTCTGCCCGTATTGGAGGCAATGATCCAGGGCACACCGGTGGTCACCAGCCGCGGGACGGCGACGCAAGAGACGGCCGGTAGTGCGGCGGTGCTCGTCGACCCCGTGGACCCGCACGACATCGCTCGCGGCATCGATGAGGCGCTGCGTCGCGGCTCGGAGCTGTCGGCGAAGGGTTTGGCGCGTGCGCAGCGGCGCAGCTGGGCGACCACGGCCACTCTGACGGCGGCCGCCTACAGGGAGCTGGCCGGTTGAACCTGCCCGACGTGCTGGTCAACATGCTGTGGTGCGTGCCCGGCCGGGTCGGTGGCTCCGAGGAGTACCTGGTCCGCCAGCTGCTCGGCCTGGCTGAGTTGCCCGAGCCGCGGTGGCACCCGACGGTGGGAGCGGCTCGCGGTCTCGGTGTTGCGCATCCGGAACTGAGCGACGTGGCCGAGATGATCGAGCCCGACTTCGAGAGCGCGAATCGGCTTCGTCGAATCGTCGGTGAGGCCACCTGGTTGCGCCGACACAGTGCGGACGCGGCACTCGTGCACCATGGCGGCGGTACCGTCCCGATCGGTGCTCGTCGGCCGTACGTACTCACCATCCACGATCTGCAATTCCGCACTTATCCGCAGTACTTCTCGCGTGTGAAGCGCGCGTACTTGGCCACCATGGTGCCCAGATCGGCTCGCCGTGCGGCGATGGTGGCGGTGCCAAGCGAGTACGTACGGGGCTCTGTGGTGCGCGAGTTTGGCATCCCTGCCGAGCGCGTTTCGGTGGTACCGCACGGCATGGAGCCCGGACTTGTCGACGCTGTCACTGATGCGGCAGAGCTGCGCGAAAAGTATCGGTTGGGTGATGGCCCGGTGATTGTGTACCCGGCCGTCACTCACCCCCACAAGAACCACCGCTTCTTGCTGGAGATGATGCGCACCCACTGGACCGAACCTGATCTGCGGCTGGTACTCACCGGTGGCGAAGGGTTGGCTGAATCGGAAGTGGCGGCCACCACCGACGAGCGAGTTCGACGGGTTGGGCGCGTACCCGCGGCGGACCGCAGTGGGCTGCTGGCGATGGCCGACGCAATGGTGTTCCCCAGCCAATACGAGGGCTTCGGGGCGCCGCTGATCGAGGCCATGGCGCTCGGCGCTCCGGTGATCTGCGGTGACGCCACCTGCATGCCCCAGATCGTTGGCCAGGCCGGCCTGGTGCGACCACTCACTCCCGAAGCCTGGGCCGGTGTGTTGGACGAAGTTCGCACCCGCCGCAGCGAGCTGGTCGCTGCCGGCCACGTGCGTGCCCAGGATTTCACAGCGGCGGCCAGTGGGGCTGCGTTGGCGGCCGTCTACCAGAAAGCGCTGTCCCGATGAACGACCGCCCGCTGCGAATCTCAGTGCTGTGCCCGCACTTTGCGCCCGACACCGCTCCGACCGGCGAGGTCATCACTCGCATCGTCACCGAGCTTGCTGCGCTTGGCCATCAGCTGCACGTCGTGACGGCGCTGCCGTGGTACCGAGAGCATCGCGTTGAGGAGGGTTGGCAGGGAAAGATCTGGCGCCGGGAGAAGACCGAGTGGGGCTCCGTCACGCGCGTCAACCCCTTTCCCGGCGCGAACAGGCGCAACCTCCTGCGGCGGGCCATGGGCTTCGCTGGGTTCAGTACGCTCGCCGGCTTGGCCTCTTTGCGTGGCGGCCGAGTCGATGCGGTCATCGCCATGTCGCCGCCGCTCACGATGGGCCTCACGGGCTGGGGCACGCATCTGGTGCGACGCGGCCCGCTCGTCTTCAACATCCAAGACGTGTTCCCCGACGCAGCGATCGAGACGGGGGCGATTACGAACCGACGCATCATTGCGGTGGCCCGCTGGCTGGAGCGAGTGAGCTACAACCGGGCAGCAGCCGTCACCGTTCTCAGCGACGACCTGCTCGACAACGTCGTCGCGAAGGTACAGCCCAACCGTCGCAACCGTGTTCACGTGATTCCGAACTTCGTCGACACCGAGTTCATTCAACCCGCAAGCCGTATGACTGCCTTTCGTGCCGAGCTCGGGATTGGTGACGAACAGGTCGTCTTGTACGCCGGCAACGTCGGCTTCTCGCAGTCGCTGGAGATGGTGGTCGACAGTGCGCGCGAGTTTCCGCAGGCGACGTTCCTCATCAATGGCGACGGAGCTGCCCGCACGACGCTGGAGGCCCGAGCCGCTGGAATGACCAACGTTCGCTTCAGCGGCTATCAGCCCAAGGAGCGGGTGCCAGAAGTCTTGGCCACGGGTGACATCCACCTCGTGCCGCTGAAGGCCGGCCTCGGTCGAGTCAGTGTGCCCAGCAAGACGTACTCAATTTTGGCCGCTGGCCGTCCGGTGTTGGCTGCGATTGACGCCGGAACGGAGGTGCCCCGCATGCTGGCGGCGAGCGGCGGTGGTGTGGCGGTCGCTCCCGACAATCCCGTGGCGTTCCGAGTGGCGCTCGCCGCTCTACTGGCCGATCCCGCCGCCGCAACGGCGATGGGTACGGCAGGCCGAGGCTGGGTCACGGGCGCCGCCTCACCCCGGGCAGTGGCCATGGCGTACGAGCAGCTCATCAGGTCCGTAGGTTCGCGCCGTCGTTGAGCAACTTTTGCTGCCGCCAGCAGATAACCTCGCACCCTCGTGGCTCCGTCATCGTCCGCTCGCAAAGTCGCCAAACTCGCATCGCGGGGCAGAGGCAAGAAGGTCCGCTTCTCCAGCGGCACCACTTTCCCTGCCATCGTGGCCGCCGCTGTGGTCGCGATGGTTGCCCTTGTTGCCTACGCCAAGATCTCGCAACCCAGCGTCGAGTCGGGTGCGCCGCAGCCCGGGGACGAGTGGTCTCTTGCCTACGGCATCAAGGTCTGCGACGAATGGCTGCCCAATCTCACCGGTACAGCCGCTGAGCTGGAAGAAGATGCATCGACGGGCGATCCGATCGTCGTTGCCAGCGGCACCGACCGTGACGGCATCATCCACTACCACCCGCAAGTCGGTGGCAACACTGGTGGCCGAGCCAAGTTGGGTGTCTTCCTTGACATCTACGACATCACACTCACCGATACCAAGTTATCGCTGCCCGAGTCGCAGATGCCCGAAGAGCCCCGCTCGTGGGACATCAAGGACGACGATGTTTTCAAGGGCACATCGTGCGAGGGCGAAGACGCTGTGCTCAAGGTTCGCGTGTGGAACGACTACACCAGCGGTGAATTCTTCGACAACGTGACCGACTTCCGCAATCTGCGCTTTCGCAACAACGGCATGGTCTTCGCCATCGCAGTAGTGCCCCGCGGCTCCGACACTGCCAAGCCCGACTCGGCCGCCAAGCTGACTGAGCTGGGTGTGATCGGCGCTGGCGACTCCGCTCCCACCACCACCGTGGCCGGCGACCCTGCTCCCACGACGACAGGTGTTGGCGACACTGCTCCCACCACGACAGGTGCCAGAACCACCGTCGCACCAGCGACCACCACGGCGGCTGCGGCCACCACCACGACCGGCGGCTGATGCGGGCGGTAGTGCTCGTGGGCGGGTTCGGTACCCGTCTGCGTCCGCTCACCTTGTCGACACCGAAGCCGATGCTGCCGGTGGGGCATGTGCCCATCATCGAGCGACTGGTCATCAGTCTTGGTCGCAGCGGCATCACTGAGGTCACCCTGGCGCTGGGCTTTCAGCCCGAGCCCTTCATTACGGCGTTTCCGGACAACCAATGTGCGGACGTGTCGTTGCGCTACGCGGTGGAGCCCGAACCATTGGACACCGCGGGTGCGATTCGATTTGCGGCCGACACAGCTGGCATCGACGACACGTTCGTTGTGGTCAACGGCGACATCCTCACCGATCTCGATGTGTCGCGGTTGGTGGCATTCCACCGTGACCACGGTGCCGAGGCGACGATTCATCTCGTCGGAGTTCCCGACCCGTCCGCATTCGGTGTCGTTGCCATTGACGAGGATGGGCGTGTAGAACGATTTGTCGAGAAGCCGGCCCCAGGAACCGCTCCCAGCAATCTCATCAACGCCGGCACCTATGTGCTGGAGCCGTCGGTACTGCAGCGGATTCCCGTGGGCCGCAAGGTGTCGATCGAGCGAGCAACGTTCCCGATGATTGCCGAAGCCGAGGGCTTGTTCGCCATGGCCACCGACGATTACTGGGTCGACACTGGTCGCCCCGAGCTCTACCTACAGGCCAACCTCGACGTGCTGTCAGGCATTCGGCGCCACGATCGATGCGAGGGCGTCCACCAGGCTGCGTTGGTCGACGCGGGCGCCACCATCCAGCATTCCATCGTCGGTGCCGGCGCAACCGTTGGTGCAGCCACCGTCACGCGCTCGGTGTTGCTACCTGGAGCCGTCGTGGAGTCTGGTGCGCTAGTGGCAGACTCTGTGGTCATGGGCCGGGTCGGTGCAGGTGCAGCAGTGCACAACAGCGTGTTGGGGGCCGATGGCGTCGTCGCCCCCGGCGAACAGGTGAGCGATGAACGTCGCCCAGACCCCAACGCGGGCTCTTTCAGCGCGTGAACGTGCTCATCGTGGGTGGGGCCGGTTTCATCGGCTCGCACCTTGCAGAGCGCCTGCTCGCAGAGGGCCACACCGTCGACATTGTCGATCTGCTGTCGTCCGGCTCGCTCTCCAATCTCTCCAACGCACGCTCCCTCGGCGGCGAACTCAAGATCCACACGCTCGATGCATGCGCCGATGAGTTTCAGGCGTTGGTAGCGATGCGGAACCCGGACGTCATCTACCACCTTGGCGTGCTGCCGCCTGGCGTGCCCGCCGAGCAGTGCGCCGGCGATGCGATGCGCTCGACACTCGCTGTCTTGGAGGCCGCCCGCATACGTGGCGATGTGAAGATCGTGATGGCACTGTCGGCGGTCACGCTGTATGGCGATGTGCCCAGCAAAGACCAGCCGGTCAAGGAGAGCCAACCCTGGAGCCCTGTTGGGGTGCACGGAGTGGTGACTCGCACCCTCGCCGAACTGTTGACGGTCTACCGCGAGGAGCACTCTGTCGAGTTCACCGCACTGGCGTTCACCAACATCTACGGGCCACGTCAGCGCCCCGAGGCCGGGGTGGTGGCCGCCTTCGACCAGGCATTACGCGAGGGCATCACGCCTGTGCTGCACGGCGACGGCCGCCAGACTCGCGACTTCCTCTACATCGATGATGCGGTCGACGCTCTGGTACGCGCCGCAAGTAAGGGCAGCGGTCTGATTGTCAATGTGGGCAGCGGAGTCGCCACGTCAATTCGCGATCTGTGGACGCTGATGGCTGGCCCCGACGGTCGACAACCGGCGCCGGCACCGCGTCGCCAGCACGACATCTCGCGGTTCGCGGTGGCGCCGACACGGGCCCGCATCCACCTCGCGTGGGCCCCCTGGACCGAGCTGGGCATCGGCCTTCGCGGCGTCGGCCGCTAACACCTACATTGCGCAGGTACGGCAGACGGCCACCGGTCGGTGGCAAGGATCAGCGGGCGGCAGCGAGGGTTTGGCGGGCTAGCTCGTGGCCGATGTCGGCCGTGCTCATCACGCTGGGGGTGACCACGACTCGCATGCCAGCGGCTTCGATAGCGGAGGTCAGCTGGGCATCGACCGGGTCGATGACCAACGTTGCTGCGATCTCCGCATAGAGCCGCGCAACACCGACTGCCGACGCCTCGTGGCCCAGTTCCTCCAACATTCGGTCGGCCGGACCCTTCAACGCTGCACCGCCAACAATTGGCGAAATTGCGACTACCGAATCACGTCGGGCTGACAGCACGGCGTCCACACCAGCGAGCGCCCGGATCGGTGCGATCGAGACCAACGGATTCGAGGGTGCGATCACCACCACTTCGCTGTCGGTGAATGCCGCCAAGGCCGCTGGTGTCAGCGTTGCCTGGGTTGCTCCTTCGAAGCGAACGCTCGCTACAGGCACCGAGTGGCGTCGCTGTACGAAGTACTCCTGGAACGGCACCTCGACGCCCCCATCGAGCAACGTGACCATCGTGGTGACGTGTTGATCGCTCATCGGCACCAGCTTCTGTGTGATGCCCCACGCGGTGGCAATCTCGGCGGTGACCTCGGTGAGCGTGGCACCTTCCCGCAAACGGGCGGTGCGGTAGAAATGAGTCGCGAGGTCCTGATCGCCCAAGTTGAACCACGTCGGCGCAGCACTAGAACCGATCGGGCGGACTGCGACGAATCGCCCGAGGGCATCCATCGCTCGCCATGTCTCTTCGCGTAACCCCCACCCGCGCTCTGGGTCGATGGCACCTGCCAGCGTGTAGGTGATCGTGTCGATGTCGGGCGAGATGGACAGTCCATGCATCACTGTGTCGTCGCCGGTATTCACTACGCCGATGGTGGCTTCGGCGGGGTGGACACCTGCGAGCGCCCGCAAAAATCTTGCGGCACCGACACCGCCGCACACCACGCTGACCGTTGTCATACCTGCTCCGTGTTGATGTGGCTATCACCGGCCGCGACGTGACGGTACAGCTGTGCCATCTCGGCGCCGCAGCGATCCCAGGAGAACTGTCCCAACTTCTCACGGCCCGAGGCAACCAGGTGCGCCCGAACAGACGGAGAGGCGACGGCAGTCTGGAGATTGCCCGCCAGCGCCATGACGTCGGTTGCGGAGGAGAGCAACGCAGCCTCGCCGGCGACCTCCGGGATGGACCCGGCGCTGCTGGCCACGATGGGTACGCCGGCCTGCATCGCATCCAGGAGGGGGAAACCGAATCCCTCGTCGAGTGACGGGTACGCCAGCACCCGTGCATGATGCAACAGCCACGACCGAACGTCCTCGACAACGCGTCCGGTGAACATCACCCGATTGGCATGGGGACCGAGCGCGTCGACCGCTGCGTTGATGGCCTCGCGGTCATCTCCGTCACTGCCGGCAATCACCAGCTGCAACTCCGGTTCTTGCGTCGCGATCAGGCCGAAGGCGGCGACCAGCCGTGGAAGGTTCTTGCGCCGTTCGAGCGTACCAATGGCGACAATGAACGGCCGGTCGGTGAGCTGAGGGATCGGCGAGATCGGCGGTGGAGCGGCCAGCGGTAGCGCTGCGAGATGCACGGTGTGAACCTCCACTCCCGGAAAGAACTCGCGTAACGCGCGAGCGGTTGCATGCGAGCTGGCATGCACCACAGCACCAGAGCCGACTGATCGTCGCAGCACCTTTCCTGCGAGTCTGACAGCAGGGTTGGCGTCGTCTGGGTGGCGCAGAAACCAGCAGTCGTAGACGGAGACCAATCGCGGGAGAGAGCTGGGGGGCACGACGTAGTTGGTGCCATGTACGAGGTTCACATCGCGCAGCCATCGATCGACGCGCGGATGGTCTGTACGGGCCCAACACTGGTGCGCTATCGCGGCGGGTAGCGGCAATCGACGAACGGATCCCGCAGGTCGAGCGCGTACCGACAACAAATAGTCCACGAGCTCCACGTCGGTGCGCTGGTGCAATGCACCCCGCATCGCCTCGACCGCGAAGCCGATACCTGTCTTGGGCCCGAACAGCGGGCTGGTATCGAACCCAATGCGCAGCGTTGACATCCTGGTCGCAGGCTAATCGGAATCGGGTGCCTAGACTTCAGCGACCCCATGGCGGTGCCGCCACGACGGAAAGAACGCAACGATCATGCCCCGCGCCTTCATCACCGGAATCACTGGCCAGGACGGCCAACACCTCGCCGAGTTCTTGCATGGCAAGGGCTATGAGGTATTCGGCATGGTGAAGGGCCAAAACAACCCGCGAATGGTGCAGATGCGCGACGAGTTTCCTTACGTCGAGCCGGTGCCGGGCGATCTGGCCGACCTGCCGTCGCTGGTCAAGGCGCTGGAATACAGCCAGCCTGACGAGGTGTACAACCTCGGAGCCATCTCGTTCGTCGCGCTCAGCTTCAACCAGGCCGAGCTCACCGCCAACATCACCGGGCTCGGTGTGTTGCGCATGTTGGAAGCCATTCGCATGGTGGGCGGTGCTCAGAACAACCCCATCCGTTTCTACCAAGCCAGCAGTAGCGAGATGTTCGGCAAGGTGCGCGAGACGCCTCAAACCGAGAAGACACCGTTCCACCCGCGTTCGCCCTACGGCTGCGCCAAGGTCTTTGGTCACGACATCGTGGTCAACTACCGCGAGAGCTACGACATGTATGCGTGCAGCGGCATCCTTTTCAATCACGAAGGCCCGCGTCGCGGCCTCGAGTTCGTGACGCGCAAGGTCACCAACTCGGTAGCTCGCATTCACCTGGGCCTGCAGCAAGAGATCGTGTTGGGCAATCTGGACAGCAAGCGGGACTGGGGTTTTGCTGGCGACTACGTCAAGGCGATGTGGAAGATGCTGCAGCAGGACGCTCCCGACGATTACGTCGTTGCCACCGGCAAGGCATACAGCATCGAGGATCTGGTCCGCCTGGCGTTCGCCGAGGTCGGCATCGAAGACTGGCGGAACTACGTCCGCCAAGATCCGAAGTTCTTCCGCCCGGCAGAGGTCGACCTGCTCATCGGCGACCCCACCAAGGCCCGCGAACAGCTGAGCTGGGAGCCAGAAGTTCAGTTCCCTGAGCTGGTCAAGATGATGGTGGCCAACGACCTCGCCGTTGAGGGTGCCAAGCTCCGCTGATGCGCTCGAGGGCTCAGCTCTCGAACGGCATGTCGATGATGGCTTCCATCAGCGACTCATTCGTCGGCACCGAACCGGTTCGCAGCTTGTAGCGCAGCGAGATTACGAATGCGATCAGCGCGGCCACCGACGAAGCCACCAAGCCGTACTCAATGCGGCGGAACAGGTTGTCACTGCTCAGCCAGGTGACGACGACGAAGGCCGCCATCCCCAACCCCCAGCCGACACCGACGAGGGCATGGCCGTTGAGAGCGATGACCGCCTGCGCCAACGCCAACGCGAACATGTACAGGGCGCTGCCCAGCGCCAGCATCGCCAGTGTGCGGCTACTGAGCTCGACCTGGTACATCTTGTCGATGACCCACGGACCGAACAGGTAGCCGCCGACGATACCTGCCGAGCCTACTGCAGCGACGATCACCAACAGTTTGCGAAAGCCGCTGCGAAACTCGTCGAACTCGTTGCGGGCGGCCAGGCGTGCGAGGCGAGGCAGGAGCGCTGCTTGCACCGCCTGAAAGAGGAACAGCGGGATGCGCGAGAGCAGCACGCCGTAACCGAACTGGGTAACCAGATCCTTCTGGTTCTCATCGGCCATCAGAGTTGCAGCCACCGGGCCGGCGTTGACCAGTCCAGCGGCGAACACAGAACCGAGCAGCAGCCAGCCGAGATTCGGCGTCACCTCTCGCCAGCTCGCTGGTGGGCCATCCTCGGTGTGCAGTTGTTCGCGAGCGTAGACATAGAAGAACCCGGCAAGCGGGGCCAAGGCGACCGCCATGCCATACGGCCCCACAGTGTTCATGCCGATGATGGCAAGCACGATGCACAAGAGGACGCGGACGGCACCATCGGCACCCATGACCACGGCGTAGGCGCGGAAGCGGCCACTGCCACTGGCAATGCCGCGCGCCAGGTGTACCGGGGCGTAACTGGCAAACGCGATGACGAGCGAGATGAGCATCACCCAGTCGCCACCGAAGTACGACTTGGTGATCCACGGGCTGGCAAGCAGGATGATGACGACGACGATGGCAGCGAGCGCCCCTCCGAGTTGCACCACCTTGCGAACTACGGGTCTGGCGCCCTGGCCAAGAGCCCGCCGAGCCGAAATCGCGCGTCCCAGCTCCTGCTCCAGCGGGAGGAAGAACCCCGGTGCCAGCGCGAAAGTGGCGAACCACAGGGACAGCACGGGGCTGAATGCTTCGTCGCCGCCAAGTGCGTTCTTGCCGACTCGGAGAAACGCAAAGCTGGCCAATCCAGCCACCAACAACCCGATACCCACGGGGATGGTGCCTTCGGGAAGTGGCACGCGAGAGGTTGAGGATCGTTCGTCGGGGGGTGCCACCAAGTGGACGAGGCTATCCGGCAGACTGGTCACATGGCCATGCACCCAGACGCGCGGTCTCAAGGCCGTTGCGTCGACGGCCGATACCCCAACATGCGCCGTCCCCTCGTACTCGTTCTCGCGCTGATCGCGCAGGTCTGCGTCGTTGTAGGTACGTCGGCGCCTGCGCTGGCTGATGCGCAAATCACGGTCGACGGCCATGGCAATGGGCATGGCTTGGGACTGAGCCAATGGGGTGCCTACGGCTACGCGGTCGACTACGGGTGGAGCTCTGCACAGATCCTCGATCACTACTACGGCGCCACCACGGCTGGCACCGTGCCACTGGATACCGCGATTGCAGTTCGACTCATGAATCTCGACGACAAGCAGACTGCCGTCGTCAGTGAGAACGGTGGCCTACTCGTCGACGGTGTTGCGGGTGGGCCCTGGAAGTCGGTGCTCGCCCGGGAGGTGTCGCCGTCGGTGTACTCAGTCTGGGCTCGGGCCGATACCCAGGTGTGTCCGGCATCGACGGGCGATCCCGTGGCGACGGGCTGGACGCCGATTTCGTCGCCGACCATCGCTACCCAGGTGACCGTTCGCACGCAGGCGGACTCCACAACGACTACGAATCTCTCCGCGTTGGCTGCTGTGTGCGAGCCCAGCGGCACGGTTCGCTCATACCGCGGGCTCATCCGTGCAGTGAACGGCAGCGATGGTGAGAACCGCACCGTCAACGAACTGCCGATCGAGCACTACCTGCGTGCAGTGGTTGCAAAGGAAATGTCACCGGGTTGGGCGACGGCGGGTGGCGGACGCGGCGCGCAGGCATTGCAGGCGCAGGCAGTGGCAGCCCGCAGTTTCGGGCTGGCGGAAACCCGGTACACATATGCCAAGACCTGCGACCTGACGTGCCAGTACTACCTCGGTGCGGCCTCGCGATCGTCGACGCAATCCACGACGTACACAGCCGTCGAGCACCCGGCAACTGACGCAGCGGTGCTGGCCACAGCTGGGATAGTGCGGCGATTGGTGTCCAACGGCGGAATCGCGTTGACCATGTTCGCAGCCTCCTCGGGTGGCTGGACCAAGCCCGGGCCCACTTCCCTCGTGCCGTTTCCTGCGGTGGTCGACCTCGGCGACTCCACGTCACTGAACCCTGCCCATAACTGGTCGGTTACGATCGCGGGTGGCACCATCGCCAGCAAGTACCCCACCATCGGTACGTTCGCCGGCGTGACCGTGCTGACCCGGAATGGGTACGGCGATTGGGGCGGCCGCGTCAACACGCTGAGAATCACAGGTTCCGCCGGGGCTGTCACCATCACTGGCGATCAGTTTCGCAGCGCGTTTGGTCTGAAGTCCGACCTGTTCACAGTTCGCGGCTCGGCCCCCGTTGACACGTGCGCGGGCCGCAATGCGCCCGCGCTCGGCGGCGTTCAGCCGTCGTCGGCGGCTGCCCGCTATTCGCCGATGACGCCATTGCGCCTGATCGACACGCGCAATGGCATCGGGACGAGCCCGCAGCCGATTGGCATGGGTTGCACGCTGGTGGTCGACCCCGGTCTCGACCCCTCTGTCACCGCCGTGGCCGTCAACCTGACGGCTGTGGCCCCGAGTGCGACCGGATTCCTGACGGCCTACCCGTGCGGAGTGGAGCTTCCCGTGGCATCGGTGGTGCAGGCAATTTCCAAGCGCACGATCGCTGGTGCGACGGTCGTACCCCTCGGCGCCGATGGCACGTTCTGCGTGTTTACCGCGTCGGCAACGCACCTTCTGGTGGATCTCTTCGGTGCCTACTCGCCCGCGGCGGGGCAGAAATTTGAGCCAGTCACGCCGACGCGAATCCTCGATTCGCGAAGCGGTGGGGCACGGCCCGGTGGCGGCTCGATCGTGACGCTGCAGGTGGCCGGCGTCGGTGTCGTGCCATCGAATGCGACGGCGGCCGCATTGAGCGTTCAAGCGGTCGACCCCACTGCTGCGGGTTTCGTGACTGTTTTTCCGTGCGCGGCGTCGGTGCCGGATGTCAGCTCACTCAACGTCATCGCAGGGAGCAACATCGCGAATCACGCCGAGGTCGCCCTCAGTGCAGCGGGCACGGTTTGCCTGTACCTCAGCTCGGCGATGCACATTCTCGTCGACCTCAGCGGTTGGTACGGGGCAAGCGGAACAACCCAGTTTCACGCGCTGACCCCAGTGCGGGCACTGGACACGCGCAAGAACATCGGGCTCTCTGGTGCATTCGCCGCTCAGTCCAATCGTGCGTTCACGCTCGCCGGCGTCAACGGACTGCCCGCAGCACCGGTGCTGCGAGCAGTCATTGGCGAAGTCACGTCGGTTGACTCGAAGTCGGTGGGGTTCCTCACCGTGCACCCGTGCTTGGCCGTGGTGCCAGAGGTGTCGATGGTGCAGACATGGGCCTCGGGCAACGCTTCGACCGCAGTGATCGGTGTCGACGACGACAGTGGTCGCTGGTGTATCCAAACCAGCGTGTCAATGCACGTGCTGGTCGACGTCAGCGGCTACTTCTCCTAGTCAGGCCGCCCGGGCGCACCCATCCAAACCCGCCGTCGCCTGCCTTGCACCGCGCCCAGTCGTTGCGAACTTGTCGCGGCCTTGACCTCCAGACCTGGTGGCCACACCGCGACAGGTTGAGCCGCTTGCGGATCGCCCCGGTCGTACCGAGTTTGCGAACCTGTCGCGGCCTTGGCCTCCGAGGCTGGTGGCCAGACCGCGACAGGTTGGGCGTACTGGGGTTGAGTCCGGACGCGACAATGCGCCGACGTTGCCGCCGGCGCATTGCCCGGGGGTCTCGGGTTCTGATTGGCTCAGGCGGCAGTGCGGATGAGGCCGCGCACTTGCTTGCGAGCGAGCTTGGCAAGGTCGTGAGCCTGGCCAACAAGGGCTGCAGCCTGCTCGGGCAGACGCTCTTCGATCTTGATGACAGCAACGTCGAGCTTGGCGTCGAGGGAGTCGAAACGTTCGTCGAGCTTGGCGATCTGAGCCTCGACGGAGGCGAGCATCTCATCCATCTGGCTCTTGCTGGTGCCGAAACGATCGGCCAGGTTCTGGACGACCTCGCGGCGGCGGACCTGGGCCTGCTGGAAGGCAAGGACGCCGAAACCGATGGTGATGTAGGCGGCGTCGCGCATGGCGCCGACGAGCTTGTCGTCAAGGCCGGCCAGCCTGTTGGCGTCCAGACCCGAGAAGTCGAAGCCAGAGAAATTGATGGTGGGGAAGTTGGGGAGCTTTACCATGGGGGATGATCTATCTCGTTCGGATCGAGGTGACGTGTGGTTGAACGGCACGGTGTGTGATTGCACGATATCGCATTCTGCTAACTTTTGCAAGCAGTGTGCCGAGGCTGCCCGCGTTTCTGTCACGGTTTGCCGCTGCGAGTGCCAGTTGCGGCGGCTTGCGTCATGGGCGACGGCTCGTGTCGCAGAAGACGGGTGACAGGGCGTGGGCGGTGGTCGCCGCTAGCCTCGATTGTTCGTGGAACCCGCCGGATCGCTCGCCCCGCCCGTTGTGGCCGTCATGGTGGTGCACCAACCCGGGCCGTGGTTCGACGAGGTGCTCGAGGCGCTGGCGACACAGGACTACAGCAATCTCAAGAATCTCTTCCTGGTAGTCGGAGATCCAGGCGACCTCCCGAGCCGGATTCGTGACCGGGTGCCCAATGCGTTCGTTCGTGCCGTGGAGAACAACCCCGGTTTCGGTACGGCTGCCAATGAGGTGCTGCGCTTGGTGGAGGGCGACAATGGCTTTTTCTGCTTCTTGCACGACGATCTTGCGCTCGGGCAGGGTGCCATACGGCTGCTGGTGGAGGAGCTGTATCGTTCCAATGCAGGCGTGGTCGGCCCGAAGCTGGTCACCTGGGCCGACCCGACGGTGCTGCAGCACGTTGGTCTCGGCGTTGATCGTTTCGGTGAAGTCGACCCCATCGTTGAACCTGATGAAGTCGACCAAGAGCAGCACGACGCAGTTCGCGACACATTCGCCGTTCCGTCTGCTTGCTTGCTGGTACGAGCCGATCTCTTTCGGGCCATCGGGGGCTTCGACCCGGCCATCGAGTTCTACGGCGACGACGTCGACCTGTGTTGGCGTGCGCACCTTGGTGGCGCCCGGGTCATCGTGGTGCCCGCTGCGCGTGCGCGCCACATCGAACAGCTCGCGCAGCGTCGCCCAGACCTTCGCCATTCGTCGCTGATCGCCCGCAACCGGATGCGGTCGGTGGCCACGCTCACCGGCGCGAGTCGGCTGCCGATGGTGTCGTTGCAATTGGTACTGGTCACGCTCGCCCAAGCGGTCATCGGCGTCCTCACCGGTCGCTTTCGTCAGGTCGGCGCTTCGCTGGCTGCTCTGCTGGGAATGCTGCCCCGTACACCCAGCTACTTCGCTCGCCGTCGTTCGCTGGTCAAGCTGCGTGAAGTACCCGACTCGGAGGTGGCAGGGCTCCAGGTACGCGGCAGTGCTCGGTTGGCCAGCTACATGCGGTCGCGCGACAGCCGCCAAGTCGACCCCGACTCCACCACCGAGCGTCGTTGGCGACAGACCGCTGGCTCGGCACCGGCGTTGGCGTGGCTGGCGGTCAGCCTGCTGGCCTTGTTGGGCAGCCGCCAACTGATCACCAACGGGGTGCCCCGGTTCGGAGAGTTCCTGGCGTTTCCCGTCAGCCCGAGGGCGATTTTATCCGACTACATGTCCGGCTGGTCCGGCCACGGGTTGGGCAGCACCACAGCCGGTCCCACCGGTATCGGGCTGCTGGCCATCGGCAGCGTGGGCACGCTGTTCCACATGGCGCTGCTGCACACGGTGCTGGTGGTGGGCCTGCTGTTCGCCGGCTATCTGGGCATGTGGCGGCTGGCATCGTTGTTCCCCACTGCCCGGGCACGCATCACGGCACTCGTCGTCTACGCGGCGGTGCCGCTGCCGTCGCAGTTGTTGGCCAACGGCCGCTGGGCCGCGCTGGTGTGCTATGCAGCTGCCCCGTGGGCGGTGCACCACCTGCGCCGCATTGCCGGTATCGACACCTCGGGCAGCCGTCACGACGAGGCAGTCGAGCGGTCCGTGGTGGTCGCAGGTCGCAAGCAGTTGCGGTGGGCAGCACAGCTCACACTGTTGACCGCTGTCGCAGTTGCGTTTGCGCCCTCGTTTGGGCTGTTGTTGGTAGTGATCGGCCTTCTCCTTGCTGTGGCAACCATGCTGTGCGGCGGCTCGCCCTTGGCCGCCGCCAAGCTGGCGGGTGTTGCGCTCGGAGCGGTGGTGGTGGCGCTGTTCGCCAACCTGCCGTGGGCGCTGTCGCTCGCCGGCAGCGATGGCTGGACGTCAATTGTGGGCGTACCAGTCTCGTCAGCCAGGTCCTTGGGCGTTGCCGAGCTGGCCCGATTCCTCGCCGACGACGGCGGATTGGGCCTAGTAGCGATGTTGCTGTTCCTGCCCGTGCTGGTGGCGCCGCTGGTGGCACGTGCGTGGCGGTTCACCTGGGCGATTCGCGCCGCGGCGCTTGTGTTTGGCTTCGGTGGCCTGGCGATTCTTGACGATCGAGCGGCGCTGCCGTTTCGAATGCCCGAGCCTGGCGTGCTGCTGGTGCCGGTGGCAATCGGTGTCGCACTTGCCGCAGCCTGCCTGGCTGCCGCCTTTCAAGACGATGTTCTCGGTGGCTCGTTCGGCTGGCGTCAGCCGCTTGGGTTGCTGGCGGCCGTTGGTGTCGTTGTCGGCGTTGTGCCGGGTGCGTTCGCTGTCGCCGATGGCGGGTGGGGCACGCCAGACCGCACGCTGGTGTCGGTGCTGACCCAGTTACCCGTCAATCCGCCGGAGGGCAATTACCGCGTTCTGTGGATCGGCGATCCTTCGGCCATCCCCGTGGCGTCGTACACGTACCAGCCCGGTGTCGGCTACGCACTCACCAATGATGGTGAATTGACGATCGAGGGCTTCTGGTCGGGCAAGCCCACGACCGTCGAAGCAGAGGTCGCCACGGCCCTGCGGCAGATGGCGGCTGGCGTGACGCTGCGCGGCGGCAGGCTGCTGGCGCAGTACGGCATCCGATACGTGATCGTGCCGCTGGCAGATGGTGCGAATGGAACCGTCGCCCAACCGTTGCCCACGCCCAGCGGCTTGGTGGATGTACTTGAAGACCAACTCGATCTCGCGGCGCCACTGACCCGTCCACCGAACTACTTAATCTACGAGAACTCGGCATTTACGCCCACCCGTTCGGTGCTCACCGCCCAGGGTGCCGCCGCCAGCAAGCAGGCCGGCGGTGAGGCAATGGCCGGCGCTGATCTGCGTGGCTCGGTTCCCTTCGGTGTCGGCGGCCCCGACATTGGTGACTTCACCGGCGACGTCACCGCCGGCACCTTGCACGTGGCAGTGCCGTTCGACAGTAATTGGTCGCTGAGCGTTGATGGTACATCGGTGCCCGCCCGCCGGGCCTTTGGTTCCACGCTTGCGTTCGACGTGCCAACCGGCGGCAGCGCCACCCTGTCCTACAACACTCCACTGTCACATTCGCTGTGGCTCGTGCTGCAGTTGATGATTTGGCTGGCGCTCGGGTTGGCAGCGAGTCGGTTCAGCCCGACCCGCTTGCGTCAGCGCCGTCGTCCTGTGGCGCGTATCGCCGAAAGGACTCCGGTCGCCGACCTCACCGCACCGCTGGTGGTTGCCGATGTCGACGACCTCCCCTGGACGACCGGCGCCGAGGAGCTGTCATGAACCGGCGCCTCGTGGCCATCGTGACAGTGATCGTGCTGCCGATTCTGTTGTTGTTCGGCGCGACCCGCAGCGATCCGCCCCCGCCGACGCTGCCCGCCTTCGCTGCGCTCGGCGCGCCCTCGATGCCGTTCGTGCCGCATCAGGGCTTCATCAACTCCACCTGGTTCTGCCCGGGCGTTCCCACCGGCGGCCCCGGGCTGGGTGGCTCGGTCACCGTTGCCAACCCGTCGGATACGCCGTTGTCGGGGCAGCTCACCGTGTTCAACGACGTTGCCGGCACCGAGCCGGTCGAGCAACGCTTCGAGGTGCCCGCCCGCGACACCTCCGTCGTTGATCTCGCCACCGTGCAAGCGGCGGGCTCGTATCTGTCGGCAATGGTGGAGATCACCGGCGGCGGAGGTTTCGTCGAGCAGCAGGCCGATCATCCCGATGGCAGTGCCGTCAGCCCGTGCTCCAACAGCACGTCGGCCAACTGGTACTTCGCAGACAACTACACGTTGGGGAACAGCAAGGAAGACATCGTCATCACCAACCCGTTCCCCGATCAGGCAATTGTCGATTTCGCGTTCGGTAATGAGGGCGGCACCACGACTTCACAGCGCCTACTCGGTGTGCCCGTGTCGGGCCACTCGGTACTGGTCGTCAACCAGGAGTTCTTCGCCAAGGATGAGACGGTGCTCGGCATGTCGATCGTTGCGTCTCGCGGGCGAGTCGTCGTCGGGCGAGCGCAGCAGTACCTCGGGGAACGCCAGGGTTACTCGATGTCGTTGGGTTCGCCGGCGGGTTCAACCGACTGGTGGTTCGCCGACGGCGAGAACAGTGGCAACTTCGAGCGCTACAGCATCTACAACCCCGGAACCGAAGAGGCGACCGTGCGGCCGATCTTCCTCGGGGTCAACAGCGACACCTTCGGCAACGATGTCGCCCCCATCACGGTCCCCGCCGGTCAGGTCGCATCGCTGAACATCAAGGACATCCCGGACCTACCCGAGGGCCGTCACGGTGCCCAATTCTCGTCGCTCACCGGCACGCCGGTCGTCATCGAGCGGGCGATCACCCGCCAGGCCGGCGATGGTTTCGTGACCACCGTCGTCCGTGGCGTCGAGCAGTACTTCGCCGCGCCCGGGTACTTCCGCTGGAGCATGGCCATCGGCACCGAGCTCGCCGTCGACAACGTGCTGGTGGTGCTCAACGTGTCGTTCACCGACGCCACGGTCGCGGTCAAAGCACTCGGCCCGGGTGGGGAAGTCGACCTCCCCGGTCTCGAAGCGGTGCCGGTACCGGCCAATGGCGTGATCACCATTGCGATCCCCGATCAGGCCGCCGCACTGGGTCATCCGCTGATCGTGGTGGGCACGCAACCGATCGTCGTCGAACGGCTGCTGCCGCGCGGTGGCGATCTTCGTGGTCGCTCCGGGTCGCTGGCGCTCCCGGGCTGACGAGGGCGCAGCAATGCAGCAGATTCTGATCGCGCTCGGGGTGGTAGCGGTTGCCGTTGTGGTCGGCCTGGTGCTGCGGCGCCGGCAAGTGGTGCAAGCGCCGACGCAGCCGAAAGTAGTCGTTCCTGCGCAACTGGACCGCGCTGACTTCGATGCACCGACGCCGTGGCTGGTGGCAGTGTTCTCCTCCGCCACATGCACTTCGTGTGCGGATGTGGTCCGCAAGGCGCAGGTGCTGTCGTCGCCTGAGGTGACGGTGCTGGACATCGAGTTCGGTGCGGCGAAGGCGCTGCACAGGAAGTACGACATCCAGGCGGTGCCAATGGTGGCCATTGCCGATCGAGACGGTGTGGTGAGGGCGGGTTTCGCGGGCCCCGTCACTGCCACCGATCTCTGGGCAGCAGTTGCCGAGGCGCGCCGACCGGGCACCAGCCCCGAACCCCATCTCGGCCGCTGACTGCCGGCAGCTGCACGCTGTTAGTCGACGTTGACACCCGAGTCGCTGGGGAGGTGAGCGTCTTCGGTGATAGGGGACCCGTCGAGGCTGGCCTGCACCAACGCTGCAACTTCGGCGCCGTCGATGGTTTCCTTCTCCAACAGTGCCTCCGCCACCAGCTCGAGAGCCGGACGGTACTTGGTCAGTAGCTCGGTTGCCCGCACCTCCTGCTCATGCAGGATGCGCGAGATTTCGCCATCAACCAGGCGAGCAGTGTCGTCGCTGTATTCACGACCCTGAGTCATCAGATCCTCGCCGAGGAACACCTGCTGCGAGCCGCTCCAGGCCATGGGGCCGACGGCCTCGCTCATACCCCACTCGCGCACCATGCGGCGAGCGATGCCTGTGGCCTGCTCCAGGTCATTGGCGGCGCCGGAATTGAGGTGCCCGAAGACGATCTTCTCCGCGACGCGGCCACCCATGGCCTTGCAGATGAGGTCGTCGAAGAAGTCCTTCGAGTATGTGTGGCGCTCTTCGGGAAGGCTCCACGTGACGCCCAGTGCCATGCCGCGGGGGAGGATGGTGACCTTGTGTAGCGGGTCGGTGTTGGAGAGCACCACGGTAAGGATGGCGTGGCCGCCCTCGTGAATGGCGGTTGCCCGCTTCTCCTCGACGCTGAGCACCAGGCTCTCACGACGAGCGCCCATCACGACTCGGTCACGAGCGTTCTCGAAGTCGATTCGCTCGATCTGCTTGCTGCCGCGGCGGACTGCGAAGAGTGCCGATTCGTTGACCAGGTTGGCAAGGTCGGCACCGGACATGCCCGGCGTGGCCTTCGACATGATCTCGAGGTCGACATCGGGGCCCATGCGCTTGTCGCGACTGTGCACCTTCAGAATGGCGAGGCGCTCGTCGTTCTCCGGCAGCGGCACAACGATCTGACGGTCGAAGCGGCCGGGCCGCAGTAGGGCTGGGTCGAGGATGTCGGGGCGGTTGGTGGCCGCCAGAATGACGATGCCTTCGCTGGTCTCGAAGCCGTCCATCTCGGCAAGCAGCTGGTTCAGCGTCTGCTCGCGCTCGTCGTGCCCGCCGCCAAGGCCGGCGCCGCGCTTGCGGCCGATCGAGTCGATCTCGTCGATGAAAATGATGGCCTTGCCCAGCTTTCGGGCCTGTGCGAACAGGTCGCGCACGCGGCTGGCACCGACACCGACGAACATCTCCATGAAATCTGAGCCTGTGACGGACAAGAACCCGACACCAGCCTCACCGGCTACCGCTCGGGCGAACAGTGTCTTGCCGGTGCCGGGAGGGCCGACCAGCAGCATGCCCTTGGGCACGCGGGCGCCGATCTCGCGGAAGCGCTCCGGCATCCGCAAGAAGTCGACGACTTCGGTGATCTCCTGCTTGACGCCCTCGTAGCCGGCAATGTCGGCGAACGTGGTGGAGGGCTTATCGGCCTGGTAGGCCTTGGCACGACTGCGGCCGATGGACATGACGCTGCCCATCTGCCCCTGTGCCCGCTTGTTCATCCAGACGAGGAAACCTATGATGAGCGCGAACGGCAGCATCAGCGTGAGTGCGCTGAACAGCCAGTTGCTATCGGGTTCCCTGGTTGTCCAATCGACGTTGTGTTCGGTGAGGAGCCCCAGTTCGCTCTCGCTGGGGAACCCGTCGCGAACGGTCGTGGTGAACTTCGACCCATCCTTGAGCTCGCCCGAGACACTGTTGGAGCCGTTGGTGAGGGTGAACTTGACGACTTCGTCCTTCTCCACGGCGGTGATGAACTCGGTGTAGCTCAGCTTGTTGCCGTCATCGGACGGCCACACCTGGTTGAGCAGCAGTGTGCCAACCAGAACTGCCAGGAGAACGGGAATGGTCCAGCGCGGCCAACCCGAACCAAGCGGGCGGCCTTTGCCGCCAGCGGGCGGCTGGGGACCGGACTGCTGGCCACGCCCGGGGGGCGGCGGAGGCGGCGGCGGGGGGAGATTGCTCATGGCCTAATGCTAAGGGGGTTTTGCTGCGTCGGCTCGTCGGGCGCCAGTCCCGGACACTGTTCACACCGTCGCGCGCACGTTCGGGAGGGTCCACCACTTCGTGCGCCTCGCGATTTATGGTGGTCTTCATGACCAGGCAGTGTTCACGCAGCGGTTGTGCCGAGTCGGCAACGGTGACGCTTTCGTATCAGTACGCCCGTTCCATCGTGTGGCTCGATGAACTCAGCGTCGAGCGCGACCCGCACAGTTACGACCTCTGCCAGCGCCATACGGCTCGCCTTTCGGTGCCGAACGGATGGCGGCTGGAAGATCGTCGTTCGCGTCGCGAGTTGGTGTACGCCGCAACGCCCCGTCTCGCCGGCTGATCTCGTTCGCTCGCGCCTCTCCAAGCGGAACGGGCAGCGGTAGGCTCGCCCGTCGTGTCGCCCCCCAGCCTTGCTCCCTTTCGCTCGGCGGGCGATCGTGCCGACATCTCCGTTCGAGATGCAGTCCTCACGTGGTTTGCGGCCTATGTCGGCGGCGGCATTCTCTCCAGCGCGGTGTTCGCCCTCAGCGGAGCTGACAGCACAGCGGATCTGGCCCCAGGCTGGTTGACGGCGGCATCGCTCGCGCAATGGATTCCGATGGTCGGGGCCATCTGGTACCTCGGCAGCCGGTTCGGTGTCGGCACCCTTTCCGCCGATTTCGGCCTTTCGTTTCGGCCCGTTGACCTGATTGGCGTGCCGCTGGGCGTGATCACGCAGCTGGTGCTGGTGCGCTTGGTGTACGTGCCGCTGGAGGCGCTGTGGCCGGACACGTTTGCCCTCGACAAGATCGAGGAACGTGCTCGTACCACGTACGAGAGCGCGAACGGCGGTGGCTTGCTGTTGCTCATTCTGGTCGTGGTTGTCGGGGCGCCGCTGGTGGAGGAGTTGATCTACCGAGGGCTGCTGCAAGGCGCGTTCACCCGTCGGCTCAACGACTGGGTTGGCGTTGTCGTTGTGGCGGCATGGTTCGCGATCGTCCACTTTCAACCCATCGAGATTCCTGGGCTTTTTGTCGTCGGGCTGGTGCTTGGTGTCTGTGTTGTGCGCACTCGTCGGTTGGGTCTTGGAGTGGTCACGCATCTCGCGTTCAACGCCACCGGGCTGATCCTTGTGGCGTCGACGTGAAGCCGTGCCGTTCCTTGCGGGCCGTGACGCCGCAACCGGTGGTATGTCTGAAAGAATGCCCGCCGTCATGATCGATAAGACGCTTCCGGACAACGGCTCCATGGACAACGGCACCATGGACAACGGCACTACGGACAACCACCTCAGCGGCACGCCGATTGCGCACGAGGCCGAACAGATAGATGCCCAGCCGGCCGAAGCGGCTGAAGGGTCAGACCTCGTCGGTCGAGTGTGGCGGCGCGTCATCCGCAGGCCCTCGAACTGGATCAACTCTCCGTGGCCGCTGGAGCGCATTGTTCAGTACCTGACCGCGTTGGCGGTTGTCGGCGGCTGCACCGTCGCGATGCTGCAGGTGATTCACCTCGAGTTGGTGTTCCAGAACAACACGCCCACTGGTGGCGACATGGGCGCCCACGTGATGGGGCCGGCCTACCTGCGCGATCATCTATTGCCCAATGGGCAGATCACCGGCTGGAGCAACTACTGGTACAACGGGTTCCCGCTGTATCAATTCTACATGGTGGTGCCGGCGCTGATGATCGTCGCGTTCAACGTCATCTTCCCGTACGGCGTGGCGTTCAAGATCGTCGTCTGCCTCGGAATTGTTTCGCTGCCGTTCTGCTGCTGGGCCTTCGGCCGCCTTGCCCGCTTCCGGTATCCCGTCCCGGAGCTGATGGCGATGGCTGGTCTGCTCTTCCTCTTCAACGAGAGCTTCACCATCTACGGTGGCAACGTCCCCAGCACCATGGCCGGCGAGTTCTCGTTCTCCATCGCGTTGTCGTTCGGCGTCCTTGGCCTCGGGCTCTTTGCCCGTGGCTTGGAGACCGGCAAGTACCGAAACTGGACAGCCATCCTGCTGGCGCTCGCCATGCTGTCCCACGGCATCGTGCTGATCTTCGTCGCGCTTGGCGCCTTGCTGATGTGGCTGATCTGGATGGATAAGACGCGCTTCGTCTACGGCCTCACCATGGGCATCACGGCCCTCGCGCTGACTGCCTTCTGGGTGCTGCCATTCCTGCAGAACCACGCGTACATGACCGACATGAAGTACGGCTTTCGACCGAATGGTGGAGGCGACAGCTTCTGGGAGATGTTCTTCGAGCAAAGTATCTTCTGGGACATCGTGATCAGTGGTTTCGCACTGATCGGTTTCATGAGCAGTGTGGTGAAACGCAATCTCACCGGTGCGTGGTTGGGCATCATGTGCTTCGCCCTCATGGCGGCGGTGTTCCTCACTCGCGACAGCCTTCCCGTCATTGGTTTGCTGTGGAACCCGCGCCTACTGCCGTTCTTCTACCTGCTGCGCCTACTGCTGATGATGGTGGGCATCGTCGACACGGTGCACTTCGTGGTGCAGGGCATTCGGCTGCGTGCACCCAGCACGCGAGAGTGGACCATCGTCGGTGCCGCCACTGCGGTTGCGGTGGTGTTGATCGCCAGCGTTGTCGAGTTGTTCTTCTTTCATCAGATGCCCGGTGCGCGGTTCACCACGAAGGACGGCAAAAGCACCTACTCGTGGGGCATTGGTGGCTGGGATCCGATCAACATCGCGGTCGCAGGCAAGACCGATGCGTACAGCGACGGCTGGACGCGCTACAACTTCGCCGGCTACGAGGGCAGGCCCGCATACGGGGAGTACAAGGGCCTCGTCGACACCATGGCCGGCCTTGGCGAGAACACCGACCCGAACCTGGGTTGTGGTCGCGCGCTGTGGGAGAACAACAAGGAAAACGGGGCTTACGGCACGACGATGGCTCTGATGCTGTTGCCGCACTGGACGGACGGGTGTATCGCCAGCCAAGAGGGACTGTTCTTCGAGGCCTCGGGCACCACTCCGTATCACTTCCTCGCCGCCGCGGCGATGAGCGCGAGTAGCTCGAACCCCGTTCGCGAGCTGCGCTACACGGACAACAACGCTGCTGTCGGTGTGCCGATGATGCAGAAGATGGCCGTGAAGTACCTGATGGTCTTCACCCAGGCCGCCAAGGCGCAGGCCGGCACGCGCAGCGATCTTGAACTGGTGGCGGAGAGTGGCCCGTGGAACATCTATCGCGTGGCCGAGACCGACATCGTCGTACCGCTGACGGTGCAGCCGGTCGTGGTCAACGGTCGCAGTGGTGACCAGCGCGAGCGGAACCTGGAGCTGGGTACCAGCTGGTTCCAGAACACCGATGAGTGGGCTGCGATGCCGGCCGACGACGGCCCCGCCGACTGGCAGCGCATCGACGTCCAGGTCGACTTGGATCGTCGCGTCGGGGCAGCGCCCATGGCCCCAGGACGGAAGGTCGACATCGTCGTGCCGGTCGACACGATCACACCGGTCGCGCTCGCCCCCGTCACCGTCACCAATTTCGAGATGGGCGACCAAACACTCAGCTTCGATGTGTCGCAGATTGGCGTGCCGGTCCTGGTGAAGATGAGTTACTTCCCCAACTGGAAGGTCGACGGTGCCGATGGCCCATATCGCATTGCTCCCAACTTCATCGTGGTCGTGCCGACATCCACTCGCGTGTCATTCCATTACGAGGCTTCGCGACAGGACCACGTCGCGTATCTGCTCACCCTCGTCGGCTTCGGGTTGCTCGTGTTCTGGCGTTGGCGCGGCGACGTGAAGCACCGCAGCCCGCATCCGTTCATGGTGACGCCCAGCGGCGACGACTGGACGCCGGCGGACCCTTGGGATGCGCAGGGCGGCACGGGCTACGGCTGGTCGCTCGCCGACGACCCAGTGCCTGACGATCCAGTCACCGCCGACGACACACTGCCCGAGATCGTGTCGCCTGACGAAGAGCTGCTCGACACCGTGACGCCTGACGACACCGTGACGCCTGACGACACCGTGACGCCTGACGACACCGTGACGCCTGACGACATCGTGACGCCTGACGACATCGTGACGCCTGACGCCAGAACCGGGGCCGAAGTACCGCCCGATAGCGTCTAGGCCCGCATGTCTTCTACCGACCCCCGAGTGCTCGACGAGATCGTCAAGGCGTACGACGTCCGAGGCACCGTTCCCGACCAGATCAACACCGATGTTGCCCATGCACTCGGCGTTGGCTTCGCTCGCTTCTGCTCGACATCACGGATTCTGGTCGCCCGCGACATGCGACCATCTGGGCCTGAGCTGGTCGAGGCATTTTCGCGCGGTGTCATGGAGCAGGGCATCGACGTCGTCGACCTCGGTCTGGCGAGCACCGACCTGATGTACTACGCCGCCGGCACGCTTGATGCGCCAGGGGCGATGTTCACGGCATCGCACAACCCGGCGGGTTACAACGGCGTCAAGTTCTGCCTCAGTGGGGCTCGTCCCGTTGGTGTCGACACCGGACTCGACGTGGTCAAGCAGGTCGCCGTGGATGTGCTCAGCGGTCGCCCGCCGGTGCATGCGGCAACCAGCGGTTCGTTGAGCCATCGCAACCTACTCGAGGCGTTCGCCGACCACGTCGTCTCATTCGTCGATGTGGCTGCGCTGCGACCGCTGCGCGTTGTCGCCGACACAGCCAACGGCATGGGCGGCCTTGTGGTTCCGGCGGTCTTCGAGCGATTGCCGCAGATCACGCTAGAGGTGATGTACGGCGAGCTCGACGGAACATTTCCCAACCACCCGGCCGACCCGTTGCAGCCCGCCAACCAGCGTGACTTGCAGGCTCGCGTGGTCGCCGGCGGCTTCGATATCGGCCTCGCGTTCGACGGCGATGCCGACCGAGTGTTCGTCGTTGACGAAGCGGGCCGCGGGCTCAGCGGTAGTACAACCACCGCTCTCCTCGCTGCAGCGGTGTTGCGCACCAATCCCGGTGCCACCATCTTGCACAACCTGATCTGTTCGCGCGCTGTGCCGGAAGTGATCCGTGAGAACGGTGGCGTTCCCGTGCGCACCAAAGTAGGCCACAGCTTCATCAAGCAACGCATGGCCGAGACGAACGCCGTTTTTGGTGGCGAGCACTCGGCGCACTACTACTTCCTCAAGAACTTCCGTGCCGACAGTGGTCTGATCGCCAGCATGCTGGTGCTCAATGAAGTCAGTCGGGCACAAACCGACCTGTCGGTCATTCGTAAGCCGTTCGAGCGCTACTCGTCCAGCGGCGAGATCAATACTCAGGTCGACGACACAGCAGCAGTCATCGAAATGGTGTCAGCGCAGTTCGCCGGTTTCGAGCAAGACAATCTTGATGGTCTGACTGTCGACTGCGGTTCGTGGTGGTTCAACCTGCGCCCGTCGAACACAGAGCCGCTGCTGCGGTTGAATTTGGAAGCATCCGATCGCGATTCGTGCGATCAGCACGTCGCCGAGCTCCTCGCGCTCATCACCAGTCTGTAGAAAGGTCGCTGTCATGGCACTCGATCCTCGCCTTCTAGCTGTCCTGGCATGTCCAGCTGATAAGGGTCCGCTGTACTACCTCGGTGACGAAGGTGGGTTGTACAACCCGCGCCTGCATCGTCGCTATGTCGTTCGCGAGGGCATTCCAGTGATGTTGCCCGACGAGGCCGTGGCCGTGGCCGACACCGAGGCGGCTGCGCTCGATGCTCGCATTGCGAGTGGTGAGCTCGCCCCCACCTTCGTTGCCTGACGGGCACGCTCAGTGCGTCACTGGTAACGTGACGAAGGGCGTGAGAGTCTGTCGCTCGCCGATGTGTGATGTCGGTGTGCGTCGAGAGGATTGGTGTTGGCATGCAGCGTTCTAACTCGTTCCGTCGAGCAGTGGCCATGGCGTCATCCTCGGTGTTCGCAACGGTTGCGGTGATCGCCGGAGTCGTCGCGGCTCCAGCTCTGACGGTCTCCACCGTCTCTGCGGCTGGCGAGCTCGCGGCCGGTGGCGAGTACCACCCGCTCACGCCGGCTCGCATTTTCGACTCGCGTGTGGGCGCGTCGATCAACGACGTGGCGCCGCTGGGAGCAAAGCCTCAGGGCCCGGCTGACCCCGCCTTCAATCTCCAGCTCCTTGGTCTTGGCGGCGTACCGAACGCTCCCGCGCATGTGTTGGCAGTTGCCGTGAGCATCACCGTCGTCGGTCCCACCAGTGCCGGCTACCTGTCGGCGTACCCGACAGGTGCGGCGGGCACGTCGTCGCTACTCAACTTCGCCGCGGGGCAGACCGTCCCGAACCTCGCCATCGTGCGCGGCGGTATTGACGGAAAGCTGACAGTTGCGATCTACGGCGCGACGTCTGGCACCGCCAATGTGTTGGTCGATGTGCTCGGGTGGTTCTCCACCAGCTCGTACACCACCGTCACTCCCGGCGATGAGCGCGGTGCCCGTCTGGTAGTGGTCAATCCTGCTCGCATTCTCGACACCCGCAGCTCTGCTCCGCTCGGCCCCGGGGCGCAACGGACGGTGCAGTTCCGTGGTGCGAGCGCTGCTGGTACCACTATCCCCAGCGATTCCAGTGTGGTGGGCGCGCTCATCAACGTCACTGCAGTCGCGCCGAGCGCTGGCACCTTTGTGTCCGTGGTGCCAACCGAGCCTGTTGGCCCACCATCCACATCAAATCTCAACGTCGCAGCCGGCCGAGTGCAGGCCAACCTAGTGCTGGTGCCTGTCGGAG
>Ga0105046_10002543_pt1 | contig 28808 bp, 26 predicted proteins | sample MAT03_FD_78385 | JGI IMG/M metagenome (GOLD analysis project Ga0105046, IMG submission 78385) | Freshwater microbial communities from Lake Fryxell liftoff mats and glacier meltwater in Antarctica - MAT-03 (megahit assembly) | ecosystem: Environmental > Aquatic > Freshwater > Ice > Liftoff... | reverse complement strand
CGACAAGGACGGCGACAAGCTCGACAAGGCCGGCAACAAGCTCGACAAGCTCAAGGACAAGCGCGACGAGAAGCGCGACGCCAAGCGCGACGCCAAGGACGCCAAGGTCCCCGGCCCCGCCTCCCCCGCTGCCCCCCAATGATCGACGAAGGACCACGCACCATGAAGAACTCCACCATCACGCGCATCCTCGTCGCCTTCGCCCTCGTCGGTCTCTCCGCCTGCGACGGCGGTGACACCAAGAAGACCGACACCAAGGTCGTCACCAAGACGACGACCAAGGGCGACGTCAAGACCGACACCAAGACCACGACCACCACGCCCGAACCGGAGAAGCCGGCGGACAAGGCGCCGGTCGTCGATCCGAACGCCGAGAAGGTCAAGCTCGCCGCGACCGTCGCCCGCGAGATCTCAGGCGCGCCCGACCAGGCCGACGAGATCCTCGGCAAGCACGGCCTCGACCGCGACAAGCTCGACTCCCTCATGTTCGAGATCGCCGGCGACCCCGATCTGACGCAGGCCTACATGGCCGCGCGCCGCGATAGCTGAGCCGCTGCGTCCAGTCCCGCGTGGGCCACCCGTTCGGGGTGCGCCGCGCGGGATCTTTTGCGTGCGAAGGCCTAGCGCAGCAGCGCGAGCAGGTCCTCGCGTGTCAGCGAGGTCGCCGCGTCCGCCCCGGCGAGCGCGGCGTCGGCGAGCGCCCGCTTGCGCTGCTGCAGCTCGAGGATCCTCGCCTCGACGGTGTCCTCGGCGATGAGCTTGTGGACCAACACCGGCCGGGTCTGACCGATGCGGTGGGCCCGGTCCGCGGCCTGGTCCTCGACCGCCGGGTTCCACCAGGGGTCGAGCATGAACACGTGGTCCGCGGCGGTGAGGTTGAGGCCGGTGCCGCCGGCCTTGAGCGACACCAACATCACCGGCGGGCCGTCCTCGGCCTGAAAGCGGTCGACCACCGCGCCGCGGTCGCGGGTGCTGCCGTCGAGGCGCACGAAGTCGATGCCGGCGCGGCGCAGGTACGGTTCGACGCGGTCGAGCAGCCCGGTCCACTGCGAGAACACCAGCGCCTTGTGGCCCTCGGCGACCGCCTCGTCGAGGGTGTCTTGCAGCAGGTCGAGCTTCGACGAGCGCTCGGCGTGCTGGCCCGGCACCAGGCCGGCGTGACACGAGGCCTGCCGCAGCCGCAGCAGGGCCTCGAGCGCCATCAACACGCCGCCGCCGGACTCGAGCGCCGCGACGACCTCCTTCTCGGTGGCCGCGCGGATCGCCTCGTAGATCGTCCGCTCGCGCTCGTCGAGGCTACACCGCAGCACGACCTCGGTGCGGGGCGGCAGCTCGCGCGCGACCTCCTGCTTGCGCCGACGCAGCAGGAACGGCTTGAGGATCGTTCGCAGCCGCGCGGCCGCGCCGGGCACACCATCCGCGATCGGGTTGGCGTGGCGCTCCGCGAAGTCGCGGCGACCGCCGAGCAGCCCCGGCATAATGAAGTGGAACTGACTCCACAGCTCCTCGAGCCGGTTCTCGACCGGCGTGCCGGTCAAGGTCACGCGCCACTTCGCCCTCGTCAGCCCGTAGGCCGCGCGCGCGACCTGGCTGTCGGGGTTCTTGATCGTCTGCGCCTCGTCGAGCACGACCGCGTCCCACGCCTCGGCCGCCAGCGCCTCGGCGTCGAGCCGCAAGATCGCGTAGCTGGTCAGCACGAGGTCGGCCTCGGGGTCGAGGCGCCGACGCGCGCCGTGGTACGTGCATACGCGCAGGCCAGGCCGGAACCGGGCGGCCTCGGCGGCCCAGTTGTACAGCACACTGGTCGGCGCGACGATCAGCGACCGCCCCTGCAACGCGCACAGACACTGCAGCGTCTTGCCGAGGCCCATGTCGTCCGCGAGCATCGCCCCGAGCCCGGCGTCGCGCAGCAGACCCAACCACTCGACGCCGCGCCGCTGATACGTACGAAGCTCGGCCGTGAGGTCCGCCGGCAGGCGAGCCCGCGGCAGCGCGAGGTTGTCACGCAGCAGCGCCGCCAGGCCGGCGAGGTTCGGCGGCGCCGGGGTCTCGAGCGCCACATAGAGATCCGCCAGCGCCGGCCTGGCGTGCGCCGCGACCTCACCGTCGGCCCCGCGCGCCGCCAGCAACAACGCGATCTGCGGGCCGTAGCGGGCCAGCCAGTCGTGCGGCAGCGGAGCCACGCCGCCGCCGAGCAGCGGCACCTCCGACGCGCCCGCCTCCCACGCCGCCAGCACCTGCCGCGCGTCCGCGCGACGACCACCATCTGTCTCAAAGGACAGGTCGAGACCGCCGCCAGCACCCATGCGCGGGCTCAGCGGAGACAGGCGCACGAACCCCTGGTGGGCCTCGCCGCGCAGCTCGACCGCCCCGCGTCCGGCCTTCGCCAGCCCTCGCACGCGCTCGGCGAGCTCGACCCCGGCGCCCGCGACCGCCGCGTTGCGCTCGCCGGCCGCGAGGGTGTGCCGCGCCAACATTTTGCGCAGCCCCGCCTCGGCCTCGAGGTCGCGCCGCGGCAACACCCGTCCGAACGGCACGATGCGATCGCCGTCGAGGCGCGCCACCGCCGGCTGGCCGTACACGATCGTCGGCAACACGGTCAGCGCCTCGCCGCTCTGCGCGACCTCCAGGACCACGCGCGGCGCGTAGCCGTCGCTCAATTGCGGCAGCTCCTTGGCGCTGATCGTCACCGGGATGGCGCGCTCCAGCTTCGGCAATATCTCGGTGACCAGCCAGGTCGCGCGCTCGCGCGAGACCACCAGCGGCTCCTTCTTCAAGGCCTCGAATTCTCGCGGCAGCCCGGTCGTGTCCCACACCCGCAGGCACGCCCCACACCGGGCGATCACGCCGCCACCGAAGGTCTCGGTGATCGCCGGGTCACGCCCCAGCGCCACGCGAAAACCCGCGGGGTCGTCGGTCACACGCCCGTGTAGACCCACCGGCTTCGGATCGATCGTGATGACCTCCCCGTCGAGGCGAATGTCCGTACACGCGGCGAGCAAGGGCATCACCTTGCGGGCCAGCGGCGCCGGCATCACCCCCGGTTTAATAAACGCCCCGAGCGCGAGGTCGACGGCGATGTCCGCCTGCGAGGCCACCGTCGACGGCCCCTCGATCCGACCCGAGGACAGCAGCGCAAGGCTGTGTGCCAGCGGCACCTCGCTCGCGCCCTCGGCCACCCGCACGCGCGTGAACACCAGCCCCTCGGGCGTGCGCGTGAAGCGATAACCAACCCGGCCCGCGCGCGCCGTGGCCCCCGCCAGCGGCTCACCGGACTCGGCCGCCCGCTTGAGGGCGATCACCGCGGCGGCGACGTGAAAGCAAGGGTCCGCGCGACTGTCACAATCGCAGCTCCACTCGCCCTCAGCCGGCCACAACGTCACCATCGGGCTGACCGCGGCGCCCTTGACCGCGACCTGCACGACGACCTCCTCGGCGCTGCTGCGCATCAGCAGCACCGCACCGGCGCGCGACAGCTCGACCCCACGCGACCAGTCGCGCGGGCTCGCCTCGGCGTGGACGGCGGCGAGCAGCTTCTGCACGCCCACCAGCTAACACGCCGCGCAGGCGCTCACAACCTGCCCCGAAGGACAGGTCTCAGGACGCGTCCGGCGAGCCCGCGAGCAGCGCGCCCAGTAGCCCAGCGATCTGCGCGCGCGCCTCGTTGCTGCGCGCCTGGACCTCGAGGTGGCTCAGCCCCGTCTGGCCCGCGCCGTTGGTGACGACCCCGAGGCCGAGCACCGGCACCTTGTGCGCCGCGCACAGCACCGCCTCGTAGGTGGTGGACATCCCGACGACCTGCCCGCCGAGTCGACGCAGGGCCTCCGTCTCGGCCGGGGTCTCGTACTGCGGCCCGCGGGCGTGCGCGTACACGACCTCGGCCAACTGCGTCGAGCCCATGCCCGGGTGGACCTGCTGGACGCGTCGCCGCAGCCGCATGGGATACATCTGGCTGCAATCCACGAACTGCGGGCCCACCAGCGGCGTCGGCCCGAACAGCGCGATCTGGTCCCTCAGCAGCACGATCTCGCCGGTGCGCAGCGACGGGTCGAGGCCGCCGACCGCGAAGGTCAGGGCCGCCGCCCGCGCGCCGCAGTTGATCATCGCCATCAAGGGCGCTGTACATACGCCGATCGGGTGGCCCTCGTAGGGATGCAGGCGGCCGGTCTGGACGCACACCATCGACGCGCCGATCGTGCCCCACACCAGGCTGTTACCGTGGCCGGCGACCGAGGGCGCCGGCAGCCCGAGCTCGGCGAGCGGCAACTCGCCCTCGATCTCGAGGCCGATGCCGCCAGTCGCGGCGACGAAGCCGACCCCGAGCCCCGAGCCAGCGACAAGCGCCCAGTCGAGCGTGCGACCCCCGAGCCGCTGGCGGAGGATCTCGGTGGCGTGCGTGGCGGTGGGGTCTTGATGCGTGGTCATGCGTGTCCGGTCCGGAGGGCCAGCGAGCGCGAGGCGAGCGCAAGCGAGGTCAGGCGAGAGCAAGCGAAGTCAGGCGAGAGCAAGCGAAGTCAGGCGAGAGCAAGCGAAGTCAGGCGAGAGCAAGCGAAGTCAGAGCGACCAGACCGCGAGCACGACCCCGAGAGCGATGCCGATCGTGACACCCACGCCGACCGCGAGCATGGTCGTGCGGGTCGAGCGGGCCGGCGTGTTGTCGCCGCCGGGGACCAGCTCCGTCGCCTTCGCGCCGGTCTTCCTGGCCGCCTCGCTGACCTCCTCGGGGCTGCGCAGCTCGACGCTGCTGTGCCGCGGAGGCACCTGGCCGCCGAGGCGCCGGGAGATCTCGGAAAGGCTGGTCTTGAGCTCCTCGAAGGTCGGCCGCACGTCCGGGCGTCGGCTCATCATGCGGCGACACAGGTCCGAGAGCGCCTCGTCGAAGCCCTGGATCTCGAGCTTGAGCTCGGGGCGCTCGGACTTCAGGTGCCGACGCACGACCGCGGTGTAGTGGTCGTCCTGGCCGCCCTTGCGAAACGGCGGGTGGCCCGAGCACATGTGATAGAGCGAGCAGCCGAGCGCGTACACGTCGGCGCGCGCGTCGACCTCCTTGCCCATCGCCTGCTCCGGCGCGAGGTAGTCGGGCGTGCCGACGAACACGCCGGTCGCGGTGATCGAGAGGTCCTCTTGCAGCGCCTTGGCGAGCCCGAAGTCGGTCACCTTGACGAAGCCCTGCGAGGTGACGACCAGGTTCGAGGGCTTCACGTCGCGGTGGACCACGCCGACCCGCTGGGTCTCGGCGAGCCCTATCGCCGACTGGCGGATGACCTCCGCGGCGTCGCCGGGGTTCAAGGCGCCGCGCTTCTTGAGCGAGCCGCCGATGTCCTCGCCGTCGAGGAACTCCATGGCCAGGAACGGCCGGTCCTCGTGCTCGCCGATGAAGTACACCGCGACGATATTCGGGTGGTTCATGGCCGCGAGCGCGCGGCCTTCACGGAGGAAGCGGGTCTTGAACTCCTCGGATTCGCGGTGCTTTCGCCCGAGGATCTTGATCGCCACCCGGCGACCGAGCTTCTCGTCGATGCCCTCGTAGACCTCGCCCATGGCCCCCTTACCGAGGAGACCCTTGACCTTGAACGGCCCGATCTGGGTGGGCACCGACATCGCTCCGCAAGCTATCACGGCCAGCGCCGGCTTCGCCACGCTTGCGCACGACCTTCGCCATGCCTCACCGCCGCCGGCGATCCTGTGATCCCCCGTGAGGCCGCCGTCTTTTGGCCCGCCGGGCCTTCGGGACAGGTCCGCGAGGCGCCCAAAACCGGGTCCGTCACGTCGGCATCCACCGATGTCAGGCACCATCGGCCAGCGTCAGGCAACGCCGCTAGTCGGTGATCCCCGGCCCGTTCACCATGTTCTCGAAGCGCGTGTGGTGCTTGAGGAAGGTCAGGTGCACCGTGCCGATCGGGCCGTTGCGCTGCTTGCCAAGGATGATCTCCGCCTTGTTCTCGACCTTTTGCCGGTCGGCCAGCGAGGCGTCCCCCGACAGGTAGCGCTCCTCGCGGTAGATGAACATGATGACGTCTGCATCCTGCTCGATCGCCCCGGACTCACGCAGGTCGGAGAGCTGGGGCCGGTGGTCGGCCCGGCTGTCGACCGCACGGTTGAGCTGCGACAGCGCCAGAACCGGCATGTGCAACTCCTTCGCCATCGCCTTGAGACCACGAGAGATCTCGCTGATCTCCTGCTCGCGCGAGTCGTAGCGATTCTTGCCGCCGCGGGCGAGCTGCAAGTAGTCGACGACGATCAAACCGAATTGCTCTTTGTCGCCCGTGAAAATTGAACGGTCATCCCTGAAGCGGCGCGCGCGAGCCCGCATCTCGAGGATCGAAGGGGCGGCCTGGTCATCGATGTAAAATTTGGCCCGTGCGATGCGGTCGGCGGCGCCGATCAAGCGGCGAAAGTCGTCGTCGACGAACGCGCCGGAGCGCAGCTTACTGGCGTCGACCTTGGCCTCCGAACACAGCACGCGCTCGATCAACTGCGTGGCCCCCATCTCGAGGCTGAAGAACAGCACCGGGTGTAACACCGGCTGCTCTGCCTCGGGCAGATCGAGGTGGCGCTGCTGCGGGACGCAGGCGTTCTGACACAAGTTGAGCACGAAGGCCGTCTTGCCCATGGATGGGCGCGCCGCGATGATCACCAGGTCACCGGGCTGCATGCCGCCGGTCATCTTGTCGACGTCGGTGAAGTGCGTGGCGACCCCGGTGATCGGGTTTTGCCGCTTCGCCCGCTCCGTGATCGTGACGAACACTTGCTTGAGCAGCTCGTTCGACGAGCGGTACGCCGTCCGCCGCCCGCGCTCATTCACCGCCATGATGCGCTTCTCGGCCTGGTCGATGAACTCGTCGGCGTTCTCGAGCTCCTCCATGCCCTCCTCGGCCACGTCGCGCGCGACGATCACCAGGTTTCGCACCATCGCCATCCGGCGGACCAGCTCGGCGTGATGCACGATGTTCTGGCTGGTCGCATAACGATCGCCGAGCTTGTTGAGCGCCTCGAGACCACCCGCCACCTTGAGCTCGCCCACGGCCCGCAGTTGCGCCTCGAGCATGACCACGTCGATCGGGTCGCGGCGCTCGTCGAGCACCAGCATCGCCTTGAAGATGGCCTGGTGCGCTGTGTTGTAGAGATCCTCCGTGCTGATGACGTCGAGCACTTCGTTGAGGGCCTGCTGACCCCGAAGCAAAATACCGCCGAGGATCGCCGCCTCGGCCTCGTGGTTATGCGGTTGCTGTCGCGCCATACGAGGGCGAGCATATAACACGCGGACCGGCGTGCGGGTCGCGGGGCCCCCACGGTCCTCGTGATACATTTGGGCCATGCGCATCGCCATGACATTCGCCCTCGCCCTCGCCCTGTCCGGCTGCGCCGGTAAGCTCGACAAGGTCACGCGCACGCAGGCCGCCAAGGACTTCAACTGCGCCGACGACCAACTGACGGTCACGCGCGACGAGGTCTATGGCAAGTATCGCGTCAGCGGGTGCGCGCAGAAGGGCGTGTACTCGGCGCAGTGTCTGATGGGCAACTGCAGCGCCGAGCGGCTCAAGGGCGAGTGACGCAAAAAGGCCGCGCGCCCGAGGGCGTGCGGCCAGTCGCGTGCGGCTCGCTCGTGGAGCGCGTGGCCCGGAGGCCTGGCGCTACACGCCGACGACGTTCACGCGGATGTCGACGGAGACATCCGCGCTGAAGCGGACCGGCACCTCGTAGCTACCGACGGCCTTGAAGGCCTCGTCGAGGCGGAGGAGCTTGCGGTCGATGTTGATGTTCTGCATCGCCAGCGCCTCGGCGATGTCCTTGGTGGACACCGAGCCGAACAGCTTGCCATCGGCGCCCTTCTTGCGGGCGATGGCGACGGAGACGCCCTTGAGCTGCTCCGCCATCTTGGCGTGCTCGGCCCGGATGCGGGCCTGCTCGGCGGCGATGATGCGCTTCTGGTGCGCGAGCTGGGCGATGTTGCCGCGGGTCGCCGCGAGGGCCAGACCACGGGGGATCAGGTAGTTGCGGCCGTAGCCGGGGCGGACCGAGACCAGTTCGCCAGCGGCGCCCAGGTTCTCTACGTCCTTGCGGAGGATGATCTCGAGGTTTGCCATGGGGAGGGTCCTCTCACTGCACCGAGTACGGGATCAGGGCGAGCATGCGCGCGCGCTTGACGGCCCGGGTGATCTGACGCTGCTGGCGGGCCGACACGCCGGAGATCCGGGCGGGCACGATCTTGCCACGGTCCGTCAGGAAGGACTTGAGCAGTTGGGGGTTCTTGTAATCGATGACCAGAGTCTTGTCGTTGGCGAGCAACGAAGACCGGGTACGGCTGGAACGGGGCTTCTCGTCAGACATGGCTCAGCTCACTCCTTCCTCGAGACCCTCGACACCGTCATCGGTGAACATGGAGTTCTCTTCTTCGACTTCGCGGACGGGCTCGGGCTCGGGCTCGGGCGGCGGCTCGCTGATGTTGGTGAACAGGTCCTCGGTCATCTCCGTGGGCCGCGCTTCGAGGTCGACGTCCTCGTCGACCAGGATCGTGTAGTAGCGGAGCACGTTGTCGATGATCCGCAGGTTGCGCTCGAACTCGTGGACGATGTCCGAGCCGCCGAGGAAGCGCCAGTACAGGTAGATGCCGTTGGGCGAGCGCTTGATCGGGTAGGCCAGCGTGCGGCTGCCCCAGTTCTCGATCTTGATGATCCGCGCGGCGCGCTTCTCGAACACGCCCTGCATCTTGGTCACGAAGTCCGTGATGCCGGTCTTGCCGATGTTCGGGCGCAGGATAAGGATGGTCTCGTACTCGCGTCGGGTCCCCTGCTTATTGGAGACCGAGAGCACTTGGCCGGTGGTATCGGACATGAATTCTCCTCGTGGACGATGTTGCTTGGCCCCCCGACGGTGCGAGGAGCAAGGAGATGAAACTGAAACGAAAACGGCCCCGTCCGGGTGGGCGGGGCCGCAACTTGTAGACCAACCCTCGCCCAGCCGCAAGGGCCTGGCGGGGTCCGAGGACCTCTTAGAGGCCGCCGTACTTGACGAGGATCGGGGCGATCACGACCGACACGATGGTCATCAACTTGATGAGGATGTTGAGGCTCGGGCCCGCGGTGTCCTTGAAGGGGTCGCCGACGGTGTCGCCGATGACGGCGGCCTTGTGGCGCTCCGAGCCCTTGCCGGTGTTCACGGCCTGGCTCGAGTCCTTCTTCTGGTCCTCGACCTGCTTCTTCGCGTTGTCCCACGCGCCACCGGCGTTGGACATGAAGATCGCCAGCATGACGCCGGTGACCAGGGTGCCGGCGAGCAGGCCGCCGAGGGCGCTGCGCGACCAAAAGCCGACGATGACCGGAGAGGACAGCGCCAGCACGCCCGGCATCACCATGCGGCGGATCGAGGCCTTGGTCGAGATCTCGACGCAGCGCTCAACCTCGGTCTTCTCGCCGGCGGCGAGGACCTGCTGCTCCTCGTCGGGCGTGAGGTCGCGGCCCTCCTTCTCGGCGCGGGCGACCAGCGTCAGGGCCTCGCGCAGCACGGGGATCTCCCGGAACTGGCGACGGACCTCGGTGATCATGTCCATCGCTGCCGCGCCGACGGCCTTCATCGCCATCGCCGAGAACAGGAACGGCAGCATGCCGCCGATCAGCAGGCCGATGAGGACCTTGGGGTCGGTCAGCAGCAGGTCACTGCCCTTGAGGGCGATGTTGCGGTAAGCGGCGAACAGCGACAGCGCGGCCAGGGCGGCCGAGGCGATCGCGAAGCCCTTGCCGATCGCGGCGGTGGTGTTGCCGACCGCGTCGAGGTTGTCCGTGCGCTCACGGACCTCGTGTGGGAGGCCGCTCATCTCGGCGATGCCGCCGGCGTTGTCCGAGATCGGGCCGTAGGCGTCGACCGCGAGCTGGATGCCGGTGGTCGAGAGCATGCCGAGGGCCGCCAGAGCGATGCCGTAGAGACCGGCGAAGTAGTTGGCGACGAAGATCGCCGCGGCGATGAAGAGGATCGGGATCGCCGTCGACTCCATGCCGACGCCGAGGCCGGCGATGATGTTGGTGGCCGGGCCCGTGCTCGACTGCTCGACGATGCTGTTGACCGGGCGCTTGCCCTTGGAGCAGTAAAACCCGGTGATGGCGCCGATCGCCACGCCGGAGATCAGGCCGGCGACGATCGCCCAGAACAGCGACCAGGTCTGGGAGATGCTACACGCGTCCGAGGCGATGACCGCGGTGTTCGCCGCGTCCATCACGCCGTTGACGCTGCACGCTGCGAGGCCGGACAGGTCCGTGGTGATCATCGGCGTGCCGTGGCTGGCGGCCGAGAGCACGCAGAAGTAGATGATGCCCCACGAGATCGGCAGCATGATGAACGCCGCGCCGAACGAGCCGGCGTCGAGCGCGAGTTGGGGGTTGCCGCCCTCCTTGGTGCGCACCAGGAAGGTGCCGAGGATCGACATCACGATGCCCGCCGCGGCGATCAGCAGCGGCAGGATCGCGGCCTCGAGGCGGCCGCTCACGGCCACGGCCCCGAGCACCATGGTGCCGAGGATCGCGCCGATGTACGACTCGAACAGGTCAGCGCCCATGCCGGCCACGTCGCCGACGTTGTCGCCGACGTTGTCCGCGATCGTCGCGGGGTTGAGGAAGTGATCCTCAGGGATGCCCGCCTCGACCTTGCCGACCAGGTCGGCGCCGACGTCCGCGGCCTTGGTGTAGATGCCGCCGCCCACGCGGGCGAACAGCGCGATCGACGAGGCGCCCATCGCGAAGCCGGCCAACATGTTGACCACGCGGTTGAACTGGAACGCCTCACCGTCGACGTCCGCGAGGGCGTCGAACTGGCCGAGGTACACGATGAACAGCGTGCCGAAGCCGACCAAGCCGAGGCCGACGACGCACATGCCCATCACGGCGCCGCCGCGGAAGGCGACCGCCAGGGCCGGCGCGAGGCCGATCCGGGCCGCGGCCGCGGTGCGGACGTTGGCGCGGGTCGCCACGCGCATGCCGAAGAAGCCGGCGAGCGCCGAACAGGAGGCGCCAGCGACGAACGACAGGCCGACCAGCGGCGAGGACGTCTCGTCGGCAGACAGCGCCAGGATGCCGCCGATGAGCGCGACGAAGATCGCCAGGACCTTGTACTCGGCGGCCAGGAAGGCCATCGCGCCGCGGAAGATCTGCTCGGCGATCTTCTGCATGCGCACGTTACCGGGGTCCTGCTTGGTGATCCATGCGGTCGTGAACAGCGCGTAGAGCAGCGCCAGGCAACCGCAGGCCGGCACGGCGTAGAGGAGTGTTTGAATGGGAATATCCACGGGGGACTTTCTTGCGGGGAGCTTGCGAGGGAGGTGGGATCGACCTGGGCGGGGTCAGGTCGTGTTGAACTTGTTCATGGCCATGACGACCCCGTCGGTCATCATGCAGGTCAGGGCCTTCACGGCGCGCTCGATCAAGTCGGCGGCGGGGCCCCGCTCGTCGGGAGAAAAGTCGTTGAGCACATAGTCGGCGACTTCACCGTGGACGGGCCGCCCGACGCCGAGGCGGATCCGCAGGAACTCGGGCGATCCGAGCTGGGCGACGATGTCACGCAGGCCATTGTGCCCTCCATGACCGCCGCCCTTCTTGATCGCCAGGCGACCGAGCGGGAAGTCGATCTCGTCGTGCACGACCACGATCTGCTGCGGCGGCACCCGGTGAAACTGAGCCGCCGGGACCACACTGGCGCCGCTGCGGTTCATAAAGGTCTGCGGCTTGAGGACCACGCAGCGCAGACCGCCACAGTTGACCGCGGTGGTCTGGCCCTTCCACTTCTCCGACCAGCTCGGGCCCGGCGAGACCTCGTGAGACCAGGCGTCGGCGGTCATAAACCCGATGTTGTGGCGCGTGCGCGCGTAACGAGGCCCGGGGTTCCCGAGGCCCACGATCAGCCATGGTGCCGTGTCCATTGGCCTTCTCCGTCCGCGTGCAACGCCACCACATCAGGCGCGGCTCACTTCTTGGGCTTGGCCGCGGCCTTTGGCGCGGCGGCTGCCGCCTTCGGCGCGGCGGCGGCGGCCGCTGCCGGCTTCGCAGCGGCCTTGGCGGCCGGCTTCTTGGCCTTGTCGTCGACCTCTTCGGTCTTGATCTTGGCCGGCTCGATGTGGGCCAACGACTGGTTGCCGTTCTCGAGGATGCGGCCGCCGGGGATGTTCATGTCCTTGACGCGCAGCGTCTCGCCGCCGAGCAGCGGCGTGATGTCGACGACCAGGCTGGTCGGGATGTCGCGCGGCTTGATCGACACGTGCACGTAGCGCAGGAAGGTCTTGAGGCTGCCACCGGCGACCACGCCCGCGGCGCGGCCGGTGACCTCGACCGGCAGGCGGACCTCGAGCTCCTTCTCGGGGTCGACGCGGAGGAAGTCGACGTGCAGCAGGCGGTCCTTGACCTTGTCGACCTGGTGGTCGATCACGATCACGGACTCGGTGCCGACCGCCTTGCCCTCCTCCTCGATGGTCACCTTGAACCAGGTGTTGAGCTTGCGCGCCGGGTCCATCACCTTGCGCAGCACGCGGGGGTCGAGGGCCACGGCCCGGTGGTCACCACCCGCGCCGTACACGACGCCGGGGATCAGGCCGCTGGCACGCAGCTTGCGGGCCGCGCCCTTGCCGTGGTCCTTGCGGACCTGGACTGTGAGTTCACGTTGTTCGTTCATGTCGCTGCTCTTCTCGGGTCATGCCGCCGGGTGGGTGCCGCACAATTGGGCTCGCCGCCGGTGAGGCAAGAATTTGGGGACCCTCGTCGCTGTTCAGAAGAACAGGCTCGAGATGGAGTCTCCGTGATGGATGCGCTTGACGGCCTCGGCCAACAACGGGCCCAAGCTGACGACGGTCAGCCGGTCGCAGCGGGCCTGCCGGTCCCCCTGCGGGATCGAGTTGGTGACCCAGATCTGCTTGATGACCGAGGCATTGATGCGGTCGATCGCCGGACCCGAGAACACCCCGTGGGTGGCGACCGCGAACACCTCGGTCGCGCCGTGGGCCAGCACCGCCGCCGCCGCGTTGCACAGCGTGCCCGCGGTGTCGATGATGTCGTCGACCAGGATGGCGCGCTTGCCCTGCACGTCGCCGATCAGGTGCAGCACCTGCGACACGTTCGGCGACTCGCGGCGCTTGTCGATGATCGCCAGCGAACACTCGAGCATCTTCGAGTAGATGCGGGCCCGCTCGACGCCGCCGGCGTCCGGCGACACGATGACCACGTCGCTGCCGTGCAGCCCGGCCGTCTTGAGCACGTCGCGAAACACCGGGGTCGCGTAGAGGAGGTCGAAGGGGATGTTGAAGAAGCCCTGGATCTGGCCGGCGTGGAGGTCCACCGCCAGCACCCGGGTCGCCCCCGCCGCGGTCAGCAGGTCGGCGACCAGCTTGGCCGAGATCGGCGTGCGCGGCTTGACCTTGCGGTCCTGGCGGGCGTACCCGAAGTACGGCATCAACGCGACGATGCTGCCCGCGCTGGCCCGCTTGAGCGCGTCGATCATGATCAACAGCTCCATCAGGTTGCGGTTCGGCGGGCTGCACGTCGACTGCATGATGAAGCAGTTGACCCCGCGGACGTTCTCGCCGACCTCGACGAAGATCTCTCCGTCCGAGAAGCGCTCGACCCGGGCCCGTCCCTGCGGGATCCCCAGGTGCTCGCACAGCTCCGTCGCCAGCGGAGCGTTCGAGTTGCCACCAAATATGGTCAGGAGCTTGTTCACGGGGACCTCGGTCGGTTGGGGCGGCAGGATTCGAACCTGCGGTAGGCGGAATCAAAACCCGCTGGCTTACCACTTGCCGACGCCCCAATGCATCGGCGACGGCCAAGAGCCCCCGCCAAGCGCGCGGATTTATAGGGTTTGGGTACCTGCGCTGTCAACCACCCGACGCGCCTGACCCCGGACCCGCCAAACCGGCGTGGTGTGGCCTCTGTGCCACCCCTCCGTCGGCGACCCGCCTGCCGCCCACGGCCGGTCTGTGAGGGATGTACCGTCACGGACGAGTGTCCGCGAGCTTGTCGCGCGGGGGGTCCGTTGTGCTAGGGTCGCGCCCGCCGCGGCGCCTGGTTTTCGCCCGACGCCGCGGCCCCCAACTCCTGAGGAGACTCTCCCGTCCATGCCGCCGATGTCGAAGCCCACCACTCACGGACGACTGCGCAGCCGTCACCCCCTGCTGACGAGCATGACCGTCGCGCTCAGCCTCCTCAGCCTCCTCATGGTGCCGGCCCTCGCAGACGCGGCGCCCGCCCCCGGCGCGACCGGCAAGCCTGGCGTCGCCACGGCCTCTGGCGCGGCCCCCAAGGCCGTCAAGAAGAAGGGCGATCCCGGGTTCGACATGCCGCTCCAGAGCTTTGATCTGGCCAACGGCATGCGCGTGTTCGTCGTCGAGGACCACTCGACGCCCGCCTTCAACATGACCCTTCTCTACGACGTCGGCTCGCGCGACGAGGTCGCGGGTCGCACCGGCTTCGCCCACCTGTTCGAGCACATGATGTTCGAGGGCAGCAAGAACGTGCCGCCGATGGGTCACCTGACCTTTGTGCAGCGCGTCGGCGGCAACAACAACGCCGGCACCTCGTATGACATGACCGTCTACTACGAGAACCTGCCGAGCCAGTACCTCGAGCTGGGTCTGTGGCTCGAGGCCGACCGGCTGCGCTCGCTCGAGATCACCGACGCCAACTTCGAGAACCAGCGCAAGGCCGTCAAGGAGGAGAAGAGCATGCGCATGGATAACGTGCCGTACTCGGCCGCGATCCAGAACTGGCTCTCGGACGCCTGGAAGGGCACCGGCTACGGCCACTCCGTCATCGGCAGCCTCGAGGACCTCGACGCCGCCAAGACCTCCGACGTCCAGGAGTTCTTCAACAAGTACTACAGCCCCAACAACGCGGTGCTGGTGTTCGTCGGCGACGTCGACTTCGCCGACCTCAAGGGCAAGGTCGAGAAGTACTTCGGCGACATCAAGCGCGGCCCGGAGCGCATCCCGACCCCGGCCGGCACGATCGACAAGAGCAAGCCCTTCGAGCGCACCGTCGAGGACCCGCTGGCCCAGCAGGCCTTGTACCTGCTCGGCTGGCACACCGTCGGCCAGACCCACCCCGACCGCTACGCGCTCGACCTGCTCGGCAACATCTTGCTGGTCGGCGAGTCCGCCCGCATCCCGAAGATCCTTCAGGACGAGAAGAAGCTGGTCGCCTTCGCTGGCGGCGCGCACTTCTCCCAGCGCGACGCCGGCCTCGTGTTCGTCCAGGCCATGCCGCTGGCGTCCACCAAGTTCGACCAGATCAAGCAGGTCATCCGCGACGAGGTCGCCAAGATGCAGAAGTCGGGCATCAGCGCCCGCGAGCTGCAAAAGGCGATCAACTCGGAGGTCATGTCGACCGTCAGCACCCTGGCGACCAACCAGGGCCGCGCGACCTCGATCGCCACCGGCGCCCTGTTCTACAACGAACCCAAGCGCGTCCTCACCGACCTGCAAAAGTACCAGGAGGTCACCCCCGCCGACATCAAGCGGGTCGCCAACGAGTACCTCGGCCCCAACTGGCTCACCCTCGAGATCAAGCCCGCCGCCGGCAAGGCGAACATGATGGGCCCCGGCTGAGGCCAAGGACACACGACCATGCGCACCCGCAACCTCTCCGCCCGCACCGTCACGGTCCTGCTCGCCAGCGCCGTCGCCGTCTCATCGCTCTCCTCACTCGCCGGTTGCAAGAAGGCGACCGACACCACCAAGCCGACCGACACCGGCCCCCCCCCGACCGGCCCGACCGGCCCGGTCGCCGACGCTGGCCCCAAGCGCGTCTATCAAGAGCCGCCCGCGCCGACCGAGCCGCGCCCGGTCCAGTTCCCGGACCTGCAGAAGTTCACGACCAAGAACGGCATGGACGTCTACGTGGTCGAGAACCACGAGGTCCCGCTGTTGACCGCCCAGTTGGTGGTCCGCGCCGGCACCATGGACGACGAGCAGCTCGCGGAGATGACCGCGTCGATGCTCGGCGAGGGCACCAAGACCCGCAAGAAGGCCAAGATCGACGAGGAGATCGAGTTCACTGGCGGCAGCCTCGGGGCTGGCGCTGGCGTCCACGACACCAGCGTGTTCGCGCAGGTGATGAAGAAAGACATCAAGCTCGCGCTGACGCTGATGGCCGACGAGGTCATGAACCCCGCGTTCCCGGCCGACGCCCTGGCCAAGCTCAAGGACCAGGCCAAGACGGCCCTCAAGGCCCAGAAGTCGGACGCCGACGGCCTCGCCGACACCCTGTTCGACATGGTCGCCTACCCGGAGGGTCACCCCTACGGCCGCCCGATGCCGACCGAGGCGACGATCGACGCCGTCGACCTCGACGCCCTCAAGAAGTTCCACAGCGGGTTTTACCGCTCGAACAACGCCTACCTGATCCTCTCTGGCGACATCAGGCCGGCCGAGGCCCAGCCGCTGGTCGAGGGCATCTTCGGCAAGTGGAAGCCGATCGAGGGCGCCGCGCCCGTCAACCCGCTCAACGGCTTCAAGGACTACAAGCTCCCGCAGAAGCTGATCGTGCATCTGGTCGACCGCCCCGGCTCGGCCCAGACCGAGGTCCGGATCGGCAACCTCGCGCTCGCCCGCAAGCACCCCGACTGGATCAAGTTCGACATGTCGTCGGACATCCTCGGCGGCGGCTCGACCGGGCGCCTGTTCCTCGACGTGCGCGAGGAGAAGGGCCTGACCTACGGCGTCTACTCCCGCATGGCGGCCGGCCAGGCCCCAGGTACCTGGCAGATCTGGACCAAGACCAAGACCAAGACCACCGGTGAGATGCTGACCGCGCTGTTCGGGCACATCAAGAAGATGCGCACCGAGGAGCCGACCCAGCGCGAGTACGACGAGGTGCTCACCCAGGCGATCGGCAGCTTCCCGCTCGGCATCGAGACCGCCGACCAGATCGCCAGCCGCGTCCGCACGATCCTCACCTTCGACCTCCCCGCCGACTACTGGAAGACCTACCGTGACGAGGTCCGTAAGGTGCAGATCGGCGACATCAAGGCGATGGCCCGCAAGTACATGCACGATGTCCCGGTCGTCGTCGTCGTCGGCCGCGCCGACAAGATCGAGAGCCAGGTCAAGGCCGCCCTCCCGGACGCCACGATCGTGCACTACAACACCGACCTCGAGTGCGTCGACAAGACCCCGCTGTGCGCCGCCAACCAGCCGCGCCCCGGCAGCTCCGCGCCGGCTCCAGGACCCGCCGCCGTGAGCGACAAGCCCAAGACCGCCGCCGCCGCACCGCCGAAGTGACAGCCGACCCCGCGTCGCGCTGACCTGCAAGGGCCTCCCCGTGGTGACACGCGGAGGCCCTCTGCTTTCGCTATCTCACAATACCGGCCGATCCGGCGTACCTTGGACGGCGTGTCACCCACGCGCCTCGTCGCCCTCGTCGTCCTGCTGACCGCTTGCCCGGCCTATCCGGTCATCGACGAGGCCGACAGCGGCGCAGCCATGACCTCGGACCCGACCTCGCCCACCTCGCCCACCTCGCCGACCGCGGCGACCTCACCGACCTCACCGACCTCACCGACCACCGGCGAGCCCGCGACCTCGACCACCGGCGACACCACGCCGACGACCGGCGAGACCCCGACCTCCGGCGACACCACGACCGGCGACACCACGACCGGCGCATCGACATCGACTACCGGCGGCAGCTCCTCGAGCGGCGACGCGACCGGCACCACCGGCGACCAGGGCACCTGCCCCGACCCGAACAGCCACGAGGTCGACGGCGAGTGCTTCTGCGACGTCGACTACGACTGGTGCATGCCCGACGACCTGCGCGACCTGTCCTGCTGCCTGGAAGGCCCAGGCACGACGACCAGCGACTCGAGCGATGGCAGCTCGAGCGGCACCACCGGGTAGGCCACCACGTGGAAATGTGCGGGCATTCGACGTTCGTACAATGTATTGCCCGGGTGCGAAAATACCGCTTGACCTTCGAATGGGGGGGGTACCGTGGAGCTCCTTTCCAAGGAGCTCCATTGCCCAGGCCACGTCAACAGCATCATCACAAAGCGCGACTTCGATTTTTCGAACCTCACCAGCTCCACCATGGAACTTGCCTCCAAAACCTTCCTGTCCGTCTGTATCATCTTCCACGGCCCAGGGTGCGGAAAGAATCCTGAGTCCTCGGCCTCGGCGGACGCAACGTCAGGAGGCGGCATGGCAGTGACCGGTCAAACTCCGACCGAAATTGCGTCCTCGACGACCCTGGGGAATAGTGAGACCTCGTCCGCTAGACCAACTTCCGGTATGGGCACCACGCAGGACAGCACCACAACTACGACTTCGCAACCCCCTGACCTCCCGTTCGGAGAATGTCTGCCGGCGGCGGATAACTGCCCCGAAGGGTTCAAATGTCTGCCAGTATGGACTGGTTCATCCTTCTCTTTGACGCGCTGCGCGCCGGTGATCCCAGACGCAGCGAAGATCGATCAGCCATGCGAGTTTATCGATAGTACACGGTTCTATTTCGAAAATGATACTTGTGAGCGCGGCACCGTTTGCATTTTGCCTAATGAACAAGGTGTTGGACGATGCGTGGCCTTCTGTGATCTTGAGTTAAAGTGTGCTGATCCATTCTCGTCATGCATCGACATCGGCAATGATTTTACGTGGTGTTCGCATTGTGATCCCCTCGCGCAGGATTGTGTCATACCACAGTCATGCGTCCCCAGTCCTGGGTCTCCGGGCTTTTACTGCAACACCACCAATGGGCTTGGCACCGGTACACCTTGTAAAATTTACCTTGATTGCATTACCGGAAGCTTTTGTGCTGAGGCCGGCCAAGTTAGTCAATGCAACAAGGATGAAAAGTGCTGTGCTGCCTACTGCGACCTGTCTGCCCCCGTTTGCCCGGACCCGGGAGACACATGCATTCCATGGTTCACGCCCGGAACGGTGCCACCGCCATACAATAAAGTAGGTCGTTGCGGCGCCGTTTAGGAATCGGCTTCGAAGAGACCCGGAGGCGGGTAAAGGTACCGACTTGCGGCGAAAGACCAGGTTAACCGTACATGCTCGCCGTGACTCGTCGTGACAGCGAGGTTGAGGAGGTGTGAGGTCTCGCCGAGGAGGTGAGATCGATGAAGACGAGCGAGAGGAAGACGGGGTGCGGGTGGGATGCGAGCGAGCAGCGGTCGAGATCGGAGTCGCTGCGGCCGACTTGGCGCTCTGGATCCGAGAGTCAGCCTCGGATGCGCCGGTGTTCGTGGCGGTGCATGGTTAACCAAGCTTTCCGTGAGGGACAAGGAGTTTTGATCGATGGGTCGGTCGCATCTTGGCCCTCGCCGCTTGAAGAACTCGAGCAACCCCGCGAAGAGCGTCGAGAGGCTGACCACCGCGCCCGCACACGCAGCGTCCGGGCGCGGACGAAGACCGACGACCGGACGCTGAAGTCCTCTGCGAACCGACGCTCTCGACCGAAGACTGGCCGACCGACGCTTGTTCCACCGCGAAGCCGTGCGGGGGGACGGGGATGGGGTGGCGGGGAATGGGCTTGGCAGGGCGACGCCGAAGGCGGTGACCAGCCAAACGACTCCCCGCCACCCCATCCCCGTCCCCCCGCAGAGGCATCACCGGCCGAACATCCGCCCCGTTCACGCCACCCCCTACGCGGCGAGCCCAGCGCGCCCCGCGACCCGCGAAGCCGCAGAAGTGACCCGCGCCCGCCATCGTGGTAACGCAAGCAGCCCCCGCTGGAAGCCCGGCCCCCCCACTCGCGTAACGAACACCCATGTGCGGCATCATCGGCTACACCGGTCCTCGCCAGGCCGTCCCCATCCTGCTCGACGGCCTGCGCAAGCTCGAGTACCGCGGCTATGACAGCGCCGGCGTGGCTGTCATCTCCCTGACCGGCACCAAAGGCCCCGAGATCGGCGTCGTGCGCTGCAAGGGCAAGATCGCCGTGCTCGCCGATCAGCTCGTCCAGACCCCGCTGCACGGCCACTGCGGCGTCGGCCACACCCGCTGGGCCACCCACGGCCGGCCCTCCGAGCAAAACGCCCACCCGCACCGGGCCGGCCGCGTCGCCGTGGTTCACAACGGCATCATCGAGAACCACGCCGAGCTGCGCGCCGAGCTCGCCGCCGAGGGTCGCGCCTTCATCAGCGAGACCGACACCGAGGTCATCGCCCACCTCATCGAGCGCGCGCTCGCCACGGAGCCCGACCTCGTGCGCGCGGTCGCGCTCACGGTCCCCCAGTTGCACGGCACCTGGGGGATCGCCGTCGTGCACGACGCCGACCCGCACGCGATCGTCGTCGCCCGCCACAGTTCACCGCTGCTGCTCGGCCTCGGCGGCCCGGGCCTCGGCGAGGACAGCCCCGGCCCCGAGAACTTCGTCGCCTCCGACGTCTCCGCCGTCCTGCCCTACACCCGCCACGTCATCGACCTCGAGGACGGCGACATCGCCCGCATCACGCCCACCAGCTTCGAGATCGTCGACCTCGCCGGCACACCCGTCCAGCGCCCGCGTCGTCGCGTCGACTGGTCGCCGCAGGCCGCCGAGAAGCAGGGCTTTCGCCACTACATGCTCAAGGAGATCCACGAGCAGCCGCGCGCGATCCACCAGACCATGATCGGCAACGGTCTCCAGGCCGACGACATCCGCTTCGACGGCCTCAAGCTGGATCTCGGCGAGCGCAGCCGCATCATCATGCTCGCCTGCGGGACCTCGTGGCACGCCGCGCTGACCGGCCGCTACCTGATCGAGAGCCTCGCCCGGATCCCCGTCGAGGTCGACATCGCCAGCGAGTTTCGCTACCGCGACCCGATCGTTCGCCCCGGCGACATCGCCCTCGCGATCTCGCAGTCCGGCGAGACCGCCGACACCCTCGCCGCGCTCAAGGAGGCCGGCCAGCGCGGCGCAAAGACCCTCGCGATCTGCAATGTACAGGGCGCCAGCCTGAGCCGCGTCGCCGAGCAGACGCTCTACACCCACGCCGGTCCCGAGATCTCGGTCGCCTCCACAAAGGCCTTCACCACCCAGCTCACGATGATGGTGATGCTCGCGATCCACCTCGGTCGTCGCACCGGTACGCTGCCGGTCGAGCGCGCCCGCAAGCTCATCGAGGGCCTGCAAGACCTGCCGGCCCACGTCGACAACCTGCTGGCCCACAGCGCCGCCCTCAAGATCATCGCCCGCCGCCACATGGGCGCCCGCGACATGCTCTTCCTGGGCCGCGGCCTGTGTTACCCGGTCGCCCTCGAGGGCGCGCTCAAGCTCAAGGAGATCAGCTACATCCACGCCGAGGGCCACGCCAGCGGCGAGATGAAGCACGGCCCGATCGCCCTCGTGGACGACAACATGCCCGTCGTCGTCATCGCCCTGCGCGGCCCCGGCTACGGCAAGGTCCTCTCAAATCTCGAGGAGGTCCGCGCGCGCGGCGGAAAGATCATCGCGCTCGCCACCATGGGCGACCAGCAGCTCGGCGACCTCGCCGACGACATCGTGCTCGTGCCCGACATCGCCGCGGAGCTGCAACCGATCCTCGCCTCCATCCCGCTCCAACTGCTCGCCTACCACTTCGCCGACCTCAAGGGCACCGACGTCGACCAGCCGCGCAACCTCGCCAAGTCCGTCACCGTCGAGTGATCGGCTGATCTACCACAGAGCAACCAGCGAGCCTACGCTCGGCCTGCTCCACGGACGCCCGGCCAAGCCGCGCTCGACCCCAAACCGACCTGCGGGCCCTGCCTCACCGCTTGCCCCGCACAAGTAGTCGAAGCCGGCGGTACCCCAGGCGCCCGTGGAGCGCACCCATTCAGGACGACCACTCGCGCCGCAGCAGCCCGAACAGCACCGCGTCCTGCCACTCGTCGCCCACCAGGTAGCACTCGCGCTGGAAGCCCTCGCGCGAGAACCCGAGCTCCTCGAGCATCCGCAGAGAGCGAGTATTTCGCGGATCGACGTCCGCGCCGATGCGATGCAGCTCGATCGTCTCGAAGCCGTACGTAATCAGCGCCCGCACCGCCTCACGCGCGATGCCCTGCCCCCACGAGTCCCGCCCCAGCGCATACCCCAGCGCGGCCCGACGGTGCGCCAGGTCGACGTCGGCCAGCGCGCAGGTGCCGAGCAGACGGTTCTCGTCGACACGAAAGATCCCCCACTGCAACAGCGAGGGCTCGCGGGCTTGCCCCTCGATCATCGCCGCCGCCTCGAGCACATCGGTCAGCGCAGCCCTGCTCCAGTAACGTACCACCTCGAGATCCGAGAACACCGCATACAGATCCGCGGCGTCCTCGACCCCCATCGCACGCAGTCGCAGTCGCGGTGTCTCGATCGTCGGGAGCACGTGCCCAGACCTTGCCCATTGTGCGCGCACCCGGCCAGCAGAATTCGCTACACTGCCGCCATGCCGGCCCTGCCCGTCCCGACCGCCGCCGAGGTCGAGCGCACCATCGCGGAACAGGACCCCGAGCTCGTCGAGGCTTCCTACGAGATCGATCGGACCCTGCTGCGCTGGTCACTCGGCTTGACCCCTCTCGAGCGCCTGCGAGCGTGTACACAGGCCACCAACACCCTCGAGCGCCTGCGCCGTGCATCGCTCGACCGTTGATCTCGAGGGCCTGTTACGGGCCCTGTGCGAGCGAGAGATCGCGTTCGTAATCGTCGGCGGTGCGGCGGCTGTGTTGCATGGCGCGCCGACGACGACACAGGACCTCGACATCGTGCCCGAGCAGTCCGAGGCGAACCTGGACCGCTTGCTGGCAATGCTTCAGGCTCACGAAACCCTCGTCCGCGATCCGGCGGAACGTCGTCTCGAGCCCAGCGCGCTCGCACTGCGCGGCCGCGGGCAGCTTCAGTTGATCACCGACCTCGGACCACTCGACATCCTTTGCCGATTGCATGACGGCCGGGGATACGAGGAGCTCGCGTCGCGGTGCGTGCCCATCGAAGCTGGCGATCTACACCTGCGGGTCCTCGACTTGCCAACGTTGATCGAGATTAAAAGCGGCACCGGGCGCGTCCGAGATCGCCTCGTCGTGCCGCTTCTCATCGCCCTCATGCGCGAGCGCGAGACGCCCTCCCAGGGCTAGCAGCCTCAGCTCTTCTTCGCCGTCCAGATCGTCGCGGCGTTCGGCCCGTCAGTGGGCTCGGTCAGGTCCCTCGCGCGCGTCGGCGACTTCCGGGCCCGCGTGAACCATGCTGCCACCGCGGCCGCCATCCCGAGCACCCACGGCGCCACCCTGCCCCAGTCGTCGGGTCCGTCGCCCTCGCCGAGCGCGAGGTCGTAGAGCCTCCCGAGCAGGTACGTCGCCGCGTACGCGCACGCGCCGACGCTGACCGTCAGGCCGACGTTACGCGACCACGTGAGCGCCTGGGGACTGTTCGGCCACACGCGCTGGTACAGGAAGCGCGCGTACAACCACGCTGGCGTCGCCAGGGCCGCCACCGATGCGATCACTGCGAGTGACCCCGCCGCGCCGGGCATCGAGGTCGCGGTGAACACGGCCGTCAGCGCCTCGGCCAGCCCGCCGACGACCAGCACGAAGCCCACCGCCGACATCGCCACCAGCTCCGGCCGGGCACGCCTGGCGACCACCGCCAGCGACCCCTCGCTGCGTCCGCCGAGCTGCGAGACTGACACCGGCGCGACGATCGAGCTCTCGGCCGCCGCGAAGCTGGTGAAGGCCTCGCCGAGCGTCGCTAGGGTCGGGTAGCGGTCCTCACGGTCGCGGGCCATCGCCCTCTGCAACACCATCTCGAAGTCCTCCGGCAGGTCCGGTGCGATCGCGCGGGGGCGCGGAGGCTCGACCATCAGCACCGCATGCAGGGCCGCCGCCGCGTCCGCGAGGTCATACGGCGCCCGGCCCGTCGCGCAGCAGTAGGCGATCGCGCCGACCGCATAGATATCGGCGCGCGTGTCGACCCGCTCGCCGCGCGCCTGCTCCGGCGCCATGAAGGCGGGCGTGCCCATCACCACCCCCGTCTGGGTCGCCTTGGCGTCGTCGGGCCCGCGCAGGCGCGCGATGCCGAAGTCGATCAGCTTGACCGTCGGGCGCAGCGGGTCACCGACCAAAAACAGGTTGTTGGGCTTGAGGTCGCGATGGATGACCCCGCGGGCGTGCACCGCCGCCAGCACGTCACACACCTGCCGGAGGATGTGTACGGTGTCGTGGATGCTCAGCCGGCCCTCGCGCTCGAGGCGTTGCCCGAGGTCCTCGCCGACCAGCAGCTCTTGCACGATGAACGGCACGCCGTCGGCGGTGTTGTTGACGTCGAAGATCCGGACCACGTTCGGGTGGTCGACCGCGTCAGAGATCTCGGCCTCGCGGCGAAACCTCGAGACCACCTCGACGTCGCTCACGAGGTTGCGGTGCAAGATCTTCACTGCCAGCGCGCGACCCGTCAGCCGGGTGTGGTGCGCCTCGTAGACCCGGCCCATCCCGCCGTCCGCGATGATCGCGTCGATGCGGTAGCTGTTGGCCAGCGTCGCCCCCACGTACGGGTCCAAGGCCCCACCGACCACGTGCTCCAGCTCGACCGCGTCGCGCGGGCACACGCGAAAGTCGGCCGGGAAGCGCTCGCCACACTTCGGGCAGCGCTTGGGGAGCACCGTACGCGGCGGGCCGGCATCCTCTCGCCCCGGCTCAGAGCCGGCGCGCCCGCCGTGATCGGCCTCGATCATGGCCGGCAGCATAGGCCATCGGCGACCGCGAGCGCCACCCGCTTCGCAGGCCCGGCGCGGATGTGCAGCGGTGCAGTAGGTGCTGCGGTGCGCTTTTTAGCCGCCGCTGCGCGTCCACTGGCCCGACTTACCACCTGTCTTTTCGACCAGCTCGACCGCCTCAATGACCATGCCGCGGTCCATGGCCTTACACATGTCGTAGATCGTGAGGACGGCCGCCGCCGCCGCGGTCATCGCCTCCATCTCGGGCCCGGTGCGGTCGACCGCCGCGACCTCCACCCGCACCTCGACGCCGGGTAGATCTTCCCGCAGCGTGAACACCACCGAGATCCCCGTCAGGCGGACCGGGTGACACAGCGGGATGAGGTCCGGGGTCCGCTTGGCCCCCGAGATCGCCGCCAGCCGGGCCACCCCCAGCACGTCGCCCTTGCCCGCCGTCCCGTCCGAGATCCGCACGAAGGTAGCAGGCGCGACGCGGATCCGGGCCCGGGCCACCGCCGTCCGTGGGGTCTCCGGCTTGTCCGTCACCGCCACCATGTGGGCCGCGCCGCCCGGGTCGAAGTGGCTCAGGGGGTCGCTCATCAGACCCACCGTACGCCAGCTTCCGTGGGGTATGCACCCCCCGTGCCGCCGTGATATCCAGGGGCGCGGCTCCAGGGTCACCTGGTCCCTGCGCGACCCTGCAGGTCCACAAAACCATGAAGATCGGCATCCCCAAGGAGACCCACCCGGGCGAGCGTCGGGTGGCTGCCACACCCGATACCGCCAAGCGCCTCAAGAGCTTCGGCTTCGACGTCCTCGTCGAGACCAATGCCGGAGTCGCCGCGGAATTCGTCGACACCGCCTACACCGCCGTCGGCTGCGAGATCGCCGACGACGCGCCGAGCCTGTGGGCCAGCGCCGACCTCGTGCTCAAGGTCCGCCCGCCCTCGGACGAGGAAGTCGCGCTGCTGCGCGAGGGCGGCACCCTCGTCAGCTTCATTTACCCCGCGCAAAACAAGGCGTTGGTGGAGAAGTTGGCCGCGCGCAAGGCCACCGTGATCGCCATGGACGCGGTCCCCAGGATCTCGCGCGCGCAGAAGCTCGACGCGCTGTCCTCGATGGCCAATATCTCCGGCTATCGCGCGATCGTCGAGGCCGCCAACAACTTCGGCCGCTTCTTCCAGGGCCAGATCACCGCCGCCGGCAAGGTGCCACCCGCCAAGGTGCTCGTCATCGGCGCCGGCGTGGCCGGCCTCGCCGCGATCGGCGTCGCCAAGGGTCTCGGCGCGATCGTTCGATCGTTCGACACCAGGCCGGTCGTCAAGGAGCAGATCGAGAGCATGGGCGCCGAGTTCCTGCTCCTCGACTTCGCCGAGGACGGCACCGGCGAGGGCGGCTACGCCAAGCCGATGAGCGAGGAGTTCATCGCCGCCGAGATGGACCTGTTTCGCCGGCAAGCCAAGGAGGTCGACATCATCGTCACCACCGCGCTCATCCCCGGCCGTCCGGCGCCGAAGCTCATCACCCGCGACATGCTCGCGCTGATGCGCCCGGGCTCCGTCGTCGTCGACCTCGCGGCCGAGGCCGGTGGCAACTGCGAGGCGACTGTACCCGGCGAGAAGGTCACCTACGGCGGCGTGACGATCATCGGCTACACCGACCTCCCGAGCCGCATGGCCAGCCAGTCGAGCCAGCTCTACGGCAGCAACTTGTGCCACCTGCTCGACGACATGGGCAAGGCCGCCAACTACCGCGTCGACGAGAAGGACGAGGTCGTGCGTGGCGCCCTGATCCTCCGCGACGGCGAGCTCAAGTGGCCCGCGCCCAAGCCGGCCGCCCCGCTCCCGCAGACCCAGCCGATGGCGGTCGTCAGGCCGATGCCGAACAAGCCCGCGGCACGTGGCCACGGCGGCGGCCACCACGGAGCGCCCGCGGGCGAGCCCAGCGGCCCGCTGCCGCTGCTCCTGGCTGGCGCGCTGCTGGTCGGCGTCGGCGTCGGCGCCCCGCCGGCCTTCCTGAGCCACTTCACCGTGTTCGTGCTGGCCTGCTTCATCGGCTACCAGGTCGTATGGAACGTGGCGCCTGCGCTGCACACCCCGCTGATGAGCGTCACCAACGCGATCAGCGGCATCATCATTCTCGGCGGCATGTTGCAGGTCTCGGGCGCGCCGACCTCGGCCGCGACGATCCTCGGCGCAGCGGCGGTCCTCCTGGCGACGGTCAACGTCGCGGGCGGCTTCCTCGTCACCCAGCGCATGCTCAAGATGTTCCGCAGGTGAGGTTCTAGACCGTGTCCTACAGCCTTCTCTCCGTCACTTACATCGCCGCCAGCGCGCTCTTCATCATGAGCCTGGGCGGCCTCTCGCGCCAGGAGACGGCGCGTCGCGGCAACCTCTACGGCATCATCGGCATGCTGCTCGCCGTGCTCGCCACCGCGTTCGGCATGAACGCTGAGGCCATGATGAACGTCCGCGGCACCGGCTTCGCCATGCTCGCCGCGGTCATCATCCCTGGCGCGGTCATCGGCGCGACCCTGGCCGCCCGCGTCGCCATGACCTCGATGCCCGAGCTGGTGGCGATCCTCCACAGCTTCGTCGGCGCCGCCGCGGTGCTGGTCGGCCTCGCCTCCTTCCTCGACCCCGGCGCCCACCCGACCGGCACCGAGGGCACGATCCACAACGTCGAGATCTTCATCGGCGTGTTCATCGGCGCGATCACCTTTACGGGCTCCGTCATCGCCTTCCTGAAGCTGCGCGGCAGCATCGGCGGCAAGCCGCTCGCGCTGCCCGGACGCCACCTCCTCAACCTGGCGATGATCCTCGGCTGCTGCTTCCTCGGCTACCAGTTCCTCGCCGGCGGCCACGTCGACGGCCTCCAGCCGCTGCTCATTATGACCGGCATCGCCTGCCTGATCGGCGTGCACATGGTCATGGCGATCGGCGGCGCCGACATGCCCGTCGTCGTGTCGATGCTCAACAGCTACTCCGGCTGGGCCGCCGCCGCCGCCGGCTTCATGCTCTCCAACGACCTGCTGATCGTCACCGGCGCCCTGGTCGGCAGCAGCGGCGCGATCCTCTCGTACATCATGTGCCGCGCGATGAACCGGTCGTTCCTCAGCGTCATCGCCGGCGGCTTCGGCAGCGACGGCGGCGCCCCGGCACCCAGGCCGCTCGGCGGGCCCGTCGTCGACGCCAAGGAGATGTCCCTCGACGAGGTCGTCGAGGCCCTCCGCGAGGCCCGCGACGTCATCGTCGTGCCCGGCTACGGCATGGCCGTCGCCCAGGCCCAGCACCCGGTGGCCGAGATCACCAAGCTGCTCAGGACCCGCGGCGTCAACTTCCGCTTCGCGATCCACCCCGTCGCCGGCCGCCTGCCCGGGCACATGAACGTGCTGCTCGCCGAGGCCAACGTCCCCTACGACATCGTCATGGAGATGGACGAGATCAACGACGACTTCCCCACCACGGACCTCGTGCTCGTCATCGGCGCCAACGACATCGTCAACCCCGGCGCCCAGGACGACCCCAGCAGCCCCATCGCCGGCATGCCCGTGCTCGAGGTCTGGAAGTCGAAGCTGGTGGTGGTGTTGAAGCGCGGGATGGCGGCCGGCTACGCAGGCGTCGAGAACCCGCTGTTCTTCCTCGACAACACCCGGATGCTCTTCGGCGATGCGAAGAAGAGCATCGACGCGCTGGTCACGCAGACTGCGCAGCGCTGACGAGCCGTCGGTGTTTGGGGTGCGCGTGACGGAACGTCACCGGGCCTGATCGAAAGGCCAGGGCGCTTAGGAGCCGCACCTCGCGGCTCGTCTTCAGCTCGCCGGCGTCGGCCAGGTCGATGAGCAGAGGCGCGTCTTCGTCGGTCTGCTCGAGCGCTTCGAGCATCGCAGTGACGGTCTCGTCATTGAGCTCGCCGTGCGTCGTCAACACCACCCGCCCCGTGCCCCGCTCTCTTGAGATCGCGATCATGTCTGCCCCAACAGCAACGCGCGAGCCACGGCGGCCGACGCGACAGGTTGCCCCAGTCGTGGCGCAATTCCCCACTCCGCGCAGGCTGTCGCCGGGGGCTGGAAAGTGGCACGTCAGGTGCTCGGCGCCCGGGCATGAACAAGCCACCGCCCCGCGCGAAGAAGAAGTCGTCCAACGAAGCCCTCGGCACCGTCGTGGGCACCATCTCGGCGCCGACCACTG
>Ga0105046_10002542_pt1 | contig 28824 bp, 23 predicted proteins | sample MAT03_FD_78385 | JGI IMG/M metagenome (GOLD analysis project Ga0105046, IMG submission 78385) | Freshwater microbial communities from Lake Fryxell liftoff mats and glacier meltwater in Antarctica - MAT-03 (megahit assembly) | ecosystem: Environmental > Aquatic > Freshwater > Ice > Liftoff... | reverse complement strand
ACTCCGAACCGGTCCGGGCGGCCCCAAGGCTCCGGACCTCGTCAGACCAGCGAAAAGGCGGCCTCCGACGGCTGCGCGTTCCGCCCTGCGGAGGGTCCTTGGATCGTTATCGAGCGATTAGGGACAGTAAGCCAGGCCTGGCAAACTGGAACGACGTGAAATCTCCCCCAATAGCCCCGCCGCGGTATTGGTGACACTGTAACCGAAATTGTAACTTTACTCCGTTACAATCACTTCCGGCGAGACTCTGGGAACGCTAGAAACCCAATGAATGTAAAGGTTTTGTGACTGCAGTAGCACCAGGAGGGCCGCTCATAATCCGTTGGTTCCCGGTTCAAGTCCGGGAGGGCCCACCAGAAATTTAACCGTCGTCTGAACAAATCCGCGACAGGATTCCGCATTGCCCCTGTGAGTGTCCCTCGGTTCACTCATCGGAGGAAGTAAATGCGTTTGAAACTATGGACGGTGGCGCTGGCATTTCTGCCGGCAGCCACCGCGGCGACGATTACTCTAAATCCCACGAGCTTCGGCTTCTACACCGATACTGGCACGGCATCGCCCGGCAATCATGCCATTGGCTGGTATGGCGGACCCGACGGGGAAATCCGGCAGTATCTGATCTTCGACCGCACTTTGGTTTCCGGCACGATCACCGGCGCCACGCTTCGGCTTGAAGACCCGCAGAGCGGCTACTCGAGTCCGGATCCCCAGGAAACCTGGGCGCTGTTTGACGTAACTGTCCCGCTCGCCGGACTCAGCGGCGGCACCGGTGGACTGGCGGCGTACAACGATCTCGGCGGCGGCGTCACGCTCGGCTCGTTGATCGTAAGCCCGGCCAACACCCATACGGTGATCTCGATGAGCCTCGACGCCAACGGCCTCGCCTACCTCAATGGCCAGAGCGGAGTCTTCGCGATCGGCGGCGCATTGACGACGCTCGCCCGGACCAACAGCGTCAGTGAACGCCTCTTTAACAACGGCAATGGGCCATCGTTGCTCCGGGAACTGGAGTTGACCTACGAGCCGGCCGGCGGCGCCAGCGTGCCCGAACCCGCCTCTTGTCTGCTTTTGGGCGTGGGACTTCTGATCGCCGGGTCTCTAAAGCGGTAGCATCAATGTAGTGCCTTGGATGAAAAAGTGGCTCCTCGCGGCCGGTGTCTATAACATCGTGTGGGGCCTGCTCTTTGGCGCATTTCCCAATCTGCTCTTCGACTGGGCCGGCATGGCCAGGCCGAACTATCCGGAGTTGTGGCAGTGCATCGCGATGATCGTAGGCGTCTACGGCGTCGGCTACGTGGCGGCCGCCACCGATCCGCTTCACCACTGGCCTGTCGTCCTCGTCGGCTTCCTCGGCAAACTCTTCGGACCTATCGGATTCATTCAAGCCGCTTGGAGCGGTCGAATGCCCTGGAAGTTTGGCGTCGTCAACATCTTCAACGATCTGATCTGGCTCATCCCGTTCTTCCTCATCCTTCGTGGCGCGTGGCTCGCCTATCTCGCCGACCCCGGCTCCAACTCCGGTGACGTCCGCGATCAGGAGCACCGCACCATCGACGCGCTCTCGAAGAACCAGCCCGTCCTCCTGGTCTTCCTCCGCCATTTCGGCTGTACCTTCTGCCGCGAAGCCTTGGCCGATCTCCGCGTGCAGCGTTCCCGCATCGAAGCCGCCGGTGTCCGTATCGCCCTCGTCCACATGAGTCCCGACGCCGAAGCCGAGTCTTTCTTCGCGCGTTATGCCCTCGACGACGTCGCCCGCTTCTCCGATCCCGGCCGCGGCCTTTATCGACGCTTTGAACTCCGCCGCGGAACCTGGAGCCAACTGTTCGGATTCTCAGTGTGGATGCCCGGCGCACGAGCGATCTTCGCCGACGGACACGGCTTGGGCGTCCCGGCCGGGGACGGTTTTCAAATGCCGGGAGCGTTCCTTGTACTGAACGGCCGGATCGTCCACGCTTACCGGCACGACACCGCCGCTTCCCGCCCTGACTACTGCAAGCTCGCAGCCGTGTAGAGCAATTCCTCGCGCGTCCAGTCGGGAATGGCGCCCGCCCTCGACGCCACCAGGGCCCCCAGTGCGTTTGCGAACCGCGCCGTCTGGTGCAGCGGCCACTGCTGCGTGAAACCGTAAAGGAGCGCGGCGGAAAACGCGTCGCCTGCGCCAACGGTGTCGACCGCCGATACCACCGGCGGCCGCTCACTCACCATCTCTCCGTTCGCATAGATCCGGCAGCCATCCGGGCCCAGCGTTACGCAAAGCGCCGTCAGCGGATACCGTCGCAGCAGCGCCTCCGCCGGATCGCCATCGAGCCACACTTCACGCCCCATCCATGCGAGTTCCTCGTCATTACACTTCACCACCGTCGCCGCCCGCAGCAACTCATCCACCGTCGCCGGATCTTCAAAACCCGGCCGCAAATTGACGTCGTAGAATAACGGAATGCCGCCGAGCGCCAACCGCGCCGCGCGAGCCATCGGGCACGTCTGTTGCAGCGTGCCGCAGACCAGCCAAGCCGGCCGCAATGCCAGTAACGCCGACGCCTGACAATCCGAAAGCTCCGGCTCCTCCCACGCTGAAGGCCGGCGCAGATGGTACGAAGGATGCCCGTGTTCGTCGAGCAGTACATCGACAACTCCGGTCGGCCAATGCGGGTGCCGGCGAGTATAGGTCACATCGACGCCGAGCGCCGCGGCGCGAGCCAGCGCCGTGTCCCCCGCCTCATCCCGCCCAACCGCGCTAACGAGGTACGAATCGAATCCAAGCCGCTCCGCATGCGCCGCCAAATTGAACGGAGCCCCGCCCAACAACCGGTATCCGGGATACTGATCCCACAGAATCTCGCCGACTGACAGCAGCACTGGAGGCATTGAATCATCTTCGCGCAAGCGGAGATCTGGTGGACCTGGAGAGATTCGAAATCTCGACATCGTCCATGCGTAACGCGCAGTGGACGCCAGGAGGCGACTTTTTGGGCGTCTGGGCTCCGCGCGGACTCCAGGAGTCCACACCGGGGACTGGCCCGTGGTTTCCCGCGCGCTGTTGTTACGCAGTTCTGCCTATAGTCTGATGGAAAAGACAACGGCTGCTTCGCTTATCAGCAGGAAGCTCGCGACGCTAAACCGCTGTCGAATCGGCGACCATCCGGCCGGATCTGGCCTTGGGACAAGTTCTAAGGATCCTTTATGGAAGAGGTGTAGACGTCGAGGACTCCATCGCGGGCGTCGAGCCAAACCGGATGGAAGGCGCCGTCGGCCGCAGCGGCGAGACCCTGTAGTCCCCGTAGTCGCGGCCACCCCGGCTGAATTTGGAAGCGACGCTTTTCGCGGCGGGGTTGGGGCACGATGGAGCAGTGGAGATCACGGAAGGGATTGTGAACGCCTGTCCTTTATCGGTCGATACGGAGAAGCAGGTGTGCCAGCATTCGGGCTGGTTTGGAAGGTGCTGGATCCAGGCAACTCCGAGCATTCCGTTACCCGCGACGGCAAGTGAACCGAAATTAGCATCCGTGCCGATGAGCTTGGTTGTCCAGGTCTCGCCGTTATCGATGGAGCGGGCGACCGTGAGGTTGCGGCGGTCTTCGGGACCACCGTTCCAGGCGAGATAGAGGGCGCCGCTGCCGGATGCCATCTCGAGCGAGCCGGGCGATGGGCGCGGAATATCTGCGACGAAAATGGGGGCGCCGAAGGTTACGCCTCCGCGGGGGAAATCGACATAAGGAAGGATCAGCGTTCCGGCGGACGAGAGCACTGAGTTCATCGGCTGGTGGGCGAGGCTGTCCGGCGCCAACGATGCGTTAGGTTGGAAGGAGGCGCCGCGATCGGTCGATTTGAGGAGCGCGGCTGCGGCGCCATTACTGGCCGGGGTCATTGCCGCAACGTAAATCGTCTTTCCAGACGTCAGTAACGCAGGGCGGTCGTAAAGAGGGCCAAGTGCCGTTGGGCCGTTCCAAGTGTTATCGTAATCCGCGCTCCGGTAGAAAAGAATGGGCGCGCGTCCCCAGGGCCGGTCGGTTTTCATGACTGCGGGTAGAGAGCAGCAGGCTTCGCCGTCTGGCGCGAAGTCGACCCGTGTGTCGGCTGCGCTATCCAGTTGGCCGCGATCGAGGAGATCGCGCAGCTTCGGCCGGTGAGACTGTGACCAGCTTGCACCGGCGTCGGAAGATTGCCCCTGGAGACCGGGTTTGGACTCCCGTTGGACTGCGTGGAAGAGGAGTTTGACCGGACGAGGCCCGTAATATTGCGATTACGTTACGCGCGCGTTCCATTGTTCTGCGTCGTTGACACTGGCGGCGGAATAATCTGAGGCTGGGAGGTGTATTTGCGCAAAGCATTGGCGAGGGTCGCAAGAGCGATAGGCTTGGCAAGATGGTCGTCCATACCGGCATCGAGACAACGCTCACGGTCACCGTTCATGGCATTAGCGGTGAGGGCGATGATAGGGACATTGCGGCCACGTTCCTGACAGCGGATAGCGCAGGCGGCGCCTATTCCGTCGAGGACGGGCATTTGCAGATCCATGAGAATGACGTCGTATTGCCGGGTAGCCGCACGGTCAACGGCAGCTTGTCCATCGGCGACCAGATCCACTTCGCAGCCGAGCCGCTCCAGGAGTCTTCTGGCGACTTTTTGGTTTACCTGGTTGTCTTCCGCGACGAGGATGCGAAGACCCAATGGAGCGTCGACGGGCGAGATAGGGGTTGTGGTGGCAGGCTGCATGGCGGCGACGACAGGGACCGAAAACCAAAACTCACTGCCACCTCCAGCGGGTGACTCGAATCCGATCTCGCCGCCCATTTTCTCCGCCAGTTGTTTGGAAATGGACAAGCCCAATCCGGCTCCGCCATGGCGGCGGGTCGCATCCCCGTTGGCTTGGGCAAACCGCCGGAACAATAGGTGTCGCCAGCCTTCCGGCACGCCGGGGCCGGAATCGCGCACGTGAAAAAGGACAAAGCGTGCATCCGGATCAAGCGTGACGGATAAGGAAATGAAGCCATGCTCGGTAAATTTGATGGCGTTGCTGATGAGGTTGAGCAGAATTTGCTTGAGGCGATGCGGATCGCCGCGCAACATATCCGGTGCGTTGTGGGCGGTCTCGACAGTCCATTCCAGGCCTTTGCTCGTAGCGCCGACTCTTGCAATCGCGGCGCATTCTAAAAGGATCCCGCGAAGAGAGAAGTCGGTTTCACTGAGCACCAGATGTCCCGCCTCAATGCGGGAGAGGTCAAGGAGATCCTCGACCAGCGCCAGCAGAGCCGCGCCGCAGGATTGGACCGTTTCCGTATACTCCCGCTGCTCTGGCGAGAGGCTGGTTTCGAGCAGCAGGCTACTGATTCCCAGGATGCCATTGAGCGGTGTACGCACTTCGTGACTGACGTTTGCCAGGAATTGCGACTTTAGTTTTGAGGCTTCTACGGCAACGTCACGAGCCTCGGCCAATTCCTGTGTGCGCTCCCGCACCATGAGCTCGACCTTCTGCCGCTGGTAATCCCCTTTGCGGAACAATTTGGCCGTCAGCAGCGTCATCGCAACGGTCGCGGCGAAGACGAGCAGTGGGTACCAGATGGCTGGATAAGAGAAAAGCTCGGGAATCTCTGTGCATTGGATCCGCCACTCGCGGCGCCCGATCTGGATGTTACCCGCATAACCCGCTTCGAGCGCCGATGGAGGACTGCCGGCGGGAGCGGATACAGTGGAGCGACTCCGCCTTGATCGGTGAATAAATAAGAGACTGTGGGAGGGGGCTGCCGTCAGGTCGTACACTCCTACGTTGAGCCCAAACGGACGCAGCTTTTTCATTCCACGTTCGAGGACTTCCCCTACTTGAAAAACCGCCAAGGCGGTCCCGCTGGTTCCACTGCCTGCCTGCGCCGATTGGGCGATTGCTACCAGGAACTCGCCTTCTCCGCGACGGAAGCGCTGGCTTGCCTGTACCCTTCCGGTTTGAGCCGCGGCTTGGATAGCAGTTGCTACTTCTGCCTGGTTCCCAATCTCAACGTCGGTCCAACCTGCCGGCAGGGACACGCAATTCAACCCGCTCCGACCGGCCGGGAGCCAGCAATAGCCGGTGTTGGATTCGACCGAATCCCGCAAACGGCGCATAAGCCGCCGCAAATCAGGTTCGTGTGGCCGATCTACCGCCTGGATAAAGTCCACCAGGAGTCCGAGCCGGGCTGTCTCAGAAAGAACCTCCCTCCGGAACGCCGAAATGCGATTTTCCGCCGCCGCTTCCGCCTGATTCCTCAGGGACCGGTTTTCCAGCTTGCCCACAAGAAGTGCACCCACCACGCTCAGCAGCATCCCCAGTACTAACACCATTGACGACGGCGATATTCTCGTGACCACGTAAGAGTTATCGGCAAATCGGCGAAGAAATTCGTTTCAATTCGATGAACATTCAGCCAGTCCCGACGCGGCTAAGGCTATTGTCGAACAAGCGGGATAAACGGTACCGACGCCTTGGATCGCGTTGGCGATGCAAGCTGATTCGGGGGCAGCACCGAAATCCATACGTTGCCCATGTATGCCCGTGCGTCAGACGGAGTTCGCACTCCACGGACGAGAAATCCTGCGGGCCAAGGCCCGTAAGTGTTTGAAACGTTTTGGTGGACCTGATCGGGTTCGAACCGATGACCTCTTCCATGCCATGGAAGCGCGCTCCCAACTGCGCCACAGGCCCACGTCAGCGACAACAATCAGAATAGCATAATTCTTCAAAATCCGGTACAAACAAAGGGATGGATAGGGAAACAGCTTGGCAAACAGTGTGCGAATTCGTCCAGTCCGAAGGGCTGCGAAAACACATGCTCGCGGTGGAGGCGTGCATGGCCGCCTACGCCCGAAAATACGGCGAGGATGAAGAGAAGTGGGCCGTCACCGCGCTCCTCCACGACTTCGATTGGGAGGTCCATCCCCAAGCGCCCGATCACCCCATGAAAGGCGAACCCATCCTCGCCGCCCGAGGCGTCAGCGACGAGATTCGCCGGGCCATTCTCTCCCACGCCAACTACAGCGGAGTGGCCCGCGAGAGCCTATTGGAAAAGTCGCTTTTCGCCTGTGACGAACTCGCCGGCTTCCTCACCGCGTGCGCCTACGTGAAACCCGGCCGCAGCATCGCCGAAGTGGAAGTGAAATCGGTGCGAAAGAAGTTGAAGGATAAAGCCTTCGCCCGCGCTGTAAATCGTGACGACGTGATCAACGGAGCCGCCGAAATGGGCCTCGATCTCGACGAGCACATCAACTTCTGCATTGAAGCGATGAAGGACCGCGCGGCAAGACTCGGTCTGGCCGGCTGATAGACTCAATTACGGAAGCCACACTTGGCCGGTGCCGGGCCTGGTCTTCAAAACCAGCGTGTGGTGCGTTCGCGTCACGGTGGGTTCGACTCCCACTGGCTTCCGCCAAGCCGCCCCAACAACTCCGCCCTTATCCCCTCATAATCCGCCAACAAAATCGCATTCGGAGCCGGCAACCGCGACACCACCCGATGCGCCCACTCCACATACTTCCCAATCTCCACCGCATCCCACCCATGCGGCGGCGTATCTCGCAGCGAGTACAAATTACTAATCTTATCCGCCAACTTCAACGCCGCCAACCGCGGTGAACACCCCGCCGCGCAATCAATCTGCGCCTGTTTCTGCTTCTGCCAGCGCAGCGACTTATCATCCGTCACCGCCAGAACCAAATCCGCGACATCTTCCCCAAACTCAAATACCAACGTCCCATACGACACCCGCACATCCTCAATCGTGTCGTGCAAATATCCCGCCGCAATCAAGTTCGCATCGTACCCCGCCTCCGCCAACAACCTCGCCACATGCGCCAAATGATTCACATATGGCGTCTGATCCACATCCTTCCGCCGATGCCGCGTATGCGCCCGTGCCGCGAACTCCGCCGCCCGCACCACCAGCCGTAAATCCCCGTTCATACCTTACTTTGGCTCCAAACGGATTCGCCGCTCCGTCGCCTTCTCCACCGCCGCCCGCGAATACAACAACGGGAAATACTCGCCCCGCAGCCACGTCCCCGTCAAGTCGGAATAATGCGAATCATCCCACCGGCCCGACTGCCCCGGATAATTCACCGCCCGCGACTCATCCCAATTCCCGACATCCAGCACCATTCGGAACGACGGCCCATTTGTCAATTGAAAACTATCGCCCGCATGCATCGATTGCCACGGAGAAAACGGTCCGCCCGGCGCCGGAAACGGCCCCGGTTGCAGCTTTTTCCTCCACTCCGCAGTTACAAAATCACGCAGCGGATGGCCCGGCAGCGATTGATGCAGCGCGCCCCAGTCCGGCCTCCCCAACTTCTCCCACTCCGCGAACGCCGGCGCCAACGTCCTCACCAACAACCCCCGCGAGTCCACATCGAACCGCGTCGATTTCCCCTCCAACACGTCCAGCATCACCGCCGTATCCGCCGTCGTCACCGCTCCCGACGGCACTGCCGCTTTCAAAAATGCCGGTCCCAAATGACGCTTCCACCAAATCTCATACAACGCCGCTTCCTTCGAATCCACCCGCTCCACGGCGTCCCAATTCCTCAAAATTCCCGCCTCCGGTATTCCCGCCAACAACGCCACCGCCCGTCGCGCCGCCACCGACGTCAAGTCCGTCTGCAACTTCATCGAATCCGCCAAAGAAACTTTCGGCAATCCCTGCAAGACTTCCTCAATCCGCCGATGCCGCGAATCGTTCGTCCACTCAAAGCCCAACTTGCGCTCCTTATACGGGTATCCGTCCGGCATGTTCATCTCGTTGGATGTAGAAACATAACCCGCGGAGGGATTAGACGCCGACGGAAACTGCTCCGGACGCAGAAATCCGCGCCATTCAAAACGCCCATCGCCCGGTACCGGCAACAGCCCATCCCAGTTCGGCCGCACCGGCGTCAACCCGCCCGGACTCCAACCGATATTCCCCTTCGTATCCGCATAAACCTGGTTCACCGTCGGCGCGCCGCCACGAAACCGGCCCCGCTGGAACTCCGCAAAGTTCCGCGCTCGCATGTACGCAATGCTGCCGAAATAAGGCGACATCCCCGGCTCCATCCAGCACGTTCGAACGGCGTACGCCCGCGACTTGTCCGCGAAAATCACCGGGCCATGCCGCGTAAATTCCATCGAAACCTCCACCGCCGCCGCGCCTTTCACCGGCACTGCCTCCCGCGATACACGCATCGACTCCCACCCACCCTTGTAGCGGTATTGCCGCCGATTCGCCGGGTTCAACTCGTAAACGTAAAGATCCTCCTGATCGATCGGGAATATCGTCAACCCAAACGCGATCGTCCCGTTGTGGCCCATCGAAATCCCTGGCAACGCCGGTTCCCCCGCGCCAATAATGTCCATTCCCGGCGCACTCACATGGGCGATATAACGCAGACTCGGAGTCGCGTACGCCCGGTGCGGATCCCCCGCCAGAATAGGGCGGCCCGTCGCCGATTTCGACGGCGCGATCACCCAGTTGTTGCTCCCGTCATCCTGCGAATCCGCATTCGGTTTCGCAAAAGGAACGGCCTGCGTCGCCAGCGTAAACACCTTTAAAACATCCGCCGGCAAGCAGGGATCCAGTCCCTCCGGCGCCTTCGTCTCCCACGCCGGTTGCAGACCGGATCGCGCCTGATCGTAGCCCGGCCCCTTCACCCGATCGGTCGCGCAAATCGTCTTCGCCCGCGCCACTTCGCTAGTCACGTTCCGCGTCAATCCATGGCTCCGAATCCGCACCACATCGGCCGCTTCCCATTTCGATGGCGCATACTTCAAAATCGAAAACTCCACCGGCATCTGCTCTTTGTGCGCCGCCAGCCAATCGACATAAGCATTGATCCCGGCGACGAACGACGAAGCAATCCTCTTAGCGTCCGCCCCGTAAGCCGCCCATTCCTTCTCAATCGACCCTCGATAAAGAAACAGCCGCGCCGCCCGATCCTGCTCCACATACTCCGCCCCCATCACCTCCGCCATCTTCCCCAACCCGCGCCGCCGCCAAAGGTCGATCTGGAACAGCCGCTCCCGCGCCGCGTTGAACCCCTGCGCGAAAAACGCGTCGCCGGTATTCCCCGCATAAATATGCGGCACGCCCCACTTGTCCACCAGGATCTCCACCGGTTGCTTCAGCCCCGCGACCGGGATCGTCTCTCCGCGTGCCAACAGGCCCAAAAACAAAATGAAAATCAGTCGTATAGCCATGGATTGCATAATCATAACCCCGGCGGCTTGTTACACTCGTTTTGGAATGAATTCTATCCGCCGGGTAGCGGTGCTGGGCGCGGGCACCATGGGGTCACGCATCGCCGCGCATTTTGCCAACGCTGGGATTCCCGCGTTACTTCTCGACATCGTCATCCCGGGCGCCCCCGATCGCAGCGCCGCGGCGAAGAAAGGGCTCGAAGCCGCCTGGAAAGGCCGCCCTGGGGCCTTCTTTACCGACGCCCTGCCCGCCCTCGTTACTCCCGGCAACTTCGACGACGATCTGCCGAAACTAGCCGACTGCGACTGGATCATCGAGGCCGTCACCGAAAAGCTCGACGTCAAACGCGACCTCTGGACCCGCGTCGCCGCCGTTCGCCGCCCCGGTTCCATCGTCTCCACCAACACCAGCGGCATCCCGCTCTCGTTAATCGCCGATGGCTTTCCCGAAGAGTTCCGCAGCCAATTCCTCGGCGCCCATTTCTTCAATCCCCCCCGCTATCTCCATCTTTGCGAGGTAATCCCCGGTCCCGCCACCGATCCCGCCTTGCTTTCCGCCGTCAGCGAATTCATCGATCGCCGCCTGGGGAAAGGCGTCGTCCTCTGCAAGGACACTCCCAACTTCATCGGCAACCGCATCGGCTCCATGTGGGGCTCCACCACGTTCAAATACGCCATCGAAGACGGCTTTACTGTCGAGGAGGTTGACGCGCTCACCGGCTCGCTCATCGGTCTGCCCAACAGCGCCTCCTTCCGCCTCATCGATATCGTCGGCGTCGACATCTGGTACCACGTCGGCGGCAATCTCTACAACATGGTGCCGGACGATCCCTGGCGCGACCGCTTCCAGCCCCACCCCGTAATGGAGGAACTGATGAAGCGCGGTTGGCTCGGCGACAAGACCGGCCAGGGCTTCTTCAAACGCGTTGGACCGGCCAAGGAAATCCACGCGCTCGATCTCAAAACATTTGAATATGCGCCCGCCGCAAAACCGAAATTTCCCATCGTCGAGCAAGCCAAAATGCTTGACGATCTTCCCGCCCGCCTCCGCACCCTGGTCGCGTCCACCGACAGAGTTGGAACCTTCCTCTGGAAGCTGATGCGCGACTCCTTGCTCTACTCCGCCGAACGCGTGCCGGAGATCTCGGACCGCATCGTCGAAATCGATCGCGCCATGCGTTGGGGCTACGCGCACACCTACGGCCCCTTCGAACTTTGGGACGCGCTCGGCTTCACCGAAACCGCCCGCCGCATGGAGGCCGATGGCCTCACTCTCCCCGCGTCCATCGTCACCATGCTCTCCCACGGCGCCAAAAGCTTCTATCGCTCCGCCGATGAAAACCGCCAGCCGCGAACCGACTATTTCGATCTCGGCGCCGGTCACTACGCACGCCTCGAAGATCGCCCCGGCGTGGTCTCCATCGCCGAAATGAAACGCGCCGGCGGCACGGTAAAAAAGAACACCGGCTGCTCGTTGGTCGACTTGGGCGACGGCGTTCTCGGCGTCGAATTCCACAGCAAAATGAACTCGCTCGGCGAGGATCAAATGAGCTTCGTCCAAGCCGCCTTCGACGAATGCCAAAAAGGCTTCCAGGCCATCGTCATCGGAAATCAGGGCGAACTCTTCAGCGCCGGCGCGAATCTGATGATGGTTTTGATGCTCGCCCAGGACGGCGAGTTTGACGATCTGAATGTCGCCATAAATCAGTTCCAGCAGGGCATGATGTCCATCAAATACGCACCCGTCCCCGTCGTCGTGGCCGCGCATGGCCGCGCGCTGGGCGGTGGTTGCGAAATGATTCTGCACGCCCCTCGCGTCCAGGTCGCCGCGGAGCTTTACGCCGGACTCGTCGAAGTTGGCGTCGGCGTTATCCCTGGCGGCGGCGGCTGCAAGGAGATGATCCTGCGCCACGGCAACCCGAAAGCCGTCTTCGAAACCATTGGCTTTGCGAAAGTGTCCACCAGCGCCGACGACGCTCGCAAACTTGGCTTCCTCGATTCCGGCGCCGGAATCTCAATGAATGGCGAAAGGCTCATCGGCGACGCCAAATCGGCTGCCCTCACCTTGGCGCAAAGCTACAAACCCGCCGCCCCGCGCAGCGACATTAAAGTCGCCGGCGCAGGCGGCGTGGCATTGTTGAAACAAGGCGCTTGGATCGGCCATCAGGGTGGCTACATCACCGATTACGATCTCGTCGTCGCCGAAAAGCTCGCCAACGTCTTATGCGGCGGCCGCCTCAGCGGCGAGCAGTTGGTGACCGAACAGTATCTGCTGGATTTGGAGCGCGAGGCCTTCTTAAGCCTCTGCGGCGACCCCCGCACGCAGGCCCGCATGGCCCACATGCTGAAAACCGGCAAGCCGTTACGGAACTAGGGAGAAGACATGCAGGAAGCAGTAATTATCGATTGCGTGCGCACGCCCGTCGGCAAGGCCCCCCGCGGCGTGCTGCGCACTGTCCGGCCGGATGATCTGGCCGCCATCGCCATTCGCGGTCTGCTGGCCCGTTACCCGGCCGTCGATCTCGCCATGATCGAAGATGTCATCTTGGGCTGTGCCACGCCCGAGGCCGAAAGCGGGCAGAATATCGCCCGCCTGGCCGCTCTCCGCGCCGGTTTGCCGGACACCGTTCCCGCCGTCACCATCAATCGTTTCTGCAGTTCCGGCCTGCAATCCATCGCCATGGCGGCCGAAAAAATCCGCTCCGGCGGCGCGGAAATCGTCATCGCCGGCGGCGCCGAAAGCATGAGCATGTTGCCCTTCGGCTCCACCCGTTTCGCGCCCAATCCGTGGTTCGTCGACAACCGCCCGGAGGTCTACATCAACATGGGCCTCACTGCGGAAAACTTGCAAAAACAGTACGGCATCTCCCGTGAAGAACAGGACGCCTTCTCTCTCCGTTCCCACCAGAACGCGCTGGCAGCGCAGGCCGCCGGAAAGTTCGATGACGAACTGATCCCCGTAGAAACGTCGTCCACCTCGGTCGTGAATGGCAAGGCCGTCACCAAAACAACCATGGTGACCAAGGATGAGGGCCCCCGCGCCGACACCACCGCCGAAGCGCTGGCGAAACTGAAACCCGTCTTTCACGCCAAGGGTTCGGTCACCGCCGGCAACTCCTCGCAAACCAGCGACGGCGCATCCGCCGCACTGGTCATGTCGCTGTCGAAAGCGCAAGAGCTAGGCCTCAAGCCAAAAGCCCGCTTCGTCAGCTTCGCCGTCGGCGGCGTCCCGCCGGAGATCATGGGTATCGGTCCGAAAGTCGCCATTCCGAAAGCGTTGCGGCTGGCCGGGTTGACCCTCGATCAAATCGGCGTCGTCGAACTCAACGAAGCGTTCTCCGTACAGGCATTAGCGGTGATCCGTGAATCCGGTTTGGACCTGAACCGCGTAAACGTGAATGGCGGCGCTGTCGCCTTGGGGCATCCGCTCGGCTGCACCGGAGCGAAATTAACGGCGACGATACTGCGCGAAATGGAGCGCGGGCAGCATCAATACGGCATGGTCACCATGTGTATTGGCGGCGGCCAGGGCGCGGCCGGCATTTTTGAAAGGATGTAGAAATGGCCATTGGCGGATCGTTCCTTATCGAGAGTTACACGCCGTCCGAAGTATTCACGCCGGAGGATTACAACGACGAGCACCGCGCCATCGCGCGAACCACCGAAGAGTTCTTCACCCGCGAAGTGGCCCCGAACCTGGAGCGGATTCAGCACCAGGAGCCCGGCGTCGCCGTCTCCATTCTCCGCAAATCCGCTGAACTCGGCCTCACCGCCGTCAGCGTTCCAGAAGAATATGGCGGCATGGAAATGGATCTCGTCTCCATGCTGATCGTCGCCGAAGGCCTGGCCAAGGACGGTTCCTACGCCGGTTGGCACGGCGCGCACGCGGGCATCGGCACCATGCCGCTCCTGCTCTTCGGTACGCCGGAGCAAAAAAAGAAGTATCTGCCGCGCTTGGCGTCAGCGGAGATCGTCGGCGCCTACTGCCTCAGCGAACCGCAAGCCGGCTCCGACGCGCTCGCCGCCAAGACCCGCGCCGACCTCTCCGAAGACGGCACGCACTACATCCTCAATGGGCAAAAAATGTGGATCACCAACGGTGGCCACGCCGATCTCTATACGGTGTTCGCCAAGGTCGGCGGTGAAAAATTCACGGCGTTCCTGGTCGAGCGTGCCTTCCCCGGAGTGAAGCCCGGCGCGGAAGAAAAGAAGATGGGCATCAAGGGCTCTTCCACCACGCCCGTCTATCTGGACAACGTGAAAGTGCCGGTCGAAAACGTCCTCGGCGAAATCGGCCGCGGCCACATCATCGCGTTCAATATTCTGAACCTCGGCCGCCTGAAGTTAGGACCCTTCGCGACCGGCGGCATGAAGAACGTCTTGCAGATTTCCGCCAAGTACGCCAAGCAGCGGATCGCCTTCGGCAAACCCATCGCTGAGTTCGGCATGATCCAGCAAAAGATCGCCGAAATGGCCGCGCGGATCTTCGTCAATGAAGCCATGTGTACGCGCGTCACGGGCTTGATTCAAAGCAAGCTCGTAGGCTGGACCTGGGCCCAGGCCGATGCCTCGCAAGTGCTGTTGAAGGCCGTCGAAGAATTCGCCGCGGAGTGTTCGTTCATAAAAGTGTTCGCCTCGGAAGCCTTGGATTTCGTGGTCGACGAAGGCGTCCAGATACACGGCGGCTACGGCTACCATCAGGACTATCTGGTGGAGCGCGCCTACCGCGATTCCCGCATTAACCGCATCTTCGAAGGCACCAGCGAGATCAACCGCATGCTCGCCACTGGCATGTTGTTGAAGCGTGCTCAACGCGGCCAGTTGGGCTTGGTCGCCGCCGTCCAAAAATTGCAAGGCGAACTCCTCGCCGGGCCGCAAAACTACGATCTGCCAACGGCCGCGAAGAAGGCGACTCTGTTAGCTCTCGGCGTAGCGTATCAGCGGTACATGACCGACCTAGAGAATCAGCAGGAGATTCTAGCGGCGCTATGCGACATGGCGATGAACGCCTTCGCGATGGAATCTGCGATGCTCCGCGCCCAAAAAATGGGCGAGCCGGAAACCGTGAAAGCGATGCTCGATGTATGGCTCCGCGACGCCATGGACGTCGTGGCCGTATCGGGCCGAACCGTCTTAGCGGCATGCGCCGAAGGCGATACGCTAAGGACCCAAATGGCGGCGTTACGCCGCTTCACAAAATACGAACCAGTAGACCGCATCGGCCTGCAGCGCAAGGTGGCCGCGCGAATGCTAGCCGCGGAGCGCTTCACCGTTGCCTGAGCAGCGAGTCGTAGTCCTGGTCGGCTTACCCGCCAGTGGAAAGTCGACATGGGTAGCGCAGCAAGGCGGAGTAGCGATCTCCTCCGACGAGCTCCGCCGCTGGCTCCGCGACGACGCAACCGACCAATCCATCCACGGCCTGGTCTTCCGCCTGATGCGAGACTTCGTCCGCATGCGAATCACCCTGGGCGCCCCAGTGACCTACGTCGACGCGACCAATCTCACAAGAAAGCACCGCCGCCCCTTTATCAAGATCGCCGAACACATGGGCTGCGTCTGCGAAGCCGTCTTCTTCGACATCGAGCTGGAAGAATGCCTCCGCCGCAACGCCCTCCGCGACCGTCAAGTCCCGCCCGAAGCCATCCGCGCGATGGCCGAGCGTCTGCAGTCGCCGGAAACAACCGAAGGCTTTTCCACCATGACAATTGTTTTCCCGCACTAGGGAGAAAAACAGCCGCAATAGGCTTGACCGCGGTCGTTACCGACTGTCGCCATAACGATACTGGGCTGACCAGCGGCTTCGGGTTGGCGCGACGGGCTTCCGGAATTCAGAGCCCAAGTCTTTTGCGCTCGGCTACTTATCGTGCCTCCGCTTTTGGCGATGGATTTTTCGCAGATCTTCCTTGGATACTATAGATTCGGTTCGAAATGTCTTTCTCATACGTTCGGCGTCAGTAGAACCGGGTGCGCCAAAGGCCTATGGCGGTTTCAACGGATCACTCTCTTCCGTTGTCGATAAATGATCGAACAGACTAAAGGCAACTGCCTCGCCAATCTGCACTGGAACGGCGTTGCCGATCAACCGTCCGAGAACACTAAATCTCACTTTTTCTTTGTCGGGAAGAAAGCGATAGGTGCTCGGAAACGTTTGCAGAATCGCGGCCTCCCTTAGTGTGATGGCGCGGTTCTGCTCGGGATGCCCGAATCGCCCATTGCCATAGCCAAAGCTTTGCGTCGTGATCGTCGGGGCAGGGGCATCCCATTCCATGCGGCCATAAACCCCGGGATAGGTCTCGCCAGAGGTCTTTTTATGACAGTTGGCTACAAGCGAAGGATCCCAGTCGCGCCAAGTTCCCCCGGCTATAGAGGACTGGATTCGACGAAGGTTCAACTTGCTCAATTTGCATGCGGAGTGCAGCGGATCGTCAGGATCGGATTCACCAGCACGGAGCGGCTTCAGATGGGAAATAGATGTGCGTACGGTTGACCCGTTGCCGGCGTTTGTAGCTGAGCGCGTCGGAGGCTGTAGTCCAATTGGACCCAATCTTGACGCTACCAGTACTAGCCGCTTTCGAGTCTGCGGAATGTTATATGTTAGGCAATCGATAATATCCCACCAAATCCAATATTCATCCATTTCAGCGATGAACTTCTCGAACACCTCGTGGCGAATCAGTTGTGGCACATTTTCCATCGTCACAAGGTCAGGTCGGGCCTCGCTTATAAGCCGGCCAAAATCCGCAACAAGGTCCCACTTTTTCTTACTGTTAGATTGTCGCCCATTCCGCCGTCCATATGTAGAGAATGGCTGGCACGGCGCACATCCAGCTAGGAGAGTGTAGTGCTCTCGCCTCTCTTCCGCCCACAGGGCGCATAGCTGATCTCCAGAGACTTTCTGGACATCCAGTTCTAGAAAACGAGCTTCGTTATTCGCTTCATAAGGAAAACGGCATTCAGGGTCCACGTCAATTCCGGCAACCACGCGCACCCCACCTCTGGCGAGTCCGTGAGTCAAGCCGCCCAATCCACAAAAGATGTCGACGCCGACGATCATGGGCGCCTGAGCGGAACCAGAAATTCGTAGCTGTCGATGTATGCGCGAAAACCAGCTATCACCTCCCTCAAGTAGTCGGCAGTGCACTCCTTAAGATGCCTGAGATCTGGTACGGTGATTCCGTCTCCACATTCAGAAAAGGATAGACTGCCATGAGCCAGTCTATTGCGGAGATCCTTCACTAAAACTAGCGCGCCCTTATCGTCTCGGATTGGCTGCTTTATACCCCTTAAGACGTCGCTGCTTATCGTAAGCCTAAGGCCGAGACGTTCGGTAATCGATTGAATCACGTAATCATCCACATTGCTACGTGTCTCTATACTCAATTCCAGCAACGGAAGTGCGTTAACCAAGTGTTCGCACAGTTGAAATGCGGAATCCAGTCGATGGTCGGGATTTAGGTCGATGTGAGTGCGCGCAACTGATCGTACCCATTCGCGGCGAAGGCTATCAATTAAGTCCCTGGCCTGCCACCGACCATTTTCGGTGGCGGCGTTACACACGGCGTCAATGCACCATGTTATTGTGGCCTCAACCAAATTGTAGAGCTGCAAGAATACTGAAGAATAGAGTATTTTTTGTTGCTGTGTGGTAATTATCGAACCACCAATCATCGGTGGTCCAATCTGAACCTGACGTTCCAGAGATTCAAGTAAATCCAGGTAAGATTCGATCTCCTGCAGCCGATCCCCGAAAGACTGAGCAATCGCATCCATCTAACTTTCAGCCCCAAGCAGTTGATCGCGGACAAAGTCAATTCTTCCTCTTAGCCGCGCTATGGCATTGGCACCATCCGACCCAGTGACTCTCCCGAAATCTGCACTATTGAGCCAAGGCAACACATTAATGGGTTCCTGTGCCAACGACGGCTTGACTTGTAGCGCCTTATAACTGCCAATTGCGATGGCTTCGAATCGAGCCCGAGGAGTTACGTAACCGCTAGCCGCCTTGCGAAACCCAAAAGGGAAGACGCGGGCCACGAACGCCATGGTGTCCATGAACCGTGCTCGGTATAACTGTTCGCGCCCGGACTCCGCCAGAAAAGTCGCATTCATTCTGCGTGCATATTCAAACAGGAAAGGCGAGACTTTATCACGATAGGCTTCGAGTCCGTCACTATATGCGAAAAACCGCGTAACGAGCTCCTCGCGCTCACGGAGTTTGTTTTGTGTCTCAGACACTGGCGCAGATTGCCAAAATGCTGGATCATTCGCAAGGTCAATGACCATGTCCAGGAATGGGCCAACAAGCGCGCCACGACGCACCTCCGCCTTGTTGGCTACCTTGCTCCCTGTGTTGATCCGGTCGAAGAGATCAAATCGCGCCTCTTCATCCGCATGCTCATTGAGGACAATTCCCCGTATTGATCGGTTTTTTATTTTACGTTGCCTCGGTTCCGGTAGGTCGCGGAATTGAAATCCTTCGAGTTCTGTCAACTCTTCCAACTCTCCGAGTACCAGATCGCCCAGGATAAACTGCTCGATTGTCCGCAGTCGCTGTGAACCATCCACAATTTCAAGTTTCCCGGTCGAGGGGCTTTCCCAGAAGAACAAAAATGGGATCGGAAGCCCCATTAAAAAGGGATTCGATGAATCGAGACTTGCGTTGAGGCTCCCACGTGTCTTCGCGCTGATAAACGGGGATCTGAAAGTCCCCATCGCGCATTTTCGACGCCAAATATTCGACTGAATACTCTGTGAGGTAAAACTCGATCCGCTTTGATTGCTCGAAGATCTGCGCTTCGGCGGCCGCGATCTTCTCGCCACTGAACTTGGGCGGTTGAACTTCAGCGGCATTGCTATTGTGGCTTTGCGAGTCAGGCATAATTTGAGAAGCCCCCCATGTCAAAGATTCGAAAGTCGCAGCAATTCGTCAAGAGGGATCGTCTGGCCTTCCTCGGCGTCGGCGGCTAGAATTCGCGCAGCCGTCTCTTCATCTACATCTTCTTCAGGAGCGTCCGCAAGGATACGGCCGAACTCAGCATCACTGAACAACTTAAGGGGTGCCAGCGGAGTTAAATGGGCATTGACCTGCTGCGGTGGCAGGGTATCGACGATTTCATGGAGCCTGTCTGTGTCACTCATTGATTCGCTCTATTATACGAAACGCGGCCCGCCAAACCCGCGGCAACGAGCAACTTCCACCACCCCAGAGTAAACTACAAAGATGCTCCTCTCCGAGAGAATCGTTCAAAAGTCCGAGATCCTGGGAGGCAAACCAGTGATCAGAGGGACCCGCCTAGCAGTCGAATTTTCCTCGAAATTCTCGCCGCCGGACAATCGGAATCCGAACTGACGGCCGACTATCCGGGTCTCACGCGAGATGACATTCTCGCGCGCGTATCCTAACCCTCGCGCGTAGACCCACGTAGGAAATTACGTCCGCCAAAGCCGCAACGCCCAAAGCCAAGCCATCGCCGGAATCAGCATCACCGCCCCAGTCACCGCCGCCAGGCCGAACGGCGAAACGGCGCGGTCAATCAAAATCCCCGCCGTGCTCGACATCACCGCCATCATCGCCACGCTAAACCCAAACTCCACCGAGAACACCCGGCCGCGAAACTTGTCCTCCGTATTCAACTGCAACAGCGTCGTCGAAAACACCCACGTTATCGAAGTCCCGGCGTGCGCCAACGCCACCGATAGCGCCGCCAGCCACGTGTTACTCGTCAGGCTCAACAGCAAATACCCCGCGCTCGCCATCAGGAATCCATAGACAATCGCGGGCCGCATCCGCTCCTCTTTGTGCTTCGCGATATACCCCGCAATCAACGGTCCGCAAATCGCCCCCAACCCGCGCGCGCCCAGCAGCAGACTCATCCCCAATGTCGCCGATTGATCCCCCGTCAACCCCGCCATCTTCACCGGAAATTCCTCCCGCCCCAGAATCGGCAGGATCACCCAGTTCGTCCCGATCAGCCCCAGCCCTGCCTTCACCAACATCGTTGCCGCCAGCCGCGAATTCGCCTTCACATAGTGAAAACCCTCCATAATCGGCTTGAAATCGAGCAGATCGAGCGGATGGAACGGCGCCAAATCCTTCAAATGCGGCTCCACGAAACGCATCCGCTGAATCAACAGCCCCGACACAATGAACGACACCGCGTTCAACGCAAACACAGTCTGCCTGCCGAAGAACGCCGCAATCACCCCGCCCAGCGCCGAGCCAATCGCAAAGTTGAACGACCATGTCATCGAGCTCAACGTATTGCCCGTGATAACGTCAGCGCCTTCGGTAATATTCGGAATCGTCGCCGTGCGCCCTGGCTCGAAAAGCGCCCACATGATCGTTTCCAGAAACAACAGCGCGTAGAGAAAGTTGACGCTCTCCGGTCCGCGCACGAACAGCATGCACGCCACAATTCCGGCGCGCGCAAAGTCGGCGAAGATCATCACGCTGCGGCGGCTCAGCCGGTCGTTGATTACCCCGGCCGACGGCGAACAAATAAACTGCGGCAACACCTGCAGAGTGAACGCCAGCGCGATCGACTTGGCCGACCCGGTGTATTCGAGCAGCAAACTATAAATCGCAACCGTGTAGAACCAATCGCCGATTTCGCTAATAACCTGCGCTATCCAGAGAAGCCGGAAGTTGCGGTTTGTGCGAAGGAGGGCGAGGTACCCCATGCGCTAATCGAGATTGTAAAGTCCCATGCGCTCGCGGACCAGGCGCGTGGTGGATTCGGCGATCGGCCGGACGCGCTCGGCGCCCTCGCGTAAAACACTGTTCAAATAAACCGGATCGGCAGTGATCTCGGCGTAGCGTTTCTGTATCGGTTCCAATCCGGCGACAACGGCCTCAAGAACCTGCTTCTTCAAATCGCCGTATCGCATCCCCGCGAAGTGATTCTTCACTTGATCGCTCGGCCAATCGGTGAATGCCTGGAAGATGTTCAACAGGTTCACAACGCCCGGACCCATCGTGTCGAAATCGACCGCCGGGTTCGAGTCCGTCGTCGCCCGCATGATCTTCTTCTTCATCTCGGCCGGCGTATCGAGCAGGCCAATACTGTGCCCGACGCCAGCCGCGGACTTGCTCATCTTCTTCGTCGGATCATCCAGGCCCATCACCCGCGCGCCGACCGTCGGCAGCCGCGTTTCCGGCATCGCGAACGTCTCGCCGTACAGCGAATTGAATCGCTGGGCAATGTCGCGCGCGAGCTCAATGTGCTGTCGCTGATCCTCGCCAACGGGGACGATATTCGCCTGGTAAAGCAGAATGTCGGCCGCCATCAGCACCGGATACTGCAACAGCCCGCTGAGAATGGTGTCCTGATTCTCGGTCTTCGACTTGTACTGCGTCATCCGCTCCAGCCATCCGAGCGGAGTCATACACGTCAGCATCCACGCCAGTTCGGAGTGCTGCGCAACCGACGATTGGACGATGATTGTCGACGACTTCGGATCGATTCCGGCGGCCAGGAACAGCCCGGCGAGCTGGGTGATCTGCTGTTTCAGCGCCGCCGGTTCCTGGTAAGCGGTGATGGCGTGCAGGTCGACAATGCAGAAGATGCTGTCGAAATCGTGCTGAATCTTGACCCAATTGCGCAAAGCGCCCAGGTAATTGCCGATGTGAAGGTGCCCGGTTGGTTGAATCCCGGAGAGAACGCGTGCTTTCATTCCAAACTGTTAGTGTACTGTGCGCGACAATAGGGGTGTGCAGAAATCCGAAGAACCGGCAATAGAGCTCACGCTGCCGGTTGAGAAGTTAGTGTATGGCGGCTCCGGGCTGAGCCGTCATGAGGGCCGAGTTGTAATGACGCCGTTTGTGCTTCCCGGCGAAACCGCGCGCATTGTCATCGAGCGTGAGAAGAAGGACGTGCTCAACGGGCGCGTGCTGGAAGTCTTGGAGCGGTCCGAGGCGCGGACGGCGCCTCTTTGCCATGTCTTTGAGCGCTGCGGCGGCTGCCATTATCAGCACGCGCTTTACTCGGCGCAGGTTGAGATGAAGAAGGACGTACTGCGCGAAGTGCTGCAGCGCATCGGGAAGATCACGCCACCGGAGACGATTGAAGCCATCACCGGCGAACCGTGGGGCTATCGCAACCGGATTCAACTGCACATTGACGGGCAGAAGGTGGGCTACCGCGAGGCGGGTTCCCACACGGTGATCGATACCTCGGAGTGCCCGGTTTCATCGCCGAAATTGAACGAATCGCTGCGCGCGCTACGGCGGATGGTGCGGAATCATCGCTTTCCGCGCTTCGTCCGGTCGATTGAGTTTTTCACGAATGAGCGCGATGTCCAGGTTAACGTGCATGAGACGATGGCTGGCCAGCGGGTCGCGCGGCCATTCTTCGACTGGCTGGAACAGGAACTGCCCGGCGCCGCCACCGGGCCCATCGACTATTCAGCCAACGGCAACAAATACCGCGTGCATTACAAGTCGTTTTTCCAGGTCAACCGGTTTCTCGTTGGCGGGCTGACCGAAGCGGCGATTGGCGGCGCGAGTGGCCACACCGCAGTCGAACTCTACGCCGGCGTCGGGCTGTTCTCGTTGTCGCTCGCCGACCGTTTCAAACAGGTTGACGCCGTCGAGAGCGTGAAAATGGCCACGGAAGACGCGGAGCTGAACGCCAAGCGCGGACGCAAGCTGAACGTCAACCACTTTCGCGCCAGCACCGAGGAGTTCCTTACCGGTGTGAAGAAAACGCCGGACTTTATCCTGGCCGATCCGCCGCGCGCCGGGCTTGGTCCCGAAGTGGTCAAGGAATTGCTCCGTATCAACTCGCCGAAGATCGGTATCGTTTCCTGCGATCCTTCGACTTTGGCGCGCGACTTGAAAGGCCTGTGCGAGGCGGGTTACAAGATCAAATCGATGACCTTGGTCGACCTTTTCCCACAGACGTATCACATGGAAACGGTCACGCAACTGGAACGGTAGGTGCTAAATGGGTAGTCTCTTCACTATGCTTCTGCTGGCGGCGGCATGGCCTTCTGTCCGGTGGGAGCCTTGGATCACCGCTGGACTCGAATCGCCGGTGGATTTGAAGAGCGCCCGCGATGGCAGCGGCCGGTTGTTCGTAGTCGAACAGCGCGGTCGCGTACGGTTGATTCGCGACGGCGCCGTGGTCACCGCGCCGGTGCTCGATATTGTCTCCAAAGTGCAGTTTGCAGGCGAAATGGGGCTGCTGGGTATCGCGTTTCCGCCGGATTTCAGCGCAAAACAGTACTTTTACCTGAATTACGTCGATCGGCAGCGGCGAACGATCGTCGCGCGCTACCGGATGGCCGGTGATACGGCGAATCCGGCGAGCGAAGAGGTGTTGCTGACCATTCCGCAGCCATTTGAGAACCATAATGGAGGCTGTTTGCAGTTCAGTCCGCGCGACGGCCAGCTCTATATTGGGATGGGCGACGGCGGAAGTGGCGGCGATCCGCAGAAAAATGCGCAGAATCCGAGCTCAATGTTGGGCAAAATGCTGCGAATGGACGTCGAAAACGGCTCAAAAACAGCACAAATTTGGGCTTCCGGACTGCGAAATCCGTGGCGTTTCTCGTTTGATCGCGCGACCGGCGACATGTACATCGCCGATGTGGGGCAGGGAGCTTTGGAGGAGATCGACTTTCAACCGGCCGATGGCGTGGCCGGCCGAAACTACGGCTGGAGCCTGATGGAAGGCACGCGCTGCTACGATCTGGCCAGCTGCGCCAACCGCGCGGACCTGGTGCGGCCGGTTTTCGAGTATGGCCGGAACGACGGCGTTTCCGTCTCCGGCGGATACGTTTATCGCGGAACCCGGTTCCCGTTCCTGACGGGGATTTACTTTTTCGCGGACTATGGCAGCGGGCAAACATGGGGAATGCGGCGCGATGGGGCGAACTGGGAGACGGTCAAACTTGTCGATTCGAACCTGCCCGTCGTGGCGTTTGGCGAGGATGAAGCAGGCGAGCAATACATGGTTGCGCACAACGGGCGAATCCTGCGGCTGGCGGCGGATCCGGCGGCCGCCGCGGTCAATTCGGTCGTGAGCGCGGCGAGCTTTGCGCCGGGAATTGCGCCCGGTGGCATCGCGACGGCATTCTTGAACGCGATTCCCGGCGTTAGCGGCATAGTCGCGGCGGACCGGTTGCCATTACCGACGGAGTTGAGCGGAGTGTCGGTGCGGGTGAACGGAATACCGGCTCCGCTATTCGCGGTGGCCAATAGCGGTGTTGGCGCCCAGGTCAACTTCCTGGTGCCCGCCACAACTCCGGCCGGTGACACGACGTTCACCATCAATGGCGCGGAGACGCGAACAGCGGTTTCGGTTGCGGCGCCCGCGGTTTTCACTTTTGATGGGCGATTGGCAGCCGTCAACGGCACCGGGATCCGGGGCCGGGCCATCGAGCTTTATGCGACGGGCCTCGGAGTAAACAGCGAAGCCGTCAGCGTGCTGATTGGCGGCCGTTCCGCGACTGTCCTTTTCGTCGGGCTGGCGACGGGATTCGTCGGGCTGAATCAGATCAATGCAATCGTCCCCGACGAAACAGCGGTCGGCGACGCCGAGTTAATCATTCGAGTTGGGGAGGTGAGCAGCCCAACGGTGCGGCTGCCGGTGCGTTAGGCGGACTTCAGGATTTCGCGGATGCGCTTGGCGACGATGCGCTCTTCGCCGGTTTGGAGCATCCAGACGGCGATGTTGAGCGAGTCGTCGGAACCGGGGGTGACTTCGATGGACGGGTCGCCTTCACGGAGGCGTTTTGCCACTTCCCGGTAGGTGATCTTGATCTGGCTTTGATCCCAGGTGATCTTCAAATGCGGGACGTGGTTGGCGACAGCAGGGACGTACTGCTCGGTCTTCACGGCGGTGGAGACGGTCACGCTGTCGGCCACGACTCTCAAGCGCTTTTCCCAATCCTTCCACTCTGCCTCGTGGTCCTTCTTCATGAAGGTTTCGACAGCGGCGAGCATGCCGAGCAGCTCTTCCTTGTTCACCTTCATGCCGCGACCGATGGCGTCGCCGTTCGGCGAGGCGTTCATGCGGGCGGCTTCGATCAGGTCCTTGCGGCCCATCAGGATGCCGGCGGACTGCGGTCCGCGCAGTCCTTTGCCGCCGGAGAATGTCACCAGCGAGAAGCCAAGTTTGTTGTACTTGGTCATGTTTTCGATGGGAAAGCAGTCGGCGGCGGCGTCGATGAAGGTTGGGATGTTGAGCTTCTTGCCAAGTTCGGCAAATTCGGCGGCCTGGATTTTGCCCTTGCTGTTGGCATCGTTGAAGAACAGCATCATCGCCGTTTGGGGGCCGGCGAGGCGCTGCGCTTCCTCGGCGGTTTCGAACTCGACGATTTTGACGCCGGTGTTGCGGATGGCTCGGTCGTACCCGAAGCGGTGCGACTTTTGCATCAAGACTTCGGTCTTCATGCCGGCGAGATCGGGGATGGCCTGGATCTTGTTGCGGTCGCTGCCGGTGAGGCAAGCGGCGGCGCCGAGGGTGAGAGCGGAGGCGGCGCCGGCGGAGACCATGGCGGCCTCGGCGTTGAGGAGAGTGGCGATCTTCTTGCCCACGGCGTCGTGGAGTTCATTCAGGCGGACGAAGGACTTCGACGCGTAGTTGATGGCGTCCATGACTTCCGGGAGCATGAGGGAAGCGGTGAAGGAGGTATAAGTCCCGGCGGCGTTGATGATGGGTTGAACGCCGAGCTCCTTGAAGTAGTCGCGCTTGGGCGCGGCGGCGGATGCGGTGAAGGCGGTGCCCATGAGCGGGGCGGCGATGGAGCCCTGCAGGAACTTGCGGCGGTTGGCCATTATGAAATCTCCTAAATGAGATTATAAGCCGGGTTCGGACTGGGATGCTCGGGTTATCTCAGGTTTTTCTCGGGTTCGGCTCGGGTTCCGAGTCCTTTGTTTTCAGATACTTCTGGGATGCTCCGGTACTGGGAGAAAATTAACGCCGGATCGCCCGGCGGTAATTTTGCCAATTCCACACCTCACAGTACCATGCCTGTCAAGGTCACCAATTAGGGCTGTTGAAGAGCGAAGGAGCGGGTGCCGGAGGCCGCGCCGCCGTTGGCGGAGAAGGCCAGAGATACGGTGAACTTCGCGGCCGGAGCGCATCCACCGAAGTTGATTTCGACGGGGACTGGGGCATTGGTTGCGGTCGCGAGGACAAGCCGCGCCTTGGGTCCGCCATTGCCGGCAAAGAGCTCAATGCGACGCACGCCGCGACCAACATGGATCTGTTCACGGTTTCTCTCAAAAACTCCTGCGTGATCGCTGCGAAACCGGAGTCAACTTTTTTAAGCGATTCGGATCGCTTTTGCCGAAGAGAAATACTAAGCCAGCCAGGGATGCCGGATGCGTCGAGGGCGGTTACCGTGTAGGATGGAGGAATCAATCCTGAATGAATATTGTGTTAATGGCTGGCCTGGCGGCGGTAGCTCTGTCCGCGCAGGGCATGGTGACAACGGTTGCGGGCGCCGGCGGGCGCGGTTTCGGCGAAACTCAGTTGTACTATCCTGGCGGCGTCGCATTTGACCGGCTAGACAATCTCTACATTGCGGACTCATACAACCACCGCATTCAGAAAATGACGCCCGACGGTGTGGTTACGACGGTTTTGGGCACCGGAGTCTCCGGTTTGGGGGATGACCAATTGCGGTTTCCACGGACCCTGGCTGTTGACCAGACAGGTACTGTCTATATCGCCGATTCCTACAATCAACGCGTGCAGAAGCTTGCGCCTAATGGGCCGGTGACGACCATTGCCGGACGGGGCGGACTGGGAAGTGAATTGACGCAATTGGCCTTTCCGCGCGGTGTTGCGGTGGATCCAAACGGCAATGTCTTTGTCTCCGATAACTACAACCATCGGGTGCTACGGATAACGTCAGAAGGTGTGATCACCAACGTGGCCGGCGGGCGCGGACCGGGCGACGAACCGACGCAATTGAACTTTCCGTTTGGCATTGCGTTGAATGATGCGGGCGATTTGTATATCGGCGACGCTTTTAATCATCGGGTGCAGAAAGTAACTCCGGGTGGAGCCGGCGCGACTGTTGGTGGGACAGCAGGTCCGGGGCCGGGAATCAACCAGTTGGCGAATCCGGTGGGAGTAGATGTGGATTCCGCGCGAAACCTCTTTGTTGCCGATACAGCTAATAATCGAGTGCAGCGAATCACCCCTCAAGGCGAGGTCACGACCGTTGCGGGCGGATTTGGCGCAGGTTCCGGGGAACGACAATTGGACTCGCCTTTTGATACAGCCGTTGACAGTTTTGGCAATCTTTATGTGGTGGACACCAACAATCACCGGATCCAGAAAATCACCTATCCGGCGCCACAGAGCGCCCCGCAATTGCGACACGCGGCAACGAACCGGCCGGCGGCGGGAAGCCCGAATCAAATTATGCGTCTCTCGCCGGAGATGGCGTGCCCGGAGCCTATGTCGATCCTGGTGGGCGGCTATCAGGCGGCGGTCAAGGGAGCGCTTTTTACCATTCCGGACGCGGTGGATCCAGGCGTGCCAACCGACGTATATGTGTCTTGCCAGACTCGAAGTCTGATTCCGAGACTGACACTGCCGATGCTGGCGGCCCAACCGAAGTTGTTTGTGAATTGGAATGGGCAGGCGTCGGCGGAGTTGGCGGATACGGGCGCGCTGATTGATGCGAATTCACCGGTGCGGGCGGGCGCGCTGGTTTCGTTGTTTGGGACGGGCTTTGGGGCGTTGGAGACGGCGGACCTCAATGGTTTGCGACGTGTTCAGGGGGATGTCACGGTCAAAATCGGCGGGTTGATCGCTGAAGTACTTTATGCGGGAACTGTTGCGGGCGAAACGGTTGGGTTGACACAGATTAATGTCCGCGTGCCGCCTGAGGTAAAGCCTGGTTTGCAGACGGTCGTTGTTTCGATGGATGGGTTGCCGTCACAAGGCGGCGTCGTGGTGGCGGTCAAGTAGCGGCGATTAATGCGCGATCCTTATCTCGTCTTCGAGGCAGGAGATGATGAGAAGTTCGCAGCCGGAATCCGAGAACAATAACTCGTGATCGGTGCCGGGGAGCGGCTTTTCGTAATCGCCAGCGAAAATGTGAAGTTTTTTGCCCAGGTGAACGTCGCCGGAAATGACCAAACACTGTTCCAGCATGGTGTGGTGGTGCGGCGGATAGGTCGCGCCGGGTTCCAGGCGGAGCAGCGTGGTGGCCATGCGGGTTTCATTCTCCACATGCAGAATCTTGGTGGTGACACCCGGGTAGCCGGTTTCCTTCCATCGGCCGTCGCCGGAGAGAAGGACATGGATACCGGGTTCGGGCTCCACGAAGCCTCTCGGCTTTGTTTTTAAGGCGCCAGCCATCAAGCGGTCCTTTACATTCGGTCGAATAGCGGCGCCGGGGGCAGCCAGCATCAAAGCTTCGATGACTGGCTGCAGTTCCTCGACGGCGGTCGTCGCCGCGGCGGCGCCAGCGGCCAGAAGGCGTTCAAAAGCGTCGAGTTCCTCACCCTTCAGCGAACCCGCGGCATACAGGGCTGCTTGTTCGCTAATTTCCAGCATGTTCCAGTTCCTCTCTCAATTTGATCATGCCGAGACGAATGCGTGTTTTTACTGTTCCCAACGGCAGGCCGGTGCGCGCGGCCACTTCGGAGTGACTAAGGCCTT
>Ga0105046_10002541_pt1 | contig 28830 bp, 27 predicted proteins | sample MAT03_FD_78385 | JGI IMG/M metagenome (GOLD analysis project Ga0105046, IMG submission 78385) | Freshwater microbial communities from Lake Fryxell liftoff mats and glacier meltwater in Antarctica - MAT-03 (megahit assembly) | ecosystem: Environmental > Aquatic > Freshwater > Ice > Liftoff... | reverse complement strand
GAGGGCTGAAGCGTGATGCGGAAAATTGCAAACCGGGTTTGCGCATAGTTCACGCGACCTCTCAAGACTCTGATCAGGCGGCGTCGTGGTCGCGCGAGGCCATCCGGTAGCGCGCGCCGGGATGGGCGAGGCGGACCCAGGTGACCGGTTTCGCCCCGAGCCACGTGCGGCGCTCGATCAGGAAGACCGGCTCGTCCGGACGAAGGCGCAAGCGGCCGCGGTCGTCTTCGGTCGGGGTGGCGGCGCTGAAGATATGCTCGGAGCGGGAATACGGCACTGCGCGCACCAGCCATTCGTTGGGGCTTGTCGCGGTGAAATCGACGTCGCGGGCGTCCGGCACGACGTCGAGGCCGATCAGGCGGTCCTCGAGCTGGTGCGGCTCGCCGTCGGCGAGGTGCAGGCAGGTGAGTGCGAGGACCGGCGCGCCGGCTTGCGGGTCGAGGCGGCCGATATGGCGCTGGTCGCCGGGCTCGATGCGCCGGTCGAGCAGCGCGTAGCCGTAGCGCCGACCCGCCGCTTCGATTTCGGCGCGCACGATGGGGATCGCGACCAGCGCCGAGCGCCCGGCACGGTGGGTGACGCGGGTGCCGGCGCGGCGACGGCGCTCGACGAGGCCGGTTTCGGCCAGCTCGCGGATCGCGCGGTTCGCGGTGCCGCGCGCCGTCCCGTACTCCGCCGCGAGGTCGGCCTCGGACGGGATCAGCGCGCCCGGCGGCCATTCGCCAGCGTGGATGCGTCGCAGCACCGCCTCCTTGATGTCGCGATAGCCGGTCATCTGGCCCCCTCATATCCGGTCGATCAGAGCGCGCAACGTAGCGCGATAACGCGCCTCGATGCGGTCGCGGGCGATGTGCCGGCCATCGCGCACGCAGTGGCGGCCCGCGGACCACAGGTCGCGCACGACCCCGTCGCCGGCGGCGAAGATCCAGCCGTCGAGGAACTGGTCGGGGACAAGCCCGGCGAACGCGACATGGTGCGCGTCAAGCGCCACGAGATCGGCGATGAGACCGGGGCGGATGGCGCCCGAGGGGCGGTCGAGCGCCGCTGCGCCGCCCGAGAGCGCGCGGGCGTAGAGGCTTGCGCCGGTGGCGCCCGGTTCGGTCGACAGGACGTTGCGGCCGCCGCTCCGCAGACGCTGGGCGTATTCGAGTTGGCGCAGTTCCTCGTTCAGCGCGATCCGGACGTTGCTGTCGCTGCCGATGCCGAAAACCCCGCCCGCCGCGAGGAACGCCGGGCCGTCGAAGACGCCGTCGCCAAGGTTGGCTTCGGTGATCGGGCAGAGGCCGGCGACCGCGCCGCTGCGCGCGAGCCCCTCGGTTTCCGCCGGCGTCATGTGTGTCGCATGGATCAGACACCAGCCGGGGCCGACGTCGAGGTTGCCGAGAAGCCATTCGACGGGCCGGGCGCCCAGCCAGGATCGCACGTCGGCGACCTCCTGCGGCTGTTCGGCGATGTGCATGTGCAGGGGGCCGTCGGCGGGGAGGGCGCGCAACTGTTCGGGGCTGACGGCGCGCAGGGAATGCGGTGCGAGGCCGTGGCGGGTGTCCGCGGGCAGCGCGCGTGCGGCGGCGCGCGCAGCCTCCGCCAGCCGCAGAAACGCGTCGAGGTCGTTGCCGAGACGTAGCTGGCCGCCGGCGAGCGGCACACCGCCTGCGCCGCCGTAACTGTAGAGCACCGGCAGATGGGTCAGGCCGATGCCGGTCTCGGCCGCGGCGACGAAGATCCGCGTAGAAAGCTCGGCCGGGTCGGCGTAAGGCGCTCCGCCGGGCTGGTGGTGGAGATAGTGGAACTCGGCGACGGCGGCGAAGCCCGCCTCCTGCATTTCGAGATAGGCGAGGGCAGCGACAGCCTCGACGTCCTCGGGGGTGAGATGGTCGAGAAAGCGGTACATCAGCGTGCGCCACGTCCAGAAGCTGTCGCGCTCGGGGCCGCGGTGTTCGGTCATTCCGGCCATCGCGCGCTGGAAGGCGTGGCTGTGGAGATTGGCCGCGGCGGGCAGCAGGATGCGCGGCGGGCCGCCGGGATCGGGCGTGCCGGGCCGCACGCTTGCGATCGCGCCGTCGGGCGCTACCTCAATCCGCACATCGCTGGCCCAGCCGTCGGGCAGAAGCGCGTGACGGGCAAAAATCGCGGTCATTGCGGGTCCAGGGTAGGTGTCCGGAATTATGTATAGACATAATCGCTAAAACACCATACAAAAAAGTAGCCCTGTGCGAGGCGAGGCGATGGCGTTCGACGGACTGCTCACCGGAGCGCGCATCGCCACGATGACGGCGGGTGGCGCGCCCTATGGATTGATCGAACGAGGGGCGCTGGTCGTTCGCGGCGGCCGCGTCGTCTGGGTCGGGCCGGGAGCGGAGGCGCCGGGCGGGTTGGCGCGGCGCGATCTTGGCGGTCGGCTGGTGACGCCCGGGTTGATCGATTGCCATACGCATCTGGTGTTCGGCGGCGACCGGGCGCGCGAGTTCGAGTTGCGCCTGCTTGGCGCGAGTTACGAGGAGGTCGCGCGGTCGGGCGGCGGCATCGTCGCGACCGTGACCGCGACGCGGGCGGCGTCGGAGGCGGAGCTGCTGGTGGGCGCCCTCGGGCGCGCCGACGCGCTGATCGCGGAAGGCGTGACGGCGGTCGAGATCAAGTCGGGCTACGGGCTCGACATCGAGACCGAATTGCGGATGCTTCGGGTCGCGCGCGCGGTCGCCGCGACGCGTCAGGTGCGGGTTCGCACGACGTTCCTCGGGGCGCACGCCGTGCCGCCCGAGTACGCGGGTGATGCGGACGGCTATCTCGACGCGGTTTGTCTGCCGGCTCTAGAGGCGGCCGCGGCGGCGGGGCTGGTCGATGCGGTGGACGGCTTTTGCGAGGGGATCGCGTTCAGCCTGGCGCAGATCGGTCGCGTGTTCGATCGGGCGCGCGCGCTCGGGCTGCCGGTCAAGCTCCACGCCGAGCAGTTGTCGAACCTCGGCGGCGCCGCGCTGGCGGCGTCGCGCGGCGCGCTGTCGGCCGATCATCTGGAGCACCTCGACGACGCGGGGGTTGCGGCGATGGCGGCGTCGGGAACGGTGGCGGTGATCCTGCCGGGCGCGTTCTATACGTTGCGCGAGACGCAGGCGCCCCCGGTGGCGGCGCTGCGCGCGGCGGGGGTGCCGATGGCGGTGGCCACGGACTGCAATCCCGGCTCTTCGCCGATGACCTCGCCGCTGCTGGCGATGAACATGGCCTGCACGCTGTTCCGCCTGACGCCGGAGGAGGCGCTTGCCGGGGTGACGCGCAACGCGGCCCGCGCGCTGGGGCTGACCGACTGCGGCGTGATCGCCCCGGGGTTACGGGCGGATCTCGCGATCTGGGACGTGGGCCATCCGGCGGAACTGGCGTACAGGATCGGCTGGAACCCGCTCCACGAGCGCGCGTTCTCTGTCGCCCTCTAGGAGAGACCGATGACCGACCCCCGCCACAACGTCCGCGACGTTTTTCCCGCCACGGGGCCCGAGATCACGGCGAAGTCCTGGCTGACCGAGGCGCCGATGCGGATGCTGATGAACAACCTGCATCCCGACGTCGCCGAGAAGCCGCACGAGCTGGTCGTCTACGGTGGGATCGGGCGGGCGGCGCGGACGTGGGAGGATTTCGACCGGATCGTGGCGAGCCTGAAGACGCTGGAGGCCGACGAGACGCTGCTCGTGCAGTCGGGCAAGCCGGTGGGGGTGTTTCGCACCCATCCCGATGCGCCCCGCGTTCTGATCGCGAACTCCAATCTGGTGCCGCACTGGGCGACCTGGGACCATTTCAACGCGCTCGACAAGGCGGGGTTGATGATGTACGGCCAGATGACCGCCGGGTCCTGGATCTATATCGGGACGCAAGGCATCGTGCAGGGCACGTATGAAACCTTCGCCGAAGCGGGGCGCAAACACTACGACGGAGATCTGAAGGGCCGCTGGATCCTGACCGCGGGCCTCGGCGGCATGGGCGGCGCGCAGCCGCTGGCGGCGGTGTTCGCCGGCGCCTGCTGCCTCGCGGTCGAGTGCGACGAGAGCCGGATCGACATGCGCATCCGCACCGGGTACCTCGACGAGAAGGCGACGGGCATCGACGAGGCGCTGGACCTGATCGAACACTGGACTGCGGCGGGCGAGGCGAAGTCGGTCGGTCTGCTGGCCAACGCCGCCGAGGTGTTCCCCGAGCTGCTCGCGCGCGGGGTCAAGCCCGACATCGTCACCGACCAGACGAGCGCGCACGATCCGGTCAACGGCTATCTGCCGCTGGGCTGGACCGTCGGCAGCTGGCGGTCGAAGGCTTCGAGCGACCCCAAGGCCGTCGAGCGCGCGGCGCGCTCCAGCATGAAGGTGCAGGTCGCGGCGATGGTCGACTGGCATAAGGCCGGGGTGCCGGTGCTCGATTACGGCAACAACATAAGACAGATGGCCAAGGAGGAGGGCCTGAAAGACGCCTTCGCCTTTCCCGGCTTCGTGCCCGCTTACATCCGGCCGCTGTTCTGCCGCGGCGTCGGTCCGTTCCGCTGGTGCGCGTTGTCGGGCGATCCCGAAGACATCTTCAAGACCGACGCAAAGGTCAAGGAACTGATGCCGGACGACGCCCATCTGCACCAGTGGCTCGACATGGCCCGCGACCGGATCGCGTTCCAGGGCCTTCCGGCACGGATCTGCTGGGTCGGGCTCGGCGACAGGCACCGGCTCGGGCTGGCGTTCAACGAGATGGTGGCGTCGGGCGAGCTGGCTGCGCCCATCGTGATCGGACGCGACCATCTCGACGCCGGATCGGTGGCGAGCCCGAACCGCGAGACCGAGGCGATGCAGGACGGCTCGGACGCGGTGTCGGACTGGCCGCTGCTGAACGCGCTGCTCAATTGCGCCAGCGGGGCGACCTGGGTGAGCCTGCATCACGGCGGCGGAGTCGGCATGGGGTTCAGCCAGCACGCCGGCATGGTGATCGTCGCGGACGGCACGCCGGAAGCGGCGAAGCGGCTGGAGCGGGTGCTGTGGAACGACCCCGCGACGGGGGTGATGCGCCATGCCGACGCCGGTTATGAGGTCGCGCTCGACTGCGCGCGGGAGAACGGGCTGCGGCTGCCGGGGATTCTCGGGAACTGACGGGCGCCGAACGGACGCGAAACCCAGACGATCCGCACGCCGACCGAGGCGAGGCGGACGGCAGCCGCCCGTCCTCAGACGCGCGTCGGCGCGAGTCTGGCGAACGCCCCCGCATAGACCTTGGGAAGCGGAAAGGCGAGGTCGCCGTGCTTGCTAGTGCCGAGCCCGCACCCGACCAGCGCCTCGACGAACTTTACCGCCACGCTCACCCCGTCGATGACCGGAGCCCCGATCTCGGCCTGGATATGCGCGGCGAGATCGGCCATGCCGCCGCAGCCGAGCACGATCGCCCCCGCCCCGGCCTCGTCGCGCGCGCGCAGGCATTCTTTGGTGATGATCGTCCGCGCATCCGAGCCTTCGTCATCGAGCGCCAGCACCTCGAGCTCGCAGGCCCGGATCCCGCGGCAGTGCCCGGCCATCCCGTAGGCGTGCGCCAGATGCCGCGCGATGATCCTCGTGCGCCCCAGCGTCGTGACCACCGAGAACCCGGTCGCCACCATGCAGGCGGCGTGCATGGCCGCCTCGGCGATGCCGAGCACCGGCCCGGTCGCCGCCTCGCGCGCGGCGAGCAGGCCGGGGTCGCCGAAACAGGCGATCACATAGCCGTCCACCCCCTCCACCTCGCCCGACCTGATCTCGTCGAGCAGCGCCACGGCGGCCACCGCCTCGTCGTAGTGCCCCTCGATCGACGCCGGCCCCGAAGCCGGATTCGTCGCGATGATCACCGTCCCCGGCGCCGCGACCGCCCGCGCTGCGGCGCCGATCTTCGCCGTCATCGAAGCGGTGGTGTTGGGATTGATGACCTTGATGCGCATTCGATACGTCCTTGACCCCCGGTGAGCGCCCCGAGACTAGTTCGTTCGTGAGGGACGCGCATCGGATCATTCCGGCTTAATGCGGTCCGACGCCGACAGTGGGAACTTTTCCGACAGATACGTACCGCCATCCGGCTACCGACGTTCACGAAGTCCGAAGAATTCCGATCTCGGCCCGATGTACCGCAGCCGCTGCGCCAGGCGCAACGGTGGCGCCCGGGCCCCGGCGCCATGCAAAACCCCCGGCGTCAGCCGTTTTCGCGCAGGATGTGGCCGGCGAGGTAGAGCGAGCCGCAGATAACGATGCGGCAGTCCCCGGACGACGTCACGATCCGCCGGATCGCCTCCGCCGGGTCGGCGGCGGCGTGCGCCTCGATGCCCGCAGCGGAGGCCGCCGCCACGGTCTCCTCGGCGCGCAGCGTCGCAGTTTCGCCGGGGATGCTGACGCCCTGCACGCTGGCGGCCAACGACGCCAGCGGTCGCAGGAACCCGGCGATGTCCTTGGTTCGCAACATCCCCACCACCAGATGCAGCGGCCGCGGCGGCAGGCGCCCGAGCGTTTCGGCCAGCGCCTGCCCCGCCGCCGGATTGTGCCCGCCGTCGAGCCACAGCTCCGCCGCGCCCGCCGCCTCGACCAGCGGCCCAGCGCGCAGCCGCTGCATCCGCGCCGGCCAGACCGCCTGCGTCACCGCCGCCTCGCCGGCCGCCTCGCCGGCGCCGAGCGCCCGCAGAGCAGCCAGCGCCGCGCCGGCGTTCACCACCTGGTGCGCGCCAATCAGGTTCGGCCTCGGCAAGTCGAGCAAGCCGCGCATGTCCTGAAAGAACAGCCGCCCGTGCTCCTCCCAGACCTGCCAGTCCTGCCCCTCGGCGATCAGGGGCGCGCCAACCACCTCGGCCTGCGCGACGATCACGTCCCACGCGACCGCGGCTTGCGGCCCGACCACGCAACGAACACCGCGTTTCAGGATGCCGGCCTTCTCGAAGGCGATCTCGGCCAATGTCTCGCCCAGATACTGCTGATGATCGAAAGACACCGGCGTGATCACGGTGAGCGCCGGCCGGTCGATCACGTTCGTCGCGTCGAGCCGCCCGCCGAGGCCGACCTCGAGCAGCACGAAATCCGCCGGCGTCTCCGCGAAGGCGAGGAACGCCGCGGCGGTGGTGATCTCGAAGAACGTGATCGCAGCGCCGTCGTTCGCCGCCTCGCATCGCCCGAGCAGGTCGGCCAGCCGATCCTCGTCGATCAACGCGCCCGCGACGCGGATGCGCTCGTGGAACCGCGCCAGATGCGGCGACGTGTATACGTGAACCGCGGCGCCCTGCGCCTCCAGCCCGGCGCGGATCATCGCGACCGTCGAGCCCTTGCCGTTGGTCCCCGCCACATGAACGATCGGCGCCAACCGCCGTTCCGGGTGGCCGAGCGCGCCGAGCAGCCGTGCAACCCGGTCGAGCGTAAGGTCGATCACCTTCGGGTGCAGCGCTGTCAGCCGCGCCAGCACGTGGTCGCTCTGCGGCGTCACCGGCCGCTCCCGGACCCGCTCATGGCGCGCCACGGGCCTCCACCTCGGACGGGGCCGGCAATTCGCCGAGCACCGGCGGCGGCAGGCCCAGGAGCAGCCGCAGGATCGACGCGAGTTCGCGCCGCAGGTGCTTGCGCTTGACCACCCGGTCGAGCATGCCGTGGTCGAGCAGGTACTCCGCGCGCTGGAACCCTTCGGGCAGCGTCTCGCGGATCGTCTGCTCGATCACCCGCGGGCCGGCGAAGCAGATCAGCGCGCCCGGCTCCGCGATCTGGACGTCCCCGAGCATCGCGTAACTCGCCGTCACCCCGCCGGTGGTCGGATGGGTGAGGACGACGACGTAGGGCAGGCCCGCCTCCTTCAGCAACTGCACCGCCACGGTCGAGCGCGGCATCTGCATCAGCGACAGGATCCCCTCCTGCATCCGCGCGCCGCCCGCCGCCGCGAACAGCACCAGCGGCGATTTCAGCTTCACCGCCCGCTCGGCCGCGGCGATGATTGCGTTGCCGACGTAAATGCCCATCGATCCGGCCATGAAGGCGAAGTCCTGGCCGGCGCAGACGACTTTCAGCCGGGAGATCTCGCCCTCGGCGACCAGCATCGCCTCTTCCTCGCCGGTGGCCTTGCGCGCCTCGCGGAGCCGGTCGACGTATTTCTTCTGGTCGCGGAACGCCAGCGGATCGGCGATCGGCCGCGGCACCGCGACCTCGGCGAACATGCCGCCGTCAAACAGCGCCCTGAACCGTTCGCGCGGGCTGATCGCCATGTGATGACCGCAGTTGGTGCAGACCTGCAACGACGCGTCGAGCTCGCGGTGGAACAGCATCGTGCCGCATTCGTCACATTTGACCCAGAGGTTCTCGGGCACCTCTCGCCGCGTGAACAGCGAGTTGATCTTGGGCCGGACGTAGTTGGAGATCCAGTTCATGCGGTCGAAGTCCTGCGGGCAGAGGCTACGCCCTAGATAGAACCCGACCCTGTTTATTGCAACGTCCGCGGAGAGGAGCGGGTTCGGCGCGGCTTGTCCACATGTGGACAAGCGGCTTATCCCCTTGAGTCCGGCGGTACCGAATGTGGTGTTCGCTTGTTGACATCGGCGTAAATGTTCCGTTAATGTTCCTGCATGCTCTGCCGTTGGAACTCTGATCGCCCCTTGTCTCGCGCTGCGTTCGAGCGGCGACTTCCCGATGACGCCGCCTGTGCGCGTTACCTGGCGGAGCGGCGCTGGCCTGACGGCTGCGTTTGTCCGGCCTGCGGCGGAACCAGGGGGTGGGAGTTGAGCCGGTTGCGCCTGACCTGGGAATGCGCGGCTTGCTGTCGACAGACGTCCGCGACCGCAGGGACGATCCTGCATCGCAGTCACGTAGGCACCTCGAAAAATTGCCGCCTGTTGCTGGCGATGATAGAATCCACGTGGACCGGCGCGAGGGGTTATGCATGGCACAGATGGGGTTCTTCGATCTCTCGGACCGGTATTCGAGCCTTGATGCGAAGCAGGATCCGCTGCCGGAGATCGATGCGCTGGCTCCGTGGGATGAGTTTCGCCCGCTGCTGACCTCGATCTGGCGCAAGGCGGCCGAGGAACGGAAATCCGGCGCGGGGCGAAGGCCTTGGGACGTAGCGATCATGTTCAAGACGCTGGTGCTGAGCGCGCTCTACAACCTGTCCGACGACCAGATCGAGGACCAGATCCGCGACCGGCTGTCGGCCAGGACGCTTTCCTGGCCTCGGGCTGGAGGACAGGGTTCCGGATGCAAGGCTGCTGCGCTCTAACAGAGGCGCCTCAATCGCTGCTCGCCGCAGAAACGAGGCATAAATCGAGGTGCCCCCCCCAGTATGCGTCTCAGCCTGCATCCGGATTTTGTCGCGGAGTTGCGGCTTAGACATAAAAGCTCACCGGCGCAGCACCTTTTCAACAGGCAGTGGCCGGCGGCGACGTCGTGTTGCCGCCAGTTCGCGATTTTCAGGCCGCAGATGCCTTGGCCAATTGCCCGTCGAGGATCCGGTCGGCCTCGCCCGCGTGAGCGGTCCGCGACCACAGGTAAAAGGTCAGACCGAGCAAAGCCCATCCGCCAACGATCGCCCACTCATATGGCCAGATCAGTGCAGCCGGGCTGAACGGCATGTAAAGCAGCACGATTCCCAATGACAAAGCCAGCGCGGAGTAACCGACTGTACGGCCATAGGAAACACGGAACGGCCGCGGCATGTCGGGCTCGCGCTTGCGAAGAACCAGAAAGGATAGAGCCACAGTCGCATAGGCCACGACGATCCCCAGACCGCCCGCATCCACCAGCCAGACCAGCGCCGGGCGCCCGAAGAAGGGCGCGATCACCGACAGCGCGCCGACCATCAGGATGGCATTGACCGGCGTGTTATAGACCGGGTGCAGCTTGCCAAGGAAGGCCGGCAGCATCTTGGCATGCGCCATCGCGTAGACCGCCCGGCTACCGCCGATTAGGAACGCGTTCCAGCTTGTGATGATGCCGCCGATCCCCGCGATGACCAGAAGCTTGCCTGCCCAGCCGCCACCGAAGATGGCGGTCATTGCGTCGGCTGCCGCAAGCGAAGAGGCGGCCGAGTCAGCCGCCGGCATCGCCAGCGAAACGCCGAGAATGATCAAGATGTACCAAGCGACCGCCATGACCACCGACACGATCAGGATCATGCCGATGGATCGATGCGGCAGGTTGATCTCCTCCGCGGCCTGCGGAATCACGTCGAAGCCCACGAACATGAACGGAGTCATGATCAGCACCGCCAGAACACCGCCTGCGCCGCCGACGAACAACGGGTCCATGTTCGCGGATTCGCCATTGAAGAGCGCGCCGGTGATCAGCATGATGCCAACCAGAATGATCAGCAGCGTCACAACCTTCTGAATCAAGGCGCAGGTTTCGATGCCCCGGATGTTGATCCAGGTCATGGCCACGGCGCCAAGACAACCGACCATCGCCCAGGTGAAATAGACATCCCACCCCGCGACGGTCCATAACAGCCCAAACTTGTAATTCGGGAAAAGGTGCTCGACCACCGTCGGCAGCGCCACCGCCTCGAACGCCACCACGGAAATGTATCCAAGGATGATCGCCCAGGTGCAGAAGAACGATCCACCCATGCCAAGAGCCCGGTGGCTGTAAATATGTTCACCGCCGGTCAGTGGCATCGCGGAAGCAAGTTCCGCATAGGTCAATCCGATGAGGATAACTGCGACCCCCCCGATTGCAAAAGCGAGCATCGCACCGAATGCGCCGGCCGAGTTTACCCAGCCTCCGGCGAGAACCACCCAGCCCCAGCCGACCATCGCCCCAAAAGCCAGGGCGATGACGTCGGGCGCGCCGAGCACCCTTACGAATTTTCCCTCGGACATGAATTTCTCCTCTTCCACGATAGATTTTTGATAGACTCTATCGGGCGTGGTTTATCCATGCATCAGCTTACGGTGGTGACCTGCTTGACGGCAAGACCTGTCAAGGGCGGACCGAGGAATTGGTGGATAATCTCCCCGTACCAGCGAGGCATCACGCCCATTCTGACCGTCGGCCGCCGACGGAGCCAACGCGACGAGCATTCCGGCGATCTCCGGCCAGTCGAGCCTGACCGCCTGCGGCATGGGTGCTGTGACGAGGGCCTCATCCTGCGCCTTCTCGGACGACCAACGCCAGGCCAGCGCTGCAGATACGGCCGTTATGGCGGCGAGACCCAGAACCGCGAACCATCCCCCTCGAAGCGCCGCACGCCGTCCCGTCGGACCTTGCAAGGATCTTCGTGATTTGACCGCGCCCCGTCACCTCGGCCCCGATGACCATCGCGGCGATGGCGCTGGCCTTCGCCGCGGCGAGCAGCAGTTCGGACGCGAGCGCTACCACGAGAAAACACGCCGAAACCGCGATCGAGACCATCGATCCGAACAGGCCGGGCGCCGCGGCGAGGAACCTGCCGGAGAGGACCTGTTGCAGGACCGACCCCTCCCCGACCGCCGCGGCGATCAAGGCCTAGCGCCGCCGGATCGAGATCCGGTAGGCGCCGCGCACAGAAAGACCGGACGGCAGGATGTTTCACCGGAGCTAAGGGGAGACGCCTTGGCAAGAATTGCGCGGATGGATCGGTCGAGGCAGGTCGCGCCGAGCAAGTCAGTCGAACCGACGGAACGGCTGACTTGGCCAAAGGGTTCCGAGAACCTTCGTGTCTCGCAGTCGGCGTCTGACGTTGTCGCGACGGACGGCGAGATCGATACAGACCTTGCGACCGTGGGCCGGGCTATCCGCCGGTTGGTGATCCCGGCGCGATTTGAACGCGCGACCTGACGCTTAGGAGGCGTCTGCTCTATCCACTGAGCTACGGGACCATCAGGGGTCGCAGTTATCCCGCGAAAGGGGGCTGGTCAATGAGCCGCCATTTCTGGCGAGCCAGATGGTTTCAACGCGGTTCGCCAGACTGTTCGCTGAACATTGTGCCTTTCGGCGCCGTTGGAACTGCGCGGAGATTTCAGCCTTGACCTACCCGTTAGGAGGCGACCGCTCTAACCGCTGAGCTACGAGGACGGGCTTGACGCCGTTCCGACGTTCTAGCCTGCATCACAGCCGCGCCCGCGTGCTGCGGGGGGTGGCGAGCAGCAGGTTCGTCTCGCTGGCGGCGACGCCGGGGATCAGGCGGATGCGGCGCAGGACGGCGTCGAAATCGGTCAGGTTGGCGGCGCCGAGTTCGACGATCAGATCCCACCGGCCGTTGGTGGTGTGGATGGCCGAGACCTCCGGAAAGCCGCCGAGCGTGCGAATGACGCGCTCCGCGGCATGGCCGTCGAGCCCGATCAGCATGACGCCGCGCACGGCGAGCTCCACCGCATCCGCGCGCAGGATCACCGTATAGCCGAGGATCTCGCCCGCCGCCTCCAGCCGCTGGATGCGGGCGCGAATCGTGGCGCGCGCGACGCCGAGCTCGATGGCGAGATCGGAAATCGCCCGCCGCGCGTCGTGGCGCAGCAGCGTGACGATGCGGTGGTCAAGGGTGTCCATGTGCCGATATGAGCCGCTCATCCGCCGCTATGGTAGGTTACTTCGGAAAGTTCGCCAATTCGTGCGCTCCGCTTCGCCATGCGCTTCGGCTCTTGTGCCGCCATGGAAAACACAGATCGTGACGCGTTGGAATGCCGGTTGCTCGGGGTCCCTGTCCAGAACGGGGCCGGAAGGCTTGGCTGCGAAATGGGGCCGAGCGCGCTGCGCACGGCAGGGCTCGGCGCCGCGATAGCCGAACTCGGGCACGGCGTCGCCGATCTCGGGACGGTGACGCCCGCGCCTATCCGCTCCATTTCCCACGGCAATCTCGCGCTGAAGGCGCTGCCGGAGGTGGTCGCCTGGACCGAAGCGCTGGCGGACGCCGCATACGCCGCGAGCGACGGCGGCATGCCGATCTTCATGGGGGGGGATCACTGCCTGTCGGCGGGGACGATGGCCGGCATGGCGCGGCGGGCGGCGGCGGAGGCGCGGCCGCTGTTCGTGCTGTGGCTCGACGCGCATCCGGATTTTCACACGCTGGAGACGACGACCAGTGGAAACCTGCATGGCGTGCCGGTGGCCTACGTGGTCGGGACGCCGGGGTTTGACGGGTACTTTCCAGAGCTGCGCGTGCGGATCGAGCCGGAGCGGGTCTGCATGATGGGCGTTCGCAGCGTCGATCTCGCCGAGCGGCAGGGGCTCGGAGCGGCGGGCGTCGTCGTGCACGACATGCGGGCGATCGACGAGCGCGGCGTCTGCGCGCTGCTGCGGCCGTTCCTCGACCTGGTCGCGGCAGAGGACGGGATGCTGCATGTCAGCCTCGACGTCGACTTCCTCGACCCCGGCATAGCGCCGGCCGTCGGCACCACGGTTCCCGGCGGCGCGACGTTCCGCGAGGCGCATCTGGTGATGGAGTCGCTGCATGACTGCGGGCGCGTGACAAGCCTCGATCTCGTCGAGCTAAATCCCTTTCTCGACGAACGCGGGCGGACCGCGACGCTGATGGTCGATCTCGTGGCGAGCCTGATGGGCCGCCGCGTGCTGGACCGCCCGACCCGGAGTTTCGCATGACGGGCGCGCTCAACCTCGTGCCGTTCGTCAGCGTCGATCACATGATGAAGCTTGTGCACGAAACCGGCGTGGAGCGGTTCCTGATCGAGCTTTCCGCGTGCATCGAGGCCGATTTCCTGCGCTGGGAGCGCTTCGACAAGACGCCGCGGGTGGCGAGCCACAGCGCCGAGGGCGTGATCGAGCTGATGCCGACCTCCGACGGCATGGTCTACGGGTTCAAGTACGTGAACGGGCATCCGAAGAATGTAGCGGGCGGACTGCAGACGGTGACGGCCTTCGGGATGCTGGCCGATGTCGGCACCGGCTATCCGGTGCTGCTGTCGGAGATGACCATTCTGACAGCGCTACGGACGGCGGCGATGTCGGCGGTGGCGGCGAAGCACCTCGCGCCGAAAGGCGCCGCGACGATGGCGGTGATCGGCAACGGCGCGCAATGCGAGTTCCAGGCCCTGGCGTTCCGCGCGGTCTGCGGGATCGAGGCGGTCCGGCTGTGGGACATCGACCCGTCGGCGACGGCGAAGGCGGTGCGCAATCTGGCCGGTTTCGGGCTGCGGGCTGTCGCCTGCCGGTCGGCGGAGGAGGCGCTGGAGGGCGCGATGATCGTCACCACCTGCACCGCGGACAAGCAGTTCGCGACGATCCTGACCGACAACATGGTCGGCGCCGGCGTGCATATCAACGCGATCGGCGGGGATTGCCCGGGCAAGACCGAGTTGCACCGCGACATCCTGCTGCGCGCCGACATCTTCGTCGAGTATCCGCCCCAGACGCGGATCGAGGGCGAGATCCAGCAGCTGGCCCCCGATCATCCGGTCACCGAACTGTGGCGCGTGATCGCGGGACTCGAGGTCGGGCGGCGGGATGCGGCGCAGATCACGCTGTTTGACAGCGTCGGCTTCGCGATCGAGGATTTCTCGGCGCTCCGCTACGTGCTGGGGCGGCTGGCGGCGACCGGTCACTACCGGGAACTGGACCTGCTGGCCGATCCCGATGATCCGCGCGACCTGTTCGGGATGCTGCTTCGGGCGCGCCAGGACTGACCGGCGAAAAGCCGCGCGCGGCGACCCCGACCGGGCCGGGAACGCCGCAGACAACAACGGCGAGACGTCACATCAGCTCGCGCACGTCCGTCAGCCGTCCGGTGATCGCCGCCGCCGCCGCCATCGCGGGGCTGAGCAGGTGGGTCCGTCCGCCGCGGCCCTGCCGGCCTTCGAAGTTGCGGTTCGAGGTGGAGGCGCAGCGCTCGCCGGGGCCAAGCTGGTCGGGGTTCATACCCAGACACATCGAACAGCCCGCCATGCGCCAGTCAAAGCCCGCCGCGATCAGCTGCGCCGCGATGCCCTCGGCCTCGGCCTGAGCGCGCACGAGGCCCGAGCCGGGGACGATCATCGCCCGGATACCGGCCTTGACGCGCCGACCCTCCATGACCTTCGCCACTTCCCGCAAATCCTCGATCCGGCCGTTGGTGCAGGAGCCGATGAAAACCGTGTCGATGGCGATCTCCGCCAGCCGCTGGCCCGGCGTGAGCCCCATGTAGTCGAGGCTGCGCCGCGCCGCCTCGATCTTGCCGCCCTCGAAATCCTCCGGCGCCGGCACGACCCCGGTGATCGGCAGCACGTCCTCGGGCGACGTCCCCCAGGTCACCACGGGCGCGATCGCCGCCCCGTCGAGGACCAGCTCTTTGTCGAAATGCGCCCCCTCGTCGGAGCCCAGCGTCCGCCAGTAGGCCTCCGCCGCGTCCCAGGCTGCGCCCTTCGGAGCCTTCGGCCGCCCGCGCACGTAGTCGAACGTGGTCTGGTCCGGCGCGATCAGCCCCGCGCGCGCGCCGCCCTCGATCGCCATGTTGCAGACCGTCATCCGGCCCTCCATCGACAGCGCCCGGATCGCCTCGCCGCAATACTCGATCACGTGTCCGGTGCCGCCCGCGGTCCCCGTCGCCCCGATGATCGACAGCGTGACGTCCTTCGCCGTCACGCCGGGCCCCAGCGCGCCGCGCACCTCGACGCGCATGTTGCGCGCCTTGCGCTGGATCAGCGTCTGGGTCGCCAGCACGTGTTCGACCTCCGACGTGCCGATGCCGTGCGCCAGCGCCCCGAAGGCGCCGTGGGTCGCCGTGTGGCTGTCGCCGCAGACGATGGTCATGCCGGGCTGGGTCCAGCCCTGTTCCGGGCCGATGATATGGACGATGCCCTGGCGCACGTCCTCGACGCCGTAATACTCGATCCCGAAATCGCGGGCGTTGCGCTCCAGCGCCTCGACCTGGATGCGCGACATCGGATCCTCGATGCCCTTGGCGCGGTCGGTGGTGGTGGGTACGTTGTGATCTGGCACCGCCACCGTCTGCCCCGGCGCGCGCGGCGTACGGCCGGCGAGCCGCAAGCCCTCGAAGGCCTGCGGGCTCGTGACCTCGTGCACGAGATGGCGGTCGATGTAGATCAGCGCGGTGCCATCGGGCGCTTCATGGACGATGTGGGCGTCCCATATCTTGTCGTAGAGGGTCTTTGGTGCGGTCATGGCGGGCTCCGGGGAACTGGGGACGGACCGGGACGAAACCGTGCCCGATTAGCCCCCGGCACGCCGTCGAAGGCCCCGCGCGAAAAAACGCCAAGGCAGCCTCGCGAGATCGTCCATATCGAAAATTCGGACCATGCTTCGCTCCATACGCGAGAATCGCGGCGGCTACAAGGGCGGCCTGAACACCGGCGCCGTACCCGTCGATAACGCATAATTATTTGATTTCAAACGGTTAACCTCCCGAGCGACAACGGTTGCGCCGGACGCGCTCAGAGCGCCGCGCCGTTCGCCCAAAGCTCGGGGGCGGGAGCGATGCGGGCGGCGGGGACGCCGCGGCGGTTGAACTGGGTCGGGGTCAGGCGACGCAGCGCGGCGGGACCTCCGGGATCGAGGACGCCGAGCCGGACGAGGAGCGCCGCGATCGCGCATTCGGACGCGCGCGTGCCGCCGTCCTCGACTTTCAGCGCGACGCCGAGCCCCGCCTCGGGCAGGATCGCCACGAACACCGCCTCGGCGCCGGTCTTGACCGCGACACGGCCGCCCATCGCCGCCATCAACTCGGAACAGGCGCGGCCCTCGCCCGCCACCAGCAGCGGATGTGCGGTCATCGCGCCGAACAGCCGACGCGCGGCGTCGCCGCGAACACGGCCGAGCCCCGACGGATCGGCCATCCGCGCCATGGCGCGGGCGAGGCCGTGAACGCTCGTGGCGAAGTTGGGCGCGGAACAGCCGTCGACGCCGTAGCCCGGGCTCGCGGCGCCGGTCATCTCTTCGATCGCGACGCGAACGGCGCGCTGCACCGGATGGTCGGGATCGACGTATTCGGGCCCGGCGCGCAGATGGCGGGTCAAAGCGAGAAAGCCCGCGTGCTTGCCCGAGCAGTTGTTGTGGAGCTGGCCGGGCGGCTCGAACCCTTCGCGCAGGCGCGCGCGCTCGGTCCAGTCATCGGGGACCTGCGGGCCGCAGCGCAGATCGCGCTCGCCGAGCCCGAGATCGTCGAGCCAGCCCGCAACGCGGTCGACATGCATCGCGGCGCCCTGATGCGAGGCGCAGACGAGCGCCAGCCGTTCGGAGGTCAGTCCCGCCCCGGCGCCGCTCTCGACCAGCGGCAGCGCCTGAAGCATCTTGCACGACGAGCGCGGATAGATCACCGCTTCGGGGTCTCCCCAGGCGGCCCGAATCACGCCCGACGCGTCGCAGATCACCGCATGGCCGCGGTGGCGCGACTCGACGATGTCGCCGCGCAACAGTTCGGCGAGCGGGGCCGCGTCAGCCATCGTCCATCTCCGCCACGAGGTCTTCGCCCAATACCCCGCGCAGGTGACGAAACGCCAGCCGGATCCGCGACTTCACCGTGCCGAGCGGCAGACCCTGCGCCTCGGCGATCTCGGCATGGCTCAGCCCGTCGTAGAACGCCGCCACCAGCACTGCGCGTTGCTCGGGCGCCAGCGTCGCGAGGCTGCTGCGGACGCGGCGCTCCTGTTCGGCCTGCGACACGATGTCCAGCCCGTCAGGCTCGGGGTCGGGCTGGAACAGCGGATCGGCGGGATCGGGCGCGGGCCGCCGTGCCCGGCGGATCATGTCGATCCGACGGTTCCGCGCGATCGCGAAAATCCAGGTGGAGGCGGCGGCGCGGCGCGGGTCGAACGTGGCCGCGCGCCGCCATACCGAGACCATGACGTCCTGCGCGATCTCGTCGGCGTCCGAGGGGTTCGCACCCGACCGCATCATGAAGCCCTTGATCCGCCCGGCGTAACGCTCGAAAAGCAGCGCGAACGACGCCTTGTCGCGACCGGCGATCCCGACCAGCAAATCCGCGTCGCTGAGCGCGGCGGGTCCGGGGGGCGGTGGCGCAGGCATGCGGTCAGGCCTTGTTTCCCGGCGCTGGCGCCGTATTTCCGGTTGCGGGTCGGGACCCGCGGTTGGGACTGGAAAAGCCGCTCCGACCCGCGCTAAACTAGACGAAGGCCAAAGACAAAAACAAGCTCGACAGACCCGACGCGGCGTGCGGCGGGGACGATCGGGAAACACGAACTTGTGACCGAGCAGGAGAAATTGCGAACATGACCCGCACGCCGGTGATATCCTTGGCCTTCTGTTGCGCGGCGGCCGTCGCCGCTCCCGCTTTTGCGCAAGCCGCCGCCGAACGGGTCGCCGCCCACAGCGCCTGGGGCGTGTTTCTCGTCGGCGATCCGAGAGAGTGCTACATCGTCTCCGAGCCGACCGCGTCGTCGGCGCGGCGCGACGGTCAGCCCGTCGAGGTGAACCGCGGCGACATCCGGCTCTTCGTCCGGTTCAATCCCGCCGAGAATGTGTCGAACGAAGTGAGCTTCACCGGCGGTTATCCGTTGAGCGCCAGCGACCCGGTCCGGGTCGACGTGGGCGCCGACGGCTTCGGCCTGTCGCCGGGCCAGGGCGACGCCAACGGCTGGGCGTGGCCGAACCCCGAGGACGACGCGCGGATCGTCGCCGCGATGCGCCGCGGCTCGACCGCGACGGTGACCGCCGTCTCGACCCGCGGAACGACGACGCTCGACACGTTCTCGCTGTCGGGCTTCACCGCCGCCGTCAACGACGCGGAGAGCCGCTGCCGATAGCGCGACGCGTCGGCCGCCGCTCGCGCGCCGGCGCCGATCAGCCACGAGCGGGGCGGCCCTTCCGATCACGATGAACGCTCCGCCGCCCGCCGGGCTGGCGCAGGCGGTGAACAGCGGCTATAGAGTTCGGGGCGTCCGGCAAGGCGCGCTCGTTGTTCCGGACAGGACCCATGCTCGCTCCGCTCGTTCAGGATTTCGCAACTGCGCCGCGCCGAACGCCCGAGCCCGGGCGCCGGACGCTTCTGGGGCTCGACCATGGCGCGCTCGCCGCTGCGCTGATCGAGGCGGGTGCCGCGCCCGAGCAGGCGACGATGCGCGCCGGGCAGGTCTGGCAGTGGATCTACAATCGCGGCGTCACCGATTTCGCCGCGATGAGCAACCTCGCGAGGGAGTTTCGCGGTCGGCTGGCCGACAAGTTCACGCTCGAGCGGCCCGAGATCGTCACCCGGCAGATCTCGGCGGACGGAACGCGCAAGTATCTGCTTCGGGTCGCGGGCGGCGGCGAAATCGAGACCGTCTACATTCCCGAGGAGGATAGGGGCACGCTGTGCGTGTCTTCGCAGATCGGCTGCACGCTGGCCTGTACGTTCTGCCATACCGGAACCCAGCGGCTGGTGCGCAATCTGACCGCTGCGGAGATCGTCGGCCAGATCCTGATCGCGCGCGACGACCTCGGCGACTGGGGCCGCCTGCCCGTCGAAAAGCGGCTGATCTCGAACGTGGTGCTGATGGGCATGGGTGAGCCGCTCTACAACTTCGACGCGGTTCGGGACGCGATGCGGATCGCGATGGACGGCGCGGGTCTCGCGCTGTCGCGGCGGCGGATCACGCTGTCGACCAGCGGGGTCGCGCCCGAGATCGCGCGGGTGGGCGCGGAGATCGGCTGCCTGCTGGCGATCTCGTTCCATGCGACGACCGACGAGGTGCGCGACACGCTGGTGCCGATCAACCGCAAGTGGAACATCGCCACGCTGCTCGACGCCTGCCGGGCTTATCCGCGACTGTCGAATTCGGAGCGGATCACGTTCGAGTACGTGATGCTCGACGGCGTGAACGACAGCGACGCGGATGCGCGACGGCTGGTCCGGCTGATCGCGGGCATCCCTGCCAAGATCAATCTCATTCCCTTCAATCCCTGGCCCGGCGCGCCGTACGCGCGGTCGGGTCCCGAACGAATCGAGGCTTTCGCGCGGATCGTCAACAAGGCGGGCTATGCGAGCCCGGTGCGCACGCCGCGGGGCGAGGACATCATGGCCGCTTGCGGCCAACTCCGGAGCGCATCGGAGCACGCGCGGAGGCGGCCCGCCCCGGCGTAGGGTGGTTCAGCCGGCGCCCGCGTCACCGGCGGCAACGCGATGGTTCCCGACGTGGCGCGACAGCGCGGTCTCGATGTTCACCTGTGAACGGAAGGACCCCAATCGCACGGCATTCGAGGTTTTGGCGACGAGGCCCGTTGCTTTTTTGGCTCGTCCGGAGCGATTCTTCAGGCATCGGCGGAAATCTGCTTGCGCTGATCCCGAAATTTAGGATTGCCTCAACCATATCGGATAAAAACTGCCGTAGTCCGAACGGACCGGCGCACGACGAATGGGCAGGCGGATGAACGACGGGAATATCGGGGAGGGCGCCGAAGTGCGCCGGAGTGAAGAATGCGCGGGGCGGTCGTCGGCGATGACGCGTCGGCGGGTATTGGCCCTGAGTGCGGGGCTTGTCGGTCTGTCGGCGACGCCGGGATTCGCGACGAGCTTCGTCAATACGATTGGTCCGCGCGCGAACCATATCGTCGTCTCGAAATCAGGCCGCTCGCTGGAGTTGCGCCGTGGCGAGGAAATCCTCCGGCGCTACCGGGTGGACCTCGGCTTCACGCCGCAAGGACACAAGACCAGGTCCGGCGACGGCCGCACCCCGGAAGGCCGCTACTGGATCGACCGCCGAAACCCCCGAAGCGAGTACTATCTCAGCATCGGAATCACGTATCCCGACGTCAATGACGTCGCACGGGCGCGGGCGCAGGGCGTCGATCCAGGCGGCGACATCTTCATTCACGGCGAGCCCATGCGGTCGCCCAAACGCACGCGGCGTGACTGGACCGCCGGATGCATCGCCGTAACGAATCGCGAGATCGAGGAGATCTGGGCATTGACCCCCACCGGCGTCCCGATCACCATCTTCGCCTGAGCGTACGCGGCGCGCACTGGGCCGCTGCCCGATCCCGCTGCCGCCTGAGCAACAGCCGTCTGCTCAGTCGCCGATGAGCTGGACCCACCACAGCTTGCCGCCAGGGTCCTGATGCCAGGCGAGGCCGAGCCCGCGGCCGGCAGGGTTCATGATGATCCGCCGCGTATCGGGCACTTCGAGCCAGTAGCGCAGCACGGTAAGGTCGCCATCGGCTCCTTCGAACAGGTTCTCTCCGAGCACCTCGCCCCGGTAGCCCGCGCGAAAGCCGCGCTCGCGCCAACTGGTCAGGTCCGAGCCGAAATGCCAGGCGCGCTTCTGCACCGACATGTCGCGGGCGTGGGTCTCGGCGGCCGCGTTCAACTCCGCCGATAGTTGCAGCGCGGGCAACCCTTCGGCTGCACGCGCCGCGTTCACGCCGTCGAGATGGCGCAGCCGGATCGGCGCCACGTCGGCGGCGGTGAGCCGCGGAACCGAGCCTGCGGGCGCTTCGGGAGCGCCGCAAGCCGAGAGGAGCGTAAGGGCGGCGATTGCAAGACACGCGAGGCGCGAAATGAACATATTCGGTTAATCCCTGCTCGATACCAATTGTTAGCGGGTTTGCCGAGGCGCTACAAACGCAATCCGGTCAACCGGCTCTGCGCGAGCTGACCGAAGTGTGAGTTGCGCAACACCTGCGAATTCCTTAACGTGAATACAAATTACGTAAATTTCTTCTGGAGAGTGGCATGTCCTTCGAGACGAATGAGGAAGTAAGTCGCCGGGGCTTCGGGCGAGCGGTGCTAGGCGCGGCGATGGGGGCGGCGGCTTTCGTCATCGGCGGCCCGACCTTCGCCCAGACCGCCGATCCGCTCCGCGATTTCGTTCCGGACGATGTGGAGCAGCCGCGGCTGATGCGGCGGGTGTCGGGTTCGACCAGCCGGGAGTGGCAGGAGTTCTTCTCGACGCTGGAGCGGGACGCGATTCTGGCGGACGTGAACGACCGCACGTTGCATTACTGGGGGTCCGACGGTTTCTACAGGATTTATCCGACGTCCGTGCCGATGAACGGCGACCTGACGCGGCGCGGACGCACCTCCGTGACGCTGAAGCGCCCCGATCCCGAATGGCGGCCGACCGAGAACATGCTCAGGCGCAATCCCGACCTGCCGACTTATGTCGAGCCGGGTCCGGACAACCCGCTCGGCATTCGCGCGCTGAACCTGGGCTTTCCGGGCGCGTACCGGATCCACGGAACGAACGACATCCGCAAGATCGGCCGGCAGTCCTCGAACGGCTGCATCGGGCTCTTCAACGAGCACATCCTCGAGGTTTACGACCGCGCGCAGGTCGGCACCCCGGTGTTGCTCATTTGACAGCATTCGATATTTACTCGACCTTCCATTTTTCATAGATTGAAAGTGCCAGAGGATGTTGGGTAATCTCCGGGCATTAGCTTGTCCGCTCGCAGGTCCGGGTGAGCTAGCAGTATCGCAGACCCGCACTCTTTAGGAGGATAACAATGAAACTTATCGTCAGCACTGCTGCCGCTCTGCTGTTGGCGGGCCAGGCTTTTGCCGGTGCGCTCGTGTTCGAAGCTCCGGTCGAAGAAGAGATCATCATCGCCGAGCCGGCGCCGGCCATGGGCGGCTTCAACGCAGCCTGGATCATCCCGGTCATCGGTCTGGCCGCGATCGCGTATGCGATTTCGAACGACGACTCCTGATCTCAGCGCGTCGCGCCCGATTCGGGCGGATCGCTCTGTCGGCGCGCTGAAACCGACGCGCTGACATCCAACAGGGGTGCGACTTACCAAAAAGGCGGCGCTTGCGCCGCCTTTTTGGCATATGACCGCAGCGCCGCAGGACCGGCCCGGACGGGACTCGACGTGGACAGGATCGTACGGATCAGCTCCGCCGGCCGGTGTAGGGGAGGATCATCTCGAGGTCGATCATGCCCTGCTGCGGCCCCAGCCACTGCAGGCTGCGCCAGACGAAACCGGTGGTCGCATCGGCAAAATGCAGATTCTCGAAGCTTCGCGCCTCGCCTTCGCAGGTTTCGGTGACCTCGACGCCGCGATAGCGGACCTGGAGAATGACGATCTCCTTGATCGCGCCAAAAGCGAATCGGCATTCGAACGTTTCGATGCGGCCCTGCGGTGCGAAAGCGGGAAACTCGTAGCTGCGCTCGACGCTGGCCGGCCACTGCGCGGGCGGAATCGTCTGCACCAGCGGATCGGGCCGGCTCGACAGCGCCGAAAGCAGATCCCAGCCGAGCCCGCGCGACCCGGTGATCCACGAGCCGCGCAGCGTAATTGTCTGCCGGATGCCCGACGCGAAGGTGACGTAGCCGCCGTTGTCGCTGGCGGCGAACAGGTAGGTCGGCCTCGGATCGTCGATCAGCCGCGCTCGGATCGTCGCCACATCGGCCCGCGTGATCGCCTCGCGGGTGATCGGCGCCCCCTGCGCGGCGTCTGCCTCTGGTGCGCGCTCGCCCGGCAACACCTCCTCCACGGCGGCGACCACGATGGGGTTGAACCCGCCATCGCTGCATCCGGCGAGCGCCAGCGCTGCTGCCGCGATCAGGGCGCGTCTCATTGCCAGAAGGACCCCCAGTTGCGCGACAGCCGGTTGCGGTCGTAATTGCGGACGATAGGATAAAGCTCGTTCGAGATCTCGAGCTGCGCTCCGCCGTCGCGCGACACCGATTGCAGCCCGATCTCGTTGTTGGCGCGGGTTTCGAACGGAACGGTCCAGCGGAACGGCACTTCGACGAACACGCCCTTGTCAAAGCTGCCCTCGCCGAAATCCTCCTCGGTCACGTCGGTCAGCGAAAAGTATCCCCCGACCGCCCAGCCGTTGGGAAAGCGCCGGGTGACGGTGACGGTGCCGCCCCAGTCGCCGGCCAGATACCGCCCGGCGTCCACCTGTGCTTCGAGGTCATAAAAGCCTGTGTCCCAATAGACCGAGCCGAATCCCGTCACCACGTCGTAATCGTAATAGTCGAATCCGAACGGATCGTCGAAATCGCGCTGCGCAACCCAGTTGATGTCGGCCCCAAGGCCCCAGCTCTGATCCACCGGCTTCCACAACACTTCCGCCCCGACGCCGCCAAACATGCGCTCGAGGAGTCCGGCAGAGACCCGGCCATAGGTGTTCTCGTTCAGCTTGAACAGATAATCGACCGTAAGCTGCGGTAACTTCGGGTCGTAGTCGGCGTAATAGCGCGGCGAGTCGCTTCGCACCGGCGGCAGGTTCGACGTCGAGGGTCCGGGATCGTTCGGAATGTTCAGCAGCGGCTGGCTGATCGTCGCCGTGGTCGACAGGCCGGGCAGGATGTTGACGGTTCCGGTGGCGTCGAGGTTCAGCCCGATGCGGATCGGATCGCCGGGCGTCAGCAGCGTCAGGAACGGCGCCGGAACGATGCTCCAGACGAACTCGGGGTAGGCGTCGCGCTCCCAGGCGCCCGGCGGCAGCGACGGCGTCGCCCCGACGATTTCGGTGTTCTCCCAACTCGTCTCGCCGGCGTTGGGCCGATCCACCTCGCGCTCGATGTCGGTCCGGTTCACGATGATCGTCGAGGTCCGCAAGCCGTCCTGCATCGCCGTGATCTCGAACACCTCGACCGAGGCGGGAAGACCCACCGCCAGCACCCGCGCGGTGCGCCCGATCGCCTTTGGGTCGCTCTGGAACCGCAGATTCGTGAGCGCAACCTCAACGCTGCGGCCATCGGACGCGGCGCTGAAGCCTTCGAGCTGCATCCCCTCGGCGCGCAGCACCTCCGCCAGCGCCTCGGCCAGCTGGTCGCGCGCTGGCGTGTTCCTCGCCCAGCCGGCGCCGCGCGGCGCGTCAGCCGCGCGCGCGTTGATCGGCAGCGGGCCGGCGCCGAAGTCGGGCGGCACCAGCGGGCGAAGCGGGTTGCCGCTGATCGCGAGGTTGAAGCCAACCGCAGTCCCGTACATGTAGTACCCGCCGAAGGTGATCCCCGGCGTGATCCGGTACTCCGCGCCAAAGTTGAACTGCGACGAAGGCTCAAACGTAGAGGTCGGGCTCTGCTGTTCGCGCGTGTAGGTGTCGGACGAATACTCGGCCTTCAGCGTCAGCTTTTCGATCGGCGTGCGCCATTCGACGCCGCCGAAGAAGCCGACGTTCTCGCCCTTGAAGAACGTGTCGAACGAGACCTTCCCGCCCTCGCCGAAGTCGTTGCTGCGGTCGCAAAAAGACCCGGAGATCGAGCAGAACGGGTTCTCGACCGTGTTCGTGCCCGACAGCCGCCCCCAGCCGACGCCGGCGGTGACGGTGAAATCCTGAATCGTCTTGGTCGCCACCAGATACTCGCTCGAATAGACGCCGGTGCCGAGGAAGTCGCGAAATCCAACCCCGACGGCGGGCATCCAGCGGAAGAACTCGCCCTCCCGCGCCAGAGTGAATTGCAGGTCGAAGCTGCGGTCGAACAGGTCATAGGTCGGGTCGTAGACGCCGTCCTCGTCACGCCGTCCCCAGTTCTCGATGGTCGAGTACCGGATCGCCCCGGCGACTCGCGGCAGGATCTGAAAACTGAAGTTGCGCCGCTGGGTCTCGCCGAAATAGCTGTAGCTCAGCCCGATCTGCGCGTCCGGCTGGTCCTGCGCGGTCGGCATGTCGATGAGGCCGGTCATGCCGTAGAGGTTGAGGCTCGGTCGCACCGTCTCGGCCGCTACCGGCGCGGCGAGCGCCGCGGCCGCCGACGTCGCCACGATCAACCCGAGGCCGATTGCGCCGTTCTGGCGTCGCGCCATGCACCTGCCTATCGATTGCGGGCTGCTCGCCCCGCCGCATTTTAACTATTCCTAACCCTCAAATTCCCGGGAACGCCAGCGCAGAAATGCTGGTGCGCCGATTCCGGCGGCGACTGTGGCCGGCGCGCCCTCATTCCCCCTGTGCGAGAATCGCCCGCAGACCGGCGCGATAGTCCGGATGGCGCAGCGTCACCCCCAGCCGTTCGCGAATGCGGCGATTTGCGACGCGCTTTGACTCCGCATAGAAGCTGCGCGCCATCGGCGACAGGTCCGCCGTCTCGAATGGAACTTCCGGCGGCGCCGGCATGCCGAGCAGCGCCGCCGCGAAGGCGATGACGTCCTGCGGCGGCGCGGGCTCGTCGTCGGCGACGTTCCAGACGGCGCATGCCTCGGGCCGCGCGATCGAGGCCGCCAGCACGCCGGCGATATCCTCGACATGGATGCGGCTGAACACCTGCCCGGGCTTCACGACCCGCTGCGCCCGTCCGTCGCGCAGTCGATCGAAGGCGCTGCGACCCGGCCCGTAGATCCCCGCGAGCCGGAAAACCTCCGCCGCGAGGCCGCTGTCCAGCCATGAACGCTCGGCCGCCACCCGCCAGCGGCTTCGATCGTTGACCGGCGCGAGCGGAGCATCCTCCTCCACCCAGGCGCCGTCTCGATCGCCATAGACGCCCGTCGTCGACAGATATCCGAGCCACTCCGGCCCGCGCGACTGCAATGCCGGCCCGTGGCGCGCGAACGCCGCGTCGCCCGCCGCGTCCGGTGGCAGCGACACAAGCACATGGCTCGCATCCGCGATCGCCGCGTCCACCGCCGCCGCGTCGCCCCAGTCTATCGCCTCGACGCCGGCCGCGCGCATTTCTGCGGCCCGCGTCGCTGTGCGCGTCGTCCCGATCCGCCGCCAGCCCGGCCCGAGGCTTGCCGCCAGCGCCTCCGCCGAGTAGCCATGGCCGAGCGTCAGCAACACAGGTCGGGTCATGGCGCGCCTCTCACTCCACCGATCTGCCCAGATCTAGGGGAACGCGCCGCCGATGCACAGAGCCGCCCTCGCCGTCGCCCTCGCCACCATCCTCGGCCCGGCAGCCGCAGCCTCGGTCGCCCATGCCCAGATCCGCTCCGCCGAGGATTGCGACGCGGCGATCCTGGCGAGCCCCGAGACTGCCCGCGAGGACGCCTCGCTGTGGACCCGCCTCGGCGGCGGAACGGTGGCCGAGCTTTGCGAAGCCGCGGCGCTCGAAGCGATGGGCGCGACCGCCTCCGCCGCCCGGCTGCTCACCGAGCTTGCCCAGGACCGCCGCCGCGCCCATCCCGCCGACCTGCGCGCCGCGATTTACGCCGACGCCGCGCGCCTGTGGCTCGACGCCGGCCGACCGGACCGCGCCCGCGCCGCCCTCGACAATCTCGACCGCATCGCCCGCGCCACGCCGGACGATCTGTTGCTGCGCGCCCGCATCGCCGCCGCCGTAGCCGACTGGCCGGCGGCGCTGGCCAGCCTCGACGCGCTGATCGCGGTCGCGCCCGGCGACGCCCGCGCCCATGCGCTGCGCGCCGCAGCGCTCCGCCGCTCGGGCGACCTCGGGGCGGCGCGCGACGCGGCGGAAGGCGCCCTCGCCCTCGCTCCGACCCTGCCCGAAGCGCTGTTCGAGGCGGCCGCCGCCGCCGCCGAAACCGGCGATGTGGCCGCCGCCGAAACGCTGTGGCTCGAATTGATCGAAACCAGCCCCGACCACGATCTCGCCAACCTTGCCCGGCGCAATCTTGTCACTCCGGACTGAGCCGCGCCACCGCCCATTCCGCAGCGTCGCGCACGACGGCGTCGGCGTCGCCCGTCAGGCGCCGCGCCGCCGGCAGCAACGCCGCATCCCCCGAATTCCCGATCGCGTAGAGCACGTTGCGCACGAAGCGGTTGCGCCCGATGCGCTTGATCGGCGAGCCAGCGAACAGTTCGCGAAACCCTGCGTCGTCGAGCGCCGCCAGATGCTCGAGCTTCGGGCATTGCAGCTCTATCCGCGCCCAGTAGGCTGCGTCCCGCGCCTCGACCGCGAACTTGTTCCAGGGACAGACCGCCAGGCAATCGTCGCAGCCATAGATACGATTGCCCATCGGCGCGCGCAACTCCTCCGGCACCGGGCCGCGATGCTCGATCGTCAGGTACGAGATGCAGCGCCGTGCATCGAGCCGCCACGGGCTCGGAAACGCCTGCGTCGGGCAGACGTCGAGACAGGCCCGGCACGACCCGCAATGCTCGGCCTCCGGCGCGTCGCGCGGCAGCGTCAGCGTTGTGAAGATCGCCCCGAGAAAGAACCAGTTCCCCAACTCCCGCGACAGCAGGTTGGTGTGCTTGCCCTGCCAGCCGAGCCCGGCCGCCTGCGCCAGCGGCTTTTCCATCACTGGCGCGGTATCGACGAACACCTTGATCTCGGCCCCGGTCTCGGCCACCAGCCACCGGCCCAGCCGCTTCAACCGCGCCTTGACCCGATCGTGGTAGTCGCCTCCCCGCGCATAGACGCTTATCGACCCGCGATCGCGCATCGCCAGCAGCCGCAGCGGATCGCCGTGCGGCGTGTAGCCGTCGGCGACCAGGATCACCGACCGGGCCGCGGGCCACAGCGCCGCCGGATCGGCCCGCCACTCCATCCGCTCGGCCATCCAGCCCATCGAGCCGTTGAACCCGGCCGCGACGAACGCCGCCAGCCGCTCGGGCGCCTCGGGGATCGCGTCGGGCGCGCAGACGCCCGACGCGGCGAACCCCTCCTCCAGCGCGCGCGCCTTGATCCGCCGGGCGAGATCGCGCTCCCCGGAACCGTCCATGTCAGAAATCGAGGTCGGCGTAATGCTGCGGCGGCGTGAAGCCGGGCACCAGATCGGCGAGGATCGAGCGGAAGGCGGGGCGCGACTTGATCTTGGAATACCAGTCATGCAAGCCTTGGCTTCGCGCCCAGTCGATGTCGCCGACGTAATCGAGACAGCTCAGATGTGCGGCTGCGGCGAAGTCCGCGATGGTGAGCGCGCCACCCGCCAGCCAGCGTCGCCGATCCATCAGCCAGCCGATGTAATCGAGATGGTACTTGATGTTGCGGACACCCGCCTTGATGTTCTCGCTCTCCGGATACCCCGATTTCGCCAGCTTCTTGTTGACCCGTTCGTACAGCAGGTTCGCCGTGCATTCGCGGTGGAACTTGTCGTCGAACCACGCGGTCAGCCGCCGCGCCTCCGCCCGCATCGCCGGATCATCGGGCAGCAACGGCGGATCGGGCCGGGTCTCCTCGAGGAGACCCGG